>Ga0335072_10005363_pt1 | contig 18896 bp, 14 predicted proteins | sample Lox_Sample_21_FD_206725 | JGI IMG/M metagenome (GOLD analysis project Ga0335072, IMG submission 206725) | Soil microbial communities from Loxahatchee National Wildlife Refuge, Florida, United States - Lox_Sample_2.1 | ecosystem: Environmental > Terrestrial > Soil > Wetlands | place: USA... | reverse complement strand
GCGCTGAGGCCGAGCGTGTCCGAGAGAAGGATAAACTCCTGGCGATGGGCCGTGCATTTCTGCCCGACCGCGGTGAGGAAGCGGATTGCTTCGAGCCATTCCTCGGGCGTCAGATCGACCTCGCGCGCAAAAGCATGGAGGTGGCGCACCAGGCCGGACATGATTTCGCGGAAACGCGGATCGGGAGTCGACGACATCTGTTCGAGTGCCGCATCCGTAATGGTGTTCTGATCGATTGCCCTCATGCTTTCCCCCGTCAAGCTCTTGCTGTTGGAGCGAGATCGCCGATGCGAACTCCTGTGAGGCTGTGGCCGGAATCATAGACCTTCGGGACGCACTATGTCACCAACTTGAAAATCGGGCGAGCGAAAGGCGGATCGTTGAGCCTAATTGGCGGTCGGACTGCCGGAGAGGACTTTCCGAATGTCGTCGGCGTGGGCGTAATTCGGGCTGATCTGCAGCGTGTACTGCAGCTGCTTTTTCGCATCGGCGTAGTCGTTCGACTTCTCGTACGCCATACCGAGGTGGTAGTGGTAATTGGGATTCGAGGGCTCGGCCTTTTCTGCTTGCTGAAGCATGTCGATGGCAGCGTTGTAAACGCCCTGATGGTAGTAGGCCCAGCCGAGCGTGTCCGCGGTGCCGGGCAAGTCCGGCAGGCCGCGGCGCGCCGTCTGCGCGAGCGAGACGGCGACGTTGACGTTCCCGCCGTGCTCAAGCATCAGGTAGGCCAGATTGTTCGCTGCAACCGGGTAATCGGATTGGATCCCGAGCGCCTTTTGGTAAAGATCCTGCGCCTTTTGCCACTCACCGCGATTTTCGTAAAGGATAGCTTCGGCGACGTAAAGCTGAAGGGCGCGAGGATTCGCCTCAATGCCGCGCTGGTAGTTGGCAATGGCCTGGTCGATCGATCCGAGAGAAGTCTGCACCTGGGCAAGCGCTTCGAACGCCGCGACGTTATTCTGATCGAGGGCGACCGCCTTCTGGAGCGCGTCCTGGGCTTTCGCGGGATCTTGATTCCGGAGCTCAACCTGCCCTAGAAGAAAATAAAGACCGCTGTTTTGCGACACGCGCGCGAGTTGGTCCTGGACAAAGCGCAGCGCTTGCGCCGGCTGTTTCTGGGCGAGGTCGATATTGACGAGTCCCGTGAGCGCGCTGGTGGAGGCAGGATCGATACCCAAAGCCTGGTTATAGAATTTCGCGGCTTCGGTATATTGCTTTTGTGAGTAGCGAAGATCGCCCATGCGTTCGTAAGCAAGGGGATTCTGCGGAGCGATGGCCATGGCTTGCTTCAAGTCTGTTTCCGCGCCTGCCAGGTCGCCCTTCGTATAGAGAGCGCGTGCGTGATAGAGATAGCCTTCCGGGGATTTCGGCTCGATCTTCATCAGTTGTTCGCTGCTATCGATCAGGAGACTCGTATTGCCGGAACGGGCAGCGTATTCGGCGAGGGCGCGCTCGGGCTCCGGCATACCGGGATGGAGCCTTTCGGCCTCGAGCCAATGAAACTGAGCCTGTCCGAAATTCGAGGTCGCTGCGTACGCGATGCCCAGATAGTAGTGTCCAACCGGATTGTCGGGCGCCGTTTTCACTGCAGCTTCCAGGACGGGGATGGCGTCGTTTGGCTTTCCCTGGCGCGTCAGGATTTCGCCGTGGAGCACCTGCGTCTCGAAATCAGAGGGGAAGTTCCTCAGGATCTGATCTTCAACTTTGGATGCATCGTCGATGCGATTCTGCAAAATGAGAATTCCGACGTAAGCCCTGGAGACCAGGATGTCCGCTGGATGAGCGGCGTACAGCGAGGCAAACTCCGCCGAGGCCTTGTCGAGCTGCCCTTGGGATAAGTAATAGTCGCCCAACAAGCGATATCCCGAGGGATTGTTCTTCAACTCGGGAGAATTCTTCGCGGACTGCAGATATTGTTCGGCAAGGTCTTTTCGCCCTTCGTTGACGTACAGGGCGGCAAGGGTGGCGCGCAAGGTGGGATTTCCAGGTTCGATGGCAATCGCCGACTGAAACTGCTGCTCGGCTTCGGTCCAGCGCTTTTCCGATTCGTAAAACTGACCGGCCGCGAGAGCAGCTGGGGCAGATTTCGGATCGAGAGCGATGGCCTTCTTTAAATTCTGTTCGGCGCCGGCGGCGTCGTTGTTGTGGTCTTGAAGAAGGGCGAGGCTGACGTACGAAGCGGACCGACGGGGATCCATTTGAATCGCTTTTTGCGCTTCGTCGATCCCTTTCGCTAAATCGCCTTGCGATGCGTCCGCTTCAGCGATGATTATTTCCGCTTGCGCGTTCTGCGGATCGCTATTCAGCACGAGTTGCGCGTGCTCGCGCGCGTCCGACGGCTTGCGTGCCGCCAGGAAGAGATTGGCAAGCTGGACCTGAGCGTTGGAGTCGCCGGGCGAAATCTGGACCGCTCTTGCAAGTTCGTTGTAGGCCCGCTGCAGGGCGCCTTGCTTCAGGAAACAGAGCGCGAGTTCGTAATGGGCGGGCTCGAATTGCGGGTCGATCTGAAGCGAATTCTGAAACTCGATTGCCGCCTCGGCGTACTTTCCTTTGTCGGCGTAGGCCTTGCCTTTGTCGAAATACTTCTGCTTGCGGACCTGGGGATCTCGAGAACAGCCGGCAAATGCTACGGCCAACACGGCGACCATGGCCCACGCAAACGATCTCGGGCGCGACAGTCTTCTCGAAACTCCATTTCGCACGGAGGTCATTCCAAGGCCTTCACGAGCGCCTACTGCATCTCGCGCCCGCCTTCCCTCGCCTATTATGCAACAGGCAGTGACGAAGCAATCGAGGTTCCGCGGAGATGTGCCCCAAGAATAGAGGATATTCCCGGAAGTGGTAAGATTTTTCTCTTTTTTGCCCGCTGTACTGGCGTAAAGTGGCATAAGTCTAGTACGGAAGCCCAGGTGACCGAGTCGGAGCATTACTCTAAGTATATTACAGACAATCTCTTACAAGTGATAATGGAATAAATTTACCGCTAATTGGAATGGGCTGAGGACTCCTAGGGGCGTGTCTTCGTTGTCCACTGTTTGTAAACATGTAAACTACTGATAATAAACAACTAATGTGATTCGAGTTGCCGCCCTCTAGCTGTGCGTCATGGCCACCGTCTTGCACCACCGATAGGCGGCAGGATCTGGGGCGAAGCACGACTCAAGGCGGTACGGATGGGATTCAGAGTAGAAAACATTCGAATTGACGGGTCAGGGAGTGCGCTCAATGCGCCTGCCGAAGCCTTTGTGCGAGGACTCAGCCCGGCGATGTTGACGCTCGAGAGCGTGATCGGCGACATCGCCCGGACGAACATTCCCGTCCTGGTGGTAGGGGAAAGCGGCAGCGGCAAACAAATGTTCGCGCAGAGGATTCACCTTCTCTCCCTGCGCGCCGATCAGGAAATGGCGAAAGTCGCGTGCGCCTCGATGACACTGGAGGAATTTCCGGGTGAGCTCGAGCGGCAGGCAAGCCGAGGCGTGGGAACCGTGCTCTTCGACGAAATCAGCGAGCTCGATTTATCGTGCCAGAGGCACCTGCTGCACGCGCTTCCGGACGGAGACGAGCATCCGCGGCCAAAGATGCTGACGGCGCGAGTGATTTCGACGACGAGCCGCAGTCTGGACGATGAAATGTGCGCCGGGCGGTTTCGCGGTGAGCTCTTCTACCGGATGAACGGCGTGTGTCTGCGGCTACCGCCGCTGCGCGAACGGAAGAAGGACGTTCCGGCGCTTGCCGAGTTTTTCATGGCGAAGCACGCCGCCATATTCGGGCGTCCGCGGCGAGAGCTGAGCGCGCGCACGCTGCAGATCTTCCTCGAGTGCAACTGGCCGGGCAATATCCGGCAGCTGGAAAACGTGGTGAAGAACATCGTGGCCCTGGGCGACGAGGACCTCGCTGTCGCCGAATTGGCCTCCGGTCCATCAGAGAAGAGGGCAGTTCCAAGCAATCCCAAGTCGGATTCTCTGAAGGCCGCCGCGAAAGCGGCTTCGCGCGAAGCCGAGCGGGAACTGATTTTGCGAGCTCTCGAGCGAACCCACTGGAACCGGAAGAGAGCCGCGCGCGACCTGCAAATCAGCTACAAGTCGCTGCTGTACAAACTGAAGCAGATCGGATTGCAAAATGCGGAAGCGAACTAGCAGGAACCAGGGGAAAGGGATCACGAGGAAGATCGTTTTGTGGGCCGCATTGGGAATGCTGGCGGTCCCGGGAATGGCGCACGCGCAGGACGCGAAGCAGCAACCGTCTGCCAGCGGTGCGGCCTCGGCGACGACGGATCCTAATTACGTGATAGGCGCACAGGACGTCTTGGATATCAACGTCTGGAAAGAGGCGGAGCTTACGCGAAGCGTACCGGTCCGGCCGGACGGAAAAATTTCGCTGCCGTTGCTCAACGACGTGCAGGCCGCGGGACTGACGCCGACGCAGCTTTCGGACGAGCTGACGAAGGAACTGAAGAAATTCATCACCGATCCGCAGGTGACCGTGATCGTCACGCAGATCAACAGCCAGCGCGTATACATCCTGGGAGAGATGACGCGGCCGGGCGCATATCCGCTCTTGCCGGGAATGAATGTGCTGCAGGCGCTTTCCAGCGCTGGAGGCTTTACGCCCTTCGCCAATCTGAAAAAGATCTACGTGTTGCGGAACGAAGGTGGAAAGCAGGAAAAGTTTCCGTTCAACTACAAGGAAGTGATTAAGGGCAAAGGGACCGACCAAAATATCGTGCTGAAGGCCGGAGACCAGATCGTAGTTCCATAGGCGAAAGAATGCGTGATCGAGCCTACATCTCGCTGATGTCAGTTTTGTGCGGATTGGTAATCGCAATCATGCCGGCGACCGCTCGAGCACAAGACAATCAGCAGACGCCTTCCCAGAACCAGCAGGGGCAACAGCAACAACAGAACCAGGGGCCGACACCCCAAGGCCAGCAAAATGAGGAACAACCGACGGCGCCCATACCGGCCTATCGTTCACCGCTCGCCTCAGCCGCCGGCAGCGATAACTCCGATCAGAGTGAGACGCAGCCTATGACTCCTGACACAAGGCCGCTGGCGGGAGTGCAGAACCTTTCCTTGGGGACACTCACAGGCGAGCACAATTATTGGCAGCCGCATTTCGATATCTTCGAATCGATCGTTTCAAACCCTCAAGAGAGCCCGAATCAGAGCGGATGGGGTACGTGGCTGTCGCTTTCTGGCGGAGTAGATCTCCATCGAACTTCGGGCGACTCCGACTTGACGCTGAATTATTTGGGCGGCGGCATGATTTCGACGGATTCTAACGTCGGTAACGGGATCGTGCAGCAACTCGGGGTCATAGACAGACTCACGTTGAGGCGGTGGACGCTGACGGGAACAGAACAGCTCAGCTATTTGCCGGGGGCCGGCTTCGGTTTCGGCGGACTAGGCGACGCGGGATTTTCAACAGGAGGATCGGTCGGACTCGGGACGTCTTTCGGCCTTCCGGGACAAACGGCGCTGACGGGGCTCAGCCAGTCGGTCGCAAACGCGGCCAGCGGAGAAGCAGACCTCAGCTTGACGCCTCGCGCGTCGCTCACATTCGCGGGCGGCTACTCGTTGTTGCACTACTCTCAGAGCACCCTTCTGGACTCTACCGAGGCCAATTTCCGTGCGGGCTACAACTACCTCTTGACACGGAAAGACACGGTCGCGGCAATCTACACATATACCGCCTTTCGATTCGGCAATTTCAACCAATCGATCAATGAACATACGATTCAAGGATCCTATGCGAGACGGGTTACGGGCCGCTTGGTATTCCAGATTGCGGCGGGCCCCCAGATCGCGCAATTTCGCATACCGATCCCGAGCACTACGGGATCGACTGGGAGCGGATCGTCCGTCAACTCCTCGAACCAGTTGTACTGGTCACTCAACGCGAATGCCCAATATCAATGGCAGCGCACTGGACTGAACGTTTCGTACGATCACGGTGTAGGTGCAGGGGCCGGCGTGCTTGGGGGATCTGTGTCGGATATCGTGACCGGGTCCGTAACGCGAGAAATGTCGCGCACCTTCTCGAGCGGAGTGACAGCCGGTTATTCGCGCAACCATGGGTTGGCGGTCCAAGCTGGGGCGCCGGTTGGCCAAAATTACGACTACTGGTTCGCCGGAGCGACGTTCAGTCACCCGATAGGTCGAACACTCGGACTGACGCTGGCCTACCAGATGCAGTACGAAGATTCGAGTAACTCCTTTTGTATCGGGACAACGTGCGGCTCGAATCTGATGACGCAGATCATTTCTATTGGATTGGGCTGGCACGCGAGGCCGATTTCGTTTTAGGCAGGGCGTTTGGCAAGGAGAAAGCGATGACCGAGCGCGAGTTAACAGCGGCAGACTACATGGCAATGCTGAGGAGACGCTGGGTACTGATCGTGGTGTTGGCCGCGATCGGCGGGCCGCTTGCCTATGGCATCGCGAGAATTCTCCCGGCGAAATACAAGTCGCAAACGCTCGTGCTCGTGCAACCGCCCGCCGTGTCCGACATCTACGTTCGTCCGTTGGAGACGATCGATCCAAGCGAACGGCTCGCGAGCATGAAGCAGCAGATCCTGAGCCGAACGCGCTTGGAGCCGATCATCCGGCAATACGGACTCTATTCCGCGGATGTTAACCGGGTTTCGATGGATACGTTGGTTGAGCGGCTGCAGGACGCGGTGGATGTGACGCCGGTGCAACCGATGGCCGAAGTCCGAGCGAACAATCTGCCCGGATTTTACGTCAACGTCACGCTGAACGATCCTCGAATGGCGCAACAGATTTGCACGGCGATCACGTCGATGTTCATCGAAGAGAGCATTCGAGGTTCACAGCAACGGTCGGAGATGACGACCGATTTCCTGGGGCAACAGCTCGATGAAGCGAAGAAAAACCTCGACGACCAGGACAGCAAATTGGCTGCGTTCAAGAGTCGCTACGTGCAACAGTTGCCTGACGAGGAGCAGACCAATCTGAATCTCCTCACGGGCCTTACTTCACAACTCGACGCGGCTACTCAAGCTTTGGCGCGGGCCCAACAGGATAAGAGCTTTGCGGAGTCACTGCTGACGCAGCAGATCGGCGCTTGGCAGGAATCACAAAGTGCCACTGGAGCCAGCCCTGATACCCTGGAGCAACAACTTGCGATACTGCAAACCCAGCTGACGAACCTCCAAGCCAGGTATACGGACGACTACCCGGACGTGATCAAGACGAAGCACGACATCGCGCTGCTGCAGAAGCGAATCGCGGACCAAGGACCCGACAAGCCCGCCGACCCGAACAAGGTGAGGGCTGGTGTCGTTGAGCCTGCCCAGATCACGCAGCTGCGGGCGCAGGTCCATTCTTTCGACGAGATGATCGCCGAAAAATCGAAAGAACAGGAAAGAATCAAAGAGGAAATCAAACTCTACGAAGCTCGAGTGCAGTCGAGTCCGGTGGTTGAGGAACAATACAAAGAATTGACGCGCGGCTATCAGACGGCGCTCGATTCCTATAACGAACTGCTCAAGAAACAAACCGACGCCAAAATGGCCGTAAAGCTCCAGCAAGACTCGGCGGGTGAACAGTTTAGCGTTCTGGATCCTGCTGATCTGCCGACGAAGCCTTCGTTTCCCAACCGGCCGCTTTTTGCGGCGGGCGGGCTTGGTGGAGGATTGGCGCTGGGACTCGGACTGGCATTTCTCATGGAAATGCGCGACTCGTCGCTCAAGTCGGAGCGCGACGTGGAATTTGCGCTGCGATTGCCGGTGCTCGCGGTAGTGCCGAGCATCCAGCCCACTTCCAGTAAGCGACCGCCGCGTCCTTCAGGACAGATACCGAGAGATTCGAACTTGGGATTAGGCGCGAGGGCCTAACACATGTATCAGAGATTCTTTGGGCTTCGAGAGAGCCCATTCAACGTCAACCCGGATCCACGCTATCTCTTTCTGACGAATCAGATTCAGGAAGCGCTCGCGGGGCTCACCTATGGCATTCAGAATCGCAAGGGCTTCATCTTGCTCACCGGTGAAGTGGGAACCGGGAAAACCACGCTTCTCAATCGCCTGCTCGATTGGTTGCACGGGCGACGAGTCGCGACCGCGTATATCTTCAATTCGCGCCTGGACGTGAACCATCTCTTCGATTTCATGATGGCGGATTTCGAGATTCCGTGCGAATCACGCGAAAAAAGCCAGATTCTTCTCAGGCTCAACCAGTGGCTCCTCGAACGCTATCGCGCGGGCGAGACGGCGGTGCTGATTGTCGACGAGGCGCAGAATCTTTCGCCGGAAGTGCTCGAGGAAATTCGCTTGCTGACCAACCTTGAGACGTCCACGGAAAAGCTGCTGCAGATTGTGCTGACGGGCCAGCCCGAACTCGAGGAAAAGCTCAAGATCCCGTCGCTCAGGCAGCTCCGCCAGCGAATCACGCTGCGCTGCCGCACGGCTCCGCTGACGCTTGAGGAAACTTTCGGTTACGTCGCCGAGCGGTTGCGAATCGCCGGCGCGAACGGCGAACCGGTCTTTTCAAAAGAAGCGATCCAAACCGTGCACCTCTATTCCCGAGGCATTCCGCGCGTCGTAAATCTGCTTTGCGAACATTCGATGATCAACGCGTACGTCGACAGCCTGCGTCCGATACCGGCCCATTTGGTCGAGGAAGTGGCGCGGGAATTTCAGCTAGATGAAATCGCGCCCATCGTTTCGGAGGGGTTCACCCCGGCCGCACAAAGCGCGAACACGCAGGCGTTGCTTGAGAATCTCGACGAGTTGCTTGGGCGCTTGCGCCAAGTCAACGCCGCCGTGCCTTCTCGCGAAAGGAAGCCATGAGTCGCATCCACGAAGCCCTCAAGAAGGCCGAGCAGGAACGGTCCGCAATGCCAGCCCCTGAACCGATCCTACAGTCGCACGAACAGGTGAGCTCCGCGTCGGCGTGGACAGCCACGGCCGCGACACTCGCGCCTGAGCCGCGGCCCACCGTGGTTCCAGAAGCGGCGCCGCAGGTTTCCGCCGCTCAGGTCGAATACCTTCGGTTCGATGATTTGCGGGCCCGGTGCTCGCATCCTCGGTGGACCCCGGATCCGAATGTAAACGTCTTTTTGAATTCGGCCCTCAGTCCTCACGGCGCTGAACAATTCCGAACGCTGCGGTCACGGCTCTACCAACTCAGGAGTAACCAACCGCTCCGCACGCTGCTTATAACGAGTTCCGTTCCAGCGGAAGGAAAGACATTCGTCACGAACAATCTCGCCCAGGCAATCGTTCGCCAACCGGACCGCAGAGTGTTAATCATCGATGCGGATTTACGCTGCAGTCGGTTGCACGTGCCGCTGGGCGCTCCGGACACTCCCGGTTTGGCAGACTACCTCCGCGGTGATGCGGACGAGATGGCCATTATCCAGCACGGGCAGGAGGGCGGCCTCTGCTTCATCCCTGGAGGAACGGAAGGCGCGAATCCAAGCGAATTGCTTTCAAACGGAAGACTGAAGAAGCTTCTTGACCGTCTTACGCCCATGTTCGACTGGGTTCTTCTCGATTCTCCCCCGTGCGTTCCGGTGGCGGACGCGAGCATTCTTGCCGAACACTGCGACGGTGTTCTTCTGGTGGTGAGGGCAGGATCAACTCCCGTGGAGGTCGCTCAACGGGCCTGCCAGGAGCTCGACGGACGCAATGTCGTAGGTGTTGTCTTCAACGCGGCGACGGAGCCTTCTTTATACGGTTCTCACTATTACCAGGCGTATGGGCAGCCAGTTGGAGATTGATAGATAAGGACTTACACAGAAGAAATGCCTGCTAGGCCTGGGCAAGAACTTGGAACTTAAGGGTAGGAATGTGCCACTAAGTCGACTCCGATAGAGGCTTTTTAGGGTGCCTTCTGGCGACCATCGGCCGTTAAGCCACTGATACTAATACGAATAAGAGAGGAACTGGCCCGGGCGAGAAGTGGTATCCAGGTTGCACTTTAATCGTCTGGAGTCTGTGACTCTTATGGCGGTAGCCTAGACCGCCAAAATGGAACTCGAAATCGCGGCACAGCGAGGTCAGGGATCAGATGACAACTCATCAGCGCGGCTTCTCGTGGTTCGCTTTGCAAGTTCGAACGAGGCACGAAGCAAGCGTTGCGAACTTCCTGGAAGGCAGTGGCTTTGAATACTTTCTGCCGCTCTACACCTGCAGGAAGCGCTGGTCGGACCGAATCAAGAAAGTGGAGACAGCTTTGTTTCCAGGTTATCTTTTCTGCCGTTTCGATCCCAATGACCGGCTTCCCGTTCTTAAGACCCCTGGCGTCATTCAGATAGCAGGGTACAACCGGTGCCCTGTGCCGGTCGACGAGGCCGAGATTTTTGCTATTCAGACTTTAGTGACTTCCGGACTTCCCACCCAACCGTGGCCGTTCTTGGCGGTGGGTGACCGGGTAAGGATCGAAGCGGGTCCGTTGCGCGGACATGAGGGAACTTTGGTGGAGGTCAAGGGAGGCCATCGGCTCGTCCTTTCGATCACGCTCCTTCAACGCGCCGTCGCAGTGGAAATCGATTCGGCTTGCGTGGAGTGTCTGCGCCCACCGTTAGCGGCACGCGCGGAGAGCGGCAGACTTCGACCCTTGCCTGTGGCAATCTAGCGAGGAATCAAAGGCCCCCGCATTGTCAAACGGAACACCCTCGAAGTAGCAGAAAAACCAACATGCCCGAAATTCTATCTCAAGAACCAACAGTCGGTACACAGTTTGCCGGCTGTAAGAAGGAGGTCTATGAGATATATCCCTCGAAAGATCCTCGGTGGGAAGGGTTGTTGGAGAGACACGCAAGCGCCTCCGTGTTCCACTCGAGACCGTGGCTCGATGCGCTGCGCAAAACGTACGGCTACGAGTCACTCGCCTACACGACTTCGGCACCGGGCGAGCCGCTGCGAAACGCCCTCGTATTCTGCCGGACGGAAAGTTGGCTAACGGGACGACGATTGGTTTCGCTGCCATTCTCAGATCACTGCGAACCGCTGCTGGACCATCCGGAAGACTGGCATATCTTCGCTCAGAAGCTGCGAGACGAATCGCAGACCGGCAAATGGCGCTACATCGAAATGCGGCCTTTGGGATCACCTCACGTGGTGAGTTCGCTGAGCTACCCCAGCGCGCGATACACACTCCATCGTTTGAACCTGAAACCGGACCTCGAAGCACTGTTTGGCGCCTTCCATAAAGACTCAATCCAGCGGAAGATCAAGCGCGCGAAGCGAGAGGGCCTGGTCAGCCAGGTTGGCACCAGCGAGCCGATTCTGGATGCATTTTACCGGCTGCTCACTATCACGCGGCGCCGTCACGGAGTGCCGCCACAGCCCAAGGCTTGGTTCCGAAACCTCATCGAATGCTTCGGACCGGCGCTACAGATTTCGATCGCGCTCAAAGGACAGACGCCGGTTGCGGGCATGATTACGCTGCGCCACAAAAAAACCCTGGTCTATAAGTACGGCGGGTCGGACGCTCGGTACAACAATCTGGGCAGCATACACTCGCTTTACTGGGAAGCGATCCAGCAGGCAAAGGCTCTGGGCTTGGAGGAGCTCGATCTCGGGCGTTCCGATTCCGACCAAAGCGGGCTGATTCGGTTCAAGAGCCGATGGGGAGCGAGCGTATCCAACCTGACATATTTCCGATTCGCGCCGTCTAGTGAGGCGCGGCACTGGTTCGAGCCGATGGGAAAGAGTTGGAAGGTCCGCGCGGCTCAAGTCTTCGTCGGTCACCTCCCAGCGCGCCTTTTGCCTGGTTTGGGAAGTCTCTTGTACAAGCACATCGGGTGAAGGTTAAGCCGACCAGGCATTTATCATAAGACTGCCGAGAAACCCACGAAGATATCCTGTAGTCGATTGATTCCAGGAAGCTTGCTCACGACATGGGTTTAGGCCCCTCCGGAGAATGCGATTTCACTATTAGGGCACTTGTTTTCACTCGTCCCCTCGCTTTGCAGCGTTCCACCCGCGGTGACCGCAAAAGACAGCCCATTACGGTGTCCATACGACAGATAACACGAGTGTTATGAAACTCTCAGAAGCGTTGCGCTTGGGAACGATTGGAGCGTGACTTGCAGCAGACTTGCGTGTGCCCCCCACGAGTGGGACTGGCACTGCGGTAGCTTGTTCGAGATCACCGAAATGTCCAGCGCATTTCACAAATCGATTCTCTCACAGCGCGATAGCGATTTAACCGTCGTGTCTACTGAAATGAGGAGACCTGAACCGGGTTCGGGATCTGCAACTCAAACTATGGAGACAAAATCGAAGGTCGCGAGCGAGAAGGCCAAATCGTTCCCTCGGGATATACGCAAGTTCAAGCGCGATTCTCAGCCCCGCGTCAATCCGTCGGATGTAATGCAGCAGATTTTGCCCGAGGAGTTTTTCCTCGGCATGCTGTGCCTGGAGAGGAAGCGGGCGGAGCGGTCAGGCAAGAAACTCGTACTCGTGCTGCTGGACGCGGAGGATGCCGACAAAGCTGGGCGTCGAAGCGAAATTCTGGACGGGGTGATCAAAGCGGCCAGGGCGGCTCGCAGAGAAACCGACCCGTTCGGCTGGTATAAGCAGAATTCGGTGCTCGGAATTATCTTCACCGAGCTCGGAACCATGGACGCCGAGTCGACGATCGGCAAGCTCGTCGACAAGGTGCGCGAAGCTCTCTCCACGAGTCTGAACCCCGAAGACTTCAAATACGTTTTCCTGTCGATTCATGTATTCGGCGACGACTCGGACGACCACGGCTCAGCGAATCCGGCTTTTTATCCCGAACTCTTTCATCCGGACGATTCGAAGAAAATCTCGCGGGTTGCCAAGCGAGCCCTGGACGTCGCGGGTAGCGGCGCAGCCCTCTTGATTCTGGCTCCCGTGTTTTTGCTGATCGCTTTGTTGGTCAAGCTGACGTCCAAGGGGCCGGTGCTTTTCAAGCAGGAGCGCCTGGGCCAGTTTGGAAAGACCTTCACGTGCCTCAAGTTCCGATCGATGCGAGTGAACAACGATCTCAGGATTCACCGCGAATTCATGAAGCGCGTGATCAGCGGGGCCCACGACGGGCGCGAGCACGGCGGCGTCACTCCCGTCTACAAGATGACGAACGATCCGCGCATTACGCGCATCGGGCGATTTATCCGCCGCACGAGCTTGGACGAGTTGCCACAGTTCATCAACGTGCTGCGCGGCGAGATGTCTCTCGTCGGTCCGCGGCCTCCGCTGGCATACGAATATCAGGAGTACGATATCTGGCATCGGCGGCGTGTCCTGGAGGTGAAACCGGGGCTCACTGGCTTGTGGCAGGTAAGCGGCCGCAGTCGCGTTCGTTTCGATGACATGGTGCGGCTGGACCTGCAGTACGCGCGCGATTGGTCCTTCTGGATGGACGTGAAGATTCTACTTCAGACTCCGCGTGCTGTCGTCTTAGGTGACGGCGCGTATTAGACCTTCGAAGTAACCTCATCTTGCGCTGATGTTCGCGGCAGTTCGGAAATTCGTCTGTGGGAGCTTCGAGTACTCGTGTCTCACCCGCCCTCCCCGCAGGCTTGAAGCAAGAGACACATCCGTGACAGTTGGGTTTGCGGCTCACGACACGACCGAGCCGACCTCGTATAATTCAGACATGCAGAGCCTTCCGAGCTACGTCCTGATAACGCCGGCTCGAAACGAGTCGGCCCTCATCGAACTGACGATCAAGTCGGTCGCGGCGCAAACCATTCCGCCGCTCAAGTGGGTGATTGTGGACGACGGCTCGACGGACGACACCGCCGAAATTGTCCGAAAACATGCGGCGGCTCACCCCTGGATCGAATTGGTCCAAATGCCCGAGCGGCGGGAGCGTCATTTTGGCGGGAAAGCATTTGCAGTGAACACAGGACGCCAAAGAATGGACAAACTACCGTACGATGTGATCGGAAACTTGGACGCGGATGTTTCTTTCGAGCCGGATTATTTCGAGTTTCTGATGGGCAGATTCTCGGAGAACCCGAAGTTGGGAGTCGCCGGCACAGCCTTTCGGGAACCGAACGTAAGCTACAACTATGAATTCGTCGGTATCGAGCACGTCTCGGGAATGTGCCAAATGTTCCGGCGGGAGTGCTTCGAAGAGATCGGCGGGTATCAGACGATCAAGTCGGGCGGCATCGATCTGATCGCCGTGCTCAGCGCCCGGTCAAAGGGGTGGGAAACAAGGACTTTTGTCGAAAAAAGATTCGTTCATCACCGGATCCAGGGAAGCGTGCTGCACGCGGGTCTTCGCGAAAAGCTGCACCTGGGGCGGAAAGACTACCTGCTGGGTAATCACCCGGGCTGGGAACTCTTTCGAAGCGTGCACCAAATGCAGAACAAACCCTACGTGATCGGCGGATTGTTGATTCTCTTCGCTTACCTCTGGAATATGATTCGTGGAGTGGAACGAACCATTCCCGCGGATCTGATGGCCCTCCGCCGCAGTGAACAGCTAGGCCGCTTGAAAAAGATCCTCGGGCGGCGTTTCGGGCAGCTGATGCCGCACGCTTGATCTTTCTCTTATCAAGCGCGACGAAGGAGATACAGGATGTACGCCTGCGGTAAAGAGATTCGAATCGATGGTTTGCTGTGTCGGATCGCGCGACTCGACGCGGATAAGTACGAGTTTCTCGAAGACCCGGAACCTACTCTCGATGCTTTGCGTAAATCGGGCACCCGGATTGATCTTTTCACTTTCCTGCAAAGGCCAACTGAGACCGAGCCGAAATACAAATACCCGATGGAGTGGGACAACCTCGCCGTGCTCCCGGTTTCGACCTTCGATGAATGGTGGAACAAACAGATCGGCTTCAAGGCCCGCAACAAAGCGAAACAAGCGCTCAAGAAAGGAGTGACCCTTCGGGAAGTGCCTTTCGATGAGGACCTTGTGCGCGGAATTTGGGAGATTTATAACGAGACGCCGATCCGGCAGGGCAGGCGGTTCCCTCACTACGGCAAGAGCCTCGACGCAGTTCGCAAGATGAGCGCGACATACCTCAACAGCAGCATCTTCATTGGCGCGTTTGTCGAAACCAAGTTGATCGGATTCATTAAGCTGACTACCGACGATGAGCGGACGCAAGCCGGCCTGATGCATATCGTGTCGTTGATCGAGCATAGAGACAAGGCGCCGACTAACGCGCTTGTCGCGCAGGCAGTCCGCTCGTGCGCCGAGCGGAATATCTCGCACCTGGTGTATTCGCATTTCTCCTACGGGAAAAAAGAGACGAGCAGCCTGAGCGACTTCAAGGAACGCAACGGGTTTAAACGAGTCGACCTTCCTCGCTACTACGTCCCATTGTCGCCGGTCGGGTCCTTGGCTTTCCGCTTGGGGCTGCATCGTCAATGGGTCGACTTTATTCCCGCGCCCGTGCTCGCCAAGGCGCGCGGAATGCGCGACTCGTGGAACAATCGCCGCTTTTCTGCACACGCCCAGGAATCGTAAGAATCCGACCATGCCAGGTATCGTAGGACTGATAACCAAGAAGCCGCGCGAGTGGGCCAGCGAGCAACTCGGCCGAATGCTGGACACCATGTGCCACGAGAGTTTCTACGAATCCGGCACGTGGTGCGATGAATCCGCAGGGATCTATGCCGGTTGGACTTCGCGGAGGAACTCTTTCTCCGATAGCATGCCCATCCGGAACGAGCGCAAAGATGTGACCCTGATTTTTTCCGGCGAGGAATACCCGGAGGCTGGGACCGCCGCGAACCTGAGGCAGCGTGGGCATGCATGTGACCTCGAGGGGCCCTCGTATTTGGTACACGCGTATGAAGAAGACCCGAACTTCTTGCGAAATCTGAACGGCAGATTCCAGGGCCTCCTGGCCGATCGCTCGCGAGGAACCGCGATTCTCTTCAACGATCGTTTCGGCCTCCAGAGGATTTACTACCACCAAAGCGAAGACGGATTCTATTTTTCGGCCGAGGCCAAAGCGATTTTGGAGGTTCGCCCCGAGTTGCGAACCCTGGATCCCGCGGGCCTGGGTGAATTCATCTCGTGTGGGTGCACTCTGGAGAACCGCACCCTTTTCAGTGGAATCCGAACAGTGCCCCAGGGGTCACAGTGGACTTTTCGTAACGGAACGCTCGAAAGCAAATCGACCTATTTTGAGCCCCGAGAATGGGAAGAGCAGGAACCCCTTGATCAGGATGAATACTACAAATTGCTGCGCGATGCGTTCGCGTCGCGGCTGCCGCGCTATTTCCATGGCAGCGAACGCATTGGTATTTCGCTCACTGGCGGGTTGGATACGCGAATCATCATGGCGTGGCGAAAGCCGGATCCGGGTTCGCTACCGTGCTACACGTTCGGCAGCATGTACCGCGAGAACCAGGACGTGCGACTGGCTCGGCGGGTGGCGGAAATCTGCAAGCAGTCGTACCAGCTCGTTACGGTCTCCAAAGAAGTTGTCGAAAACTTTCCTCGCTACGCCGAACGTACTCTTTACTTGACGGACGGATGCGTGGACGTCAGTCGATGCCTCGATTTGTACAATAACGCGCAAGCGCGTCGAATTGCGCCGGCACGCATGGTGGGCACCTTCGGCAGTGAGATCATCTGCGGCGCGGTGATGTTCAAGTACAGAGTGCCGAAAGCGGACATTTTCCAGCCGCACCTGGTAGATGAGATCGCAAGGGCCGGCACCACCTATCATAACCAATTCCGCGGCCACCCTAGGAGTCTGGTCGCTTTTCGCCAGACCGCGGCCTATCACTTCGGCGTGGTGATGTTGGAGCAATCGCAACTTACGCTACGCTCCCCGTATCTCGACAACGAGATTGTCAAGGCTGTTTTCCGGGCCCCGCGGGTCGAGACCGGGGAAGACGTCCGCATGCGTTTAATTCGCGAAGGCAATCCTGAACTGTCCCGCCTGCGAACCGATCTCGGTTACGGTGATCGGAACCCGCTGATCGGTAGTCTTTCCCGGGCCTATTTGAAGTTTACCTTCAAGGCGGAGTACGCCTACGATTACGGTATGCCTCAATGGATCGCGCAGGTCGATCACGCCTTTGAGCCGCTGCATCTCGAGCGTCTGTGGATCGGACGGCACAAGCTTTTTCATTTTCGCCTGTGGTACAAGACGATTCTGGCGAAGTACGTTCAGGAAATCCTGCTCGATCCAAGCGCGCTGGCGCGCCCTTACGTCAAGAAGTCGGGCGTCGAGGCCATCGTAAAGGGACATCTGAGCGGCAATCGCAACTACACGACCGAAATTCATCGCCTGCTTTCTCTTGAACTCTTGCACCGCCTTTTTCTGGAACCGCAGATGAGCAAGCCGGACGAAGTGCCGGCCACGGCGTGAGGCGTGGATAGATGCCGCCGCTGATAGCCGAGTGCGTGTGCTGGATCGGAATTGCGGGCCTGTTTTACCTGGACCGTGACAAGAACGTTCATGTGTCCAAGGCCCTATGGTTGCCCGTGCTTTGGATCGGACTCGTCGGTTCGCGGCCACCATCCGCTTGGATAGGGTTCACTCCCGCTGCCGGCATCGATGTGCAAATGGAGGGCAACCCCGTCGACCGGCTGATTTTCCAACTGCTCCTGGCAGCAGGCCTGCTGGTCCTCTTCCATCGGCGAAAACGCGTCAAGCCGTTGCTGAAGGCAGGCTGGCCCATCCTCCTTTACTTCTCGTTTTGCCTGCTGAGCGTGTGCTGGTCCGATTTTCCCGACGTGAGCTTGAAACGGTGGTTCAAGGCCATTTCGGACCTCGTCATGGTGCTTGTCATCGTCACGGACGCGGATCCAGTGGGAGCAATTAAACGCGTGCTCTCGAGAGTCGGATTCGTATTGCTTCCACTCTCGGTTCTCTTTATCAAATACTTCGACGCCCTGGGTCGCGCATACACGCCAGACGGGGAGCAAATGAATACGGGCGTGACAACCAACAAGAACATGCTGGGCGTCATCACTCTGGTCGTATCTTTAGGAGCGCTTTGGCGATTGCTGGAGATATGGAGAGCCAAGGAAGACCCCGCGCGTCGCCGGCACTTGCTTGCCCAAGGGGTGCTGCTTGCGTTCGGCTTGGCGCTGCTTCAGCTGGCTAACTCGGCGACTTCGCGGGCATGCTTTGTGCTTGGCGCACTCTTGCTCATAACGATGAGGCGGCCGTTCTTCGAACGTCGGCCTCGCGCCGTGCATGCGCTTGTGTTGGGAGTCGTACTAGCGGGTGGCCTCACCATGCTCTTGGGAGGCGAAGCAATCATCGTTCATGCGCTGGGTCGACAGACGGACCTCACAGGACGTACCGACATTTGGGCCGCTGTCTTGCCTTCTGTTCCTAATAAAGTCGTGGGCGCAGGATTCGAGAGCTTTTGGCTGGGGCCGCGCGTGCTCGCTGTATACGAGCGTCTCCCACGTTACATGCACGTCAACGAGGCGCACAACGGCTACATCGAAGTCTACCTGAACCTTGGCTGGATCGGGGTCGGACTCATCGCCCTCATACTCTTTTTCGGCTATAAACAAGCCGTACAAGCTTTCCGGCGGAATCCTCCCTTGGGCGGACTCATGTTGGTTTACGTCGCCACTGCGCTTCTGTATAGCGCTACAGAGGCCGGGTTCAGGCTGTTGGACCCGATTTGGATTTTCCTCTTGCTGGCGATTGTCGGCGCGGCGGGAATTGCGCATGGCGCTATTGTCCGAACGACTCAAACAGCCAGCGTTTCGAACAGCCTCCCCGCCGAGCGACGTGAAAGATACGGTGATCGTAGAGTAGCTTGGCTCGAAGCGAGAAAGCCGGTTCGATAATCGTGCGACTTCCTACGGAGAAGAGTTCCCCGCAACAAAGGAGTTCGGGAATGCAGCCGATCGCTATCAGCGTCATCATGGCCACATACAATCGATGTGCGCTCCTTCCCAAAGCGCTCGATAGCGTGCTCGGCTCGGCCGTGCCGGAATCCGTCCAGTGGGAAG
>Ga0335072_10005362_pt1 | contig 18897 bp, 16 predicted proteins | sample Lox_Sample_21_FD_206725 | JGI IMG/M metagenome (GOLD analysis project Ga0335072, IMG submission 206725) | Soil microbial communities from Loxahatchee National Wildlife Refuge, Florida, United States - Lox_Sample_2.1 | ecosystem: Environmental > Terrestrial > Soil > Wetlands | place: USA... | reverse complement strand
AGTTGATGTAGATCTGGCCGTTGCTGAACGGGTGTTGGAGAGCGGCGGTAATGCGAATGGCGCCATCAACGTCCATCCCAAGTAAGAGTTCTATCATGCCAACGGGACTGGTGAGGATGTTGTTTGCCGTCGTGGTGTAGATCGCCTTGTAGCCAGCTATGACACCCGCGTCAGAGCTCGCATTTGGAATGAACTCATCGATTTCGCCTAGGATGTTGGCCTGCAACTCGCTGACTCCATTACCGAAGAGAAGGGTGGAGTTCACGTATGCTATGGCAGAGTTGACATACGAGAGGAAGACTGGGTTGTCCTGTAGAAGTCAGGACGGCGATGGACCTTTTATAGGACGGGACAGGGACGAACCTTCTCAGTGCCGTTGTCAGCGTAGATGGAACCCGCGGTTGCCTGATCGGTGCTCCACTGCACTGTGACCATCTAGTTCAATGAGTGGTGAGTATGCGTCATGGATGCGAATGCGACTCACCGGATGATCTTGGAGATGCTGACCGACACCAGGAAGTTCGGACACGAGCGGAACTCCAGCAGCGGAAAGGACGTCCTTGGGACCGACACCGCTGTAGAGTAGGACGGCGGGGCTGCCGATACTACCACCTGCGAGGATGACCTCCTTATTGACCTTGACGGTCAACTTCGTCTCGCCGCCGTCACGTGTGTACTCGACAGCGTTTGCTGTCAAGTTGTTCGCGGGAGAAGAAGAGTTGAAGAGAAGCCGAGTAACATAGGCGTCAGTAAGCACGTCATAGTTGGGACGCGGCGGGAGCGGGTCGAGATATCCAGAACGGCTATAGGAACGCGTCCAATTAGTCGGGTTGATGGCGGAGGTTGAGACGTATGCGCCCAAGTTCTGACCGCCGTACGCGTCCTGAGAATCAGCAATGCCGACGTTCTCCGCAGTAGTCGACCATTGGCCCACCGCTGGGAATGTACTGCAGCATGGTCACTGGCATGAAAAATCCGTGAGAGGTGTTGAACATACTAGCCGGGGTACGACATTTGAATCGGCCCATTGGTACCGTGGCTCGCAGCATTCCAAGTAATATCAGCCTCTTGAGCGACAGCGCCAGTCGGGGGAGTGAAAGTCTCGCTCCTTTTCATAGCGGCGAAGAACGAATCCCACGACCAGTTCTCAGCGCCGTCCATATCCCCGAGCATGTCCTTCCAAGCATTAATCTCGATCTCGCTTGGCCGGGTCAAGTATAGCCCGTTAATGGCGGAACTGCCTGTATTTGTACCATGTCAATATTATCTTTGCCGCTGAGGCGGAGAGAAACACGGGACCTCCGAGCACCTTGCCACGAGGCCAGGCAAGCTGGCTATTATTCGCACTGGGCTGAGGTGTGGTTTCGAACGCCCAATTCACCGCCGTCGGCCAGAGGTACTGGTAGTACGCATCTCCGGGAGTATCTGTACATGCGTTAGGCGCTCGGCAGGCTTCGCAGAAGGTTAATCAGTCAGGTGCGCACCTATGCGTTCTTGAAAGTCGTCTCCAGTGCCGCCCGCCTCGAGGACAAGCACCGTATGGTTCGCATCTTCTGAGAGACGCCCGCCGAGCACGAGGCCGGCCAGGCCTCCGCCGACGATGACAAAGTCATACGAATCGGCGATGTTGTCGACGATGTTGCGTGCACGGAGCAGGTGCGGCTCCGCCGAGTCGTGCGCGAAGGAAGTAGCGAGCGCGACCCCTGCACCAAAGGACAGAACGGCAGACAGGTCGAGTCGCATGCTGTGGCAGGCACGGAATGCGACGAAGTGAAGCTATATTGTGAGGGAGCGGTCTGGCTGCGCATCCATGGGTATAGAAATCACGACGAAATTTCTTGACACGTACTGGCGCATTTGTTGATGATCGCCGCTTTTAAGTCACCTTAGTAGCGGATTAAGCCAACTCGGGTTCTATGAAGGTTAACTCTAGCAAACCATAACTCACAGTAGTTTTGACTGGAGGGCGAGACCCTTATGGAAGTGCACTTGTGGGGAAGCTAGTTCTGTAAGCATCTGTACTTCTCAGATCTCATCATCATGAGATGAAAGTGAGGGTAAGCGTAAAGGTGAGAAGATGATGAGAGGAAGGGGGGAGTTGTTGAGCAGGTGGTTTTAAAAGCGGCATGGTGATCAAACCTGCTCAGGGGACTCTTGCTAGCTCGGCGCATCGCTAATGCCGACTCCGGAAGGTCATTAGGGGCGAGAAAACGCCCACCGGTGCCAAAGTCATCTCTAGGGTGTCAAGCTGAAAGGGTTCTCGGTTCCTGATTGCTGTCAACGCCTTTCTGGCGTCAGGTACCCGTCGATAGTGGCGGAGGAGAGTAGCCATTCACATCGCGGGTCGCCATGATCCCATGATTCCCCACTTTACCTCAATGCGATCAGATCGCCAACGCAAGATCCTGAAAGGCTACCTGATATCAATTGGTGGGACCTTTTAAGTTAGGCGGCGTCGCTCGCGCAATTTCAATTTCAGTCTCATGTGCCGGTAAAAGGACGATCACAACAAGGTCAACGAATCCAAGAAGCCACATAACACCATGCCTGTATTTTAGATAAGAAAAGTCTCAGAATTGGTCCGAAGCTTAGGCCATTATCAGGGGCATGATCTGAACACTCATCACAAGGTCAGGTCTTCCTCAAGGTGGTAGTTAGACCTTGATAACTTGTCACACCCTTTCCAATTTTCTGACCCGAAATCGTAAATCCTTGTCGCGAAGCGATTAATTTGGTACTTTGCTCCCTCACTATTTGCAATCTCCTGGTGGAGGAGGCGCTACCATCAGTGATCTACATCAGCAGTGGTATTTCGCAAATTCTGTTCTGGCCTTCTGTTGCCGAACGAAGTTCTACAGTCTTGCGGCTCTGGTGGTAGTAGGAGGTACACTGGTACCCGACGTTAATCATCGCACTCCGAGCCTAAGGTGAGCCCCAGTTACAGGGATACGGCTATACATCGCACTCTCCCGATGTTACGAGTAAATCGGGGCGCATGCCCTTTCGGGCGATATAAAAACCCTCGCCGCCCTCACCCTCCACCTGGCACGAGCCGGAGGAGCCCTCACCCAGGGATGGTGAGCGGCCTCACCCTCGCTCACCCTTGGTCGCCCACCCTCGCCTACCCTGTCCGCTCGACGAGTCGAGTCACCTTGTAATGGTCCATTTCTGGCTCCTGGCCAAGGTGGCCGAAATGGGCTCCCGCGGTGATGTCGTTCCTGGGTTACACCGCCCACGAAGGTACCACGAGGATGAGTCGAGGGCTAAGTAAAAGTCAGGACTCTTCCTCGCTCGCATCTTCCTGTTTGTTTCTCTTCTTCCTCAGCCTCTCTTTCTTGCTGTCCGCATCCACTTCTGCTCCGATCCTTCTCCAAGCTCTCCTTCCTTACCTCCTTGCCTCCTTTCGTGCTCTGCTCAGTGTCTTCACCTTTCCTTCCTTCTCCGGATGGGTCGAAGGCGCACCGCCGAGTACTACCAACGAACAGCGGAGGAGAACGGCTGGGTACCTGGAGCGCATGAAGATGAGGACAGTAGACTGCAAACAAAGGACGACCTCAGTCCCAGGTATAAACAGAACCAGCAGGAGGCCCTGGATCAGCGGATAATGTGGGCGTCCGGCTCTGACGGTCAGCTTTCCCGCGGGCTTCAACTCTCTTTTTTCCTCCCAGACTGCTGACTGGATCCAAGCAGTTTCATGTCGACGAAAGATGTCCCTACCTCAGAGTGCCTACGAAAGAATTCCACCCTTCCAAGTAGCGTGCTCGTCAAAGACTTCGCCCGATGGTATTGCAAGTCTCGTACTGGTCGCCTCGCACCAGAGCCCAACATCAAGAGTGTGAAAAATGTACTGAAGAAGTTTTTCGCCGGCCCAGCGAATTACGGAGACGGAAATCAGCGATGAATATAGAAAAGACGTCTATTTCGTGAGTACTACCTGAAGACGGTGTGCCTGAAGGGCCATCAAACTGATCGGCCCCCCACCAGTGGATTCGCAATACGCTGCTCAAACAGGGGTTCACGACGGCTAAGAAGAGAGAGAAACGCAATTTCGATGTGGATGACCTTGTGAACGTTCTCATCTCCTCGTGGACGGAGGGCGATTCTGTGTTCATCCACGAAGTTATGAGAGACCAGATAACGTCCTCTGCTTCTGGCCTACCGTTTTTCGGGAGCCCGCATTGGAGCCTTCCTTCATAACGGTAAAGCGGAGGTAAAAGGAGATCCTTCAGGCGCGTGGAAGGATAGCGCATGACAGATCTTCCGCCATTGACCGAGCCCCGTACCAGGGGACAAAGTTTGTCAGCCGTACAAGATCTCCTGTCACCCTGCACAAGGAATTTCGAAGTCATGTACCGTCCAGGGGAAGGGCCTGTCGATGGAGCTTGTCTGGTATGTCGATGCAATCTGCCCGAGGTGAAGCGAGACCGAGCCGGTTACATTCACTCCCGTCGTGGTAAAGAGTTCATGGCTAGGGAATCCAGATAGGCAGTGCGCCGGCGCTGGTTCAGTTTCAGTGCAGTATTGCTTCCTTTGCTTCAAATGGTTTGACGGCGGCCATGTCCGAGAAAAACATTGTCGCGGCCATCTGTCAGCCGGAAAATGAAGTCATTTTACGTCAGCTAGAACCCCGCTGCTGCCTAGTCCTGATGATGTACTTAAGGCCTCTACTTCTCCTTCCATAGCTGAAGGGACACGCGAGTTTCCATCCATTTCTTAGTTTGACACCATCTCACTTCCACAACGCCGAAGTGACGTTCGGTACGGGTCTACTGCCATACAGTGATCAGTCCCAGATTCTGCCCTTTCTGTCTGCGCAACAGCGAAATTCCAGCCGCTCAGAGGCTGAAGCAGTAGCCTCGGAACTGTACTCTGATGGCTCATGTTGAGGCCCACGTCGAATAAGTACGTTCATGACCTACCTGCTCATGTGGTATCGAGTTCAGAGACGTAAATTCCCTTCGCCATCATCTGAGTGATGCGTATGGGCTCTGGAAAGCCGAATGGAGGATGTTTGGTAGGAAGAGGGCCGCTGAGAAGGACGAGAAGGTTGTCGATCTGGCGTCCATGCAAAGTCTGGAAGACGGTCCCGAGACGAGACCATGCAAAGCAAAAAAAAGGGCGTGAAAGGAGGAGATAAGTTCATCGAGCAGTCTCCGTCCGGCATTGTGCAGTCTCCAGTCCCACTTTCAAGGCAGGGACGATCCGACAGAACGAAAAAGTCTCATAGCGTGAAGTCGACTCAGGGAAAGATGCTGATAGGACTGGAGATAGCACCACAGACCCATCTCGTTGTCCCTACCTATCACTGGTGCGGGCCGTGACATATTCGAGGATCTCTTAGATCCAGCCTTATTCGACTCAGAGGCTCCGCCATCTCAGCCTTTCAGCTGTTCGTCTCCTCAAGACACCGACACGTGCCGGAATGACCGGGGAAGACGAGCTTGATCTTCCCAGCCCTGAGCCATTATGGAATCACGAGCCTACCCGTGTCCCCTCCAAATCACATATCACCCTGGGCCATAAAAGTCCGGTCGAGTCAACCCTTAAGGGCCACGGATGGGTGGAGGTTCTAAGTCCTGGTGGAACGCTTACACTGCAGGAGCTGTGAGACCATGATTCCAATACTGGATTCCCCCGTACCGATGACACGAGGGAATAGCAAGTGCTTGCCATGCAATCTACTCAGCATGAGCAGGTGCCGATTTTAGATGAAAGCCCAATCGCAAAAGAGTCTTGTCGTGCTCCCGCTAAGTATTTAACACGCAGACCTCAGGTTGTTCGAACTCCAAAGAAGAAGCAGAGCCCATGTCCGCAAGCCACAAAGAAGCGGGAGCGAAGACTCAAATACTGTGGAGCCGGTCGAGATCTGTAGAGCCCGTGAGCTGAACGACGCGAAAATCGAATAGGCTCGGCGCGGCTATCCCAGGATCAGTTTGCGTAGATTAAACTCTCGTTTGAAGGGATTTTCTAGGGCTCAAGATTCTGTTGAGAACTTTGCGGCCGTGCAGCAACTCGACTTTTGCTGACATTGATTCAGAGATGTCCCTCGTATGGTCCTCATGGCAATCCAGAACAGGTCCTGGGAGAGTCTTAAGGCCCTCGGAATCCTCGGAACGTCGATGGAGATGGTCAAATACTAAAGTCCCTGGGGCGTAAAGGTTGCCAATTAACATAGCAATACAGCCCAGTAGGGTCGGCCGTTTCACTGTCATCTTGCGGGGATAAAGTTGTAACGGTGTTCGTTACATTGAGTTCCTATTTGCTACACAAACCGTCACGTGCCCCCCTACTCCTTCGACATAGGACTGAATAGTCTGAAGACCCCCTAGCCAGAGACCCTGACAAGGCCGTACCAAGCAGGTCCGGTAACACTGGCCCGCGCCATGAAAGGGAATCAGTGTAGGCACTTGTGTGAGGCGTGGCGTGATTTGCAACCTCCGCAGTGAGGGCGGCTAACTGTCAAACCCTCCGCCGCCCCTCGCGTTGATGATACCACAAGTCACGGGAGTTTCGCGTGCCGACTTTATCTCAATACACTGGGGCCAAATATCGTTCACATGACTCTGTCATGGCTTTGCAGTGCCAGGAGACTGCTTCTGGCTGGTCCTTCAATTGGGAGAGCATGGCAACAAGCCTAGAGATGCGCTGGATGGAAAGCTTCCTTTGTTGTCTATCTGCTATGTTGTCCTTGCTGTCCATGATAGATGCCAAAAGACAACGGCTGTGCCCATAAGGGGCTAAATGGCAATACCAAATTCGACCCGTCTCTGCCACATCTCCCCTATCCACCTCCGTCCTTACCTCCTAGGCGTCAACAGCATATACATATCCGCCACAACCATGGTAAACCCGTCCCTCGATTCGTTCACCAATTTGCTTCCATCCTCTCCCGGAGCGAACGCGATGTCAAATGACATTACCAGTCGCGCTATCACGGCTCGCAGCTCCATGTACGCGAGAGGTTTGCCGATACAACCCCAGAACCCAAGCGCGAATGGGATGAAAGCGGATTTATTCTTGATCAGTTCGGGACTACTGTACCAGCGTTCGGGGATGAATTCAAGCGGTCGGACGTAGGATTTTGGTGCTATTTCGGATGTCAGCGGGCATTTGAAAGAGGGTTCCTGCATGAATCCGGGGCGAATTGACACCACTTACACCTTTGGATGACCCAATGAGGGGTCAGAATGTTGATATCGCCAGGAATGAAGTGGTCTCCAATGAGAAGGCCTTCTGGAGGTGACAGCCGAAACACTCCACCCGGGAGCGGAGGGTACAGTCGAAGCGACTCGTTGATGACGCCGTTCAAGTGATCCAAATTTTGCAGAATCGACAGGTTGGCAGGATCCTTTTCGTATTCGGCCGTTTCAAGTTCTGCGCGGAGCTTTTCGACCTGGGATGGATCCTTTGCGAGATGGTAACAGGCGAACGCGAGAGTCGTGTGGGTCGTATCACTTCCCGCCACTACAATGAGCCTTGAATCGCCAACTAGCCAATTATGCTCTTCGGCTGCTGTCTTGAACTTAGCAGACGGCGATCCTATGATGTACGACATGATATCCGGTTCGGCTGGTTTCATCTTCTTACGCTCCTCGACCTGTTTCTCACTCCACTTAATGAAGTCACTTATCGGCCCGGCGCCAACCGTATTCAGCAGTACCGGAATGATCCACGGGGCAGCACCCATCCAAGCGACCGGAGGCATGGCTGACTTAAGAAGCTTGACTGCAAAATGTGCCTTGCCGGTCCTAAGCATGTCGAATGATTTGCCAAAAGCGAGGTCGCCCATCACGTCAAATGTGAAATAGGACAGCCATTGACAGATGTTGACCGGCTTTCCGGAGAATGTCGAAAGCTGGCGGATGAGTTCGTCGGCATAACGAATGATGCGACTTTCGTAGTTTCGCAAGGCTAGCAAGTCATCCCAGTCAGAGGAATCGAAGGCTGTCTCTAGCACGATGATATTGACTTACATGAAGCGCTGAATGCCTTGTCCCACCCCTCGCGCCGCCGTTGTGCATGCGTGGCTTTGTCCCGGGCCTGGTGTAGGGATGTCATGGGCAGGTTAACATCGTAGAAGAGTGATTTTTCACACTTGGATTGGGGCCCCAGGACCAGTTCGATGGCTTCTGGGTCGGTGATTGAAATTTCTGCCGGACCTGTACGAACACGCAGACTTTAGTCGCTCTTCGTTCCAACTATTTCCCCTTATTAGGAAGCGTGAGAAATCCATACGGCCCCACCGATAGAGCAGTTTTCCCTTGACATCTATCCAAGTTTCCAGGAAGGATTAATTCATCGAAACATACATACCCACACGCACATACTCGCCGTACGTTCGGTGCAACTCATCCAAAACCAGATAATTTTCCTTCCTCAAATTCCTCCATACCCTCCACAACTGGCTCAGCTTCGCCAAAAAAGGGCCCGGGTACCTTCGCAACCGATGGAAAAATGCCCGGTAAATCCCCATGCTCAGCCATATTGACCCAGTGAATGACCACCACGTCACTGCGACCAAGCGCAGGGCTTCATAGAAGGGGAACGAGGCGATTCGGGTGAGGAACACAAGGGAGATGATGGGGGCAAGAAGGAATGTGAGAGCGATGAAGGTGCAGTGGTAGAAAGGGTGGTGGGAGTGGATAAAGTAGGTTAGGTGGGAGGTTAGGCCAAGAAGGGCGGAGGTGAGGGCCAGGGTTGGGGTGGAAGGGGACATTGTATTGAGTGTTACTAACCGTTGCTGCGGGGGTGGCTGTCGAGGGATAGAAAGCCGGGGGAAAGGAGGAAGCTTTATAATTTTGAGACTTTGCAACTCATCAAGCGCAAGGAGCGGGGGTGTGGAATCCAAGAGCATCAAGAGCAATCAGCTGAAGGCGAGGCAAGCCATAGGTTCCTCAAGCCCCAAACCTTCGTTCCTTGATACTTGTGGCTGGCTGACCTGCAGCAAAAGCATGTGCTTGGACGGACGCGAGCTGAAAAGGAATGCAAGCCCTTAAACCCCACATAAGGTGGGTTCCCGCCCGAACGCCCGGAGAGCGGATGCGGCGCTGGTCGCGAGGGCTGGATTAAGCTTAACTAGATTGTGGTATTGCCCCTACACCCAGAGCAGATTTAGAGGGCATCCAACACCAATACCAGATTGTTTCATGCTTGCCAGCGTCGACGGATGCTCCCTTCCCAGCATCACCTCTTTCATTTCCAGCGCTCGTCGATGCATCTTCTCGGCCTCTTCATATTTGCCTTAGCTATTCAGCACTAAAGCGAGATTACTCATGCTCGTTAGAGTATCAGGATACTCCCTTCCCAGAACCTTCTCCCCTGATTGTAACGCCTGTCGGTGCAATCTGCTCGGTCTCGTTGTACTTACCTCAGCCATCCAGCACCGACGCCAAATTCTTCATGCTCGTCAACGTCTCCGGATGTTCCGTTCTCAGGACTTTCTTTCCCAATTCCAACGCTCGTCCGTGCATCTCCTCGGCCTCGCCGTACTTTCCTTTGCTTGGCCAGCCACCGACTCCAAGTTGTTGATGCTCATCAACGTCGACGGATGCTCTTTTCCTAGTACTACCTCTTTCATTCCCGGCACTTTTCGGTGCATCTCCTCGGCCTCGCTGTACTTGCCATGCCTACCCATCACCGACGCCAAGTTGTTCATGGTTGCTAGCGTCGGGGGATGCTCCCTTCCCTAACATCTTCTCGGATGACTTGAGCACTTGTCGGTGCATCTCCTGGGCCTCGTCGTATTTGCCCAAGCGGAGAGCCGCTAAGCGACCGTGAGAAAGCCATTGGACTTTGCAATCTATGATCTGTATACGGCTCGGAGCGGAGCAAATGTACTGGACTATGTGATGTCCACGAAGTGGCCAGGCAGCTTCGAAACGCTGGGATGATGCCAGAGACCTTGATTCTCGTTTGGCATGTGTCATACATGGATCTGACTCTGTTAAGAGAGTTGTTAGAATCTGGTGGTTACAACAATATTCTTCCACCTAACGACAATTGTGTCCGAATGGTTCCCCAGTACAGTAACGGCCTCCCGACCAGCCCTACGAGAAAGAGATTCCCCGTAAAGCTTGACGTTCTGTTTCCGCTCTTTTTGCTGGGCACAGCTTAGTTGGCCAAAACCATCGGGCCTTTGCCGGACGCGCTGGAGCTTCGGCAGATGACGTTATTATTGGTGGAACTACAGAAGAGGACTATGACGTGGAGATGCTAATGGAGACCAAGGAGGGGGACAAGGGACGATAACATTGAATGATTAGGATGGGAATTAGTTGATGGTCTCCTTTCGCTGCGTCTCAATTCGCGCCAGGCCTTTTCTTTTTCAACATGTATAGTAGTCGGTCGGTCTCAACTATAGGTATTTACTCCGCCTTTGCACACCCTGCATCTAGTTACACTTGCTAGCACGAACTGTCGCGTGCCCCCTACTCCTTCGACACAGGACTGAATAGTCTGACGACCCCTCGGCCGTCCACCTTGACCAAGCGAGCCCTAGCAAGGCCCGTAAAACTCGTGTCCGGACAATTCAGCGACCCGCAAGGCTGGTATCTACTGCAGAGCACTCTTTGGCAGGGTATCGACTTTTCCAGTGAACAACTTTTGGGCGCGAGACCATATTGGGTCTGTCTTCCAGTGCTTGAGCTCCAATAAATGCGGTAGCAAGAGATTGCTAAATGCCTCACTTGCCTCTCTAGGTAGCAAACTCGCAAGTGGTCGATAGAGATCACGCTGAGTGCAGGTTCGCTCTTGACCTCAATAGGTACTGTTGGCTTATCGAACGTGATTGCAATTGTAATGCAGCTCCCGCAAAGCCAGCATGATATCTGAATGCGGCAACACGTTCTCCGCGGTCGTTCTGGAGGAACTCAAGATCTCCCTGATATTAGAACCTATTTAGGTATTTCAGCGGGTTAGGAGAGAAGACTTGCCTAGCAAAGTACCACCTCCTCTCGAGTATCTAGCCAAGATAGTCTCCCATTCTTCTTGTTGCTTGTAGCAATGGGCAAATTGAACGTGTACGTGCTTAAGAGGGACTTTCTAAGACGTTAGCTATAAAGTATGAAGTCTTCCAGCATCTACTGACTCACACGTCTTGACTGGCAGCTCCTTTAGGGCAATAGTAATGTGGTCCTCGGGGGCATTAGGCCAGCTGTTTTCTTCTGCTAGGGTAGCTCCAACTTTCTCGAATTCCTCGTCGTCGAAGATTCTCTGCGGGCTGTGATCTTGTAGCCAGCATCGATCAGGGTTTTCGTGGTCGTAGGAGTCAGCGCCGAACGATGTTCCAAAGCCTTTTCAGTCTCTGAACGAAGGTGTAAGTTGAGGGACATCTTCTCTGGTACGTACTTCGAATCTCAAGGTTATGTTGCGAGGGAATTGACGCTCCGAGTTACTGGAGGCCTAGTTCAGCTCGGACGTGGGTTCTCAGGGCTCTGAAGTACTAGCAGTGGCAGTTACTGTTGTTGCTGTATGTTGTGTGAAAGTCCGGCCACGGTCACGCTTTCAATAGCTCTAGCCCAGAGACAGCAATCTAAAGTCGCCGCTTTTCCATCCGACACTCTTCAGCTGAGAGCCTCTTCAGCTTGGCCTGAGGGTCTGATGCCTGCCGCGTTTGCCAGGGTGCGTTTAAGGGGGAAAAGCTCATCGCTGACTGACTGGCTTGGGTTTTACCCCGGCTCCTGTGCTCACCCCCGGCTCATCTCTGACTCCCGCGACTCTGGCGCAAGTCGCGCACGCTCAGGGCGGCCTCAACCTACGCTCAGAGGAGGGTGAGCCCGGTGCAGAAAAGTATTCTCTTGGCACATATCCGCAAATAAACGTCCTCGAAGTTTAGAATACAAAACGCACTCACTTGATGGTTCTCTGAAGATCATCGCTCGTTTACAATATCGCCTCACCAACTGTAGATTCTATACTTGATTAATTGTGCAGGCGAACTGCTATAGGGGGTGCCTCGGTAAGCTCAGCACCAGCAATCGCAAATGGCTAATGATGAGCTCGACGCTCTTGACGCCCTCGAGAAAGAGGCAAAGGAGTATGATAAGGTCAGTATCGATGTCACAAAACATACAAAATCAAGCGCTTACTACTGGATAGGATGCTGAGATTGACCGCATCCTGAAAGCTTTCAGACTGGACTCGTAAGCTTCAACCGCCGACCACTCGCTTTACAAATGCTAACCCTCTATTTCCCAGTTATGCCGTCCTTGACCTCCAGCCAGGAGTTCCCGACTCCGACATCAAGATCCAATACCGCAAGAAATCCCTCCTGATCCATCCTGACAAGACCAAAAACCCATCTGCGCCCGAAGCCTTCGACCGCCTCAAGAAAGCCCAGACCGCCCTGCTCGATGAACCACAGCGCAAGCACCTCGATGAATGCATAGCCGATGCCCGCACACTGCTCATCCGGCAGCACAAGTACACGCTTGACAGTCCGGAGCTGAAGACTGACGAGTTCAAAAAGGAATGGCGGACCAAAACGGTCGAGGTGCTAGTCGAGGCTGAGGCGAGGCGACGAAGACAGTTGAAGGCGCAGATGCAGGAGGAGGGTAGGGAGAAGAAGAAAGAGGATGAACAGCTTGAGGAAAGAAAGAGGAAAAGGGACCATGAGAAGAAATGGGAGGAAACGAGGGAGGAGAGGATAGGGAGCTGGAGGGACTTCCAGAAGGGTGTCAAGAAAGAGGGTGGAAAGGAGGGCAAGGCGAAGAAGAAGATGAAGGTACTGGGATGATGTCCACTGATACTCAGGCGCAAAAGGATGATAGGGAGGTGATCTCTACATATATCACCGGGTCACTACACGGGAAGGGAGGTGGGAAAGGGCGTGCTGACGAGAATTAACGTTTACTTTTCCTTTCCGGAGATCGTGGAGGTATAGAATGGTCAGCCGGTATGTTCTAGGGGCTCTTAGGCGTTTGTGGAGCTACTATCATATGTCGTGAGAAACCTTCCAGCCCACAGACATAGAGAACGAATTAAGACAAATTCTAAAGCAATTGGCAGGAAGTGAGCTCTCGGCCTCGTCGCTAATGTCTCTAACATTTTGCCGTATAACTCATAGGCCCCTGGAGTGGCGATTCTAATGTCTATCATGCAAAACCATCAATTCTTTCGACCACAAGATCGACAAAGTGTTCCCCCCCCTTTCCAATCGCCCGCTTTGCATAGCGACTACCCTGGTATATCTTAAGCAGGGCCCGCGCTCATTCAATCCCTCCCCAACCTCTCCTCCCCATCCACCACTAGCTCATACGCTGGCCTATACTTAAACCTCCCATCCTGCTCATCCACATACCTCAACTTGGGATTTTTAACCGTATCCCCCACCCCGCCGAGACTCGTATAGCCCTCATCATACATGCTGCAATACTCCAGCTCGCCCAGCTCGGGCGCCTTCAAAAACGTCCAAACATTCTCCAGCCGCCAATCAATGACCGGATGCACGCGCACGAAATCTGGCCACCCGCCGTCCGTGCGGTCGAAGAACGTTAGCTTCTCACCATGCGGATCCGTCCGCCTCGTGCCCACAAATATCGCTTTGATGTGCTTCTTCTCGGCGAGGTAGATGGCAAAGGCGTCGCGAAACGACACCGTCTTCGAGTAGATATGGGTCGTGAGGTCGAGGTGGTAGCGGCGCGATGACGAGGCTACAAAGGCCGTCACGGCGGGGAAAGGGTCGACGGGACGCGCATAGATGGAGGGGATGGATGTCGGGAAGGGTTTTCGGCGGTCGAGGGCCGGCGTCGTGCTGGTGAAATGAGTGTGTAACGCAGCGAGGTAGAGGATGAGGAGGACGAGACAGTCTTTGCCGCCGTTGTAAGAGAGCGAGAGGTCATTGAAACTGGCGCGTGTGAGATTCATGTCAGTATCAGCATGCGTCTGCCACTGCCTGAAATGAAGCGTGTGGATACAGATCTTGGACACAACCTACTCGTAGTCTTGCAGAGCCTTTTCTATAACGCCGAGCGATATGCGAGTTTGTTCTTGGGTTCGTCGTATTATGTCTGATTTCGGGGAGGTAGAAAGGAATGCGGAGACACGAGAATGCATGTCGGAGCACACTTCAGAGAGCGTGGTGGATGCATCTGCTTCTCCATGAACACCATTGGCCATGGGGGCATTGGGCGGCAGCGATGCATCGCCAGACATTTCGTGAAGAAAGGGGACTGTCAAACTGGTTTGTCCATGAAGAAAATGAAAAGAAAAAAGATTGCCTTTTCCGGTAGCCGGAAAGTATTTTTGGAGTTTGGAGAAGTCTCCGATGTGAGACGGAAGTGGGGGCGATTGGGCATCCATTTCCGATTGGAGGCGTCACGAATCAACTCAGTAATTTCCCAATATCTCACGAAGACTTTGTGAACAAAAGAACTTTTGATTGCTAACGACGATGCTTAAGCTCTCCACCAGCGACGTTCATGTTAAGCTAGGACATGATGTTTCCTCCGAGATATTGACATGTTTTTGCGTACCATTGCAAAGCAGTATCATCAGCAAGCCGAACCCTAATCGACATCAGTCGATGAGAACGTACAGATGCTCTGTCATGTCTGGGTAATGGCTGCAGAATATCTGTGACAAAGCAGACTTTTTTTGATGGCCTCATGAGGTTGCCCCGACCGACAAGGTACCAAAAGTTGATATGATGGTAGAACATGCCAGTCTAATGAGGGGAGACAGCGAAACAAAATGGAAACAGTAATGTCTGAGGACGTAGTTCAAGGCCAAGAGCTGTTGGAGATACCAAAAGTTCCTGAGGTGAAGTGAATAGTCTCAGTTGGTTAAGCCGTGGATCAATCAACAAGTCGACTAGGGAGTGACGTGGACGGCAAAGTTCTCTTTACCGCCAGCTGCCTCAATCTTGACGGTGAGCTTCTGAGGGCTGGGTGTCTTGGACTTTTTGGCCACGTCGGCAATGCCTGATTTGATAGGCGCGGCGGCGAATGTTCGTGGGGGGATAGAGTCGATGACAGAGGTGCGAGCTGGCATCGCTGGAATCTGACCGCGGAAAGGTGCTGTAGCGCCAATGGATTGTAGGCGGCTTTTACTTAGCCAAGCGCTGCTACGAGTTGCGGCCTCCTTTTTCACGCCAGCAACCTCGCTAAGAAACCTCAAGTCAGCTTCATTCTTGCTTGTGCAAAAAAGGATACACTTACGGCGGGGAGACCGACGTGGCAGGAGTGAATGCGTTACTAGCCCCAGCTGGTGACTGGTAGCTAACATAGGAGTTTGGGCTGATTTGCTGACCGAGACCCTGCAGGCGACCAATGGTAGGAGATGGAGTGTGCTCGACAGAGTAGCTATATTCGCGACTGCGCCAGGCCCGACGTTCTTGACTTTGCTGCTTGAGCTGCTTCTGAGCTTTGGTATCGGCGAAGCGGAGGTACAGCTTGACGCCACTGTGGTCATTGGTAGTGCTGTGGAAGTCCTTGACTACATGCTCCGCAACTTCGCGGGTTTCGAAACTGCCAAAGAGTCAGTATTGGGTAAGCATCTGTGAATCTGGTGTTATATACCGGGCAAAGCCGACTTCCTTGCTCACTCCGGATGGCGCATCGCGGCAGATTTTGGTAGAGATAGCGTTGTAGGGCAAGAAGTGTTTTGCTAGATCCTATTATATGTGGTTAGTGAGCTTCTTTAAAGCATATTGAAGTCGGTCAGAGCCACGTACTAGCTCATTCCAGTTGATTGGTACTCCAGTGCAATAGATGTTAGTGGAGTTTCGATCTTCAAGATCCTTCAAGCGCGAGTTGCGAGACTTCTACCTAGGGTCAGTGGTGAGGATCAACGCTGGATGTGAAAGAATCAACCTGTGCATAGCTAGCTTGGAAGCCGAGGTGGAAGAAACCACGAATGCAGTTCTCAGCACAAGCTGGAGAGTAGTATAAAACAAAGCCGAAGCTATAAGGCAGAGAGTCAGTGTTGGGTATGATGATAGGGTTAAAAGGATAACGTACCCTTTGCACTTCCCAGTGTCTTGTTCGATGATAGCCTTGCAGGATTCGATCTCACCAAATCTGGACGCCCAACGTTCGAGATCATCGTCTGTGGTATCTGGCATGAAGCCACGGATGTAGATATTGGTGATACCCTCTGGGTTCTGAAGGCACTTAGCCAAGCTCAATTCATCTTGGTTCGTCCACAGAGCTGGTACAGCACGTGGAATGGGCGGATCTCGCTGAGTCAGCTCATCCAGGTTGACCATCTCGTAGCTCTTATTATCTGCACATTTCATTGGTTGGATAGGACCAGCAATATACTGCTGACCGATGGTGGGTGCTGCTGTGTTGGGGTATGCGTAGCTCGGGTATTGTTCTTGATATCCTGTGCCACCAACGACTGGCGTCAAGGGACCGTTTTCTTCGTTGGAAGACCATGAGCAACGGCGATTTGGGTCAAGATTGGGAACTTGCCCTGGCACCGCATATGACCAGTGGTAGTTGGACAAAGCACCAGGAACAAGATTCGTGCTACCGATGAAGTTTGGGAACATGCCTGTTGGAACATATGGAAACTGAGCAGACTGATTTGCTGAGGTTTGCTGCTGTCCATAGAGGACCGACAGAGGAACAGTCTGGCCATTCGGAAGAACCATGAGAGGATTACCACTATAGCCTGCGGCGGGGATGTTTTTGAGATTCACATTGTCGTGAGGTCCTAACATGCTTGATTTGAACCCATGGGTATTACCAATAGCATATTGCCCAGAGACGTTCAAGCCTGCAACGGCATCGGCAAGCTGCGAGATCCCGTATCCTGCGTTGTATTTGCCTTGGTTGTTGATGTATGGAGTGCCGGCATTCGTGTATGGAACACGGTTTGGAGGATAGCCTGCATACGTGGCGGCAGCTTGTGGTTGAAGGGAGGGTTTGTCAGACATGTTGTGAAGTAGAGAGGTTCTGCTAATGCACACGTTAGCGGTCGTTGAGGTTCATGAGGTGCTGTGATTGATAGCGTCGGACTTCAGAAGTCTTAGCTGATTATGAAGCTATGATGGAACGAGATGAGCGCTGGATAATGGAAGAAGGGAGAAAAGATTGACAGACGCTTGTGAGGGAAATGGAGCTACAGAAGACGAGTTCTGAGGAAAGGAAGATTTGCTGGGTTGCACTAGTCTAAGACAGAGATCGGGAAGGCCAGTGATATTGAATGTGGCTGTCGAACATCAAGAGCCCTGAGGAACACACTAATTCATGACTGACAACGACAAGGTGATTGGGGTGTGAGACTCAAGGGAGACGGCAGGGAATTGCACCGTTGGAAGAAGGGAACGACTGACCTTGTTGACGGTAGTGGAGAGCAAGACTGAAGTCGTGACTCGACCAAGTTTGCTTTGACTAATGTGCAGTGGAAATATCCCTGTGGAGAGCAGAGCAAGTGATCTACAGAGCAAGATGCACAGGAGGATGGGATGATAAGAGGGAGGTAGCTAGCAGAAAGGTAAAGCAAGGCTGTTGGCGGAGATGTTGAGTGATGTGGAGTAGAGAGAAGATTTTGAAAATGGGAACAAGTTGGAGGGTAGAAGTAGTTGGTAGGAATCTTTAACTGGGCAGGAACTGGCTGGGAGCTTCCCGTGAATAACGAAGGTCGCCATTCACGCAGTTGCCTCTCTTTGAGTGACGCACTTATCAAAACGGGAAGGAGAGGCGGCACATATGTGGTTTGTATGCATGCCAATATATCCCGAACCTTATGTGGCAAGCGTTGACGTCGGGCCAGGCTTGCCCTGCTGTTCAGAGCTTCTCGCTGCACGCTAGCTGGCGAAGACTGAGACGAACAGTTAGTCAGACTGTTCTTCTTCAAAGAGGTTTGGCAAAGCTTTTACTGGCTTCTGAGTAGACAGTTGAAGCTGCTGCCTCTTGCATGCTGCCTACCAGCAAATCCATGTTTTACGCAACAGGATCTGGCTTAACATCAAGGCCGAGGCCAGAATCATGCCACCGGACGCCTCAAAGAAGAATCAATGCAGGCCTAATCTCTGTGCAGGTTGTTGGTTTGCGATTGACAACGACCCCACATGTCCTGAAAGCTCAAGCTAATATCAGTTGCGCCGTGAGTTAGCTGGCCATTCTAAGTTCCTGTGTTGCTCCGCACTTTGTCAGTGTTTCTTCGACTGCTCTCCACGTGTTCTTGGTCCATAATCAAAAGGATGCCACAAGTGTGCTAAAGTATTGGTTTAGCCAAAGACTTAGTACGGTGAATCAGGATGAGCTACGGATGGGCCGTCACCTGTCCCTTGTCAGCAAAAGGGCTCTGTGCGTAATGACATACTGTCTTGCTCAACCTTGCCATCAGCAAAGTCTGTTGTGGACGGTAAGGTGAGAAAAGTGACCAGCTCTAAAGACTCCTGAAGGGGTATTTCTCAATATTAGATCCATCGTGTGACAAGAAACATCGGGATCTCCAGCACGTCCTGAAGAGTCCAATCGGCAGACCTCTCAGCGACAGAACTGTACAAAACAACACGGCTATCTTTAGGAAAAACACTTATGATTATGCGCCGACTGTGTCCAGTTTGAAAGGTGCCTTCCCTTTGCTTATGGAATCCCCTGGTTGCTACCGTAATAGTCAGCACACGTTGCACACTCCCGGTGCCAGCGATCCGGCCTTATGTCTTCCCTAAACCGTGACACAAACTGTCGAGTGGACCATCAAAGAAGCTTCTAGGCTCTTGTATACTGCACAATTCGCAAGGGTTCTTTTAGAAGGCGATTTTCCCCAGAATCTTTGGAAGCGCTTTGTCCTTGCGGGCCAAGGAAAGTTCAAGAATATTTTGTCGTCACGTGATTCGCCGTCTCCCCAGTTTTGCAGCAGATCCATTGACGACCGTGAAGACTCTGAACATTCACCATTATCGGATTCACAAACACTGTCGCCATCGCTCTCGTGGAGCGCACC
>Ga0335072_10005361_pt1 | contig 18898 bp, 18 predicted proteins | sample Lox_Sample_21_FD_206725 | JGI IMG/M metagenome (GOLD analysis project Ga0335072, IMG submission 206725) | Soil microbial communities from Loxahatchee National Wildlife Refuge, Florida, United States - Lox_Sample_2.1 | ecosystem: Environmental > Terrestrial > Soil > Wetlands | place: USA... | reverse complement strand
TGAGAGCCAGCCGTGGCACAGCTACATTTTTCTCACTGGCCGCGTTGTATCGGTTCTGTGGGGACCGGGGGGGTTGGTAGAGAGCAAGTAGAGCCCGGTAGCAGCCTAAAGCACGAGCGGAGGGTGCAGGAAGGTAGAGAGCCCAGGGAAAATAAAAGGGCGGGAGAGGGCTGTTGGAAAAGCGGCGGGGGACGAGTACGTCTTTATACCTGGCGCAGGGCCGGGCTGGCAGATGAAGTCAGGTCCATGCCGGACGCCGCGGGCGGTGAGGGCGGTCACGGGGCCGCTAGGAGCGGATCGTGTAATTCATAGGTAGTTTCTAAGGCTTCTCTCGCCAAGCGTTCCAAGGGTTCAAGCTTTCCACAGCAGACTTGCTCGCGTTTTCGACATCTTTTCTTACTACCTGCCTCCCCTCCCTCACTTCTTCAGAGGGGCCTATTTTGGCTCCTCAAGCTCTCTTCCTAAAATGGGCTTCTCTCCGATCTACTGCGGGTCCTGGCTCGTAGTATATATGGGACCGAACCATAAGCCTAAGACAAAACAGGCCCATTACGTATGCGAAGAGAGTATGGGATAGGTACGTGACCTACTACAGGTCACCTTTACCTGAGTACTGTCAAGGTGTGAGAGTACAGTTAACAGTGCTGTCCCTTTTTCCCCCCACTTATAGTTTATTCCCTTGGTAAGATATTCGTGCCTGCAATTCCCTCGTACCAGCATTTTTATCGTGCTAGTATTGTGATCGTATGTATGCATTGCCATCGATTAGAAGGGAGTGAGGCGCCGAAAGCGACAACTCCCATCATAAGCGCCATACACGTCGGCACACATGGCAAGCCTGTCATCCGGGCCCAGCTCGCCTACAAATCTTACCAGGAAGCTTAACTGGAAGGAAAACTGAATGGGTTTTCACTAGGGCAGGGAATAGGACTATCTTAGTGGTTCTGACGCTGATACCGACCTGAAGTCCAAATTTGAGTCCTCCCCTCAAGCCTCAACTCCTTGGCCGCGCATGGAACCAAAACTAGTCCCGATGACCACCGCACTTTTTAGCGGCCTTTCAGGGTTAACAGCTTTCCCACCTGGTCCTGTGGGAATCTCCAACTTATCCATTTCTTCTGCGGAAAATTACGGATCAACTCGAGGCTATATTCTCGAAACCAGACTAGATAAGGCGTCAGCTTCACCAACAACTCGTGACGGGGCGGTTCGGAGACGCGCATATTCTTCTCTTTCGCAGTACCGAATATCAAATCTTTTCCGAAGGTTGCTGCATTACCTATACTTATAGCTGCATTATAGGCGGTGAAGGGATCCATAGGTATAATGAGGCTATGACTGGTCGCCTAAAGTCCCCGATTGTGCAGGGAATACCATCTGAACCAGAGAAGTAGTGGATCAGGTTGAGATAAGAGGAGCCTACTGGTTAGGGAGGCAGATCGAGCTTGGTGGCGAAGGGGATACTTCAGGGGGTGATTTTTGAAAGGCTACAGCAAAGGGTGACTGGAGTCCGTCCTTGGGAATTACGCCAACTCTGAAGCCATACAGCATGCGGGCAAGACTCTCTAGTGGCAAATTATCAAAATAAGATGTTACAATAGTACCAACTTTGCACCCACCACACCGAAAATTTTCTTTTTACCATCAAAAAATCCACAAAAATTCCCTGACCACAGCCCCGTAATCGGCATCGAAATCAGAATAGTAGAAATCGAGTTCGTCGCCGAAACGTCAAAGTTAATTCGGGCCGGGTCACGTGATCTCCCACACACCTTATTTCAGCACGCCTATGATGCCTGTGAGATGAACGCTAACCACGCCTATGACGCCTAGGAGATGGCCCGCTAATCACGCCTATGCCGCCTATAAGATGCGCGCCTATGAGATGGCTTATGGAAGATGCACACTAACCACGCCTGTGAGCTACGCTTGGGAGATGCACACCTATGAGATACACGTTGAGATGCACGCCCTATGAGATGCACGCCTATGAGATGGCCCATGGGAGATGCACACCTGAGATGGCCGTCTATGGGGGGATGCACACCTATGGGAGATGCCCATCTATGGGAGATGCACACCTATGAGAGACACGCCTATGAGAGGCACACCTATAAGATGGCCGTCTATGGGAGGGATGCACGCCTATGGGAGAGCCACGCCTATGAGATAGCCGTCTATGGGAAAGATGCACGCCTACGGGAGAGCCACGCCTATGAGATGGCCGTCTATGGGATGCATACCCTGTGAGAGGCACGTCTATGAGAGGCACGCCTACGGGATGGTTCCTGTGAGAGGCATGCCTAATGAGATGGCCAATGGGAGATGCACGCCTGTGGAAGAGACACGCCTATGAGATAGCCCCTATGAGATGTCCGAAATAGGAAGGGTACCAAACTAGGACATTCAGTAACATATGGGATAGCAGGCTGACTGCAGGTCTTATAGCCCGCAGCAGCGAGATGGGGTCCGCGGGGGTGTCCCCCGCGAGTGGGTAGGGGTGACGAGGATTTAGCAATTCAATTGAATTTACCATTTGGGTCCCCCAAATGGCCTCGCTCCTCGTTCTTAGGTATTACTATTATAGGTACATATTAAGCAAGTCCTTTTTCCCAGCTGTCTTACTAGCGCCTTTGGAATTATTCCTCCCCCAAAAGGTCCTGGTTCGGGCAGATAACGTTGCGCTTCGCCTTTGGTTCGCTTGTGTGTGTGTAGGGGGTAGCGGAGATCCGGCAACAAACAGCTACTACCAAGCACCCGCGAGCGAGTAAAGATATTCATCTGCAGTAGATCGTGTGTCAGCGAGACAGACCGTAACTCAAGGAAAAGCTCTTCATTAAGGCAAGAGATCAAGAGGGTGGGGAGAGGGAATGGAAGGGTTTTTGTTTTCCTTCTTACCTCCATCAATGGCTCCGATCATCGGCGCTACATGGCCAGCTGCCCGCACCACCTATGATTGTAAGTCTAGTCAGCAGTGATCATGGAGGGAGGAATATCATAGTTGCGTACATCTGGAAGCGGTCGTCGTGGCTACGACGTCAGTGGTGAAGGTGGCTGAACTGGTAGAAGTAATAGTGCTCGTCACTGTTATTGACGACGTTGAGGTGGCTTCGACCGATGTGGTGGTGGTATCCGAGTTGGTCACCGTGATCAGAGTAGTGCTGGTGACAGTAACACTACTTGTAGCCACGACGTCTGTTGTAAGCGTGACGAAAGTGGTTTGCCAGACGGGAGATGCGGATCGCGTGGCCGTCGCCGTCACAGTCTTACATGGAGGTTGCGTCTCAATGCATGTGCACATGACACTCAGCACGGATTGTCCTTCGTGTTGGACTTTGGACCAGAGGGAGGCGGCTGAATTGTCCCCGCCCCAGCTCGAGGCATCAGCAGTCCTCTTCGCGTATTTCGTTTGTGTTCCCGTGGTCCAAGACACGGTGGTGACGGTTGTCACTACTCCAGTGGTCGTGGAAGTAGTTGTGGTGGCGTCGGTCGTCGTGGTACTCGTAGTACTAGTGTCGGTTTCAATGAATGTCGTAGCTTGAATGGTCGTCGCCGTACCCGTAGAGATAGTCGAAGTGAACGTACTCGTGGTCGACGTCACGGTTGCGAAATCTATAGTAGTGACTGTCGGAGTGTTCGTCACGGTGGTCGAAATAGTTGATGTGCATTGAGGGAGTGGAAAGTGGCTGGAGCAGAAGCTCAGCGCTGGGGGATGATCAGAAAGCACACGCAGGTATTTGTATGGCCGTTGTGCACACTGCGGACCCGATACCGCAAGGGTTCCGCCCACGCAAATCAACGCACTCAACAGTAGTTGGGAGAACATGACGATAAACGAGTGTGAAGAAAGACGTATGAAGAAAGACGTATGAGCAAATCTAGAATACAGAGGAAAGAAGCGCGGCCAAGCCCGTCGATTTGTAGGCCGAGTCCAGCGCGCAAGACTGGTCAAGGCTCCCCATTGCGCGAACGCCCAGCGTACGTTTGGGCTTAGATGGACGACCAGAGTGGGACGCAAGATGATTTCTATTCGTATAGCTTTGCTAGGCGAAATTAAAGCAGTCGATAAAAAATGCATGATGGCGGCGGTTGAGGAGTGGCTAGAGGAGTAACGGCTTGCGGCCGTCCGACTAGTGGAAGCTAAACGGGGACAGATTTGATCGGTCAAGGTAAAAGGGAGGCACAGTCCACCAATCCCGAGCCAGGTACCCAATCATAGTATGTGAAATCCAATATTGACCAGCAGACACACGTACAACCGTCGTTGCGAGGGATCGCGAAGGCCAACGAGGTATATCTGGCCGTGTCCTGACAGTTTGGACGCGTACCCAGGTTGAAAAAATCACAAACGGCTTGATCGAATTAGACTCAGGGGTCAAGTGGAAAAGAAGATATTGGTTACCCCTTAACCTATTTTGTAATTCCGACCAATGATGCCGCTCTAGCGTAGATATTTCGTCCGATTTTGGTCTGATGGCGCATATGAGGTCACGTGGCTTAAGACGGCGCTACACTACCTACCATAAGGTGGGGCCTAGAGCAGATTTTACGGTTTTTGACATCAAAGTCCTCCGCAAAGAAATGCTTTCTTCCAACAAACGTGTTTGAGATGGACTCGACTCAAGAGGAAGGCGCTGATTTCGTATTTCCCCACCAAGCGTACCCAGTCACCCAAGCTATCGTCTCCGACACGCGAACGTAGCAAATCGCCTATGATAATTGCAATACCTATACTTGGACATCTTCTTAGCAAACCCTTTCAAAGTTCGAGACAGAGATTGGGACGGCTCTAAGCAATGCTCCGTAATTGGGGAATGTTTCAAGTTTGGAGGCAAGGGGTGAAGAGTGGTGGTGTTGCAGAAGAATGACCAACAATGGAGAGCGACGTCTTCCAGGTGATTGTAACGAAGAGCAAGTGACTGCTGCGGACTAGTACTAGGTTTAATCGACGGATGTTTGCAACGAGGAGAAAGAGTTCAGTGGCCGCCTTGCTTTCATGAAGAAGCTTTCGTCGAGTGGTTCACGGCAGTGTTTGTTGCCAGAGACAATATGAGGCCAACCTCCCCGATCAGCCCTTCCAATATATCGCCTAAACCCTCTCGTCTCAGAATTTGCTTTGAACAGCTCCCGCTGGCGCAAGTCAATGTTCCCCTGCATTCCAAGATCACCTCACCAATAGCAGCCATGCTCTCTACCCGACTGTCGATCATCATTCTGACATTTCTGCTCGCTGCTTTTCCCATAGCCACTGCGGCCGACACTCCTTCATCCCCTGACATGACGGGTAAAGGTAGTGGGAGTGACACCTGTACAGCAAACAATGGGTACTGCTACTACACCTGCACACCAGGCAATGCTCCTTTCTTCGATTTTGGCCCGATCGACGAGACCAAGTGCCATTCCAGACCCTGCATCAATGGGGACGCCCGTCAACGAGACCTTCATCGTCATCAACAAGTTGCCAGCTCGAGTGAAACCAAGGTAGTCGTAGGGCACTTTCGTGTAGACCACTGGTTCTGTATTGCCAAAGGGTCACTGTATTGTTAGCTGTGATCGGACCCACCTGTATTACGTAGCTTGTCCATCGAGCGATGCTCCTGCAGTCTGACTCAATCCATATCGGCCTATATGCATGGCTTTCGCGGGAGCAGCAATATTATGGTTGCGGTAGGGTCGCGATATGCGAATGGCAACCATGTCCCGGGACGTAGAAGACACCATGCTGACTCCAGGCCCAAAGGCAATCTGCAACCGGCAATGCAGTGGACGAAATGATCTGGGCGTATCCCATAAACATCCATTCGTGCGAGAGCCGGAGGTTTATATCCAGCGATCCAACGGATGAAACGAGGCTAGGAGTCCCTCGAAAACACGGTGGCGTTAGCTATGTGATGGCTCTCAAATCTCAAAGAGTGATTGTGAACACAGCTCAACAAGCGCTGTCGTGAATAGACCACTAATCAATCGACAAGTCCATAATCAAACCGTCGTCATGACACTGGCGTTCTTGTACCAGCTCAACATCGGGTTCTCGCCATTCCTAGTCTCGGTGTCTTCGACATAAGCCCAGCTCTTCAGGAAAGCTTCATGACTTGTTACACGCGTAAGCTTGCCGGTGATAGCTCTGTAAATGTCTTCCATGACGTTGAAATCCGTAGGAAAGAAGATGTCAAAGTAGCCTTGATGCACATAGGGTGTCGTTACTTGGACATTCCGTCTCTGGTATCGAGTCTGTACCACCGGCGAGTTGATGCCTGGAATGGTGTCCGGTAAGCTGTTGAAATCGGCGACCACTAAGCGGTGAGCTGGAAAGCAGTCACGCAAAATGTCAAAGAATTGCAGCATTCTTGTTGGTATGTATTCTGGCTTCGTCAGGTTCGGAGCAAGTGGTAGTGCATGCCGCAGCTTTCGAAGTAATCTCGACTGTGAGACTGGCGTCCGGTACGGCGATCTCGAAGCAACATCACGCACTCGGAGAAAGCGTGACGCCACCGGGTCTAGCTGTCGCTCGTAGTACTCGAAAAATTCTCCTTCGTCATCGATCAAGACGCTGCCTTGCAAAGGAGCCTCCGTGTGGGGATCGTACCGAATGCTGTCGTGGCTGAAATTATCGAAGACTTCGAGTGCCAGGAAGAAACATGGCGAGTGAGTGTAGTCGTTCCAGTCGAAGATTGAGCGGTTGATGATTTCGATATGTTCTAGATGCTCAGCTGAAGACGGCGATTTCTGAAGGTTCTTCATTTGCAGCGCAGCTAGCGAGGAAGAGATCTCTATAATCTTGAACTTTGTGCGCTGGTACACTTCTGGATCCGTTGCTTGTATGTAGTCCAGTATATTCTGCATCATTGTGCCATTTCCTGCCCCCATCTCGTATATGATGAGGTCGTGGTACGGGTACAGTGTCATTTTGTAGTTCGTAACAAGGTACCGAGCAATGGCTTCGCCATAGTATGGTCGGAACAGCTCTGTCGGCGTATGCCATAGCTGACGGGTTTCGTCTGGATCTTTCTCATCCAAAGCATCTTCGAACTCCACATAGCGTTTGTCTACCAATCGATTGAACTCTGCTTCGTCGCTGATTTCATTGAAGTGGAAGGGGTCGCCTGGGTTGAAAATCGTGGCGTGGTGTGAAAAATACCCGTAGTTGGGATTGTATAGACTGTCTGCCTCTTGTTCAGCATTGAACTCGCCATCATGTGGTGAGTTTCCAACCTTCGATAAAGTCTCGTGCCAACATTCGGACCCGCCGTGGCCGCTGCGTACGATGTCTAAGGTCGCTTGCAGTGAGCTTGGGGTACTCCCGAAGCTGTTTCGACATATCTCTTGGGAACGCATCAATTCGTTGCTGCCACCTGCTTCCACCTTGACCATCGTCTTGACTCCGTCTTAGAGCATACGTCCGGCATTGCTGCTCACGTGAAGGTTTTTGGAGAGATGGAAACGATTGTGAACGGAGGCATCGACGTGAGGGTGCACAAAGCTGCCTGAAAATGCAATTGAAGACTGGTGTATCCATAGCCCCAACAATCAGTGTGCTGTATAAAGCACCCGACACAGCGACTATTGCAAAAAATGAGCAGCTTGCGACTTCGCGAGAGCGCAGCCGAGCTGGAAGCTGTCCCAATTGGGGAATAAAGCTTGGCACCAAGAAACCCGTCGCTGAGCGGCGAGCATTTTTTCTAGCGACTGCACAAATACATGCAAGAAGTACTGCTCGTATTCTCTCTTTAGATCCACTAGTATATCTCTATGAGTGCCTTCGCGTAAATTTGATCAGAGGTTGCTGTGTCGGAGCAAAAGCATGTTCGAGTCTCGACACGCGGTCCCGGCCTTTCTAGCAGGCGCTCTTTTGACACTGGTAATAAGAGAAACTTTCTTCAGGCCTAGAGAAATCAAGGATAGCTCGAAAGAGGACGGAGTACCTCGGAAAGAGCAAGACGCAATTGCCGCTGGGATAGAGAGCACAATCGGCAATACGCCACTCTTCATCATCAAGTCACTATCAGAGATTACAGGATGCACTATCATGGCCAAAGCCGAATTTATGAATGGCGCTGGTGGCTCGCCGAAAGACAGGGTCGCCCTGAGCATCATTCGATCTGCTGAGGAAGCCGGTCTATTGACTCCCCATTCTGGAGACACTATCTACGAAGGAACAGTTGGCTCGACAGGAATCTCATTGGCCACGCTCTGCAGAGCTCGCGGCTACCTTGCGCACATATGCATGCCCTCAGACCAGGCCATGGAGAAATCCAATCTCCTACTAAAGTTGGGCGCCGTAGTGGAGAGAGTGAAGCCTGCGCCTATTGTGGATCAGGAGCATTTTGTCAATCGCGCTCGAAATCTGGCAGTAGAGCACACTGCAAATCCGGCGAAACGAGGACGAGGCTTCTTTGCTAATCAATTCGAGACAGAAGCAAATTGGCGGGCACACTACGAAGGCACAGGACCCGAGATTTTTGATCAAACAAAGGGCAATATCGACGCCTTCGTTGCTGGTGCTGGGACAGGCGGCACGATCAGCGGAGTAGCAATGTTTCTGAAATCGAAGAAGCCAACCGTAAAGATTGTCCTTGCAGATCCGCAGGGCAGTGGATTATACAATAAAATCAAACACGGCGTGATGTTTCATCCTCAGGAACGGGAAGGCACGCGCAGGAGACAGCAGGTCGATACTATGATTGAAGGCATTGGCCTCAGTCGCTCGACCGCAAACTTCGAGGTTGGCCGGGAAGTTATTGACGACGCTGTGAAGGTGACCGATGTCCAGGCAATGGCCATGGCGAGGTGGTTAGTGGAAAAGGACGGTATTTTCATCGGCAGCAGTAGTGCTGTCAATTGTAAGTTTCGCAACTTCTACATCGTTACTAAACGCTCATTCCTTCCACAAGGTGTTGCTGCCGTTCAAACCGCTTTGACACTCGGCCCAGGCCAATGCGTTGTAACGGTGCTCTGTGACTCAGGCACAAGACATCTCTCCAAATTTTGGGCTCAGGCGGGGGATATTGGCGGCACAGCGGGGACTAGAATCGAAGATTTCCTCCCTCCATTTCCCCGGAGAAGTGATCTATGTCGATGTTATGTCGCGCCAAACAGTCCATCGTCTGAATCACTCTGTGCGCCGTTGCCTCCAGCATCGAAGCCGACTTGAAAGAGTGAATCCATGGAATCGCTAGACCAGCTTCGACGAAGGCCATCTGATCCCAAGCTGCTGCCACGAATTCGGCCTGGTTTAAGAATACTAGGGAGTCTGCATCTCGCTGTCTTGAAGCTGGAATTGGCTTTGACTTGTGGGTGCTGGACTTCTATATCCTGGGTCTCGTACTCCTGCATCCAAATGGTCGCGAGACGATTACCAAGTTCAGCTTGTGGCCGAGTTCTCATCAATTTCCGGAGCTTCTGGAAGGTTATCGTTGGATCCTCACAAAAGCCAAGCAAAATATCGTCCTCCTCAGCAGTCCAGGATCGTCTTTCGGCAGCGAGCTCTTCGTCAGTTTTAGCAAGTGTCCGATACTGGTAGTAAATGCTCTGGAGGCTGGTAGCTGGTCTCTGACCGAAGAAACCTTGATCGTATATCTCCTGCCAGTCTAGCTTGTCGACTTCGCGAAGTTTGATCATGGTGTGGAAGTCCTGAACAGTCACTTTCGGAAACTGACTGCGGCGTCGCTTCCGCCTGCGCTGATGCCTGATATACGCCATATCATGAACGTCATCATGCACACCCTTCTTGATGAGCTCGTCCCAGTGCACATAGACACTTCCTCGAACGGAAAACTGTTTTTGACAAAAAGGACAGATTCCATCATGAAGGTCATCCAACGACATCTCAAAGTCTGCTTCCTGCGAAACACTATCGGTGTCTTTCGCCTCGTGAAAATCTTCCTGCAATGGATCCTCGGACTCGTTGCTCAATTGTGACGATCCGCGCACCTTTTGTGCCATTGTGTATTCCACACCTCTTTGCGCAGGCCTAGGAGGTTTCAAATCACTCCAAATAGAGCCCCTTTTGCCACTATTCGGCTCCTGTGACAGGCGGAGGTCATCAGGCGGTGTCTCGAGCTTTGGCTTTGGAAAGACGACTCCAATATCTGGAACTCGCCATGCGGGTTCGATATGAGCTTCCATCATTGCTCGACGTTTTGCCAGTACATCTATCACTTGAGGTCCAATCCTCGGACCAAATTTGTCAAGTATCGCGTCATCTGAGACTTCCCTGCCAATGTTCGGAATTTCAGGATAAGCAGAGACTTGGTCGTCCTGCTTCGTTTCCGGATGCTGGAATCCCGACGAATATTTGTCCATCTCAAACAAAGAATCTGGACTTGATGATCTGCCTGTATCGCGGTTCCCAAGCATAGAATCTCCTTCTCGCCAATAGTTTTGGTCCTCTTGCTTGATCGCGATGTCCGGATTGACGTCGCTGTTCAGAGATGCCTGCTCGCCATTTTCAGTCTTGTGCGACCAATTCTTGAGTAAAGGGGAGTCCCCTTCATTAAAACTTTCTGTAGTGGTATTATCCGCCGTCTGAAAGAGTTCTCCATCGCTAGAATTGTCTTCCTCTTCCGAGCTTATATCCCCGATGTAGCTAGCATCGCCGTAATCCTCTGCATTCCTAGGTTCTACCTCATCGTCATCTGAGCAAAGAGCAGCATTCTCTGCCATGGCTTCGATGCTCATGACTACGTCGTCGTCGTTTACATCTTCGAAGGAGAGACCGTGATCTTCCGGCGCAACCGTCATCGCCCGCAACAAGGAGCCGCCGTTGATGTTCCCTGACCGTTTCGGCGGGGTTCTAGGTGGAGGCACCGCCGTACCTGTATCCCCCTCATCTTCCATGGCTTCCAAGTGACCATTGTTGACAACCACCGTCCCAGTTGCGACCTCGATCTCATCTCCAATACCAGTAAAGTCGTGAGCATATTTCTCGAAGATAGCCTCGAAGCGCGACTTGAGACTGAGGTCATTGCGCCATCTTGCCCGGCTAAGTGTCTCGTCTGGTGGCAGATCTCTTGAAAACATCGACAGACGGGGCCGCTTCAGTGGCGGTTGCATTATGGATGTGGAGGGGCATCACAAGGCAGAGACGCAGAGGGAGTTGAACTAGGCGGGTAGAACGTGCGGGATTGGTGACTAATTGGGTTGTAATTGTAGTAGAGAGTTGTGGGGAGCGCTGTGATTTTGTCGAAAGGTGACTTTACCAAGAATGCGATCTCTTTGGTAAATCAAACGAAAGTACTCCTGTACTTCGCCGTGAAAGTCGCGTCTCGCGTTGCGGGGAACCCGCCCCTCGCCGCCCGGAGATAAAAGGTCGAGCCCTGCAGGCATACTCTAACTTTCCCCAGCTTCAGGTTTGGCATCACTTACCATGGCAACATGACGATGTATTGCCAGAAATGCAGGACGCCTTTGAAAATTGACAAGTCGCTCAAAGAACTCAACCCGGCTGCATTCGACCTTCTTGTAGGTATGCTCACAGGTCCACTCGACCTTCCTCTGCTGTTTCTAACACATTCAGGATCGACGGAAAAGGCTCTGCCTGGCCAAGCTGCACCGTCTCGTATCGCATACCCTCCAGAACGTAAGGAGCTGTACGATCGAGCGTCTGCAATTACTTCCTCGCCCATCCACAAACGGTCAATACCCTCTCCGCGCCATGGCACGAACGGGCAGCATTCACCCACCGCGCGTTCTCGGCATGAGCCTAAGAATAACCCCGAAATGTCATTCATCGATATATCCAAGTCGCAGCTCGGTCCTGCGCTTCCTACCACTCAAGTCCAGTCGTCGGTAACAGGGCCACAGGCAAACCGCCACTCTGACAACGGAAAGCTAGAAGACCGTCCTGGTGAGACTTCACTGTCGTACGAAGTAGAGAGAACCCAAAGACTTTTCTCGATCCTCTCATCTCACTCTGATATCGACCATCCAATATGCACGGAATGTACGAACCTTCTCTTGTCATCCATGAATGCACGCCTAGTCTCATCTACTCGCGAACGTGATACCTATATATCCTTCCTCAAATCTCTACAGTCCAGTAGTTCTTCGATACCGAGCGCAGAGGATGTGGCTGCTGCCGAATCTGAGCTCACGGAAGCACTGGAAACAGAAAAGGCGGCATTCGAGGAGCTCAAAATGCTAGAAGAAGAGAAAAGGGGCCTAGAGGCCGAGATCGCCGAACTAGAGGAACAAAGTCGGGCATTGGAAGTTGAAGAGGAGGCCTTCTGGGCCTCACGTAATTCTTTCGATGAAACTCTCCACGAGTTGTCAGCGGACCTTTCTTCACTGCAGCAGAAGCACTTGCATGACCAGCAGCAACTCCAACGATTGCAACGTACAAACGTGTACAATGATACGTTCTGCATTGGGCACGATGGCTATTTTGGAACTATTAATGGTCTCCGTCTGGGTCGGCTTCCTAATCAGCACGTGGACTGGCCTGAGATCAATGCCGCATGGGGCCAGACTCTACTCCTCCTAGCTACTGTTGCCGAAAGACTGAACTACACATTCCAAGGATATCGTCTGCGACCTATTGGGAGTACCTCTCGCATTGAGAAGATCGAGTGGCCGCAACAATCGCCAGATACATCTCAGTCAAACCAGCGGTCTCCTCGGGCTCAGCACAAGAATCAAGTGCCCACAACTGCAACACCAAAGATCACGCCTCTCGATCTATTCAGCTCGGGCGATATGTCCATTGCCCGTGTCTTCTGGCACCGTCGCTTCGATGCTGGTATGGTTGCCTTTCTAGAGTGCCTTTCCCAGGTCGGCCGGTTTGTCGAGCGCACTTCTGCTGCGGCCGTCGAGGAAAGGCCAAGTCCCTCGAGAACTACTGTAGCAAGGGCCTCGGCACCAAAACCGAGGGTTCTTCCATACCCGATCAACGGGGAGATGATAGGCGATCTTGCGACAGGCCAAGCCGTAAGTATCAGGCTTGGAACTGGACTTCAACAAGATGATAAATGGACCAAGGCATGCAAGTATACATTAACATGCTGTAAGTTCCTGTTAGCACATGTGAGCAACATGGGCAATGCGAAGGAGCGGTAGAACAAGAGACTTGGCAATATCCCATTGCGGCCATTCCCCAAGGATCAGCTCTACAGTTGACGGTGGTAGCGAGTTGTCAATGGTGCTATCAGATGCGGAGTACGTCTGCCGGCCTTGAAACACACAAGAGGGCATTCTGTCTGTCCCAATATGCAGCACTGTCTATAGAGCTACCTCTCCCAAGCATACTGTTTGCATGTAGGATGTTGACCCAGCGTCATACTTCAAGGGGGTTTTTGGATGGTCCAAGTACGAGTTTGGGAAACTACTTAGACAAATGGTCAGAACTGCTCTATATGACGTGATAATGAAGCAAACGCATCATTCAATTCTCAATCCGTGAGCTATGTTTTCGTCTTTCCGCCGTCGGGGAAAGCTGATGGCAAGAGGCTCGAGAGCATCAACTGCAACACGACACCGGGAGCTATAGGCGGTGAGTAGGATGGAGCTGATGCCATGTGCGCTGAAAACTTCCTAGTCATTGCTTCAGGATGCGCATGAAGGAAGGATTCCGAAGTGAATGCTGTAACAACCTCAGGAGCCTTAGCGAACAACGAGTCGACTTATGTTCCTGCCGATGCTGTAGACTAATGACCTCCTTTCTACGACGTCATGTTGCGTCAAACACGAGCTTGGAAGCCCCCCGTAATTGGAAACAGGTCCAGCAAGAGAAGGTATTGCGACCTGGTTCTTGACTAAGCACATTATTTGCCAGCTCTTCAATCACATGGTGGCATCCCTGTCGCGTGTGCGCTTCCAGAGGCCGTAAAATCAGCCATTCACATCTATGAGCCTGCGCCATGACCGTTACTTGGGCCACAATTTCGTCAATCTAGATGCATATTCGCCTATTTCAAGACGAATCTTTCCTATTCCGTGCCTACCAGAGCCTGGGATGACTACCAAAACGTACCCACATCGGCTTGTTTACTACCTCAAATCCTACAACATGGCCATTGTGATGAGATAATCGGCATTTCGGAGGATCTCGTACTTAAGGCGAGCGATTCTAGTGAACTTCATGATCAAATTCATTGTTCCTATTCATGTACTCTCCCGAATGAGTCCTACGCCGGTTTCGTTTCCGAGTAGTTGCAGAGGACATCATTGCTATTACCTACGTCAAGCACAATGACCACTACGGCCCGCAAGAGAAGAAAACAAGTTGCTAAAATGTCAAATAATGAGCAGCTCAAGGCAGGCCAGGCTGTCGTCCCGACTAGTGGACCAGAAGAGCGGATGCCCACTATAGGCGAGCCTTCGCAAGGCTTGAAGTTTGTCGACGTTACTCCACGATATCTACAAGGCACTCGGAACTCAGCAGAACAAAGAAGCATACGTGTACACGTCATGCAGGACTTCATACGTCAGAAGAAGCAGGCCGCTGACGCCGTTGAACCACCAACCATGGCAGAAACGGTATCTGGCTATGTTCATCGCTTCCGTATCTCAAAGCCTCGCCTCCCAGACAAACCTCCTAGAAGTGAGTCATCCCAGAAGGTCGCACTGAGTTCAGAGCAGAGCCGCTGGAGTGCATCTTCCAAGACTTCTAATACTGTCAGAGACGTTGAGGGCGTAGCCGAATCAGAAACGGGAGATCTGGCATCATCCCATCAGCCAAATCACGTTGGGGCACTGCCTGTTGAAGAAAGGACGTCTACACCGCATCTTAGAATATCGCCAAACCTGCCCGGGGTCACGGCCAGGATGGCTGCATTTGCCAGACTACCTATCGACGGTTCCCTTGAAACGCACGAGACCCTAGATTACTGTGAGCAGCATCTTCTCCCGGTCTTGAGCAACATTCCGAAGCAAAACAGTATACTCAAATGTTCAGGCATGAAGGTGCTCAATCGAGACGTTCTATATGGGAATTCCTAAGACTTGATACCAAGATTAGGGTTCGCCATCAGGAGATCTTGATATGCTTGGTTTGTGAGTTAGAGATTGACTAACCAATCGTCTTTAGATCGAACTTCATACTGGACGAATTCTCTCGCTGTCAATCCGGATGGCACGTGGCTCTCGGTTGTTGTATCGGACGCAGCATTGTTCCATGCGCAACTGAGCCTTGTGGCTCAACACGAAGCCATCAGTCAAGGAAAACCTTTCCCGGAGAAGTACTACTATCACAGAGGGATGGCCATCAGTATCGTAACCTCACGACTGGCACATCCTGTAGAAGCGATTAGCGATCAAACCATTGGTGCTGTCGCGCTTCTGTCAAACTCAGATGTAAGCAGGATTTTATTCCACTTCAACCTCCGGTTTCGTAGTACAGTTTGTGCACACAGCCTCGAAGTATTTTCTGATCAACGTGTCTTTGCAGAACTACTCCGATGGGCCTTCTGAAGTGCAGAATTCCCACATAAAGGGCCTCCTTTCTCTCATCCAGCTACGGGGCGGCCTCCATACCTTGAGTGCCAATGACCCGGTGAAGAGGGTGGTTACTTGGGCTGATCTTGTGCATGCAACCTCGAATGACAGTACGCCATCTCTTGGCATGTCGAAATGCAATGCCGGATACGACCTGAAGGAGCTTTTTCCGGACTGGGCTTCAGCAAGCTGTCCGGCTCGCACGATTTACCCCGAACAACCACCAGTCCCGGGCCTCTTGAAGGGCATCTTCCAAACTATACGTCTGTTGTCCATAGCACAGTCTTCGCCAGAAATGGTTGATCTCAACAGCACCTTCAATCGACGCATCGCAGCCAATGTCCTCTACCGCGTCGAGTATCTCCTGCTCGATCCGCTCCTTTTACAGCTTGAAGTATCAGAACGCCATGAGGAGTCCAACCAATCCGACTGCTATGACTTCCGGACGCCTCTTTTCTCCGCGACCACGGCAGGTGCTCTCATATTCACATATTCTTGCTTACGGAATTTGGCGACTCCCTCTAGACCTTACGAGAGACTAGTGAGACGCTTGCGACTGAATCTGCAGCTGGTGTTCGATGAAGAGGAGTCAATCAGGGCAGGCTCAGAACAGGATGACCCATCAATAGGCAAAACCAATAACTCATCATCTCCCGTCAATGCAAACCCGTCACTACTTCTATGGCTTCTGATGCACGGCTTCAAAGCAACTGTCAGGGGTCGTCGGGATGATGACCGAAATTGGTTTGTTAAACGAGGTGCAGAGCTGTGCAAGAGCCTCGAAATACACTCAGTAGAAGAGCTGGGCATGCGGATTAGGGAGGTCGTTGCTTCCAGAATGCAGTGTGTTCCATCTACTAAGGCCTTTTGGAGGGCTATCTGTGAGCGCGAACTTGAGGAGACGATACAAGACGCATCTGAATGATATCCGATCAAAATCAAAGATTCGCTCACCATCATAGGGATAGATATACCTGTGAATTACGCGATCTGATCTAGCGGTTCCGTGACAGCCCTCACCGCCCGCCGCGTCCGGTATGTCATCGGAGCCGGCCTCATCTGCTAGCCCAACCCTCGGCCAGGTATGAAGACGCGATCGTTCCCTGCCGGTTTTCCAACAGTCCTTTCGATCCCCCCCTTCTCTCTCTTCGCCTTCCTGCACAGGCCCCCGTCGTACCCAGGCCGAGGCGAGCTCCACTTACACCCTGCAAGCCCCTAATCCCGACGAACGATATGACACGGACGCCGCTGTCGCGGGCCGCAGAAAACGGGCATAAGGTGGTGGTGAAGCTACTGCTCGCAAAAGACGGCGTCGGACTGGGCTTAGAGGACGGTGAGGGTCAGACGCCGCTATCATGGGCTGCAATAAGCCAGTATGATACGGTGGTAAGGCTACTACTCGCTGCGGACAGCGTCAACCTAAACAGCCATAACATTTACGGTCAGACACCGCTGTCGTGGGCCGCAGAGAACGGGCACGAGGCAGTGGTGAGGCAGCTGCTGGTGACGGACGGCGTCAACCCAGACTTCAAGGACGGTGACGATCGGACGCCGCTGTCGTGGGCCTCAGAGAGCGGGCATGAGGCAGTGGTGAGACTGCTGCGCGCGATGGACGACCTCGACCCAGACTCCGAGGACGGTGACGGTTAGGCGCCGCTGTCGTAGCCCTTAAAATACTAGCACAAGCAATAGAAAGGTCAACTACTGCATCAGTCCGTTCAGCATCAATACATCCCAAGGCGTTGTAATTTTCGAAGGTGTTAGCATGTTCCTTGCTCTGTCCTCTCTGGCCGTCAGCTTCATCCCCGGCTTTGAACTTGTCGAGTTCTTCGTTCGTCCACGTCGTGAGGCCCTGGTGTTTGTTGGCCCGAACTTTTCCGCATCTATTGACTTGACCCTACTTGTACAAAGCAAGTTTCGGGGACTTCGGTCACTGTTTCCGGCCGCCTTTGACACTGTTTTTTGACCCAATCTGCACCAAGTAGAGCACGTAACCACTACTAACTTTTTAAAGCTCCCGTCTCCAAGGGCCCGAATATGCGCCGCATACCTAAAACCACTCCCTTTTATATTTTCGAGTCACTCCCACTTCGATATGCCCAAAATGGCCTCCCTGATCTTATGGCGTTTTCAGCGCCGTCCTGTGGGTCTTCTCTGGAGAGAGAAAAGCTCCACAGAGTCGTCGACCACGTGGTCGGGTTTGATTACAGACACCCTTCCTTTCGTCCTTTCTCTCAGCCTCTGCATCATCCTCTCCTCTTTCTGCTGTCTCCCTGTCGTTCCACCCCTTCTCGATCTCTCTGCCGTTCGCCTCTCTATATTTGGCGTAACGAACAATGCAGAATGCCAACATGGAGTCCCTCATTGAGACTGGGTGTGGTATTTGGGATGCGCTGTCATTCTTTTACAGGCGGTGATTTTGATACTACCCTGTCATCACCATACGTGGTACTCTTCTTGCTCTGACGGGAGCCTCTCTTCCATAGTGGAGGGAGGAGAAGCGGGCTTGTCCTAAGACAGGCGGCGCAACGGTCACAACAACATAGGGCAACGGAAGCTGGTACGCAATGGTCATTTTGGGCAAGACAGGAGTTGCACTCGATCTTGAGATCCTTGCTCGGGGAACCAGTTACTCCGCCGGCCTCTCGAACAACAACGCGTGCGATCAGTTCAACTTTGTCACATAAAGCAGTCAGGTGGGCCATTGAGGGGAAGAAGGAAATGGATGTCGACAAAGTGAGAAGCAGCTTTGCGATGAAGGCTCAAACCGGTGGTCGCTTGGCGCAAGGGCCTAAAAAGAGGTTAAAGCGACCAGCCGCTTAAGTTGGAGTGCGGTGGAAAGGATGCAGAAAACAGCCCCAAAGGCGCCGTTTTCTGGCCCCTTTTTACAGGTAGCGAGGCTCGATATATGTGGGTAGAATGAACTGACGGATGGGTCTGAAAAGCTCTCCGAATCTAGTTGAACCCTGCATAAAGCCGCGTGGCCCGCAACGCCATCGCGTCGATAAGCTTGTCTCCTTAAAGCAGCAAATCTGATCTAGTTTGGCGTATAACTGCGGCGGCGGATAGGGACCTTTAAACTCTTAGCGCCAAAACTCGTCTTTCACAAACTCGGATCTCGACAACTCGACCACTATTTGGATAGCTTCATAAATAGTGATGTGCTATTAGCGACAGCTATACGCGTCTATAAAGTACACGTCTATGAGATGTACACCCATGAGGTACACGCCTATGAGGTGCACGCCCATAAGGCACACGCCCGTGAGGTGCACGCTCGTGAGGCACACGCTTATGAGGTGCACGCCCGCGAGGGACACGCCTATGAGGTGCATGCCCGCGAGGTACACGCCTATGAGGTACACGCCCATGAGGTACACGCCCATGAGGTACACGCCCATGAGATGCACGCCTGTGAGGTACACGCCCATGAGGTACACGCCCGCGAGGTACACGCCTATGAGGTGCA
>Ga0335072_10005360_pt1 | contig 18899 bp, 16 predicted proteins | sample Lox_Sample_21_FD_206725 | JGI IMG/M metagenome (GOLD analysis project Ga0335072, IMG submission 206725) | Soil microbial communities from Loxahatchee National Wildlife Refuge, Florida, United States - Lox_Sample_2.1 | ecosystem: Environmental > Terrestrial > Soil > Wetlands | place: USA... | reverse complement strand
CTCGGCAATCGCAGCCGCCATGCCGGGGGACACGCCCGCGGGATCACCCGACGGCGTACGACCAGTCACGAGCAGGAAGTTGCTCATATTGATTGCTGCCCGCAATACGCCGTGCGGCGCGAGTTCCGAAACAACCGATGCCGACATGCGATGAATCCTCCCCAGACCCGGCAGCCACTTTAGTGCAGCGCGGGCGGGCGGCAAGTTGGAGATGACCTGCTTCGGGCAGGGCCAGGGCACCGGGCGAAAGCCATGCGCCAAGGCGTCGGGCACCGCATGCAGCGGCAACAGGAATGGCTTTGCGGCGGCGCACTATTGGCTCACGCTCACGATAATTCGAACACCAAACGGCCCATTTTGGCCATGATTCGCCCAGATCGTCCGGCTCACGCGAATGCAATCCTGCTAACGTAGTCCGAACCGAAGGGGGAGTACCACTATGGCTGCTCAGCGACCGATCCTGATCGTGGAAGACGACCAGACCCTGTGCGAGGTGCTGACAGAGCATCTCGCCGATGGCCACGGCTTCACGGTTACGACAGCGGGCACTTTGGAAGACGCCGACAAGGCGATCAACGACAAGGATTCCCGCTTTGACGCGATCATCCTGGACATCGGCCTGCCGGATGGAGATGGACGCGACTACTGCATCAGGCTGCGGCGTCAGGGGCATAAGATGCCCGTTATCATGTTGACCGGCTCGGACGGCGAAGCCGACGTGGTACGGGGACTGGATTCCGGTGCCAACGACTACATTGCCAAGCCGTTCCGCGCCAACGAACTACTGGCGCGCCTGCGCACGCAATTGCGATTGTTCGATGGCAGCGAGGAGGCGGTGTTCTCGGTCGGCCCATACACGTTCCGCCCCGCAAAGAAGCTGTTGCAAGATCTGGCGAAGAACCGCCGCATCCGGCTTACCGACAAGGAATCGGCGATTTTGAAGTTCCTCTACCGCTCCGATGCGCGGCCGGTGGGGCGCGAGATCCTGCTGCATGAAGTGTGGGGCTATAACCCCGCGGTCACGACGCATACGCTGGAGACCCACATCTATCGCCTGCGTCAGAAGCTTGAGACCAACCCGGCAAATCCGGCGTTGCTGGTGACGGAGCAAGGCGGCTATCGGCTCAACCTGTATACTATGAACGCCGACGCGGCATAAGGCCCGGGTGACCACGCAACGCTCTCCCGCAGTCTTCGGACAGGAGGGCGTTGCCGGCGGCCCACGCCTCTTTGGGGTGGACTTGCCTTTCCCGTGTGCCGGGCTTTCCTTGCCGAATGATCATCGGCACCGCCGGACACATCGATCATGGCAAGACCGCGCTGGTAAAGGCGCTCACCGGCGTCGACGGTGATCGCCTCGCGGAAGAGAAGCGGCGCGGCATCACCATCGATCTTGGCTTCGCTTATACCGAAACGGCCCACGGCACATTCGGCTTCGTCGATGTGCCAGGGCATGAGCGGTTCGTGCACACCATGCTCGCCGGCGCCACGGGGATCGACGCGGCATTGCTCGTGGTCGCGCTGGACGACGGCGTGATGCCACAGACCCGGGAGCATGCGGCGATCCTGGATCTGCTGGGCATCGACCGAGGCATCGTCGCGCTGACCAAGGCCGACATCGCCGGCGACAATACGCCGTTGGTCGAGGCAGAGGTCCGCGCCTTGCTCTCCACGACCGGCCTGCACGATGCGGCTATCCTGCCGGTCAGTGCCGTGACCGGCGACGGGTTGGGCGCGCTGAGCCTGGCTCTCAATTTGCTCGGCTCCAGGCAGCGCGATGCCGATGGCCATCCACGCCTGGCGGTGGATCGCGCGTTTACCCTGTCCGGCGCGGGACTGATCGTGACCGGCACGCTCGTCGCCGGCCGCATTGCCGTGGATGACCGGCTGATGCTGTCGCCGCCAGGACTGTCATTGCGCGTGCGTGGCCTGCATGCCCAGAACCGCGCGGCCACGACCGCGGAGGCCGGGCAACGTGTGGCGCTGAATATCACCGGCGCGCGCCTTTCAAAGGATATGGTGACGCGCGGCGACTGGGTGCTGCATCCGGACATCCACGCACCAACGGCCTCCCTGGACGCGCGGCTGCGCGTGCTGGACGCCGAGACGGCGGCATTGCGGGCCGATACGCCGGTGCACCTGCATCTGGGCGCGGCACATGTCATGGCGCGGGTGCATCCGTTGGACCGCGACCGCATTGCGCCGGGCGAGGACGCTTTCGTCCGGCTGGCGCTCGATCGCCCGATTGGTGCGCTTGCAGGCGACCGCCTGGTGCTGCGTGATGCCGGCGCCAGCCGCACCATTGGCGGCGGCAGCGTCATCGATCCTTTCCCGCCTATGCGTGGCCGGCGCACGCCGGCGCGACTGGCACAGCTAGCCGCCTTGCAGCCGGCGGAGGCGGCCGCCGCGGTGCGGCAATTGCTCGCGTTGCCACCGGGTTGGACCGATCGGGCGCGCTTCCTCCAGGCGCGGAACCTGCCGGTGGGGGCTGCGGACGCCGTTCTCGCCGCGGCGCCCGCGGTTACGGTTGCGGATTTGTTGATGGCCCCGGCGACGCGTGACCGATTGCAGCACGAACTGTTGCAGGCCTTGGCCGCATGGCATGCCGGCGCGCCCGACCAGCCCGGGCTGCAGGCGGAACGATTGCGCCAGCAACTGCCGCTGCGCCCACCGGCGTCGGCGTTTGGCGCCGTTGTCGATGCGTTGCTGCGCCGCGGTACCGTGCGACAGGACGGGCCATGGCTGCGGCTCAGCACGCATCAGGTGCGGCTGTCGGCGGCTGACGAACGGTTATGGCCTGGCATTCGCGTGCAACTTGCCGCCGAGCGGTTCCGTCCGCCGCGCACGCGGGACCTGGCGAGAGCGCTGGCCATGCCGGAACAGGCGCTACGGGCCGCGCTGAAACGCCTGCACCGCGTCGGCTACCTGGTGGAACTCGCACCCGATCATTTTTTCTTGCGCGAGACCGTGGCGGAAATGGCGGCTATTGCCGCGGATGCGGCCCGCGAGGACCCCACCGCGCAACTGACAGCCGCCGAATTCCGAGATCGGCTGGACAATGGCCGGAAGATCGCAATCCAGATTCTCGAGTTTTTCGATCGCGTCGGGCTTACGGTGCGAGTTGGCGACGCGCGAAGCGTTCGTGCGGACCGGTTGGGGATGTTCGGCCCGGCGGCACCGAACGCGACCGAGTGAGCAATGAACTGGGTGCGCAATGGAATCGTCGCCGCGTGGCGCCCGATCCCGCTTCGCTGCTCGCTGTGCTGTGGCCAAAACCACACGGGTTGCTTGACCGACGTCGATTCTGGCTTTTTTGCGGCAGGCGGCACATTTTCCAGTTGCAGTGACTCCGCGAAGGCAGGCAAACAATCGTGGTGCGCGCTTCACGATCTTGCGATCAGATGACAGGGTGAAGTGGCGGCACGGGATGCGGCGGAGTTTAGCGCCACCGCAAACAGGTACATCTCGTTTCGAAAGTGGATATGGCGATGCCACAGAATGGCGCGTTCTCGGTTGAGGAACACGTACACGGCGACACTGTCTGGGTGGCGATCCGCGCCCGCGGTGCCGAATGGTCCTGGCTGACGCCGCAGGAAGCGGCGCGTCTAGGGCGCGAGTGGGTGGAAAAATACGGGAAGGCGGAACAATACCATTCCGTCCCCTATCTGGTCGCGGCGGAATAACGCCAGCCGATCCCCTCTCCCGCGCCGCGCGTGGGAGAGGGTGGCTGAGGGTGATGGGCGCCACACCACTTGAGATTCGGCCCCCGTGATCGCCCCTGCCTGATGCAAGCCCCGGCGAACGGTCAAACCGGGAATTTGCACTTATCCAACAGTGGATGCAGCACTTCCGAAGCCGGCGTAGTAGCGAGTACCTTGTAGATGTCCCATTCGCTCTTGCTCTCTGCCGGCGCCTTGACCTGCAACAAATAGCTGGGGAACTCGCCGCGACCGTCGGCGCGAATGCGACCTTTGCCGAACGCATCGTCGTCGGTCGGGATGGCCTTCATTCGCTCCACCGTGGCACGGCCGCTTTTCTTGGCGTTATGGGCACCCATCGCCGCTACGGCCTTCAAATAATGCAGCGTAATGCCATACGCGCTGGCGTGCGCCTGGCTGGGATAATTGCGCGGCGTGCGCGGGAGGACGCGCTTGGTGAAGGCACGCGTCCGGTCGTTCATGTTCCAATAGAACGTCTCGCTGGTGATCAGGCCCTGTGCGGTTTCCAGTCCGATCGAGTGCGCGTCCTGCAGGAACATGATCAGTGGCGCGATTGTCATCTTCTGGTTCAGGCCGAATTCATGTGCCTGCTTCACGCAGTTCACGGTATCCAGTCCCGCGTTGGCCAGGCCCAGCACCTGCGCATTGCTCGCCAGCGCCTGCTGGAGAAAGGCGGAGAAGTCAGTGGTTTCCGGGAAAGGATAGCGCGCGGCACCCTTCACCTCGCCGCCCATCGACTTGACCACCGCCGCCGTTTGCTCTTCCAACGAGTGGCCGAACACATAGTCGGCGGTGACGAAGGTCCACACCTTTTTGCCCTGCTTCACCAGTGCGCCGCCGGTGGAGTGCGCCTTTTCGTAGGTATCGAAGCTCCAGACGATGGTATTGGGGCTGCACTGCGTATAGGTAACCTCCATCGCCGCTGCGCTGGCGTCGAGCAGGATCTTGTCCTTTTCTTTCGCGACCTGTGACACTGCGAGCGCAACGGATGACGTGGGCACGTCGATGACTGCGTCGACTCCTTCATCGAACCATTGCCGTGCGATCGAAGCGGCGACATCCGGCTTGTTCTGGTGATCGGCCGAACGGAATGCCACCTCGAAACCGTGCGATGTGCCGATCTCGTCAATGGCCTGTTGAGTGCAGGCGACCGAGGTTGGGCCGGTATTATCGCGATAGGTGCCGGACAGGTCGGTGAGGACGCCGACACTGATGGTCGGCTTCGATTGCGCGCGGGCACGGATCACCGGCGCGGCGGTCAGCGCGGCGGCACCGCCGAGCAAGTGACGACGAGACAAATCCATGGACAAAACCCCCCTTTGAAGTGTGCGCTTGTTGCGCCGGCCAGATGATGCCGCAAAATTGAACTTCGGTCCATGACCGGCCCGCCGATCCATCCGCCTGCGGCGGCCTTACTGCCGGGGCCCCCGCGCCGGAGGTTTCAGACCGTGAATGTCATGCCGGTTTCGGCAAAGAACAATCTCGCATCCTGATCTGCAAGCCGGCGCATCTCCTCCCGCATCGCGGTGCCGACATGATAGAGGCCAATGCGTTCCGGCCCTTCGATGGCCGCCACCGTCGGCAGGTCCGCGTGGTACTTGGTATTCTGTTGCGCAGTGGTGGCGTAGCACTCATGCATCAGCACATTGGCGCGACGGTAGAGTGCCAGCGCCGCCTCGGTCGGTCGGCCGTCGCCGCTATAGGCAAAATGCCGTGCGCCCGCGGACAGCATGATCGCATGCGTCGCAACTGCGTGGATCGTCGGCGCCAGTTCCACGGCGAACGGGCCGATCGACTGTCCCGCCGACGCATCATGGAATTCCAACGGGAACGGACTCTTGTCATCGAGCCGGACGAAGCCGAGTTCCAGCAACTTGCGCAGATGGCCGATGCCCCATTGCGTCGTATGAATGCTCAGCTTGCGGCGTCGTCCGTCGAACGCAAAGCGGTCAAGCAATGGCACCAGGCCCAGCACGTGGTCGGCGTGATGGTGTGTCAGGTAGATCGCATCGATCGCGTCGGGCTCGAGTTGCCTGCGCCATAGCGCCGACACCGCCGAATGGCCGCAATCGATGAGCAAGGTGAAGCCATTCGCCTCGACCAGCGCCGAGGAGTTCGGCTCGTACGGATCGAACGCCTCGCCGACACCGTTCAGCATTACTGTGATCGCCATGATTGCTGTTGCCCTGTCAGGTGGGGTCGGCTTCGCGGCGGCCGTCCGCAGTCCCTGGAGCGGAGCCTCAGCCGAACTTGCCGGAGCGCGGGAACCCGTTGGGTGGCAGGCGTCCCGCCTGGGCGCGCGCTCCCAGCCAGTCGCGCAGGTTGAACTCGGTGCGCACCTTGTCGCCGAGTTTCCAACTCAGGCCCTCGGCCAGGCGGAACACCTTGGCATCGGCCATTTCGCCATCAGTGTAGCGTTGCAGGATCACGCCGGCGCCGCGGGCCATTTCCGGCACCTGATCCAGCGGGAAGACCAGCAGCTTGCGGTTGCTGCCGATGATCGCGACATGATCTCCTTCGGCAAGAACGCACAATGCCGCTTCCTCGCCTGGTTTCACATTCAGGATCTGCCGGCCGGTGCGCTTCTCTGCCGCCAGTTCCGCGCTCGCGACGACGAAGCCGCGCCCCGACAATGACGCAACGAGGTATTTCGCGCCCTCGGTCGGCACGAACAACGCCACGACGTCGTCCTCGTTGGTGAGTTCGGCGAGCAAGCGCACCGGCTGACCATCGCCGCGGCCACGTGGCAAGTCGGCGGCCTTCAGCGTATAGGCGCGACCGTTCGTGGCAAACATCGTAAGACGGTCGGTGGTGAAGCAAGGCAGCAGACGCTTGAGCTTGTCGCCTTCCTTGAAGCGCAGCTCATCAGGATCGGCGACCACGCCGCGCACGGCGCGGATCCAGCCCTTATCGGACAGGATGACGGTGATTGCCTCCCGTTCCACCAGCGCCTCGCTGGCGACCTCCAGCGCGACAGGAGCAGTACCGAGTTTGGTACGGCGATCGCCAAGGGGACCGGAACCGAAGTTTTTCCGCGTTGCTTCGAGTTCCTCGACAATTCTGCTCCAGCGCAGCGTTTCGTCTTTCAGCAGAGCGGCGATCTCCTTGCGCTCCCTGGTCAGCGTGCGGTGTTCTTTCTTGATCTCCATTTCCTCTAGCCGCCGCAACGCGCGCAGCCGCATATTCAAAATCGCGTCGGCCTGCGTGTCGGTGAGTTTGAAGCGCGCCATCAAGGCGGGCTTGGGCTCGTCTTCATTGCGGATGATGCGGATCACTTCGTCGAGGTTCAGATAGACCAGCAGATAGCCATCCAATACCTCGATCCGGCGGTCGATCGCGGCGAGGCGGTGGGTGCTGCGGCGGACCAGTACCTCGTGCCGATGATCGAGCCAGGCGCGCAGCACTTCAGGCAGCGACATCACCCGCGGCGTGCGTGTCTTGTCCAGCACGTTCATGTTCAGCGGAAAGCGCGTTTCCAGCGCGGTGGCGCGGAACACGGTTTCCATCAGCACCTCGGGCTCCACGCCACGATTGCGTGGTTCCAGCACCAGACGGATCGTTTCCGCGCTTTCGTCGCGCGCATCGGCAAGCAAGGGTAGCTTCTTCTCCTCCATTAACTGGGCAATTTGCTCGATCAGTTTCGACTTCTGCACCTGGTAGGGAATCTCGGTGACGACGATCTGCCAGGTACCGTGCTTGCCGCGCTCCACCTCCCACCTGGCACGCAGCCGGAAGCCGCCACGGCCGGTTTCGTAGGCGCTGAGGATCGCGGCCGGGTCTTCCGCCAAGACGCCGCCGGTAGGAAAGTCCGGACCGGGCATCAGGCGCAGCAGATCGGCGGTGGTGGCTTTCGGGTGCCGCACCAGATGGATGGCGGCGGCGCAGATCTCACCGGCGTTATGCGGCGGGATCGACGTCGCCATTCCGACCGCGATACCAGCCGCGCCGTTTGCCAGCAGATTGGGAAATGCGCCGGGCAGCACGAGGGGCTCGGATTCCTCGCCATCGTAGGTAGGGCGGAAGTCGACCGCGTCTTCATCGATGCCCGCCAGCATCGCCTTTGCGACGTCGGTCATGCGTGCTTCGGTATAGCGCATGGCGGCGGCGTTATCGCCGTCGACGTTGCCGAAATTGCCCTGGCCTTCGACCAGCGGATAGCGCGAGGCGAATTCCTGTGCCAGCCGCACCAGCGCGTCGTAAATTGCAATGTCGCCGTGCGGATGGAATTTGCCCATCACGTCGCCGACGACGCGGGCGCATTTCTTGAAACCGGTGCCGGGATCGAGGCGCAGAAGCTGCATTGCGTAGATCAGGCGCCGGTGCACCGGCTTCAACCCGTCGCGCACATCCGGCAGCGAACGCGCCATGATGGTGGACATCGCATAGGCCAGGTATCGTTCGGACAGCGCATCCTTCAGGTGCGTATCCTCGATATGGCCGATGGTGTCATCCGGCATTGTTGCCCTCCGTCGTCTCCGAATCGACCGCCAGTGCGGCGACCCGGTCGTATAGCATCTGCCGGGCCTGAGGCAGCGGGCGGTGGTGCGCGCCGAATGCGTCGCGGGCAAGGAAATGGCCGGTCAGGGCAAGTCCGTCGCGCCAGTCCGCCGGGGTTGCATCCACCTCGCCGAGCAAGAATGGCGGCAGAGGCAACAGACGTTCTTTCCACACGCCCGCGGCGGCTTCCGTGACGGCTCGGCCGGTACGTGGCGAGACGAAGGCGAGGCCGGCGGTTTCGCTGGTGACGGCGCAGGCGGTCAGGTCCAGGCCGTAGCCAAGCTCGGAGAGCAATATCGTTTCCCAACGGATCAGATCGCAGAGCATTCCCGGGCCGCGCGGCAGGTTCGCCACCAGCCGCACCAGGCCGTGGAAGACGCGCGCGTGTTGCTCCCGTTCGGCAAGGGCACCTTCCGCGACGGCGCAGGCGGCGGACAGCATGCCCAGCGCCAGGGCGTCGTCCATCACGGCGGCGGCGGCGGCATGGATCATCTCGCCGCCAAAGCTGCCGAGCTGGTCCGCGAGCCGCGCGACCCAGCGGACCTGCACCAGATTGCCGGGTTGCCACAGCGCCGCCTGTGCCCGCGATGCGCCGCCGCGAGCGAGACCGCGGTGCGACCCGTGCTCTTCTGTCATCACGGTGACGATCGCGTCGCCCTCGGCATACGGGCGCGCAGCCAGCACGACGGCGGGCGCTTCCCATTCCATGAATTTCTGTCCTACAGGCCGCGCTGCAGCAAGGCCGATGGAGGCCGTGTACCATCACGCGGAGCATTGCGCCAACGGCACCGGGCAGCAAATTGCCAAGCTGGCGAGCGCGACGCACAGTATGCGCCTCCATGCCGTCACCGAGAGCAACACTGATGACCGACCGGATCGAATTTCGTATCACCGATCGTCGCCCGTTCGCGGACGGCGCAACCTTTGGCGATAGCGGGTCGTACGAACGCTTGTCAGGCCGGGTTCATCTGGCGCTCGATCCATTGGCGCCGGCGCAACGCGACGTGGTCGATCTCGACAAGGCACCGCGCGACGCCGCTGGACTTGTGCATTGCGAGGCCGATTGCATGATCCTCAAGCCGGTCGATCTCGCGCGCGGCAACCGGCGCTTGTTCTATGATTACGGCAACCGCGGCCACAAGCGCATGCTGCAGTTCTTCAATGACGCGCCGCACAGCAATGATCCGTGGAGCATGGCGCATGCCGGCAATGGCTATCTCATGCGCCGCGGCTACTGCGTCGTATGGGTCGCCTGGGAGGGCGACCTGCTGCCGGGCGGGGGCCGCATGGTGTTCGACGTGCCGGTAGCCCGCGACGCGGATGGCTCGCCGATAACCGGCACGGTACGGGTCGAATACATCGCCGACGTGCCAGGCATCACGTGCTTCCCGCTCAGCGGCAGGATTGCGGCGCACAGCTATGCCACGGTATCCCGCGACACCAGTCGCGCGACGCTGACGCGGCGGCGCTACCCCTACGACATCCCGGAAGTCATTCCGCCCGACCGGTGGCAGTTCGCCGCTACCGAATTCGGCGCGGGCGGCGAGACGGGGACGCCAGAGCAAGCGGTCGTGCCGTCTGATCGTCACGTCTTTCTGCCTGCCGGCTTCCAGCCTGGCTGGATCTACGAATTGCTCTACACGGCGCTGGACCCAAAGGTGATGGGCCTGGGTCATGCCATCGTGCGCAACTCCGTCAGCTTCCTGAAATACGACCGCAGCGACGCCAATCCGTTGCGTGGCATCGAGAAGGCGTATGGCTGGGGCCGTTCGCAAACCGGCCGTTGCCTGCGCGACTTCGTCTATCGCGGGTTCAATGCCGACGCGCAGGGCCGCCGGGTGTTCGACGGCGTGATGCCGCATGTCGCCGGCGCCGGCCGCAAATGGCTGAACCATCGCTTTGCCAGCCCGATCGTTTCCGGGGGCCAGCAGTACGAAGACCATTTCAATATCGCCGACAGCTTCCCGTTCTCCTACGCGTGGTGCCGCGATCATCTGACGGGGCGGGAGGATGCCATTCTCAAGCGCCCCGAGACGGATCCATTGGTCATCCACACGCAGACCGCGACGGAATATTGGGCGCGGCGCGGTTCGCTGGTCCACACCGACAGTGAGGGCAACGACCTGAAGCAGCCGGATACGGTGCGGGTCTATCTTTGGGCCAGTTCGCAGCATTTCGCCGATCCTCAGTCCAAGACGCCGGTGCGCGGCATTGGCCAGAACCTTCCCAACATCGTGGCAACGTCGATGCTCTTCCGGGCGATGCTTGACGCAATGGACCGCTGGGCCACCGACGGCACGCCGCCGCCGGCCAGCCGCGTTCCGACGCGGGCAGATGGCACGCTGGTCGGTATCGCAGAATGGCGCAGCCGTTTCCCGGCGATTCCCGGAGCAACCACGCCACGTACGCCCAATCCGCTGCCATTGCTCGATTTCGGACCGGATGCAGAACGTGGCATCCTGCGCGAACCGCCGGTCCTGGTGCCAGGCGGCAATTCCCCAGACACGCCGGGCAAGACGTACGCCGTGCTTGTCCCGAACGTCGACGCTGACGGAAATGACGTGCCAGGCGTGCGCGCTCCGATGGTCGCGGCACCGCTTGGTACCTATACCGGTTGGAACCCACGGGCGTACGGGTTCGGTCACGGCATGCAGCTTCGCTTCGAAGGGAGCTATATTCCGTTTCCAGAAACACCGCCCGAGCGTGCGGCGACCGGTGACCCGCGGCCGTCTGTTCTTGAACGCTACGTGGACAGAGAGGCCTACGTCACGGCCATCACGAGGGCGGCGCGCGACCTCGTGGCCGAGGGGCTGATGTTGCAAGAGGACGTTGAACGTTGCGCCGCGGCGGCCGGTGATTGGGGGCGGCCCCGGCACGTCGTGGCACTCGACATCGCGCCCTGACGGAGCCGCCCATAGGCCGTTCATTTATGTCCGCGTGCTGCCTGTGCAGGCGGGACGCGCCTTCGCCGGCACATGGCGCTGGCGGGATCGGGTGGCGAGGCGGCGGTCGATCCGGATTCGACCGTTTCAGCGTGCGTTCGCGGGCGCCTCGCGCGGCCACAGCGCAGCTCGCCAGCGCAGGCCGATCGCCACGGTCAGCAGGGCGCCCACGCTGGCCTGAAGCGAGATGGCGGCGACAAACCCCAGCCGATCGATCAACACGCCCGCCAGCATCAGCCCCAGAGGGAGGCCGTAGATCGCCATCATCCGCAGGCCCATGACGCGGCCACGGAATTGTTCGTCCGCGCCATACAGCAGCAGCACGGCCATCGGCACCAGGCTGAGGTTCTGCGCCAGCCCGGCCAGCAGCAGCGCGGCGCGGCCATGCGCCGGGTCCGGCATGTGCACGAACACCACCAGCATGACGTACCAGGCAAGGGCAAAGCCCAACATCATGCGGGCCGGCCGGATAACTCGCCCGGCCAGGCTGACGATGATCGACCCGAGCAATGAGCCCGTGGCGAAACTCGCGACCAGGTAACCGAGACCCGTCTGGTCCACGAGATAGACACTCTGCGCTACATACGGCAGCAGGCCGGTGGACAGTGGATAGGCGGTGAAATTCACCAGGAACGCGAGCAATAGCGCCGCAAGCGAGGCCGGGTCGGCCCACACATAGGCAACGCCCGCGCGCATGTCGCGCCAGAACGCGAAGGCCGGCGGTGATCCCGAGGCAACGCGCGGCGCGCCGGTGCCGAGCGTCAACAGGAAGCCGGCGAGGTAAACCAGCGCGATCCCCAGATACGCCGGCCCCATGCCGAAGACGGCGAACGCAGCAGCCCCGGTCAACGGCCCGGCGATCCGCGCCGCATCGGAGGTGATGCGCGAGGCACCCATGGCGCCAACGAAACGGTCGACCGGGATTGTCTCGGCGACCAGCGCGCCACGCATCGCCAGGTCGGAAGGGCGCACCAATCCAGCCACCGCGGCGAGGACGAATACCATTGTCGGGCTGATCCAGCCGACGAAGGTCAATCCGGAGATGGCCGCGGCGAGCGCGGCATAGACCGCGCGCATCGCGCAGAGTACGCGGCGATGTCCCAGGCGATCGCCGCCGAGGCCGACGATCGGCGCGAACAAGGTGCCGAAGTACTGCAAGGAGGCGAACAAAGTCAGGAGCAATACGGACCCGGTGGCGCTGAGGACGTACCAGCCCAGGATTACGTTTTCCATCTCGCCGCCCCAGGAAGTGAGCAAGTCCGCGGGAAACTGGAAGCGAAAGCTGCGGACCTGGAAGGGCGCAAGCGGAGCGCTGCGCAATGCGGCATGCGCAACAGACCGGCCGAAAGACACTCTGGACGTTTCCTTTCCCCATTAACCTCTGCCGCGCGACGGAAGAGGTCAAGGCGCGCCGACGCGGTCACGGTCAGCCTCGGGCCAGCGCACCTCCCGCTCCGCCGGAAGCGGCTACGGCAGGCTGAACTCGATCTCCTGCGCGCCCTCCCACAGCACTTTCTTCCCCAGGGCGGCCAGATCCTCGGCACCTTGCATGACTGTGAGGAAATGATTGCCGGCGAGCACGCCCACCTTGCTGGCAAACTGCACCGAACCGTAGGCGAGCAGGATCTCGGTTTCGCTGATACCGCCGGGATAGAGCAGGATCTGGCCGGGGGCGGGATAGCTGGTGTGGTTCTCGTACCGCAGCCCGAAATCAAAATCGCCGAGCGGAATCCAGCACGCCTCGCCGCTCCAGCGGACGTGGATTATCCGCTGCCGATACGGCAGCAACGATCGGAAGGCAGCACAGGTCTTCGGCGCCGCAGTCTCCTCGAAGCGCGCGGTGAAGGAGAATCCGCCGGCGGCGATGCGGATCATCGCCGGCGCGGTCATGCCAGAATCGCCGCGGCGGCGCCCTCGGTGTCCCCCGACATGTCCGCTGTCACACGCTTGTCACCTGCCATCGCATCGCTTCCCTTGATCGGCGTCCGCGCTGCCGTCATGACGCCGCAACACCGGGACGGAGTCCACCGCAAACCGCGACACAGTTGCCGCAGCAGCGGGTTTCACCGACATTCCGGCGACAGCCAGCCGATTCTGGGGAGCAAGAATGCCGCAACTGATCGCCGGGAACTGGAAGATGCATGGCCTCGCCGCGGAGGCGGTGACGCTCGCCAAGGGCGTGGCCGCCGGCGCGGCCGGAATGGCGTGCGAACTGCTGGTTTGTCCGCCATTCGTGCACCTGCCAGCGGTCGCGCCGGTGCTGGCCGGGACGCCGGTCGCGCTGGGTGGCCAGGACTGCCACCAGGCCAAGCAGGGTGCGCATACCGGCGACGTCTCCGCGCCGATGCTGCGCGATGTCGGCGCGAGCTGGGTGATCCTTGGCCATTCCGAGCGCCGGCAGAATCACGGGGAGACCGACGAGCAAGTGCGGGAAAAGGTCCTGGCAGCGGTCGCCGCCGGACTGATGCCGATCGTCTGCGTCGGTGAGACCGCGGAGCAACGCTCGGGCGGCCAGGAGACCGAGGTGGTGGGCTGGCAGATAGCCGGCAGCCTGCCGAAGCCGTTCACCGGGGTGATTGCCTACGAGCCGATCTGGGCGATCGGGACCGGCAAGAACGCCACGGAGCAAGATGTGGCAACCATGCACGCGTTCATTCGCGAGGAGCTGATACGGCAGTTCGCCGAAGCGGGGCAGGATATCCGGATTCTTTACGGCGGCTCGGTGCGGCCGGCGAATGCCCCGGCGCTGTTGACGGTGCCGCACGTCGGCGGCGCGCTGATCGGGGGCGCCAGTCTGAAGGCGGAGGACTTCCTCGCGATTGCCCGGGCTGCTAGCTAACCGCGCCCGCGAAGCGGGAGAGGCCGGCCAGCGGCAGCTCAAAGGATGCGGGTGGTCGCGACGCCACAAAGTCGTGCTATCTCCCGCGTCTCCCGCTACGCCGCGGCCTCTCGCGCTCGGCGAGACAATTTTTCGCCTCCGGCACGGAGGAGCACTTCTCTACGGAATCGCTGATGACAACCGTTCTGCTGATCATCCACCTGTTCGTTACCATCGCGCTGATCGGCGTCGTGCTGATCCAGCGCAGCGAGGGCGGTGGGCTGGGAATCGGCGGATCGCAAGGCATGGGCGCGTTCATGTCCGGGCGCGGCACGGCCAACTTGCTGACCCGCACCACGGCCATCCTGGCGACCGTATTCATGGCGCTTTCGCTGGCCCTCGCACTGATGAACCGCGGGACGTCGGGGGCCGGCGGTCACTCCATTCTCGATCTTGGCAACGGGCCGGTCGCGCCGATTACCGCCCCGCTGCCCGCCCAGGCACCGGCGCCACCCGCATCCGGCGCCCCGTCGCCTGGAACGGCGCCCGGTACACCGGCTCCCGCGGCGCCGCCCGCGCCCACCGGTCCCTCAATCCCGACCAAATAGCCCGCCCCTCGTCTGACGCCTGTGTGACCCGCGCACGACGGACTTCCCCCCGCCCGATTCGGGTACGTATAACGACCGCCCATGACGCGGTTCGTGTTCATTACCGGCGGCGTGGTCTCCTCCCTGGGCAAAGGCATTGCCTCGGCGGCGCTCGGCGCCTTGCTCCAGGCGCGCGGCTACAGCGTGAAGCTGCGCAAGCTGGACCCCTACCTCAACGTGGACCCGGGCACGATGAGCCCGTACCAGCACGGCGAGGTGTTCGTCACGGATGACGGCGCCGAGACCGACCTGGATCTCGGCCACTACGAGCGCTTCACCGGCGTGCACGCCACCAGGCTGGACAACGCCACCACCGGCCGCATCTACTCCGAGGTGATCGCCAAGGAGCGCCGCGGCGACTACCTGGGCGCCACGGTGCAGGTGATCCCGCACATCACCGACGAGATCAAGGAAACCATCGTCCGTGGCACTGCCGGGGTGGATTTCGTGCTGGTGGAGATCGGCGGGACCGTCGGTGACATCGAAAGTCTGCCGTTCCTCGAAGCGATCCGCCAGTTGGGCAACGAACTGGGGCGCGAGCGCGCGATGTTCGTGCATCTTACCCTGGTTCCGTTCATTCCCTCTGCCGGCGAGCTGAAGACCAAGCCCACGCAGCACTCGGTGAAGGAGCTGCAGAACGTCGGCATCCAGCCGCAAATGCTGCTGTGCCGCTGCGATCGGCCGATCCCGGACAACGAGCGCCGCAAGATTGCCTTGTTCTGCAACGTCCGCACCGAAGCGGTGATTGCCGCGCTGGACGTCGACACGATCTATGCGGTGCCGATCAGCTACCACGTCGAAGGCATGGACCGCGAAGTGCTGCGGCATTTCGGCCTGCCGTTCGAGCAAGAACCGGAGCTTCGGCAGTGGCGGGATATCGTGGAGCGGGTGCACTCGCCGGAAGGCGAAGTCCGCATCGCCGTGGTGGGCAAATACACCAACCTGCTCGATTCCTATAAATCGCTGTCCGAGGCGTTGGCGCACGGCGGTATTGCCAACCGCGTGCGGGTGAAGCTGGATTGGGTGGACAGCACGGTGTTCGAGCATGACGGCGCGGTGCACCGGCTGGAGGGCGTGCACGGTATCCTGGTGCCGGGCGGTTTCGGCGAACGCGGCACACCCGGCAAGATCGAGGCGGTGCGTTTTGCACGCGAACGCCAGGTGCCGTTCTTCGGCATCTGTTTCGGCATGCAGATGGCGGTGATCGAGGCGGCGCGCAATCTGGCGGGGCTGCATGATGCGTCATCCACCGAATTCGGTCCGTGCGACACGCCGGTGGTGGGGTTGCTCACCGAATGGGCGCGCGGCAACGAGATTGAGCGGCGCATGGAAGGCGGCAATCTCGGCGGCACCATGCGATTGGGCGCTTATCCGGCGGTGCTGGCGCGCGAGTCGCTGATTTCTTCAATCTATGGCGGGGCAGCGTCAATCGAGGAACGGCACCGGCACCGCTATGAAGTCAACGTGCATTATCGGGAATGCCTGGAGAACACGGGCCTGCGCTTCTCCGGCATGTCGCCGGACGGCGTACTGCCGGAGATCGTCGAACTGCCGGGCCATCCCTGGTTCGTCGGCGTGCAATATCACCCGGAGCTGAAGTCGAAGCCATTCGCGCCGCATCCGCTGTTTTCGAATTTCATCGCGGCGGCCGTGCGGTTGGCACGATTGGTATAGCGCTGGCCGCGAGCCGAGCGCGCGACAAAACCGCAGTCGAACCGGCAGGCAAGGCCTCCCACTGGCGGCCCGCCGTGACAATGGACCGCGCCAGGCAAGCCGGCCCTTTACCAGGCTTAATGATTGCCGCCGGGGACCGGGCTGTAGACGTAAGGCTCCTGGCCGTGTTGCGGGTGGTACGGGATGCACGCCGAAACCGTAAGCGCGCCTCCCAAAGCCAGAAGCGCGCCCGCAACCGCAATCACAAACCGCCGGGTCATGGCGTCATGGCCCTACGCCCCTTCCACTTCCAGCGCGAACTCGATGTTGCCGCGTGTGGCGTGACTGTAGGGGCAGACCTTCTCATGCGCCTCCTGCACCAGGGCGCGCGCTTCCTCGGCCGGCAATTGCGGCATCCTCACATGCATCTTGACCGCGATGCCAAACCCGCCGCCCTCGCGTGGGCCTACCGAGACCGCACATGTCACTTCCGTGCCGCTGCCGTTCTTCTTGTGCTGGTGCGCGACATAGTCGATGGCGCCACCGAAGCAGGCGGCGTAGCCGGCCGCGAACAAATGCTCCGGCGTCGTGGTGTCCGGCAGGCCGGGACCGCCCATCGCCTTCGGGACCGACAGGTTCACGCTGACAGCATGGTCCGTGGTTTCCGAATGTCCGTTGCGGCCGCCGGTGTTGACGGCGGTCGCTGTGACGAGCGGCTTGATGGTGTAGGCGGGCATGGCTCCTCCTTTTCCCTCGGATCGTCCGGAAACCGGCAAACCTTTTCCGCCATCGACGGCAACGGCCCGCTCCCGCTGGAGCCCCCGGCGGGGACAGAAGCGGGAGCTATGGCCAAACGCAATCGAAGGCCGTGCCGGTTCGCGACCTAGCTGGCCACGGGCTTCAATATGATGCCTGCGACGCCGGCGGCAACGTTCAGCCCGGTGGTGCCCTCGACGCTCAACGGCTGCAGCGAAATCGAGTGGTCGGACCCGCCCACCAGCAGGTTCGCGCCGCCGCCGGCGGCGAGTGTGGCGCCAGCAGTCACGCCGACATAGGAGCCAGCCAGGGCACCCTTGCCGACATCGCTCGTGGGCGAGAGCACCGCCCAAACGACGACACCGCCCGACACATAGCCGATGTCAACGCCGAACTTGTCGATATTGCCGGTATAGCGCTCCGCCTTGCCGGCCGTGCTGGTGTAGACGCACTTCAGGTCGCGCGTCGAGCCGAACACCAGGCCCCAGCCCCTGGCTTCCTGACAGGTCAGGTACCCGGTCTTGACCTTGGAGGGTAGCGCGTAAGATTGCGCCATCGCCGGCACGCCGGCCACGGCAGCCGCCGCGGTCAGCGCCGCGAAAGCCAGGAGATGTTTCATCGTCATTTGCCACTCCGCATATCTGATCGAATTGGAAGAGACGGTATCCACTCCCCGCGCCGGATCGCCTGACGCATCGCTCTTGGTCCCGCAGCGAAGGCTCGCCGGGACGAATTGGTATGGCGGTTGTCGCCCGCCGGCGCCGTCCCGTATTGGCTTAAAGTCGCATCGATTGGATAACCCGATCGACACGGCGGAAGACTCCTCCGCCCCTGCCGGCCGGTACGGCCACGTGCACCGTCCGGCGCCAAGCCGGCGCAGGCGACCGCCATCGCGCACGGATGGCCGATCGGCCCGCAGCGGCCGAGAGCGATGAAACTGCCCGAAGGGATTGCCTTGGACCATTGCTCGCCGGCATGACGCTCCCGCATGCTCGCCCTGACCACCATTGCCGTCCTGCTTTGGCTATATCTCCTGCTTGGCCACGGCCGCTTCTGGCAGTCCGCACCCGAGCTTCCGGCGGCGCGGCCCGCTGCCACGCCGAGCGTCGCGGTCATCGTCCCCGCCCGCGACGAGGCGCCATCCATCGCCGCCACGCTCCGCTCGCTCGCCGCCCAGGACTACGCCGGCGCGTTCCGCATCATCGTGGTTGACGACAACAGCACCGACGGCACCGGAACCATCGCGCGTGAGTTGGCTGATCCACGGATCACGGTGGTGACCGGCGCCTCGCGCCCCCCCGGCTGGAGCGGTAAGCTGTGGGCGGTCGCCCAAGGCATCGCCGAGGCCGACGCCACCGACCTCATCTTGCTCACCGACGCGGACATAGAGCATCGCGCCGGCCACCTCGCCGCGCTCGTCGCCAAACAGGAAGAGACGGGTTGCGACCTGGTCTCGGAGATGGTGGCCCTGCGCTGCCAGAGCCTTGCAGAACGGGCCCTGGTCCCGGCTTTTGTGTTCTTCTTCCAGTTGCTTTATCCATTTTCGCAGGTCAACGACCCGCAGAGCTCCAGGGCTGCGGCGGCAGGCGGGAGCGTCCTGGTGCGACGCCAGGCCCTCAAGCGGATCGGCGGAATCGAGGCAGTGCGCGGCAACCTGATCGACGATGTGGCCCTGGCGGCGGCGGTGAAGCGGGGCGGCCGGATCTGGCTTGGCCATAGCGTCCTGGCCGCTTCATGCCGTCCCTATCCGCGCTTCGCCGATGTCTGGGCGATGGTGGCGCGCACCGCCTATGTGCAGCTTCGGTTCTCCCCGCTGCTGTTGCTCGCGACCATCCTGGCCATGGTTCTTACCTGGCTGGTGCCGCCG
>Ga0335072_10005359_pt1 | contig 18899 bp, 18 predicted proteins | sample Lox_Sample_21_FD_206725 | JGI IMG/M metagenome (GOLD analysis project Ga0335072, IMG submission 206725) | Soil microbial communities from Loxahatchee National Wildlife Refuge, Florida, United States - Lox_Sample_2.1 | ecosystem: Environmental > Terrestrial > Soil > Wetlands | place: USA... | reverse complement strand
TGCGCCGCTTCGGCGCCGACGGTTTCCGCCTCGGCCGCGACGGCCTGCCCACCGCATGGAATCCGTACTCCAACGGCGACATCCAGCATGCGTTCCACATGCCGACCACCTGCCAGCTCACCGGCTTCCCGAGCCAGACCTGGCTGGACAGTCACACCCAGTTTGACGGCGGGCGCAACGACGGTTTCGTCGAATCGGGCAGCGGGCCGGTGGCCATGGGCTACTGGGATGGCGCGGATCAGCCGTTCTACTACTCGATGGCGAGCATCTTCCCGATTGGCGACCGGTACTTCTGCTCGGTGCTCGGGCAGACCTACCCCAACCGGCGCTACCTCATCTCGGCCACCTCGATCGGTCAGGTGAACGACACCACACCGGCCCTGACGGACTACCCGGCGAACGGCACGATCTTCGACCGGCTCGACGCCGCGTCGATCACCTGGAAGGACTACTTCAGTACGCTTCCCACGGTCGAGCTGTACCCGGAGCTGTACTTCAAGAACGCCGGCACGAAGGTGGTGCCCATCGGCGCGCCCGGCACGTCGAGCACGGCACCGACCGGCTTCTTCGCCGACGCGGCCAACGGCTCGCTGCCCAGCTTCAGCCTGGTCGAGCCAGACTACGACACGCAGTCGGAGGAGGATCCGCAGAACATCGCGGTCGGCGAGCAGTTCGCCGCGTCCGTCATCAACGCGGTCATGGCCGGTCCTGGCTGGCCGAGCACGATGCTGATCTGGACCTATGACGAGCACGGGGGTTACTACGACCACGTGCCGCCGCCGCCAGCACTCGCGCCCGACGACATCCCGCCTGCGGTGCCGGCTGGCGAGTCGACGTACAACGGTTTCGCTCAGTACGGCTTCCGGGTACCGATGGCCGTCATTTCGCCGTTCGCCCGACCCCGGCACGTCTCGCACCGCGTCATGGACCACACGAGCATCTGCGCGCTCGCCGAGGCCAAGTGGAACCTGCCGGCGATGACCTACCGCGACGCGAACGCCTCCAACATGCTGCACATGCTCGACCTGCGCCGCCCGGCCTTCCTGAACCCGCCGACACTGGCCCAGCCGCTGCTCACTACCGATCTGAGCGCGCTGGCCTGCAGCACATCCGGGCCCGGAACCATCCCGCCGCCTGGTTCTGTCACGCCGCCGGGATCCGTCCCGCCGCCGCGCTGGTAATCCGGGCCGACCGCTGGCATGTCCCGCCGCTGCTGCCGCTAAGCCACGGATCCAGCCGCCGGCTGATCCGTGCCGCAGTACTTGCACTTGGTCGCGGCGGCGGGCAAGTCGCTCGACAGGCAGGCGGGGCACGTCTTGACTGCTGGCGGGTCGCCGAAAACTGTCACGCCGCGGCGGGCCGAGATCACCTTGTAGGGCACGACGATGGCGAAGTAGACGACCGCCATGAAGATGATGAAGTAGATGATGGCTGAGATAACCGAACCAATGTTCAGGAACGTCGTCTTGTTGCCGGCAGACCCCAGTTGCCAGCCAAGGCCAATCGAGTGATTGCCCTCGGCCCGCGCGATGATCGGGTTGATGACATTCGTCGTGAAGGCGCTCACCAGCGTGCTGAACGCGAGCGCGACGATCAGGCCGACTGCGACCACGATCACGTCGCCTCTTAACAGGAAGTTCTTGAACCCTCGCACGATCGTCCCTCCCATGCTTGATTCCGGCGTTAGCCGACACTGCATCACAGACGTCACTCAGGACGCAATGCTGCCGGGGTGTGGCATTATCCGGGCAAGGATCGGCAGCGGAGAGGTGCGACATGGACGTTCGCGAGGCGCTCTACACCACCAGGGCAATGCGGCGCGTGCGGCCCGACCCCATTCCGGAAGACGTCCAAGCCCGCATCCTGGATGCCGCCATCCGGGCGCCGAGCGGCGGCAACTCGCAGAACTGGCGCTTCCTGCTGGTCGATGACCCGGCGCTGAAGGCGAAGCTGGGGCCGCTGTACCGGGACGCGATCGGCACCCTGTGGGAGAGCTTCTACCGCGAGAGGCTGGAACGCGCCAGATCAACGCCGGACGCCCCAGAAAGCTCCTCGCTGCTGCGAGTGCAGGCGTCGGCTCAGCACCTCGCCGATCACTTCGAGGACGTGCCGCTGTTCCTGATCGCATTTACCCGCGGCGATAGCAGCGGCGGCTCGATCTTCCCGGCTGTGTGGAGTGCTCAGCTGGCGGCCCGGGCCGAGGGTGTCGGCAGCGCGCTGACCTCGGTGCTGGGAATCTTCCACGGCGACCAGTCGATGGAGATCCTCGGCGTGCCACCCGGCAAGGGCTGGACGATGGCGTGCCTGGTGTCGTTCGGCTACCCGACAGGTCGCTGGGGCGTGGCGCCACGACGGCCGGTACACGAGGTGGCGTACCGCAATAGCTGGGGAACGGCGGTTGGCTTCGAGGTCAGTGAGCCACTCTGGTCGCCGTGACCGTGCGGAGGTGCAATCCGTCCGGCCCGGAGCGATGATGAGCTGTGACGTTCGGGCCTGGCGGTAGCGATGGCCGTCAGCGCGACCGCGTCGAGTATGTAGAGTTCGGCAGCCCGCGTAAGCACGGGCGCGGCTGGCCAACGCGGTTCGTGCTTATCTGCCTGGTGATCGTCGCCGGCGTTATCGTGGCCGGCCGGTCATTCCAATGGCACGGCACGGTCGCGCCGGCGCCGCAGCCGGCCCCGCTACCGCCGGTCGGGGTCGTCGACGTCGGCCATCGGCTGCTCGGCGTGACCGCAGGCTGGGAACTGTTCGGCCTGGATCAAAGCGACGTCATCGCGATCCAGTTCGCGCGCGGCAGGATCGTCCGCACCGCGCTCCCTCCCCCGGTGGGCAGCGGACCGGTGTCCTTCCTCGCTGGTCCACGCGCCACGATCATCCGGCCGCTGGATAATGCGCCCGGCTACCTGGTGCCAGCTGGCGATCAGGCCCGGCCGCTGACCGGGACGCTGGCTGCCGGCGATTTGCTGCTGCCCGGACCCACGCCATCGCAGGAATGGGTGGTCGGCGGCAGTTCCAGCTCGCTGTCGCTGGTGACCGCGGCGGGCCATGCGACCAGCGTGCACATCACGCTTCCGGCCTCGGCCTGGGCGGTGCAGTCGGCGATGTCGGATGGCCGGGGCGGAGTCCTGGTGTCGAGCATCAGCGGAGCTCAGTACGACGCTGTCCCGGGATCGTTGCGGCGAGTCGGCGCGATCCTGGCGGCGGTCGGCCCGAAACGCTGGCTCGGCATTAGCTGCCGTTGGACGCGCTGCCGCAACATCGTCATCAACCCGGCAACCGGCGTTCGACGTGTCCTGCCCGGCCCAGCACTGAAGCTTCTTACCTGGCCATGGCCATACGAGGCGGGTGCGGTCGCTCCCAACGGCTCAGCTGCCGTGGTCGTGGTGGCAAGCAGCGGGGACTCGGTCGCGCTTGACTTCATTAACCTCACCTCAGGCGCCGTCAGCAGGATCCCGGTGCCGGTCAACCAGAACTCGTCGAGCGAGACGCTGGTCTGGTCGCCCGACAGCCAGTGGCTATTCGCCCTCAGCGCAGACGGCAAGCTGCTTGCGGTGAACGCGCGCAGCCACCGAGTGCACAGTCTCGGGGTTTCGCTCCCCCGCTTCACCCAGCTGGCGGTCGGCCCCGCGAGCTAATCAAGCCGTCACGCGGCGCTCGCGCAGGATGGCGACTCCCTCGCCGTCGAGTTCATCGCAATAGGGCGCGCGGCCGGCCATGGCCATAACCAGCGCCAAGGTGGTCCCGGACACCCGTGGCCCGACACCGGCGGTGAAAGGCCCGTCGGTGGCAGTCAGCCAGAGTCCGCGGATGCGCCGTTTGGTGAGGACAGGCAGATCAGAGCCCTGGTAGTAGTCGGCCACTGTGCTCAAAGTGGTGACGGGATAGTCGCGCTCGATGCCGAGCGGCCAGCGGATGTCCTCGCCATGCACGATGGTTTCGCCGAGCATCGCCACGATCGGAACCGGCGGCTTGGCCGTGCTGGTGGTCGCCCGGCGGAATTGCGCGAGCGTCTCGGCCGGGGCGGCGCCCATGTGCTCGGCCAGCCGCATGGCGACCTGCCGGTCGAAGTCGAAGCGGCAGCGGAGCACACCCGCCATCCAACGGACCGGGTTGAGGCTAGCCCCGGCGGTCAGGTGCGCGAGCACCTCGCGAACAGTGAACTGGTCACACAGCGACTGGCTTGCCCACTGCTGCTCGGTCAGCTCCGCGAGGTCGGCGGCCAATGCAGCCCGCTCGGCGTGGATCAGCGACCAGGTGCTCATCAGCAGCCTCCTCGGCATGGTCAAGGGGATCGGTCGGACGTGTTCGCGGGTGAGACTAGTCACGTCACTGTCGACGACTGCCGTACTAGGCCGGTACCCGGACAACGAGGGCGCCCGGCCATACCGCAACCGTCAGCGACCGGCTGGGAGCGATGATCTCGCCATCCACCTGACGCGGCAGCTGAGCGTCGGCCTGGATCTCGACCTTGCGGGCTTGATGTCGTTCAATAAGCGAATCATCCTGCCGGCTGCCCGCGACAACCCGCAGGCCCACCCGGACCCAGCCGAGCGGTCCTGTGGGCGCGAGGATGACAACATCCAGCAGCCCGTCATCGAGGCGCGCGTCGGGCATGATCGGGAACCCGCCTGGCAGCCCACCTGAATTCCCGACCGTGACCGACCTTGCTCGCCGGCTCTGCGTTGCGTTGCCATCGAGGCGCACGGTGAAGGTGGCCCCTCGCCGCAGCACCTGCACTGCCGCTGCTCCTGCATAGGCCGGCCAGCCCGCTAGTTTCTTGGCCGCATCTGGCGTCGCGCCCACGACGGCGGCGTCCAGCCCGATTCCCGCCATCGCTACGAATACTGTGCCATCGGCCGTTGCAAGGTCCACGCGCCTGTTCTGACCGCCAAACCCGGCCCGGAGCGCTGCATCCAGGCCGGCCGGAATTCCCAGCGCTCGAGCTGTCAGGTTCGCCGATCCGACCGGGACGATAGCCAGCGGTACTGACGTTCCTGCTAGCGCCCGTGCACACGCAGTAACTGTCCCGTCGCCGCCGACACACACGATGAGCTCGGCGCCAGCCTCGACGGCTCCCCGCGTGAGGCCATCGCCCGGATCAGCTGCGGATGTTAGGAGGACACGAGGGGGCCGCCAGCCATACGCGGCGGCCGCCTGCGCGCACTGATGTCGCAAGCGGTCTACGCCACGCATCCGAGTCGGGTTCACCACCACGGCGGCGAGCCCACCACCCGCCGCCGAACCAGCCGGCCTCATTCCCAGAATGGCCGGAGCTCGTTCATTGGCCCTCCAGTTCGCCACGGCGACTCAGACTGCATTCAGATCGCGAAGTGCGGGAATCGAAAGTCGTGCCGGCCGAGACCGCGTTATCCGCCGAAACCGTGTTATCCCATCGGGCCGGATCGTACCCGCCAGTCGTGCTTGGCGTGCCTGGCGGGCCAGCCGCAGTGCGGCGGCGTGGTCGCGCGCCTCCTTCAGCTGTACGTCGGCGAGCTGCTGGATCATCATCGGATGCAGTTGCATTGCTTTCTCCTCGGTTCGCATTTGCTGTGGTCGCCCGCCCTTCTGGGCCGGTCACCATCACGACGAACCGGGATCGCCTGAACGGACACTTGTTGATCTGCGTTCAGGATGCCTAGGCACCTTTAGCGATCGAAAGTGCGCCGCAAAGGCCGCAATCCGGACGCGGTTTTGACATTTTCGGTCGCCCTAGGCTGGAGCGTGACGTTTTCGGTCGCCATAGGGATGGAACGTGTGCGGCGATCGACGGCGCCGCGGTTACTTGAGGATGTCGGCAAGCAGCTGCTGTGCCTCTGACTGGATCCGGGCCAGGTGGGCGGATCCGCGGAAGGACTCGGCGTACAGCTTGTAGACGTCCTCGGTGCCGGATGGGCGAGCGGCGAACCAGCCTGACTCGGTGACGACCTTGATCCCGCCCAACGGCTGACCATTGCCTGGCGCGGTGGTAAGGCGCGCCAGAACGGGCTCACCAGCCAGCTCATCGGCGCCGAACTGCTCGGGCGACAGCTTGGCCAGCACTTCCTTCTGCTCGCGGCTGGCCGGCGCATCGATCCTGGCATAAGCCGGATCACCAAGCCGGCCCGCGATCGAGCGGTAGCGCACGCTCGGCGTACTCCCGGTCACCGCGATGATCTCCGAGGCAAGCAGGTCGAGGATGATCCCGTCCTTGTCGGTGGTCCACACCCGGCCGTCTCGCCGCAGGAACGAGGCGCCCGCGCTCTCCTCGCCCCCGAAGGCGACGCTGCCATCGAGCAGCCCGGGCACAAACCACTTGAACCCGACCGGCACCTCGACAAGCCGCCGGCCGCAGTCGTCGGCGACCCGGTCGATGACCGACGAGCTGACCATGGTCTTGCCGACAGCGGCTGCCTCGGGCCAGCCATCCCGGTGCCGGTACAGGTAATCGATGGCCGCGGCCAGGTAATGGTTGGGGTTCATCAGCCCGGCGTCCGGCGTCACGATGCCATGCCGGTCGGCGTCGGTGTCGTTACCGGTCGCGATTGCGAAGTCAGTCCGCCGCCCGATCAGCGATGCCATTGCGCTCGGCGACGAGCAGTCCATCCGGATCCGCCCGTCCCAGTCCAGCGTCATGAACCTGAAGGTCGGGTCGACGACCGGGTTCACCACGGTTAGCTCGAGCTCATACCGCTCGGCGATCTCGCCCCAGTAGGCGACGCTGGCGCCGCCGAGCGGGTCTGCCCCGATCCGCACCCGCGCGGCCCGGATCGCCTCCAGGTCGACCACTGCCGGCAGCGCCGCCACGTACTCGCCGAGGAAGTCGAACCGGCCGGCCAGCCGCCGCGCGGCGGCCACCGGCACCCGGCGCACCTCACGCAAGCCACCCGCCAGCAGTTCGTTCGCGCGCTCCTGAATCGCCGAGGTGATCTGCGAGCCCGCCGGACCGCCGTCGGGCGGGTTGTACTTGAACCCGCCATCCTCGGGCGGGTTGTGCGACGGCGTGACCACAATGCCGTCGGCCAGCCCGACAACCCGGCCGTCGTTGTACGACAGGATTGCGCGCGACAGCCCCGGAGTGGGCGTGTAGCCATCCCGGCTGTCGATCAGGATCTCCGCGTCGTTCGCGGCCAGCACCTCGAGCGCGGTGACCATAGCCGGCTCGGACAGGGCATGCGTATCCCGGCCGAGGAAGATCGGCCCGTTGATGCCAGCCGCGGCCCGGTGCTCGCAGATCGCCTGGGTCGTAGCGGCAATGTGGTCTTCGTTGAACGACAGCCGAAGGGCGCTGCCGCGGTGCCCTGAGGTACCGAAAGACACCTGCTGAGACGGCTCAGCCGGATCGGGATGCTCGCTGAAGTACGCCGTCACCAGCCTGGCCACGTCAACCAGGTCCGCGTCCGTGGCCGGCTGACCCGCCCGCTCGTCCATCAGCGCCCTAGCCCCTTAGCTAGCCGGTCCCTAGCTCGTCGGTGAGTACCCGGCTTTCTCCTGCACCGGCATGACGTCCGGAAGTTCAAGTGCCCCGGCTGACAGTTCGTAACCGGCACGCCGGGCCAGATCTGCGTAGACCGCCGAGCAATCGGCCTTGACTATCGCCTCCAGCTCGGCATACCGGTCGGCGACCGGCGCCTCCCCGGCAGCGCCAGCCCCGGCAGCGCCAGCCCCGGCAGCGCCAGCCCCGGCAGCGCCAGCGCCGGCAGCCGCAGCACTCGCAGTCATAGGAGGCTCGGAGTAGTCGAAGTAATACTTCAGCTTGGCCTCGGTACCCGATGGCCGCACCACGATGCGGTAATGGTTGCTGACCAGCTCCAGCACGTCGCGCGAGGCGCGCTCCCCCTCGGTAAGCTCCGCCCCGCTGGTGCCGTCGACCAGGAAATCGTGCCGCACCGTAACCGGCTCGCTACCGAGCCGCTCGAGCGGTTCCGCACGCATCGAGCGCATCACGGCCTTGATCGTCTCCGCGCCATCGGCTCCGAGCAGCACTAGCGAACGGCCGTACTCGATGTGCACGCCCGTCGCCGCGTACACCTGCATGAGGTAGTCCCACAGCGTCCGCCCGGTGCTGCGCATCAGCGCGTGCAGGTGGGCGATGATGTACCCGCCCGACGCCGCGTCCTTGTCCCGCAGATCAGTCGTGGTGAGGTAGCCGTGGCTCTCCTCCGAGGCCAGCACCAACGGCACCGGCCCGTCAGTCTCCGCTTCGAGCACGTCGAGCAGCTGGCCGACAAACTTGAAGCCGATCATCAGCTCGTCAGTAACGTCAACACCGGACGACAGCCCTCCGATCGCGCGCAGCACCCGGCTGGTCGCAACCGTCGTGATCAGGTGGCCAGAAAGGCGCGGCCCGGCGGGATCGGCGATCAGGAAGTAGGCGATGATCGCGCCGATCTGGTTCCCGGTCAGGTGCCGCCACGATCCGTCGGCAAGCTTGACCTCGACGCCGAGCCGGTCCGCGTCTGGATCGGTCGACAGCACAAGCTCGGCATCGACCGTTGCCGCATACTCAACCGCCGGGTCGGTGACGCCCGGGATCTCCGGGTTCGGCGAGCGCAGCGGGATCGGCGCGAACGAGCCGTCCGGGTACTGGTCGCGCGGCGTGTGCACCTGGTAACCGGCACCGGCCAGGGTCTCCCCGACATTGGCCAGGCCGGTACCGCACAGCGGCGTGTACACCAGCGGCACCGTGCCGCGAACCTGCGCCGACCGGCCGCAGATCGCCGCGTCCCGGCTGACGTACATGTCGATGTACTGACGGTGCACTTCGCCGGGCATCTCGGCGGCCGCGCCCAGGTGCCTGGCGACCAGTTCCTCGATCTTCGGGTCGAGCGTGACCTGTTCCACCGCACGGGACAGTGTCGAGTCGTCCGGCGGGCAGTACTGGCCGCCGGTGGGGGTGTAGACCTTGAAGCCGTTGTCGTCCGGGTGATTGTGCGACGCCGACACATTCAGCCCGCCAGCCGCCGCCAGGGCCCGGATCGCGAACGACAGCTCCGGCGTCGGCATGTAGCCGTCCGGGTCCTTGGGCGCGGTCAGGTAGGTGTCGTAGCCGTACACCGCGTAAAGCTGGCAGGCCAGCAGGGCCAGGCTGCGCGAGCTGGTGCCCAGCAGCGACCAGTCATCTCCCATGAAGGTGTGCAGCTTGTTGATGTCACTGAACAGCCGGGTGTCGTTTGCGATGACGACTGTCTTGTTGGCGTCTGGCTTGCTCGAGTCGGGGTTCCCGGCCGTCCGCCGAAGGAACTCGCAATGCCCGGCAACCGTCAGCGCCAGGGTCCGCGGGTTAATCCGGTTAGGCCCGATGCCAACCCGGCCGCGCCTGCCCCCGGTTCCGAATGGGATATCGCACCGAAACGAGTCGACAATGAGTCCGAGCGGCGCCCGCTCGGCGAATCGCCGCAGCTCAACGCCGTTGACGAAGGGCTGATCGGCCGACAGCCAATGGCCCAGCGTCGCTGCCGCGGCCGCGCCTCCGTTCGGCTGGGCGGCTATTTCGGTCAGGCGCTCGTTGAACTCGGAACCAGTCATGTTTCTCCGCAGACTGAGTCGCAGCAGTAGGGAACCAACCTTATGCGGGAACGGGCAGCCACCCGCTGTCGGCCTAGAGACCGGCCGCGGCCGCGCGGGGGCAGGCTGGGCCGACCACGGGTTACCTCGTTCCCTTGGGTAAAGGTAGTCAATATCCGGGCACTGAGGGCCAACGCACGCAAATCGTAATGGAGTCGTCCTCGGCTTCCCAGGAGTGGCCGACGCCGCCGAACACGACATACGCGCCGGGCCGGTCCAGGACGACGCTGTGATCCGGCAGCTCGACCCGGAAGCGGCCGCTGACCAGGAAGATGGCTGCGGTCCGCGTTTCGCCAGTCACCCAGTGCGCACGCTTGTCGCCCCGCGGATGGACGCCCCACTTGATCTCGACGTCGCTGCTGTGCCGCGGATCGCCGGGAGGCATGAAGTGGCCGAGCAGCCAGCCGCGATGGGCCGGAGCGTCGGCGTCCGCATACCCCGAGTAGATGCGCCGCGAATCGGTCACCTCAGCCATGCCCGGTCACGTTAGCCGGCCTGCCTACCTCGGATCGGCTAGCGTGCTACTGGTGACGGACCTGATTACCTCCGGAGACAAGGTCTACTTCGCCGAGCGCGGTGAGACGAAGGCCGACCTGGCCGAGCACTACCTCCGCGTCGCCAAGCCGCTGATGCGCGCCATGGGCGGGCGCCCGGTGCTCCTGCAGCGGTTCCCGGAGGGAGCAAGCGGACCGTCGTTCTTCCAGAAGCGGGTGCCGAAGAACAAGCCGTCCTGGCTGCAGACCACGACAGTCGCGACACCGAACGGAACCACATCCGAGGCCCTGGTCGCTGCCGACATCGACCATGTGCTGTGGGCGGTCAACCTGGGTTGCCTCGGCTTCCACGTATGGCCTTACCTGGCGGCAGATCCCGCCCACACCGACGAGCTGCGGATCGACCTGGATCCGACGCCCGGCGTCGACTTCAGCCACATCCAGCGAGCCGCAGCCGAACTGCGCGTGCTGCTGACCGAGTCTGGCGTGACTGGTTACCCGAAGACCACCGGCAACCGCGGCCTGCACGTCTACATCCGGCTCCAGCCGCGCTGGGATTCCTATCACGTTCGCAGCGCCGCCGTCGCGATCGGGCGGGAGCTGGAGCGACGCAGGCCGGACCTGATCACCGCCGCCTGGTGGAAGGAAGAGCGCGGTCAGCGGGTGTTCATCGACTTCAATCAGAACGCGCCGCACAAGACGGTCTTCGGCGCCTGGTCCGTGCGGGCGAGGCCAGGCGCACAGGTTTCGACGCCAGTGAGCTGGGATGAGATCAGCGAGATCCACCCAGACCAGTTCACGATCGCGTCGCTGCCAGCCCGGCTCGATGCGGTTGGCGATCCATGGCTGGGCATGAACGATGAGCCGCAGTCCCTGGAGCCGTTCCTGGCGATGAATGAGCGCGACCTCGCAGCCGGGCTGATGGACGCGCCCTGGCCGCCGGTCTATCCGAAGCAGCCAGGAGAGCCGCCGCGGGTCGCGCCCAGCCGAGCTAAGAAAGCGTGATCCGCGCCGAGGGCTCCATGATCGATGCCGATTTACTGCGCGGCTACAGCAGCAGCAGCTCCACACCCATGGGCGCCGACGAGTGCTTGTTCCGCGAGCTCAGGCTCGGCCGAAGGCGATGCCCGGATCCGGCAGGGTGCTGCGCAGCGTCAAGATCTGCGTCACCGTGGCCAGGAACGTCGAGGAGCCGAGGGTAGCGCTGGTCAACCCGGCTTCCAGTCCCGCCTGAGCGTCCTCACCCTCGGTCAGTGTCTGCGCCGCGGACAGGATCAGCTGCATGCCAGCTTCCGCCGCCAGCAAGGACCGGGTCTGGATCGATCCGATCGAGTTGAGTGCGCCAGCGCCGATCGCGTCGGTGATCGTCACGCCCGTGAAGCCCAGCCGGCGCCGCAGCTGGCCTTGCACGATGACGGTGGACAGGCCTGCCGGCCGCGCCGAGCCGAGGTTCGGGTATTTCGCCCAGGACACCAGCACCAGCTTGACTCCGGCGGCGATAGCGGCCTGATAAGGGAGCTCATCGACGCTTTGCAGAGTCGCCTTGGAGAGGGTAATCGTGACTGGCCCGGTGTCAGTGTCCTGGCTCGCGGTCGCAGCGCCAAGGCCGGGGAAGTGCTTCGCCGTCGCCGCCACGCCGGTGGCCTGCTGTGCGGTGATGAACAGCGATCCCAGCCTCGACACCGTCACGGGATTCATGCTGTAGGAGCGCTGGAACTGGTCGTCGAAGTCGCCCGCAGCACGGAACACGTCGAGCACTGGCGCCAGGTTGACGTTCAGGCCGAAGCTGAGCAGGTTCTCCCCGGCGCCCTGACCGGCCGCCGTCGCCGCCGCTGCCCGCTCTGCTGCGGTGGGGAGAGAGCCGATGGTCTTCTCCGAATCCACCGGAGCTCCGGGCAGGCGTCTTACCTCACCGCCTTCCTGGTCCACCATGAGCAACAGCGGGAAGTTGTGTGCCGGGTTCTGCGCCAGGCTGTTATTGGCAACGAGCTTGGCGACGGCGGCAGTGAACTGGGCGGCGTTTTCGAAGTTCGAGCCGAAGAAGATGACGCCGCCAACCTCACCGTGCCGGATCAGCTTGAGCAGTGCTGACGGCGGCGAGAAGCCGGAATAGCTGTAGATGACCCGCTGACCCGCCAGCTGGGCCGGCGACAGCGTCCCGGCGAGCGCTGCCTCCGGACTCTGAGCGACAGCCGGCGCTGCCGCGGCCTTGCGGACGCTGGTGACGGAAGCTAGGGCGTTCCGGCGCTCGGAGCCGGAACTCGATGCTGGTCGCTGCGTTTCTGAGTGCGACGTTCCGGCCACCGGGCCGCCGCCTGCATTCGCCGCGAGCACAACTGCGATGGTGGCGGCCGCACAAAGGCTGCCGATTCTGAGCCAATGCTGCTGGCGCAACACGAGGATCGCCTCTTAGAACTTCGTCTTTGGCTGTGTCAACGGACCGGGGCACCGCGCGTATACCCGGCCCTCCGTCCGCCGACACCCCGTCAAGCAGGCAACCAATGCAAATTTTCGTTTCGCGCTTGCCTATCCGGCGGCCGGATCCCGGGTCCATCCGCGCATCGTCCTGGTCACCTCGATGAATGGCGAGGCCTGCAAGAATGCCCGATCCTCGTCATAGCTCTGACCGGTTCCATCGCGCCCTTCGAGGTAGGTGTAGGCAAGCAAGCGATCGACATGCGCCAGCCGCAGCCACTCGGAAGCCCGGCCGAGCAGCCAGGTGGCGACACCGCGGCGGCGATATTTCTCGGCCACGCAGAGGTTGCCGATGTCGGCCCAGCCGCCATGGCGCGCAACTCGCTCGCCATCGTCGCGAAGCTCTACTTCGATGTAGCCGATGACCTCCTCGCCCAGGACTGCGGACAGCCGCGTCCCGTTGAGTCCGACCGACCGGCGGATGGCCAGCCCGGCGATCGGGGTGTCCGGAGGGCGTCGTAGATCCTCGACACAAGCCAGGAACACGATCTCGGTGTGGCCGGCGTGGGTGAAGCCCGCGCGCTGGTAGAGCGCGCGGATGTGCGGCCACTGCTCGGGCACTCCATACACTCCGGGCACAGGCAGGTCCCCCGAGGCGCTTTGGCTCCTCGCGCCCCAGTCCTCGAGCTGGCCGATGCAGGCGGCCATGAGCTTCTCCGCAGCCTCCGTCGCGTCGGTCCAGAACGGCGAGCTGATCCTGGGGCCCTCGGGCCAGAACAACAGCCAGCTGATCTCGCAAGTATTCCGGTACTCCGGGCCGACGCGCTCATCACCGGCATAGCGCAGCAGGTGCGCTGCCGCGACAACGCGGTCATTCTGCTCGGCCACCAGCGTCATGCGCTCGGTCACCCAGGGGTCCACGATGAACTCGCCAGGCTGGCGCTCTAGCTCGCTTAGCACTGCGGCGACGGACACGCTCAGACCGGGCACAACAGCGGCAGCGTGCCCGTTGACGAGCGCTGTCAGCTGCTGCCGGTCGGCTCGGCGGAACGGGCGGATCTCAACCGACGGCATGGGCAGGCCTCCTCGACATAAGCACGCGAAGTCGGAGACGAAAGGCCCGCTACCAGTGCGGTACGAATCGGACTATAGCACGAGCCGAGCAGGCGGATTTCGGCTCGACGTACCCCGTCTCGGCGCTGGTAGTTTGAAACCGATGGCTCAGACAACCGAGGGAAAGGACGCCGGGATGGATGGAACGCTAGCCGCTGCTGACCTGGAGCTGCTGCGTAAGGATTTCTCGACCAACCCGGCTTACCGGCTCGCTCAGAACGCGGTGACTCGCGTCACGGTCGATGACATTGCGATCAACCGCGAGATCATCAACAACATCGACCACTCCTTGTCCACCCACCTGGACGACTGGAAGGTCACCAACCAGGAGCGCAGCGGACGCTGCTGGCTCTTCGCCGGGCTGAACCTGCTCCGGGTCGGCGTCATGCGCAAGACCGGGCTCAAGGACTTCGAGTTCTCCCAGAACCACGCGATGTTCTGGGACAAGATCGAGCGCGCCAATTACTTCCTCGAGGCCATCATCGAGACTGCCGACCGCGACCTGGACGACAGGACCGTCGCGTTCCTGCTCGAGTCGGTTGCGAGCGACGGCGGGCAGTGGAACATGTTCGCGGCCATCGTGGCTAAGCATGGCCTGGTGCCGAAAGGCTACATGCCCGAGACCCAGAGCTCGTCCAACACCGCACGGATGAACTCGGTGTTGCGATACCAGCTTCGACAGGGAACGAGGCAGGTACGGGCCGCGGCGGCCGAGAGCATCGAGGCCGCCAGGGCAGTCAAGGCCGAGGTTCTTCAGGTCATCTACCGGGTGCTGTGCATCCATCTCGGCACTCCGCCGGAGCGGTTCGACTGGCAGTGGACCGACAAGGACAAGCAGTTCCACCGTGATGGCGTTCTCACCCCGCAGGAGTTCGCGGCCAAGTACGTGGACCTCCCGCTTGACGACTATGTGTGCCTGGTCCATGACCCGCGTCCGTCGAGCCCGGTCGGTCGCACCTTTACTGTCGAGTACCTCGGGAACGTGCTGGGCGGCCCGCCGGTCACCTACCTGAACGTGGACATGTCGGTGATAAAGGACATCACTGCGACGACGCTTCAGGGCGGTGAGCCAGTCTGGTTCGGCTGCGATGTCGCCAAGATGATGAGCAACGACTACGGGTTCTGGGATGCCAGTCTCTATGACCTCACCTCGGTCTACGACACCTCGTTCGACCTCGATAAGGCCGGCCGGCTCGCGTACCACGAGACTCAGATGACCCACGCCATGCTCTTCACCGGTGTCGACGTGCTGGATGGCGTCCCCCGGCGCTGGAGAGTGGAGAACAGCTGGGGCGCCGACCGGGGCAAGGACGGCTTCTACACGATGAACGACTCGTGGTTCGAGGAGTACGTGTTCGAGATCGCGGCCCGGCGAAGCGCGCTGCCCGAGGAGCTGCAGCAGGCGCTGACAGCCGAGCCGATCGTGTTGCCGGCCTGGGATCCGATGGGTGCACTAGCCCGGACGGCTTAAGCAGGTGGCTGCGGCCGGTCCCGGTGTGCCAGGCGCTGACGTCACAGGCACCGGCGCCACAGTGCGGCTACTGGCCGACACGACCGCCGGCACGAAACCGGGACTGGTATGCCGGCTCATCGAGGTGGCTGCAGACGCGCAGTTCGCGGACGTAGCCGTGAACGCGCAGCTGTGGTACGTCCTCGATGGCAACGGTGAGCTGAGCCTGCCCGAGGAGCCCAGTCAGCCGGCCCGCCAACTCGGCCCTGACCAGGGTTTGCTGTTGCCTGCCGGAACCCGGTACCGGGTGACCGCTGCCGGACCTGGACTGTTACGGATGCACGCGGCGACCTTGCCGGCTGCCTCTGGCTCGCAGCCAGCAGATGGGGCAACGCCGCTCGTTCGCCAGCTCGCTGAGTGTGCCGTGGAAACGACCGGAGACCGGCGCTTCAGGGTCTTGTTCGGTCCAGGACGCGGCTGCACGGCGGCGACGCAGTTCGTCGGCGAGATCCCGCCCGGCCGGGCGGCTGTGCACAGCCATCCCTACGACGAGGTGGTGCTCATACTTGACGGCGTAGGAGTCGCTCACGCCGACAACAGGCGCCAACCGCTAGCCGCAGGCTCTTGCGTCCATCTGCCGCCCGGCGTGCTGCACTGCCTGGAAAACACCGGGCGAGACACGCTGCGCGTGCTCGGGGTCTTCCATCCGGCCGACAGTCCTGCGGCGAAGCTGGCTCAGACCGGCGAAGCTGAGTCAGGCTAGCGCCGCGTACGCAGCTGCCTGGATGCTCGCGTGCGGCTCTGGCAGGCCGGGTGAGTCGAACATCCGCTGGGTCAAGACGATGACGACGAGATCCCGCACCGGGTCGACCAGCCATGTTGTGCCGAAGCCACCGTCCCACCCGAAGGCGCCGCTGTAGCGCACCGACTGGCAGTAGGACCATGACTGGTGGTCGAAGAAGTCGGCTCCGAGGCCTCCGTAGGCCTTTTGCTCGGGCGTGAGCTGATCGGTCGTCATCGCGCGGACCGATTCCCCAGACAGGACCGGCTCGCCGCCGCGCAGAAACATCCGGGCGAACGCGAGCATGTCGTCAGCGGTCGACACCAGGCCGGCCGCGCCATCCTCAAACGCGGGCGGACGGCTGTAGGGGCCGTCCTGTGCTTCCAGGAGTTCCAGGCCGCCGCCGGGGGCCGACCGGTATACCGTCGCCAGTCGGCCCGGGTCAGTGGCCCAGAACGCTGTCTGGGTCATGCCCAGCGGCTCGAAGATCCTGGTCCTCAGCACCTCGCGGAAGGGCAGGCCCGCCGCGCGCGATAGCAGCACACCGAGGACCGACGCCCCGGTGTTGTACATCCACCGCTCACCCGGCTGCGCGATGAGCGGCAGCGAGCCGAGCCCGGCGATCCAGGTGTCCTGATCTGGCTGGATCGCCCGGTCGGGCGGTCCGATGGTCGACAGCCTCGCTGCATCCGAGGCCGCCACGATGAGGAACGGCTCGGCCGCCATGAACATCTCGGCCACAAATCCGAAGCCGAAGGTGAAGGTCAGCAGGTCGCGCGTGGTGATGGCACGCCTCGCCGGGATCGTGTCGTCGAGCGGCCCGCTGATCTCGCGAAGCACCCGACGGTCGGCAAGCTCTGGCAGCAGGCGGTCGACTGGTTCGTCGAGGCCGATCAGGCCCTCCTCGATCAGCGCCATGGTCGCTGCTCCGGTTATCGGCTTCGTCATGGACGCAATCCGGAACAGCGAGTCGCGTGCCATCTTTGGCCCGCCGATCGAGAGTTGCCCTGCCGCCTCGACATGGACATCGTCGCCGTTGGCGACCAATGCGACCAAGCCGGGCACGGTGCCGTCAGCGACAAACTTCTCGGCCGCCTCGTCCAGCTTCGCCAGACCGATCGCGGTCAGGGTGTCAGCCATCTCGTCCTCGCAGTGCCGATCCGGGACTCGTGTCGGTGCCACCGCGTAGTCTGCCGTACGGCACTGACAACACTAGGCCGAATGGACTCTCCTGCCCGTGCTTGAGACCGCCGTGCTGAAGCCCGCTGAGCGCCAGGCCCTCTCAGTCATCAGGACCGAGCTGCGGCGGTCCGTGCGCTATGACGATGAGTCGATCGCGCACCCGCGGTGGGTCAGGCAGCGCTACGACTGCGGCTGTTACGCCAGCCTGGCACCCGCAAGGAAGGCGGCGGTGCGGACCGCGTGGCACGAGGCCGGTCATGCAGTCGCGGCCCTGGCAGTCGGCGCGCGGTTCAGCTCAGCGAGCATCAACCACAGTCACCGGAGCGAGGGGAGGGTGCACGGCATTACCGGAGCCGAGCAGGCGTTCGTGATCGACGCAGCTGGCCAGATCGCCGAGCGCCTGATGGACTGGACGATGCTGGAGCGTGATGAGGAACTGCGACAGTGGCTGCGGACATGGCGGCAGGACGGCGGAGATGCCCGCAGGTTCCGCCAGTCGATCGCCGCGCAGTTCGGCGCGGACGAGATCGCCGCGTACCGGTGGTGCGAGCAACAGCTGGCCCCGCGCCGCCTGCAGATCCGCGAACTGGCCAGGGCACTGCTCGTCTACCCCCTGCACCTGCCTTACAACGTGGCGGCTGAGCTGGCTAACCCGACTGCCTGATGCGGGGTCAATGGCCGCAGCCAACGGCGATTCCAGCGGCAACCAACCCTCCCGCGTTTATGAGAGTTGGGGTCTTCTGACTTACGTAGCGCCAGCCTTCACTGTCACGAACGCGCGAGCGTCGCGGACTTGAAGGTCGGCACAGTGGAAGCCGACGAAGCCCACCGCGAGGTAATCGGCGTCCCGCTGGCGAAGCCCCAGAACCTCGAAGCCCGCGTCCCGGTAGTACATGCCCTTGGACATCGAGCCGAAGACTGGCTCGCCCAGCACTGATCGTTATCTTCTGTGATGATTAGCTCATTGGGGCGGCGATTGTTCGGTGGGAACCTGGGGGCCAATGGAGACTAAGAGCTCTGCCGAAACAGCTTCAGGCGTTCCGGCGGCCGAGTCGCCTGTTCTGGAGCGCGGTCGCGGTCGCGTCTTGTGGTGGTGGTCGTTGGCGGGGTTCGGCGTCCTGGCCGTCTCAGCGCTGATCGCGGTCAGCGTCCTGGCCGCGACCTATCAGCCGCTTTCGTTCGGGGGCACCGGGAATTCAGCCGAGTTGTTTCCCGGTTTGCCAGCGGGCCAGGGCATCCACCCGGTCAACACCGTTGGCGGCTTGCACGAGGACTTCTACATTCCGCCGCAGCGGGGCACCTTCTCGCTGTTCGTCGACATCTACAACGGCGGCTCGTACGCGGTCACGATTGAATCTGTCTCGCTGCCTTCGGGCGGGCCGGTGACTCTCGCCGGGCCGGTCCGGTACTCAACTCCAGGTATGGGCGGGTCGGACATGATCCCGCCCCCGATTTCCCGAGTTCTGCACATCGTCGTGCTGCGACCCGGACAGGACCTGTTTCTCGGCTTCCCGGTGCGAACGTGGCCCTGCGCGCAGCAGTACGGCTGGGCGTCCGAGCCATCGTTCAACGTCAAGATGCGGTTCGCGCTCTTTACCCGTACGGTGGCGATGCCGTGGGGCAGCCTGGGCGATTCATTGGTCATGCACGCCCCGGTCGGCCGCCCCGGCGACTCAGGAATCTTCTGCCTGCCGCATACCGTTCTCCTAAGACAGTCCGCCGCCAGGTAGCCCCTAGCTGCGCGGCTAGCGGGCCGGTCTCGTCTCGTTATCTGCGGTTGCTCATAGGCGGACTACCGGGTACTCGTATCCTCGCTCATCACTTACCAGCGTGATCGTGAGCTGACCGGATCGGCCGAGGTCCTTGAGGATGTTGACCTGCTCAAGCGTCAGGTCTTGCCACTGGCCGGACTCGGCAAGAT
>Ga0335072_10005356_pt1 | contig 18905 bp, 21 predicted proteins | sample Lox_Sample_21_FD_206725 | JGI IMG/M metagenome (GOLD analysis project Ga0335072, IMG submission 206725) | Soil microbial communities from Loxahatchee National Wildlife Refuge, Florida, United States - Lox_Sample_2.1 | ecosystem: Environmental > Terrestrial > Soil > Wetlands | place: USA... | reverse complement strand
TTGTCTGAAGCTTCAGTTCATACGTTTGATATGACGCGTTGATCTTGCTAACGTGGAGTTCATTCGAAATCTGAAGAAGGGCTGGATTGATGGCTGCTACATTGAGACCAGGAAGAGCTGCCAAAAGGCCGACTTGGATTAAGATGCCAATCTAGCAATTGTCAGTGCCTTTTGTACGATCGAACAGAGCAGGAGAAGGGGGGAGGGCTTGCTTTGAGGCTTAACGGCCAATTTAATGGATCTTCCGGGTCATTTGATGGCTGGGGATTGAGCGCTTCCCCAGAATCGGTCCGAGCAAGATAGACACCCTCCAGGTCTCGGCCACGTTCTGGAGATACGCTGTTCGGCGGAGAGCGGTCGATATAGGCTTCCTCCGACTTCTCCATGAGGAGAGTTGTTGGTGTCCTCTGCCGGAGCCCGAGGCTTGGACGATGGAGGGTGCTGGTCAAGCCGTTGGTAGGCCAGACATCCCCTTATACAAATCAGGACCTCATTCGATTCAGAAAAGTGCTGAGTTGGTGGCTTGCCAAATCCTCAGCCTGGCGGCGCCCTTGGTCCTCGCACCACTGCGGGATGACATCGGGCCGAGCTGCCCCGGGGGGCCACACTAGTTAGCGAGGAGCTGAAAAGCTGAGTCAAGGGGGCAACTTTAACCAGGACACAGTACTGCAGAGCAAGATCAGGCGAGTGTGCGAAGAGGTGTAGGAAATGCTATGGACGTGGGCAGTCCCTGTGGAGATTTTGTTCCATTAGGTGGAAGCTGAGCGCATCGCTGCCGCCCGAGGCATCCCGCACCGGGGTAGATAGTCTATTGTGGCAATGAACCATGAGGATACATATGTAGGCCCGATTTCCCTCTCCCCGGCCAATGTAGCAAACACCAACGATGCCACTAGAACGGTTGTCAGCCTACAAAGGCCCAGGGTTCTTCTGCGTGCTATCTCAGCCCAGTGACTCCCTCCCCATTGACGAATACCACCACTGGTACAATACCGAGCACGGTCCAGCCCGTCTCAAGCTCGACAACTTCGCGAATGGCTTTCGGTACAAGTCAAGAGATCTGGAGCGGCCTGTCTGGCTGGCCTGCTATGACTTGAAGAGGGTGTCGGGCTTGACAGAACCACAATACACGAGGCTGCGAGAGAAGCGCTCAGAAAGAGAACACCATGTCCTTAAGCGCATGGGGTACCTGGACCGACGTATCTACACAAACTTCTCAAGTCGTGGCGTTGACAAATCGCCTGCACCGATACTTCTTGCTGTGACAATGTATGTCAGGGACGACCGAGTAGACGAGGTTGATAGATGGTATGAAGAGGTAAGGCGTGGCCCCCTTTACCCTGCGCGGGGTGGAGATGTGCCCACAATAAATACAGGAGCATATCGACGACATCTCCAGAATTCCCGGTTGGCTCCGTAGCCGCCGCTTTCGACTTGCTTCGGGCGACGGTGGTCAAAAGGGTGTGAAAGAACTTCTCGCACTACACGAATTCGAAAGCGACAATGGTCTGGGCGGACCAGAACACCAATATGCGAAATCGAGACCGTGGCGGCTGAAGATCGTGAACGAAGTTATAGAAGGGAAAGACAACAAATTGTTCGACTTTTCCCATGCATTCAGAGCTCAAGATTACCAGAAACCTAAACCATTGCACGGCTTTAACCATGTGAGCAGACCTACCACTGGTGCAACCTCGTGGCGTATGGATGGATGCGAAGATTCACATGCGCCGTTGGTTGTCTTTTCTAATTCGCTGTTGACAGATCTACACATCTGGGACCCCACGATTGACGAATTGATTCGTGCTTTCCCCGGATTTCGGTTTTTAAGATACAACACACGAGGGTATGAGTCATCTTCGAACGAGCCGGTCGACGTTGACGTTCTTGCCGATGATCTCGCCGGGCTGTTGGATTCTTTGGGCGTGCAGAGGTGTTTTGCTGCGGTCGGAGTTTCTTTGGGAGGGGTCACTTGCATCAATTTTGCAATAAGATATCCCTTGCGGTTGGATAAATACGTTGCCTGTGACTGCAACGTCGCATCATCCAATAACAATAGCAAAGCGTGGCTGGCACGCGTCTCCCTCGCGCGGTCGGAGGGTGGCTGGTCCAAGCTGGCCAACCGCACAGTCGAGAGATGGTTCAGCGCCGCATCGCTCGAATCACAGACGAAGGCCGTTTCGGATGTCCGGCGCATGATTCTCCGTGCATCAGTAGACGGATTCGTCGACTGTGTGGCTGCGCTGTGTGACTTCAATCTTACTGAGAAGGTCAGGGGAATACAAATACCAGGCTTGTACGTTGTTGGCAAATGCGATGGAGTGCTTCCCGAGGCTATGGCAAAATTTGCCCAAGCCATTCCGCAAGCCTCATTCGTTGGAATTACGGGAGCTGGTCATTTACCTATGGTCGAGCAATCGGAAGCCTTCGTCAGGGTACTCCGGGACTTTCTGGGGTCTAGTTGATGCACGCTTCTCACTTGTCAGCACTTCGCAGACGGCATGGCATAGTTATTTTTGGTCACGAGTTCCCATCGTTGATGGAATTTCAACCACAATAATGTCTCAATTGAAATTTGTCATTCGGAAAACGTTCCGCGTATCAAAGAACCACTCTGCCGGCATGTTACTTTTTATCAGGAGCCGAGTCCCCGGACGGGGATGCGGGTAAATCGTTTTAGCGATACGAGAGGGCCAAGAGCCATCGAACTATAACTAAACCGGTCCCAATTGTTAACTAGCTTCTTGTTAAAGGGTGCCCACGAGTCAAGCGTTCCCCACGCCTGTAAAAAGTGTCGTCTCCGACGACGGGATCTCGTCCCATTTCATCGCGATTACGTGGTGGAGCTTGCACAGCCTCATCCTCGTGGATCATATGTCACGGTGCCCACCAGCTTGTATCTTACCAAAGTTGAAAAGCAAGATGAAGTACTGACTAGCAAAATGCCTGACGAAACGGATCCGAAACCGAAAGATGTTTCCAGGAGTAAACACCGTAAATCGACGTGTGCGGGATGTCGGCGGAGAAAGGTGGGTTTTTCCAAGCGATAACGTCGATCCCACAGATGCTGAATTCGATCAAAAGTCCAAATGCGATGGTCGCCAACCGAGATGTACAACGTGCATTGCCTATAAAGACGAATGTCATTACGACAAACCGCCTTCGCTGGCTTATGTCAGGTCGCTCGAGGAGGAAATTGCAGAGCTGAAGCAGCAGCTTCGCCAGGCCAGAATTCAGGCATGGCTGAACAAAGTACGTCTTGGCGTGTAAAATGCCCGAGAAAGGCTGACATGTCCTGATGGCTTCAAAGGAGGACAAGAAGTCCTTGTCGTCGCCTTCGCCGAGTGATGAATTCTCGCGGCTCACGCATGAGCCCATTCCAGCTTCACACCGTGGCTCGAAGCAAGTCAACTGGGAAACTGACATCAGCGTCGACGATCGTGGAAGTGTGACTTTTCACAATTCTACTTCGGCCATGCATGAGCCTCCGCTCGGTGCCGACGGAACATCTGCAATGTCGCTGGGACAGGTAATCGCCATTGCTAGCGGATCAGAGGACGAGCAAGTGAAGCGGTCTCTCGTCATGAACGCGCAAACGCAGAGGCAGTGGGAGGATTTCGCAGTCGGCAATACCGCAGTCAAGTTGAACATTCCCAAGGAGCTTTCCGACGAGCTTCTAAAGTACCATTGGTGCTGGATACACCCGCTTTTCATATTCGTGAGTGAACGCTTTCCACGTCCAACCCGAAACATCCTGCTTATGCTAAACCTCGAACAGGTCTACCGGCCTGCTTTCATTCGTATGTATTTGTCTCAGCCAGCATCTGACGCAACTAATCATCCAAAGGTGGAATGTCCATGGTAAACGCGAACTCTCCTAATGCGCCAGACCCGCCATATTTCTCTGAATCCCTCTTCAAGGTCATTATTTCTCATTGCGCTCGATTTTTGAATCATTCTGTCCACAAACAAATGTACACGACCCGACCTAGCGCAGAGGCACCCGTGTCAGTCACTCTGAGCTCCACCGAATTCATGCAGAAGGCCACGGAAGAAGCTCGCATTTGCCTCGGTATGGACACGCTCAAACCAAGCGCTATCCCAACGATTCAGGCCCTGCTCCAACAATCAGCCCGAGAGATTGCCTTTGGTAGATCTTCGCAAGGTAGCCAAACTTGATGCCCTCGTTTCTTTTTTTTTTTCAGTCTTGCTAAAATGCGAGTTAGGCTGGCTGTACTCTGGTATGGCATTCCGTATGGCATTCGACATGGGCATTCACCTTCCAAGCGACAAGCTACAAGCCTTTGTCAAGTCTCTGTCGACAGAAGACATTGAGATACGAAAGCGGCTTTTCTGGAGCTGCTACACTTGGGACAAGACAATAAGTATCTACCTTGGTCGAATGCCGAATTTCTTACCCGACACGGATGGCGTTCCCCTGAACTTCAGTAAGCATCTTCCATTGACACCGCTTCCGAACATAAAATTGACTGACCCGCAACTGTAGTGGATGATTTCAGCGATACTGAACCATGGAGTCCGTACTTTGGCGAGAGATCCAGCGAGTCCGACGTGAAACCGCCACATTACCCTCCGACTCCAGGCTACGTGGTGTCATGTTTCCGTCAGTTGTGCAAGTTGTCCATTATCCTCAACGACCTAATGCACGAAATATATTCACCAACTGCTGCAGCACATCATGTTTCTAACGAGTCCGATCCATCCAAGCCTGCGTTAGAGACACCTTTCATGCGTATCGCGCGAGACCTTCGAGAATGGTGGCTCGCGTTACCAGCATATCTACGCATCACACCGGATCGGATGCCATCATTGGCGCCACCAACTCATATCGTGTCCTTGAATGTACTCTACCAGACAACCATCATCCTCCTTCATCGTCCGTTTATACTCGGAGCACGTGATCTAAGCCAGCCAGCCGCACAAAAGTCGTACACAGCATGCGTAGCAGCGACAGCAGCTGTCCATAGTCTTCTAAAGCTACAGGTCAACACATTCGGCTTCAGCCATCTCACCTACATGAATACCTACGCGGCCTATATTGCTGCAACTGTCGCTGTTTTTCGATTCGAAAGAGAGCACCAGCCAGGGGAAGATACCAAAGTGGCGATTCAGAACCTGGGGCTGAATTTCCTGCTTGACGTACTACAAGGCTGTGCTGTTGGAATGCCAGCCCTTGATCGAAGCGTCGCAATTATCAAGAAGAGGATGAAAACCGTCCTCGAACGCCTCGCCACCAACACCCTCCAGAACCTGTTCCCTGGATCAGCGCCCCAGCCGGCATCCTTCAACATAGTCACGCCCCACCAACAGGAGCTTGCCCAGCCAACCGCCTTCCAACAAATATCAAACCCATATTCCCACAACGACCAGCAGCAACAACAACAGCAGCAGCAGCACGTGTCCCCGACTTACGCGCCCCAAGGCATCCCAATGCAGTGGCAAAGCAATGTCCGCAGTAGCATGTACAAAGAGCCATCGTTCAGCGACGAGTATCTGCCTGCCTTTCCCGGCCAGACATTCCCGGTCGGCTCGGAGCACAGCTTCGGATCAGACAGCATGGTCGACTCGCAAGCCAGGACTGCCCTCATGGGCTTCAATCTCGACCCGCACCCAACACTCCATCACGGGGATCTGGACTGGACTTTTGCGGAAACGTTTGGTGGATGAAAAAGGGGAGGCGCTGTGGGTGGGGGTGGGGGGTTTGAGGTTAAACGGGATTTTCACGGCAATGGGCGCACGCAGGCTGCATCATCATGCCACTGTGTGTGTGCAACAATCCCAGCTCCGTAGAGGGGGTGTGATAGATTTTGTGAAAAGAAACCCCCCACTCAAGCCCTTGGAAGGACTACTCACATCTGGCTTCCTCACGTAAGGGGGTTTTGGTCCTACTTTCAGCAATGGCCTGGGCGGATTTCGAGGACCCATGGGGTTTGGAATAAGTTTCGAAAGACCATCAAGTAAGAGATGGGTACGGGGTTTTCGGTGGAGCGATAGGATAGCGCGATAATGGTGAAGGCATGAGGTGGCAGAAGATGGCGCCGAGATCATGAGAGGATAAGAGAAGCGTAAAGGATATGGAGCGAGCCTTGAAGAAAGCCCATTCCGGATGGCGCTTGTGGATAATGGGGGCTTAACGAGCGTGAGAGTGAATATTACGAGGTATGGCTTATCCCTGCAACCACCATGTGCGGGACGGGTTGAGCACAAGGCATTGTAACATTTCAAACATTCCGGCATCGCTTTGACCAATCACAAAACGTGACCCTTCTCTTTTGAACTCTCATAACCTCGCCCTCTCCCTCTTCCTCTTATCCTTAACCACAACGCCGTGTTGGCCCTTCTTGTCCATATCCCTCAACACCCTCCTCAAGATCTTGCCACTCGCGCTCTTCGGGATCTCATCAACACACTCAATCTCTACCACCCACTTGTGTCGCACCTTCTTCTCCTGTACATACTTGATCAGGCGCTGGCCCACCTTTTCCGGCTCACTCTTCGCCTTCCCGGCCAATACCACATACGCCTTCGGCCTCTCCCCAGCCCACTCGTCTGCAATGCCCAGCACAGAGACGTCCTCCACCTCCGGATGGCCCAGCAACAGATCCTCCAGCTCCGCTGGCGCAACACCGATTCCTTTCACCTTGATCATCTCCTTCATGCGATCGGTGATTGAAATCAGCCCTTCCTCGTCAATCCGGCCAATATCTCCCGTGTGCAAAAAGCCATCCTGATCGAACGTCTCCCGCGTCGCTTTTTCATTGTTCAAGTACCCCATCACGATCTGCGGCCCCCTCGCCCATATCTCCCCTTCCTCGTTCAAACCACACTCTCTCCCCGTATCCGGCTCCACAATCTTCACCTCCGTGCTTGCCACAATCGTCCCCACGCGGAACGCATACTTATAGTCGTACTTCTCCGGCGGATGCGCCGTGATACAGGAACAGCTCTCCGTCATTCCATATCCCTGCTTGAACCCGGTCTGCGGGAATTTCTTCTTCAGCAACTGCAGAATCTCATCACTCAACGGCGCCGCTCCTGACGAGAACCGCCGTAGGCTCGACAGGTCGTACTTGTTGACCGTCTTCTCATCCCTCACCATCCTAATGATAATCGGGGGCACCAGCAAAATTTCCTTAAGCTGATAATCCTGCACAGTCTGCAACATGCTATCCATGGTAAAGCTCGACAGCATGTATACATTCGCATTCAACAGCACCGGCAAATGCAACTGGTGCACCAAACCGGTAATATGAAACAGCGGCAGCACAGCCAGAATCCTCTTCAGGTCGTCCGGCGTAATCTGCTGGATCTGCAGACACTGCGCAATCACGTTGGCATGCGCGATCATGACCGCCTTCGGCAATCCAGTGGTGCCAGAACTAAAGCTTAGAAACCCGCAGACATCTTTATTCTTCTTTCCGGCTGGTAGGCGGAACTGTTCGATCTGCCCTGCTTCGCCGTAGCTCTTGCCGATCTCTAGCAACTGCTTCATCGTTGTGAATCCCTCCATCTCGCCCTCAAGCAGAAAGACGCGCTCCTTCGGTATTCCCGCGTTCTTGGCCGCCGCCGCCGCAACCTCCATCGACCCAGGCATCGTCATGAGGAACTTGGCGTCCGCGGTCTTGAGCGCGTACGTCATTTCCTCCGTGTTATATGCAGGGCTGGCGCCGGAGACGACGCCACCGGCGCGCAGGGTGCCGAGCATCGCGACAGGGTACCATACCGAGTTCGGCGAGAAGAGGGCGACGGTCTGGCCTTGCTGCAGGCCGTACTTTTTGACAAGGGCCGTGGAGAGGTGCGTGGTGTGGGTTTTGGCGTCGGCGTATGAGAGGTGTTCTTTTGTGATCGCGTTCGTGTAGCCTTTGATCTCGGAGGCGGGGAAGTTGTTCAAGGGAGAGTACTTGGAGTCGAAGAGCCAGGTCCAGACGGGGAGATGCCATGGCACTGAGAGATCGGTTTAGTTAGCAATAGATAGAATGGGATCCTGTGCTGAGGGGAGGCCGGGCGTAGGTTGTCTCTTACTATCAATTGGAGGGTTGGTGGACTTGAAAATGACCATGATTGCGGTGGTGTCAGGCTGGGCTGGGACGCGTATGCAGCGAACGTAAACAATTGATTGTCAAGGGAACACAACGAAGTATTTCGAAGACCAGCCTGAGCCTCGACAACGACCAGCATGTCGGTGACCGACTCCCGGGCGAGACGCATGCTGGTTTTCATTGCCGTCCAGGAACCTCGGGATCTTGCTCTCTTTTCTCTCCTCACGTTGGCCACAATTTGCTTCATGCTGTGCGGGGAAGCTGTCGCCCGGCCAAAGTCCGGGCCATTGCTTGGCAAATGGATACCCCGGAGATAGCTCCGCTCCTCGGCTATGATTGAAGCCTATTCTCGCCTAAAACCGCCTATGACATAGCTTATTGCTGTAATTACTGTGTAAAGTCGTGGAAATGGTGGGGTGAGGGGCTGGGAGAGGGGTAATCGTGCTGTAATATTGCGCGTTGAAGCTGTGTTTCGAAGAGGTCGCGTTTCCAACATTCGCAGTAATATGTACATACTTTTCAGCGCTATTACAGACCCATTAACGACTTTCTCATAGCTCTACGATTCCTCAGAGCACCATTAGAAGCCAGGGAGCAGCTCCGTCCCTTCGGCAACAACCCCCTTGAGTGAGCTTGGATTCAGTCCCAACGCTTTCAAGATCGTTGGCGCAACCTGTTTCGTGCTGACCTGGCTGCTGTAGATTGTCTTCTTCAGACTGGGATTGCTGACAAAACAGGCCACCTTCCGATCATCATCGCTCAAGCCGCCATGTTCAGCAGTCTTCGCATTTCCAGTATAGTAGCAAGCTCCCAAATCTGGTCGAATGATAATATCCGGAACAGCGGGGTCTTTGGTGGCGTCGCCAAAGCCTTGCGCGATCAACGCTGCTCCTGAGATGGTCTCGTTGATCTTGAGAGCATCCTTTTTGGCCATTAGATCCGCGACGACAGCTGCGGTATCAGAGGAATGGTTCAGGAACATGAGACCAATGTCATCAGTCTATTGCTGTTAGTAATGAATGCCTCGAGAGAGATGCTACAGAGTCAAGGAACCCCACCGTAAGCCAGGCAACTGGTTTGCTAGTTGCATTCATCAACGCATCTGGATCGACCTCGTTCCACAATTTGGGATCAATTGGCGCTTGTCCATGCTTGCTTGCAACGATGATCAAAGAGTCTTCGTAATAACCCTTCTTCTGTAATTTAGCAACAATCTGGCCCAGAGAAGAATCCACAAAGTCGATAGCCTTGAGGATGCCGGTACTGAGGGAAGAGTCGTTGTTGTACTCCACGGTCTTCTGTGCGACGGAGACGCACTGAAAATTCCCGCCCATTATTGCAGGCATGCCAGTGATCTTGGACCCTCCAGAAGTGATGGAAGCGTTGACTGGAGTAATGCCATCGATCCATTCAAGCCAGGCGTTCACATGAAGCTGGTCGTACGCGATTGTTCCGTTGACCGTATCGGGTGTGGCAGCCATTTCTGGGAAGTAGCCTTCAGAAAGTCCTGTACCACTGGGTCCACGAACGATATCATACGCAGGGTGCTTATCGGCATATACTGTTTGAAGGCCTGCTGCTCTGGCTACTTCGAAGACAGTATTGACGCGTACGCGCATGTGTGGGTAGATTGGTTCACAGACACCGTTCACGAATCCCATTGGGAACCTAGCCGGATTTAGGCCGCCAGAGAATATCATTGTATCGTTGTAGTCTAATGACTCATCGTACAGCGCTATACATAACCAGGTATGTTAGATATTGCGGGGGTCACGGAAGGCGATAAGGATGAACGAGCCTACCTTCTGCTCCAGGTGGTCCTGTGCAATTACTTCCCGGCGCATAGATGCTTCTGTCCCAAGTATCGTCATACCACACACCGTGAGTGGCAGGGCCTGCGCCTGTAAACTGGGCCAGAGTTCCGGGGAACGAATCCGATGGCTGTGGGGTAATCAGTCCTTGATTTCTCTCGGTATGAGCCGGGCAACACCACTTACGGCACTGGTGAAGGCATCGCTGTACTCATAGCCTGTTTCAAGCAGGCTCGCTATGGTCGATTTGGGTCGAAGCGCAACATACTTTCCGATGTCGCTCGAGTGGAAACCATCGACGCTGAATGCAAGCACATACTTGTACTTCTTTGCTGCAGCGCTTGGACCAGGGGCCTGGGGCTGGCCGTCTGAGATGGTAGTCACAGGTTGGGTGGTTGATTTGGGCGCTTGAGGTTGACCATCTGATATGGTGCTCACCGCTCCCGCTGTTGATGTAGGGGCCTGGGCTTGACCGTCTGCGATGGTGCTTACGACACCTGGCTCCCTGCGGAATTGAGGCCAAGCAGTAGAAAGAGGAATTGTAGCTGCAATTGCAAGCAGTGCAGTCGTGAAAGAGCGCACCATTTTGGATTCACTTCTGAGTACTCACGGCAAATTGAGCTATGACAGCAGGGAGACAGAGGAGATTTACTGAGTGGAAGAGTCCAGCTTTAAGACTTCATTTCCCGGATACCATTTGCATTACTGCGACCTGAGTGTCTGCACCACGGCCCCGTTCGTGTCCACAGGATGGTAATGAGGATGTCACTGCTTGGAGCTATTGTGGGGACGGGTCCCATGTTGATGTAGCACATCATCAATTAGCAAAAGGTCCCCGCACGTGTTGCCTTATAGGGCTTCGCTCAAGGCAGGCAGCTTGAGTGCGTGCTTACATTGGCGACGATGATTGCTTGAGGCTGTATCCGAAGCTCTCTCAGCCCAGCGGCATTGGCCTTGGCATCTGCCTTGGCATTGAATGCAGAGAAGGTGGAACCGCAAAAGAAACTTCTCCGTGCTCGCCAACGGTGGGGTAGGTTACGAAACAGAGCCTAACTTACTATCAAAAAATGCTACACAATATAGGCAGTAGCATGATCATCCACTCTCCGCAGACCCCTCAGACTTTCCGAAAGTGTTGAAGATATGGTGTCAGAGATGTTTTGAGAAGACGAAGACTTCAGCGCTGAATGGTGGTGGAAACATTTGGCTGGACACCGACACGCAGGGCAACCCCGCGAAATACATCGAACGGGACACCGATGTGCCTCAATTGCCCGACGAAGGCTCGCTTCATTACGGTCGATCCGAACATCCCTTCTAGAAAGCGAGGATAAAGACCGCCAGATTCAGCCCCAGATGTACAGATTCTGTGGACGGGGAGGCTTCGAAGCTTCTACGCGAGGTTCTAGGCCTGAAGTTTGGCGAGGTTACCTCAAGTAGTTAACTAGGTCAAGGCAGGCGAGGGCCCTAGCCTTTTCCGTCTTACGCTCGAGGCCCTCTCTCAACCAAACAAGACTCCAGCATTCCCCTGCTTCAGGAGATTTCAGTGACGACGAATGTATACGCCGCTTCTATAAATGACAGAAGGTGGATCCTTGTACCAGATTTCCTTTTTATCAGCTGGTACTGCGGTGTACCGACGTTAAGTGGAACCATCCACCTTGAAGCTGCCAAATAGCCCAGGCGACCGTGGCGTCCTGGGCTTCGCAACAAAAGGAGTACAGTGTCCCAGGTGCAGCTTTGGTGTCTAACAGATGTTCAAGGGCGTTCCAGCGCCTGATCAGGCATCTGTGACACGGCCATGGCGTTGCGCAAAGCACAGCTGAGATTCAAACATCCGTCCGGACCGAGTAGTGATTCCCTGTTCAACGTGAAAAGATTGGACTCTGAATTCTTGTGATCTATTCCACCCCCGGCCTGTCACCCAACATAACTTCCGGAATTCTCTCCTCCGACCCACAGGCAATCTCTAGCCTCATTATCACTCAATCAAGACAATGTAAGCTCTCCACAAGATGCGAAAACCGGCTCGCAATCACATCGACAGCGTGGTCCGAAGGAAAAGCAGCCTCAATCGCACCAGAAATATGGGCCTTCGGGACTGTGGATTTGCAAACCTTTCTATCAATCCCAAATCCATAGAATTACGAATGGAGGGGCGTGTGACAATGTTGAGGTGGATACACACTCTTATACTGTCCGTGCCCAGCCTATAATTTCCACCGGGTCTTTATGTTGGTTTATACCTCGAAATTGCCTGAGCCTTGGAGCAGCCGGACTGCGATTCTAGTAGTTTTCAGCCTAACGGCTCTGCACCAAGAGACCGTTGTCGTTGCACATAACGTGCGACCATCACAAGAAGAAGTAGCGAATCTCGTCAGAATCTATCTTTTCACGCCGTTCCGTCTTTGAAGGTTGACCAGAGACTGGCTCAGATGTCGGAGTTCATGGAGAATGCTAAAGAGGTCAAGGGGTGGCAGAGCAATGGGTAGCAAGGCGAACCTTAGAACAAGGCACAGTGAATCGCACAATATGTTTCTCAAGATTGACGGCAACTCTAGATCCAACTTTGTTTTGCTTACTTCCCCTTTTGGGTCCGTCTAGGTGTTCTGTGTTTGAATCGACCACGGCCGTCGCAATAACAATGGAACTTAAATCCGTCTCAAGGAACACAACGATTCCGCCAATGTTGACCTTTGCTTCTCTGTCTGATTGCGCTTTCGCCGGCACGGTGAAACACTCGTCTACGAACCCAGATCAACCCATCCGCTTCCACTCCCACGCCCGCCAGCCTAGCCTAGCCTAAGCATCATATTGACCTAACAGTGTCTTCACCATCCCCAGGCACCATGTCAACAGTATCCCCCGGACTCGTCCTCGGCCTGTGCATCCTAGGCGCCTGCGTTGCAACCGTCATCGGCTATGCTGTCTCGCGCCTGCTGCGCCCAAAGGTCCTCAACGAGCATGAAGAATCCACTGAAGCGACGAACCCATTTCATGAAATGAGTCGCGAGCAAAAGGACTACATGGTTGAAGTAAGGAGGAGGAATAGAGAAGATGTCTGGGAAAGATTGCAGGTTGACGTCAAGAAGGAGAGGCAAAGGCAGAAGCACAGGCGGAGACAGAGACAGAGTGCAATAAGGATTAGAGGTGGCTGCGGAGGGGAGAAAAGGAGAGGTGAGGTAGGTGGACGCTTAGTTGCTTGCGTGGTCTATGGAAAGTGGATAAGAAACCACTGACTGACTGTGATGGTGGATGTTCTAGATTCGGTCACGATACGACAATATGAGCGGTGTGTACGACGAAATTCATCCTTCTGGGTCTCGTTCCGGTCCTGCAGCTCGGTATGGAAGCCCTCGTGCGAATGTTATCGATAGTTACGATGTGGACCTCGCATTTGAGGTATGAACACCCCACGCTTTGCTAAATTTCGCCACTGGCAAATGCAATATATATACAGGATATGCTGACATTGAAAGCGCTGTAGCCACGCAGTCGATCCACATTCTTGGAAGTCCCACGTCCAAACCAGCGATGTGCTATGAACAAGGACTCGAGAGGGTCTCTGATGATTGATGATTGGGAGAAGCAGAATGGGGCGTTCTCAATAACGTTTGAGAGTATCACCGGGGGGTGAGGTGAAGCTAGAACAATTTCGCTGAGCTGAGAAGAAGTAAATCGAGGACAAGGAGCTCTGTGTCAGGTAGAATTCAAATGGCAAGCGATCTCGGCATCTTGATAATGGACTGTTGGATGAAAGAGACTGATGCCGGAGAAGGGCGGAAGGACTGTCTTTTAAGGGATGGTTCCAGGGCTTGCTTCTAACACCATTGCAGCACGCCAAATCAGACACAATCCGATGGCGGTTGTTCTCTGCACAAGAGGAGGCCACTGCGTACCCTGTTGACGTATCGTGCACATCTCTTGTGAGTGAGAGATCAAGCCTAGTGGTTAGACGTTGCTGCAATATCGATTCTTCTCCAAACCATTTTCTGATTCCTCCTCACTTCGCCCGTCCCTGACCTGGCCAAACCCCAATCTCCTCCCAAAACGCTCTCGAATCCAGCACCCTCCCTAACCCCTCTGCACTCCTCGGTAAGCTTCTGACTCCAGTCTCCAACATCAACTCACCAACCCACTTGGTATACTCCAGCGCCTTGGCAGCTTCCTCCCCGTCTTCCTTGCTAACTCTCTCCTGCACCTCCGCTCCCCAATCCTGAATCAAATCCCACCAATCATACACCCTCAGATCCGTCACCAGCCACCTCTTCCCACCCATCTCCCCACGCCTCCTATACACCCCCACAATTGCCGTCGCCACGTCCCCCCCATGAACCAAATGCAACGCCAGTTTGGCCTTGACCTGCTCCTTCGTCTTCGCTACCCTTACCACCCAATTCTTCGGATCCCTCTGCCCACCATACAGCCCCGCAAGATTCAGCACACAGCCGCCTAAACCCCTTAGCTCATCCTCGGCAATCGCACGAGCATTCTCCTTGTCATACGGCGACGTACAGTCATTCCAGTGCTCCGCGGTGAAGATACCCGTACTGCCGAGCTGGATCCAGAAGTTCTCTGCGCCATGCACAGACCTATAAAGCTCCATTATTAGTTGGCTTTGGCCGGTACCCTTCAAAGGAAAAGTAACAAGAACCGTCTTGGCAGACGGTAGGTGGTTGTACGGAGTGGTGTCGTCAGAGCCCGGGTCGAATTTGAAGGGAATTGTTTCATCGTGACCAGTCGTCGTGGTGGCTGCGAATGATATGGATTCTTTCTTGAGGAGCGGGATGAGGAATTGAGATGTCCAACCGGCGCCAAGGATGAGGAAGTCGACTGATTTGAGGCGGAGCATGATGTTTGGGTGTGACGCTTGATGCGAGGTGGAAGTGTGATTATTTGCAGCTTGCTGCTCCAGCTACTTGGCCGCCCTAGCTCGCTCAAGCTAATAAAGCCGCTGCAATGAAGCCTTTAATTCCAGGACTATACGAGGAACAGAATACAAGCAGCGTAAGGAGCAGCGTACAGAGAATTAGCCCAATGAGATATACGCTAAGCTTAATGTGGCATTCGGTGTGAGCATGGGCCCCGTTGCTTAGTAGGGACTATGAACAATGGGAAATACTGGGAAAGTGCCACTGACCCTCAGCATAGGGTCTTGATTACATGAGGAACCATGATGTTCCGGTTACAACTGGCACCTACCCATGTGCAAGATGAGCTTCACAATTGCGTTAATTGACTGTTGTTGAAACATGATTCGCGATATCGCACTCAATTTCGTGTCACCCATAACGGCAAAAAAAGGGAATTTTGCTAAGCTAAATGGCTGCCAAGTTGTAGGAGAAATGAATGTGATTTTGTCATCCGTTGTGATGCTCCTCCACTTCTTCCTCATAACCTTTGAATCTTCAAGTCCCTTTGTAATGTTCTGATGCCTTTAGCACCACGTGTCCTCCCGGAATAAAATCGGGTGTCTTGTAGGGAGGATAAGCATATCCAGTCAACACGTACAAATCTGTGGCATTGGACGGAATCCCATGAAGTGGTATAAGTCTGGGCAATGGAATCACTCGTCAGCATTGTCGACTCATGATGAGGTAAGGGCGTTGCATTGGTCATATACTCACAGGTTGTCCCGTTTCATGCGATCACTTTGCACAATATCAAGATAGTGATTGCAGCGAACTGGTTAAATCATAGCTCACCAAGGCAGGCGACCACAGATCTGCAACACTGACAGCCACTGGCGAGTCTGGACATGGACACGCCTCTGTCCAGGTGAAATACATCCAATCACTTGCGTGGATATTCTTCTCGTGCCAGATGCAGCGCACCTGCATGCCTTGATCTCGGTGTACGAACGACTACTCTTCATAAGCTTAGATCAGGTAAGATGGAAGCGTTGAGGGATCGAATATGACGGCCAAGTTGAGATTATTGTCTGTAACGGATGGATACTGGAGATCCCTGACGGTAATCGTAGATGCAGTAGTGAAGGCACTATTGGCCTGCATCATCAGCAGAAGCTTGGGAGAAAGGCGTGTTGCGTCTCGGACAAGAACTCAAGTATATGCAGCTGAGTTTAAGATCAGTCAGAGAACTTCTGATCAAGTGTTCACGAGGCAAAGAGACATACGGTCCGTGTAGCCACCCAGAATGCCTCCATTTCCTTGCACGTAGCAACCGTACCCTTGGGGACCACCATGAACGACAAGAGAAATGTTCATTGGCTGCAGCTGATCACGGCCAAAGTACCAGTACTCGCTAATCATGTACTCGCGACTGATGCGCTGTGAGATATGGGACAGGTCTCCAGTAAGGTCGTATGATATTGTTTGAGAGCCGGCAGTCGCAATGGTATTGTCAGCATAGCCAGGGGTGGTACTCTTTTCCAGGATTTGTGTTCGATAGACGCTGAGTGAAAGGCGGAACTAGTCGGTTCAGTACAGCTATCAAAGAAATGACGACGGAATGCAGGACGTACTGAGCATGAGAGCGGATTCCACGTAGTTTTTTGATTGCGTCGTGAGATCCCAGAACGGCGATCGCCTCGTCAAGACGAGATGCAACGGAAACTGTGGCAACACCATTCGCTGCACTGGTGCTGGAACTGAGCTTGATCTTCATTAACACGAAGGGTTGTGCCTTGTCCAGCATCCCGACAGGGGCTCCTCCTGAACTTTAATGAGAAACAAATGAAGCGACCGAATCAGGGTATTGTAGCTCTCAGAATTGGACGAGAGCTGACTGTCGAAAGTATAGCTTCATGCCCCTTGAACCATGTTGGCTAGTTCAGACTTATAGAAGGTCTGTGCCGCAGGCAGCTTTAGTAGGATGGCTTCTCGGATTAGGCGGATAGAGACTGCTTGAAAGCAGCAACACGGAGAGCATAATTTGCTGACTGATCTTGCTTGGGGTGTGGATAATTGCCAAGGCCAGGTTCCCCTTACTTGGATCTGACTTGCCAGTCTGGGTCAATTTGGCGCCCTACTACGCCCTAGGGTACTACAGTGAACGACCTTCGAAACAAACGATCTAAGCTTATTGCTCGCCATCGACGAGAAAACCAGATAGAAGAAGACCGACGGCCGAGTGCAGGATAAAAGTAATAATAGATTGGCCTCATTGCTTTCATGAACTCTCCCATAGCCAGTGGCCAAACGACTTAAATGGTGTCAGGAGATATGTCAGAGAGCATCTATCCATCAGGAAGTACTGACATTTCCAAGTTCGTACAGATTCTCAAATAACAGGAGCCGTGGTGACCTCTCCGCCAACAATGAAGGCTCTAGTAGCCCGTTAACGTCCTAAATTGACTTCATCATCAACCTGTGTCGCTGGCAGTCCCTCCACCACAACTTACTTGCCATTTAACAAGTGCCTGTTCCTTGCCCGGCCGACACCCAGCTAGTTTTCGAGGTTCAAGCGGTCACTCTAAACCCAAGAAACCTTAAGGAGATTAGGTTCATTGTCCTGGGCAGCGCCGTCTCCTGAGTGTGATTACGCTGGTGTTGTCAATAAAGTTAGCATAAGCAGTCCACGCAGCTTCAAGGCCGGAGATCGTGCTGCCGGCGTCGTTCATGGAGGTCTATACGCGGACCGGGACCATTCCCGGCAATACCTAGCTGTCGAGGGCAACACTCGAGAAGCAACCACCTTCCCTATTGCTGCGGTCACGACTATGCAAGCCATTAACAGCAACTTGGGTGTCCCTTGGCCGAAATCATGAGAAGTAAGTTCGAGCGCTTCTCTTGGTCCAGCAATCCTCATCTACGTCGGTGCAACCTGTCCAAGACATTTGTTCTCCGAGTTGCTAAGCTAGGCGGCTTCCAAGCTATCACTACCTTGCTCCGTATTCTTCCGACGACGTCATGCAGTACAACGCTCCTGCGCCTTTCGGCTACAATTCACCTACCGCAGTCCAAGAGATCTAGAAATCATATGCCGACCTCAGTAGCGCGATGGACTACTTTTCTGAAGACAAGGCAACTTCCTTCAGCTGCAAGGACATCGGTGTTAAAGGTGGCAAAATGATGAACCTGCTTGATGCTGGCCCGCCAAAGAAGGTCACGGCTTACATATTGGCCAGCGAACCGTTCCAGGGGCGTGTGCGCCTATTGGGCCTTAGTTCGCAGCTCCAGACCTTGCAATTCTGGCGAGGGTTTACAACCACTTACCATCCATCACCGGCACGAACCCGAATCGACTTTATTAACGGAGGCCTTGGTGGCTGGGTTGGATCTACTGCGCCGGAAGAAAGTATCCGGCAAAAGACTCGTTATGCATCTAGCTTTATTAACCGCAAGGGCATTGCAAAAAGTCATCCGGCGTACTCCCCCAACAAATTATCAAAGCAAGGACCGGTAGTTCTCTGACAACGACAGGCTTGTCGAGTGGAAGAATCTCCCGGGATCATCATGCCCCTCACCCGTAACGCCCAGTACCCCGCCTCTCCCAGCGGGCCGAACGCCGCAGGTCTGGCGATGGCTTACGACTGGCTATTGTGTGTGGGAGGGACATCAAAGTCTCCAGGACAGGCAACTCGACCCACTTCGTGAAATGGCATCTACACACTACTCAAAATCTGTGCCACCGGTAGAAAAGCAACCCTTGAACATTGAGTCAAGCTAGCCCGACAGTTTCTCCGACATAACCCGCCGAAGACATCTCCCAAAAAGGCCAAAAAGCTAGAACTCAAGTTCCTGGGCAGGTTCCACAGTCTTTCCAGAACATGCTTGGCCTCCGCGACCATTGGAAGTTCGGCAAAATTAGAGCCCGTTTGGTGGCGGCCGAAACCAATTTTCCAGGGGGTTGCCTTGAATGTCTATCCTATGACGTCTTGTCTGCTATGTCCTTTGGAGATCATGATTAGGGCTAGGGCGGTAACATTTCTCGCCATTTGGGAAATGTGCCGCCCTTATCATTTTGTTGAAAAGGATGCTTCCTTACAGAGTAGTTGAGTAGCGCGCCTACCGACCCACTCTAAATGTAACCGTTCTGGCATTCCTTTGTTACAAGTGGACCCCGAAAGCTT
>Ga0335072_10005355_pt1 | contig 18905 bp, 13 predicted proteins | sample Lox_Sample_21_FD_206725 | JGI IMG/M metagenome (GOLD analysis project Ga0335072, IMG submission 206725) | Soil microbial communities from Loxahatchee National Wildlife Refuge, Florida, United States - Lox_Sample_2.1 | ecosystem: Environmental > Terrestrial > Soil > Wetlands | place: USA... | reverse complement strand
CTGCTGTCCGCTTGCGAAACCGGTCGTGCAGACCGCGACCCTGCCCGGCGCACGACAGGACAGGCCGGCTGTCACTGCCAGCCCCGCAAGGCAACAGTGACACTAACGCTGGATGCTGTGGTGTACGCGGAAGGGGACGCCGCAGCCGTGAACCGGGCCATCTGCGATCACCTGCGCGTGGTATCCACCGATGACGCGGTCGTACAGCTGACCGGCCAGACCGGTCCGCAGGGTTCAGTACTCCTGAACCAACAGCCGCTCTTTCCCGCCGGACGTGCTGCGCGGCACAGCGGGGCCGCTGCCGGGTAAATCCGCTGACGGCCAGCCGCTAACCTATCTGTCTTCGGGCGCCAGCTGCGCAAGACTAGCTTGTGCACATCCCCGGGAGGGCACCATGAAGATTGACCTGCAGCAAGCGATCGGGACAGCCGAGGAACTGCTCGCGGGAATGCGCGCGCTGGACGGCACCGAGACCGACGATCAGGCCCGCGGGCGGGCCGCGCGCGAGCAGCGCGCCGACCTGGTCCTTCAACTGCAGGTGCTCGCTCATCAAGCGGACGTCGTCCGCGTGGCCCTAGTCGGTGCTCACCTCGGCCTCCGGAACCGGGACCCGGGCCGCACAGACGATACAGCGCCAGGACCGGAAGCCGCGCGTTAAGCCTCGCCCCGGCCGCACTTCCCGGCTACGCTGCCCGTCGTGGGGCATCGCCTTCTACATGACAGGCCAGAGCGCCGCCCGGCACGCCGGCAGTCAGCCGCTGAGACGGGCCGGGCCGCACGCGGCCGACACAACCGGGATACAAATGGTTCCGGGACCACATGAACCCTGACACCCAGCAACTGCTCGACGGGATCGTCGGAAAGCTGCAGCGCAGTGTCCGTGCAGGCGAATGCCCTGCCATGGCCGCGCTTGGCGGCTCCGGCCCGTTGACCCTCAGCGATTACGACTACCTGCGCGACGACGAGGCCGCCGAGCGCTTCGAACAGCGCGCGGCCGCCAAGGTGCGGGAGACCGGCGCGACCAGGTGGGTGATCGCCGTCCCCCAGGTCTGGGTCATTGCTCCCGGGGTGATCTCGGTCCGGGCCGTATCCAATCTCCCGCTCCGCCCCGGCGAGTCCGAGGCCATCACGTGGATGGCATTCGACCTTGCCGACGGGGTGGACTACGGGCGGGTCCCGTTCACCCGCCGGCCCCGCGGCGAGCCGGTCTTCGGCGACATCGAGATACTCACCAGGCCGGCGCGCCCGGCCCCGGGAATGCCGGGCTATACCATGCTGCGCCTCGTCGTCGGCGACGGCACCGCCCCGGACAGCGGCGAACCCGACAGCATCGGCTAGGGGCTTCCGCGCGCGGCGGGCCAACCCGGCTGACCAGCCGGCATCCCGTTTCCGGCGGGCGCCCTCCCCCAATCCGGTCGCGGATTCCCTGCGCCGGTTCGACGCCGGCGAGTACCCCGCCCTCGACACTGCCCTGGAGTCCTCCCTAACGGCGGCCGGGCTGCCCGCCGCAGGGAGCGCGGGAGCCTGACCCGTCCAAGACCTCAAGCAGCTGGATCACGGCAGCAGCTGCCCCAGCATGGCTGCCCGCTACGGCACTCCAGCCCGCGGCGACGTGATGGACCCCGCTGGCGGGTGCCGGCCGCGACGAGATCGCTGCGCAGCCTGCCCGTGTCTGGATGCTCTTCGCCGCGATCCGCGGATGCGCCCTCACTGGCTCTGGACCGTCCTGCCTGCCCACGCCCAACGAACCCGCCGCCGACTGGCGGTGGACAAAGGAGAGGAACTGCATATGACCACGAGTCCCACCCTGAACACCACGTGGCTGGTATCGGTGCTGGACGGCCTCGGCGGCACCGGCGACGAGGTCGCCGACACGCTTCGCAAGGCCGGCGCACGGGGGACGCCCAAGGACATCTGGAGCGACCCGGTAGCCGTCTACGTCGGCCGCCATGCCCTCGACCTCGTACCGCCCGGCACAGAAATCGAAGTCGCGGTTACCGCCGAGGAAGTCGTGGTGAGCATCCCTGCCACGCCGCCCGGCACCCATGACACCCGGGAAGTGGCGGCTACCACGCCCAGCCCCGTTGAGGACTTCCTGGATCGTTTCGACGCTGACGAGGACTACGGCGACCTCGCCGAGGCCCTCGGCGCGTAGCCGACAGCGCCAGGCCCGGCCGGGCCGGGGACCCACCGCGCCCGGCCTCGGCCTGCTAACCAACGCGAGTGACGCTACCGCGCGGACCAGTCGCGCCCGGGAAGGCGCACGCATCCCTTTCGAAGCCCTGGACCTTTCGGTTCTGGCTTCCTCCACTACGGCGGCTGCCCGTTTGCGCCGCATCCGCGCCCTCATCGTTTTAGGAGTCACAATGAGTGAACCAACCGATGTCCTTGACCGGGTCCGCAAACTGCTGGCCAAGGCCGAAGACGACGGGGTGACGCCACAGGAGGCCGAAGCCCTGACAGCAAAGGCCGCCGACTTGATGGCCCGCTACGGCATTGACCGAGCCCGGCTGGGCGCCCTGCACCCCGAGACAGACCGCCCCGCAGACCGGGTGTTCAACCTGGACAACCCGTGGGCAGCCATCAAGGCGCACCTGCTCGCGGGCCTAGCGTCCGCTCTGCGCTGCCAGAGCATCCTGGTGACCCGCCCCCAGCCCGGCAGCCGGGTCCACGTCTTCGGCTACGCCTCGGACCTGGAGCGCACCGACATCCTGTTCACCTCGCTACTCGTTCAGATGGCCCGCGGGCTCGCGGCACAGCCCGTTCCCGCCGCCGGCGGCGGCGCAAAGGCATGGCGGCGGTCCTGGATGCTGGGCTACACAACCGCCGTGGTCGCCCGGGTCCGTGCCGCCGAGGAGAATGCGGTCGCCGAGGCCGAATCATCGCCCGGGCCGTCAGCTGGCCCGTCGACCGCCCTGGTGCTCGCCGACCGCGCGCTGACCATCCGCCGGCAGGCCGAGCAGGCCTATCCCCGCACCCGCAGGACCCGTCTGACCTACACCGGCAACGGCTACCAGTCCGGCTACCGGGAAGGGCAGAAGGCCGACATCGGCAGCAAGAAACTGCAGCCGCGGGGCAACCGGTCTCTCGGATCTGGCAGGTAGTAGTAGGCCGGGCACCGGAACAGTCATGTGCCGACACGGCGAATCGCCGACAGCGGTACGTCCGGCTCAGCCGGAAGCTGCCCGCGGAGATGCCAGTCCAGTCCGGGTCTAGTCATGCGGTCGAGGGCCCAGGCCAGTTCGCAGCAGCCATGATTTCCGCGGCAAACCCCTCCGCCGGACCTTCCATGTATTGCCGGAACGCAGTCGGCATCCCGGGCGTAAGCCTCACCGCGTTCAGCATGCCTCGCTCGCCGGACGGCCCCGTCCGGCGCACCGGTCGGAGCCGCTGGCCGCCGGTCGTGCAAGAGAAAAGGGAACTTCGGCATGGCGAACAAGTCCATGATTTACAGGTTGCTAATATCACCGGAACGGGTGTCAGTGGTGACTCACGACGACATCAGATACCTTACCGACCACCGTGTCATCACCTGGGCGCCGATTATCGGCGAGGCTTTCGCAGGGCTTCCCGACGGGGCCTACAAGATCCACCGCGGCAAACCTCCTGAGTTTCGCGGGGACGGCCACAGATGGCCTGATCTTCAGCGCCTTATCAGGGAATATGACGCAGCAGAAGACTGGAGCCAGGCAGAAGAACTGGGCCTGGCAGTCACCGGCCCGTGGTGGCGGAGGGAAGTTTCCGACTCGCTGCTGCTGCGCACTGTCGCAGGTGACCAAAGCGAGCCGTTTGCCGTCAACCGCGGAGTATTCAATGCGTGGCGGGAACTGCTGCACCCGCTATTCCGCGCGTGCTACAGTCCGTCGCTCCGGAAGATCCGCTTCGGAGCCGGGAACATCGAGGTAGCTGCCTACCTCATGCCGATCAGGCATGACGGACTGGGCGGCACCCTCAAGAGCCTGGAGAGACTTCTTGGTGATTCCCGGACTCACATTCGTCAACAGGCGCACTGCCGGGAGGCTACCTCTGCACAGTCGCGGTCACCACAGGTTCAGCAGCGTCACGAGGTCGGCGGGTGCGGGGAGCGGGGGTGACGGCCGGTCGTCCCGTCTGTGTGGAACGGGGATGCCGGTACGCATGCGGGCGAGGTCCCGCCATCGGATGACGGTTGCGAGGTTGTCGAGGACGCGTTGCCCGGTCCGGCCGGTTCGGTTTTGAGGAAGTTGCTCTTGAGCCAGTCGACGGCCTCAGCTGGCAGGGTTCCAGACTTCAGTTCGTCGGCGGCGGGGCCGACGATGACGGCGCCTGGTTCGAGCACGGCCTTGTAGTCGCGCAGGACCTCCTAGTCGCTGACCTGGGCGTAGACCAGCGCCATGGAGACTGAGGAGTGTTTATATGCGGGTGATCCAAAGGCAGTGACATGATCGTGTGGAGTTTCGCGCCGCGTTCGGCGAGCTGCGTGCCGACGGTGTGCCGGAACCTGTCAGCCGAGACGGTGCCGCGCTGCCTGCCGCGCCAGCCGGTCGGGCTGATCAGCCCGGCGGCCTTGCTGGCCGCCTGAAGCGGGTACTCGAACAGGTAGCTGGCCGACAGCAGCACACCGTGATCGACGAACAGGTGGCGGACCTAGACATGTCGCCGCGGGAGCGCCTAAAGCCAACTGCGGACCTCGTGCACGGAGACGGGCTTCGTTGCTTCCCTTAGCCGGTTCTGCGTGCGGGAACGGCACTGCTGCCGCCCCGCTTCCGGTGCCCGGGCCAGGCGGCCCTGCGCGCCGGGTCGGCTTGCCACCGGTACCTCGCCGCGGAGGACCATACAGCCGCATGTGTCAATGGGTCAGGTGGCACTGCGCAGTCATGCTCTTCTTCTCTTCGGACCTGAGATTTGTCCGTAGGGTGTCTGAGTAAAGGGAGGCAAGGCAAATTGAGAGCTTCCGTGGCGGCGGAAAGCTTCGTGAGACGGATGAGGTGGCCTCGAGAACTGAAGCGGTGCCAGAATCCGGCAGTGCTCTTCCCTGCCGCAACGCCTGCGGGTGGCTGAGCGTTCCAAGAGGGGAGGAAGGATTGTGACAGTTCGGGACCTGAGTGGCGGCGCGTGGCGGGCGCTGCTGTCATCAGCCTGGCCCGGTGACGCGCTCCGGATTCAGCAGCTGGCTGAGGCCTTCAGTGATGTCGAGCGGGACCGTTCTGACCTTGGCATCCTCGCCGGACCGCGGCGCCGGGATGAACCAGGGTATCGCTGGCTTCCCTATAAGGAAGCGTTCTCGCCTGGTCTGGTCCGTGCGGTTCTTGATCACTGGTCAGGGGTCGGCGGGGTGCTCCTCGACCCTTTTGCCGGCAGCGCTACGTCGCTGCTGGTGGCTGCCGAGCGGGGCCTAGCCTCGGTCGGCGTGGAGCTGCTGCCCTATGCGCAGTGGGGAGCCGACACGATGGTGCGGGCGCACGCCGCCGATGGTGGCAGCTTCCGCCGCATAGTCGGTGAAGCAGCTGAGGAGGCGTGTGCTTGCGCTGCGGGCTTGGGGTCTGCGCTCCCTGTTCCTGCGGCGTCGTGGGCTGTGTCTGGTGAGGTCGGTGGTGCGCTCCTCGCGCTGCGCGAAGCGTTGCCGCCGCGGGGGAGCAGTGTCGAGGCGGATCTAGCGCGGCTGGCGCTCGTGTCTGTGATCGAGAGCGTGAGCATGTCGGTGAAGGACGGGACGAGTCTCCGGCACCGGGATCGCGTGCGCAAGGGGCGCACGACTCGGCCGGGCCGCAAGGGCCAGCAGTTCGAGGCAGCCCAGGTTATCGATGCGTTCGTGGCCGCGGCCGGCGTGATCGGCGATGACCTGGTGAAGATGCCCGGCGGGATCGATGCCAGGGTGCTGCTGGGGGATGCGCGCAGGATGCCACTGGGCGACGCGACTGCGGGCAGTGCGGTTTTCAGTCCGCCGTACCCGAACCGGTATGACTATTCGGCGATCTACCAGCTGGAACTGGCCGCAGGAGGCTTCGTCCGGGTGCCTGAGGACCTGCGGCGGATCCGGAGGTCGCTGCTGCGCTCGCACCTGGAGGCACCGGCGCCTGATTCCCTGCTGGTCCTGGATGACCCGGCGGTCTTGGCGGTGTTGCGGGCGGCGGCTGCGGCGGCGGAGGGCGGACCGGGAGAGCGGGGCAGGACGCTGCGGATGCTCGTCGGGTATTTCGATGACATGTGCCGTGTCTTCGATGAGCTGGCCAGGGTGCTGCGGCCGGGTGCTCCGGTGGCTTGCGTGGTCGCCACGCAGACCTTTTTCGGCTGTCCGGTCCCGACTGATGTGATGCTTGCTTCGATCGCGCGGCGCGCGGGGCTGGTGGTGGAGGAGGTATGGGTGCTGCGGCGGAAACGGGTCGCGGTGCAGCAGCGCGCGCGAGGCGGGGTCACGAGCACCGGGGGGCGGGAGAGCCTGCTGCTGCTGCGCCGGCCCTAGCGGAGCGCAGCTTGCCTGGCGGTGAACAAGAATCCCTCGGGAATGTCCTGGGGACCGCCGCCGACGAGGTAGCCGCGGTCCAGCCCGGTGTTGAACCGCTCGCAGCCGAATGCGACGGCCAGGCATTTGTGGCAGCCGCCGCGCTCGGACAGGCATACCGGGTCGTGTACGCATGACCAGGCGCTCTCAGTCGCGGATTCCACCCATCGTTGCAGGTGCTGCTCGGCCAGGGCGGTCAGGCCGCCGAGGTTGAAGCTGGTGTATTTCGCCACGTAGACCAGCGTGCTGGCCTGCTGCTCAAGAAGGTATTCGGCGACAGAGTTGGATGAGTAGCTGGAGTGGTAAGCCAGGGCGTGCATGAGCAGGTGGCTGTAGGCGTGCGTGACCCGCCGGATCGCGGTAGCGGCTTCAGCCTGCGGGCTGGTGTACATCTGGTCCAGCACCCATCCGCTGGCCTGCTCGCCGTCTGCGCCCGCCGGGGGCGCGGCCGTCCATCCGTTGACGGAGCACCAGCGCCACAGCACCAAGGGGTCAAGTTCGACGAGCAGCCCTTCGGTGCGTGCCTCGACGGTGATCAGCGGGAGCTTGTCGCCGTCGCCGTGCGGAAGGGGGGCGAGCTTCGCCTTGGCGGGGGTCCTGTACTCGCGGGTGTAGCCGTACCCGACGAGCGCGACCGGGAAGTCCCGGACGACGCTGATCCGGGCGATGCCTTCCCGGGCGGCGCTGCCGAGCCCGTCGTCAATGCGCCCAGCGAGCGCGGTGTGCCCAGCCTGGCGCATCCGGCCGGCGATACCGGACAGGTCGTCGACCGCGCATTCGGCAAACAGGAACGCGCGTTCCATGACGCGCCGGTCCAGGCGCGCGCTGTCCAGCGTGGCGGGGCTCAGCAGCCGCTCGGTCGCCTCCAGCGCGGGCTCATCTCCCCGGCTGCCCTGGACCGCGCGGGTGAGGTCGGCCAGCAGGTGCTCCGGCATGCCGGGGTACTGCTCGCGGAGCAGGCGCAGGGCTTCGGCACCCCGCTCGTCGGCGGGGCGCCGCCGTCCCCGGGCCTCGTCCGCCAGGCCCGCGAGTTCGGTGACCGTTCCGGCGTAGTGGCCGAGCGCATAGTGCACCCCTTTCGGGGAGCGCATCGCGTCGGTCAGCCGTGAGCCGCCGACCGAGACCATGGTCAGGTGGTGGCCGAAGAACGCGCGCGTATCGCGGGCTGTCACCGGCGTGCGCGAGAGCTCGCTGCGGTCTCCGCCGACGCGCCATTCCAGCCTGCACGCACAGAAGCGGAACTCGACCTTCAGTGGCCGGCGGCAGGTCAGGCACCGGAATCCGGCAGTGTAGAACGATGCTGAGTCCTCGAACCCGACCGGGCCGCGCGGATGATCCTCGCACGCGGGAATGAGCAGCTCGCGGAGGTCGCCGCACGCATGGACCTGGAAGTACGGGAGCTGCTGGTATCTTCCGGTCCTGCACAGGGCGCATTGCTGCCTCCTCGGGAGATCCTCCACCCGGGCGACGCGCAGCACGTGGCCGCACCGCTGGTTGCTGCAGAACAGCGTCGCCGGCCACACATCGAAATCAACGTAGCTGGGAGTAATGAGGCGGAATTCGTCCTCATGGTCGGTGACTGCCGACGGGAACCCGGCGTGCAGGCCGCCTTCGAGGTTCCAGATCTCGAGGGCGTGCTCGAGGGCTTCCAGCACCTGGCCGAGCGCGACGTCGTCGGGCGTGCGTCCGCCGATGTTGCGGGTGATGCAGTAGACCCCGTTGGCCTCGTGCTCGAATACCTGCCCTGGCAGGTGGGAGTATTCGACGGTGACCCGCGAGCGCTCCACGGTCAGTCCTCCTCGTCCGCGATGGAGTAGTCGGTCTCGTCGTCGTCGTAGCTGGCCGCGCCGAGGAACCTGAACCGCTGGCTGGCGGGATAGCTGGCGGCCCCGAACTCGGCGCTGGCGTCCACGTCCCGGAGGCTTCTGGGCGGCGGAGGCCGCATGGACCGGGTAAGCAGGTACTCGTGGGCTCCCTCGATGCTCGCCATGACGCTGTCCACCTGCCGGTCGACGGCTGCGGTGAACAGGCGCGTGACGTCGGGGTCGAGGACGGCGGCGCCGAGCCCGTAGGCGGCGCGTACCGCGTCGCGGATGACCGAGGCTGGGTCAGGTCCGGTGCCAGCTGCGGCGGCTCGCAGGCGGGTCAGGAGCCGACGGGTGAGGTCGGCGCGGGACAGGTCGGCCGGCGCGCTGAATCCGGGCGCGGTTGCCAGAAGGGCGGGGTCACGTGCCCACTGCTGGGTCAGGATCGCCGCAACCAGGCCGCTGGCCGTCTTGCGCGGCCCATGGGTGCTGAACCGGTTCAATGCGACCGGTTCGACGAGCACGTTGACGTAGCGGTGCTGGGCGTCAAAGAAGTGGAAGACGCTGCGGTCGCGGGCGAAGTAGCGAGACAGCCCGGTGAACACGACCCCGACGCCGGTGCGGCCTGCGCGGCTGGTTGCCTGGACGTAGTAGGCGATCGTGCTGGGCATGCCCAGCACGAACAGGATGTTCAGCCGTTCCAGGTCGATGCCGTGGCTGATCAGGCTGGTCCCGGAGACCGACGCGAGCCGGTTCTGCGTGGTTCCGGTGAGTGTCTCGCGGTCCACGCGGCGGATCACGTCGCTGATTTCCGCCAGTGGCGTCTGGCCGTTCAGGCGTACCGACTCGAACGGCGGCTGCCCGTCACGACCGGCTCGTTCGGCCCAGGCGTGCACCCGGTCGGCGTGCGTCTTGCGGTTGCAGTAGAAGCATTCCAGCTCGTACTGGAACAGCAGCTCCGGGACGTCGGCCGCGGCCGTGGCGGCCAGGCCGAGGGTCTTGGCCGCGATGTCAGGATCCAGCTGAGCCAGGCGGGTTACCTCGCTGCGCACCGCGCTGCCCGCGGCGATGGCGAACTGCACGACGTCCATCTGGGTCGGCAGGGCCCCGACGAACACGCGGCGTACGAGATCGTCGTGCCGCCGGGCATAAAAGCTCTCGCCGTCCTCCCAGCCGTCAGTGGGGAAACGACGGGGCGTGAGCGCGTACAGCTGCCTGACCTGGTTCTCGTAGTCGCTGATGGTCGCTGTGGCGGCCAGGACCTTGCTGGGCAGGCCGCTGCCGTCAGCGCACAGATGCTGCCACAGCGTCTCGTAGTGCGCGGCGAAGGTGCCGAGTTCCTCGCTGAGCAGGTGCAGTTCATCCTGGATGACCAGGGCGGGCGCGGGATCCTTGATGGATACGGGAATCCACTGCCCGCGAGGGCGCGTGCAGGTACCGCGGGCCAGGCAGCGCTCGTCATGGCCCTGCGGGTAGGTGACGTAGCCGTGGTCGGGGCAGCGGTAGGCCGGCCCGTGGGTGAGGTGGCTGGCGTGCGGGTTGAAGGCCAGGGAGGCGATCTTGTCCACAGTGCCGACTAGCATGGCCGGCAGGTACCGGTATACCTCGTCATCGGTCACGTCGACCGGCAGCACCTTCTTGCAATGGGTGCAGCGGTGCGCCAGCCGGACCGCGCCGGCGTCGGGATCGAGCGCGACCTCTGAACGCCCGCAGTACGGGCAGGACGGAAGCACCGCGTTGTCGCGCTTCCACCTGCCGTCCCGCCCTGCCATCCAGGCGACGTCGTGCCATCGTTCATCGGCCGGGCTGGTGATCTTGTTAGGCGTGTTGTTCCGCCCGACCCAGTAGCCCAGCCGGAACGGCTCGCCGGGGTCACCATGGTCGGCACGGACGCGCTCGCAGGCCACGACCAGCCGCAGCACCAGCTGCAGCTGCTGGACGGACAGCATGCGCAGCGGGAACCGCAGCACGGCGGTCACGCCGGCGTCCTTGCCGCGGAGCCGGTCGAAGAACAGGGCCACGGCGATGATGCCGTACAGTGCGGCGCTCTTGCCGCCGCCGGTCGGGAACCACAGCACGTCGGCGATATCGAGCTCATCGAGATCATCCGGCGGGTCGCTGGGCCTGTCCCGCTCGGCCCACGCCTGCTGCTGGCCAGCGGGGGCTTCCCGCGCGGCCAGGGCGGCGAGGTTGGCGACCACGAAGACGATCTGGAACAGCCGCCACGTCGTCGCGGTAGCCGGGCCGGGGCTGTCCAGCCCGCCGTCGGTGTTCACCAGCGCCACGGCCTCGTTGGCGCGGATGAACGCGGCTCCGATCCCGGTGGCGTCCCCGGCGAGGTCGTCGCGGATCAGCTGAAGGCCGCGGCGGAACCGCCGGATCTCATCGGCGAAGGCGGCCCGGTCCGCTTCGCAGGCGCGCCGGGCACCGCTGGTAAGGCTGGCGGCTGCCAGGTAGCTGTCCCACGCGGCGGCGAATGCGGTCATATGGTCCTCGATGCGCTCCAGCGCCGGCACGGGGCGTGCGGCCAGCTCGGTGAAGGAGGGCTGCAGTTCGGGCCGGGATTCGTAGACCATCTGCCGGTGCAGGGGCAACGAGGTGGTGCGCAGCTCGCCGGTGCTGGCGAAGACGTCCTCGTCCAGGCAGCAGAACCGGCCGTGCGCGTGGACCAGCGGGCTGGTGCGGTAGTCGCGCTCGATGACCCGGTACTCGCTTGGCACCACGCGGGCACCGGTGACGGTCACGCCGAAGCCGGCGTCGTAGATGGCGGCCTCGGGCAGGAAACCGCAGTCGCTGTCCGGCTGCGGGCTCTGGTTGACCAGCGTGACGGACAGGCGGAACGGCCCGTCCGGCGTGCGCTGGATGGTCGCCGTGAACGCGATATCGGGGACCGGGGTGTCCCAGTCCCGGCGTGCGTGACCGCGCAGGTAACTTTCGTAGGCTTGCGGCCCGGCGAGGACCACGTCCCGGGGGATGCGCATCGCCGAGCTCCCGCGCATGGGCGCGAGCAGCGCTCCGGCGTAGGCGCCGGTGGCGCGCGGGGTCGCGCGGGCGATGGCAGCGGCGATGGCGGGGCCGTAGGCGCCCGCGTCCCTGTGGTCGTGCGGCCGGGCGTCGCCAGGAACCGGCAGCCTGATGTCGTGTTCGACGCTGACCTCGTAGCGGCGGTAGACGGGCAGGAAATAGTCACTGGGGCCCGTGCTGCGAGGGCCGGCAGGCGCAGGGGCGCTGCCGTCGCCGGGGTGCTGCCGGGCTCCGCGGACCGCGGCCAGCACGGCAGCGGCGGCGTCAGGTGGCAGGGTGGCAAGGTCTTCGGCTGCCGGCTCGGGCGGAAGGCCGGCGCCCTGGGCGGGTGACGGTAGCAGGCCGCCAGCGTCGTTTGCATCCGCGTGGCCGGGCTGGTCGTCGGCGGGAGGGTTCCCGGTGTCAGCATCGAGGCCCGAGTGGGCGACCTGCTGGTCGTGCCTCGGCGTGTGCTGGAGGTAAAGGGCGAAGGTGGCGCAGACCCGGAGCGTGACCTCGGCGGCGTCCGGCTCGATCAGCGCGGTCAGCCCCATCTCGCTGGCGGGCAGGTGGTCAACCGGCACTCCGGGCTCATAGGGGACCGGGGCGGCCGTGCCCGCGGGCACGATCAGGGGTCGCGGCTGCGGGAGCAGGACGCCGAGGACGACGCGCTCGCGGGGCCGGATCCCGGCTAGCTCCTGCCCGCCTTCGTCGCGGCCGGCCAGCCGGTCCCGCACGGTCGCGATGAGGTGCTCGGCAACCCGGAGCTGATCGTTGTTCTGGGCTACCCGGCGCGCGTGGTCGTCTGTGGCCTGGCTGCGGTTACCCGCCATTCTCCGCCTCCTGCTGGGCTGGCTCACCGGGCTGTTCAGCTGCCGGTGAGGGGGCGTACAAGGTTGTCTTGCTGACCGTGGTGGCCGCGCCGACGGCGTCGACCCGGTAGATGACGACTTCCGCCAGGATGGACAGGGCGTCCGGGCCGAGCAGCCGTTCCAGTTCTTCGGCTGCTTCTGCATCAGGCCCGCCGGGTGATGCCACCAGGCGGCCGATGGCCTGGTGGAGCTGGCGCAGGTGGCGCATGGTGACAGCGATCGCGTGCCCGTGCCCGGCTACGACAGGATGCCCGGCGAACTCGCCGACCCGCGTGACGTTGGCGGCATCCTGCGGCCCGATCCGGTCCTCATCTGTCCAGGCGGCTACCGCGGACTCCGATATCCGTGCCTGGCCGCCGGCCAGGGCCCGGGCGAGGGGGCCTGGCCCGCCGGCGTGCCGTAGCGCGGCGGTGAGTGCCTGGTCCCAGGCGGCGAGCAGCATCCGGGTGACCGGGCCGCGTGCCTCTGGCAGCAGGGGGCGGAGCCGGTCGAAGGGAGTCAGCCCGTCCAGGCCGGCCAGCAGCATGCCGGGCAGCACGTCCCGGACCGGAATCCGGCGGACGGCCTCGCCGAGAATCCGGGCCGCCGTCCCGTCAGCGGGCACATGCACCACGGCCTGCGGCCCGCCGGCCGAAGAGACGACTGTCAGGGGGACCGCCACAGTAAGGCCTGCTGAACCGAGCCGGCCGGCAGCGCCGTGTGCTGGCGGGCTGGCGTCGGCTTCTTCCGGAAGGTCCTCGGCGGGCTCCTGCCCGGGGGCGTTCAGCGCGGTAAGCCCGGCGATGTCTGCGGCGTCGGCGAGGTGCGCCAGGCTCCTGCCATCCGGCCTGACTGGGTCCTGCGCGGCCGCGGCGGCCGTGAGCACCACGGCGGGCCGTTGCGCGGGCAGGACAGGCGGCACCTTGAGGGCAAGCGGAAGCAGCTGGTGAACCGGCCCGCCGACGGTTGCGGGCTCATCCAGGGCGTCGCAGAGCATCCGGCGCAGCGGCCCCGTTTCGTGGTCGTAGCACAAGACGCTGAGCGGGCCGATGTCCGCGCCGGTGATGCGGTGCCGCAGCAGCATGGCTGGCGGGCCGGCGAGCACGGTGGCGCGCGGCGGTTCCCATGCGCCGACATCAGCGAGGCTGCGGACGACGAGCTGGCCGTCAGCCGGGAGCGGCACGCCAGCATCAGCGAGGTGCCAGGTGAGGGCATCCCTGGCGGTGCGCGAGGGCAGCGCGACATCAACCGCCAGCCCGGCTCGCAGGTCGGCATCGACGGCCTCGGTAAGCAGCGCCGCCTTGGCGCCCCCGGCGCTGAGTACGGCGCGCGCCGAGGCCAGGCCTTCCTTGATCCCCGCCCAGCCTGTCTGCGCCCAGGTCCGCCATCCGCGCGGGAAGTCCTCTGCCCGAACGGCAAGGAGGTCCTCGAGCCGTTCGCTCAGCGTGGGCGTGTGCCAGCGCGGGCAGGCAGCGTCATATGCCGCGACCGGGACCACCAGCTCGCCGAGCCGCCGCCACATGACCGACGCCTCGATGAGCACTGGCGGGAGCGGGCCGTGCCGCCGCGCGGCGGCCAGCAGCGCCGCCGCCGCCGGCAGGCCCGGAAGCGCGCCGACGGCGAGCACCGCCGCGTGCCCTCGAACCGGTGCCAGGGCGCCCGCCCCGTTGCGCTCATCTGCGCAGGCGGCGAGGATCTGCGACCAGCCGCACGGATATGCGACGCTGCCCTCCAGCCAGGTCCGGCGGGCGATGCCAGCGAACACGACCGGCGTGGCGCCGCACGCCTGTGCCCAGGCAGCAGCGTCGACGGCGAACCGCCACGGCTCGTCAGAGGCGTCGATGACCGCCACCGTCGGCGGCATCTCCGGTATCACCCATCTTGCGGACGGACCCACGAGCATGAGCAGCTGACGGGGGTCCTGCCGCGCGGGCTTCCCGGCCGGCAGCGGAACCGCCAGCCGGTCGGCGCGCAGCCGGGCCGGGTGCAGCGCGGGGCTGACCGGGACGCCAGCGGCGTCAAGGCCGGCGAGCTCGTCGCGCCGCACCACCTGAGTGGTGACGAGCGCGACCGGGCCGGGGTCCCGGCCGGCAAACGGCGAGGGAAAGCCCGGTAGCCGCAGGGCTGCCGCGTGGACGGCGGCCAGCAGCGGCAGGCGGCTGCGCCCGCCGGGTACTGCGATCGTGATCGGTGTCTGGGTTTTGCCTGCGCGCGCCGCGGCGGCCAGCGCGCCGGTCTCGTAGCCGGCCAGCGGCCGGCCTGGCGCCGCGCGCCATGAGGCGAGCAGCGCATCCCGGGATGCTGTGCCGCTGAGCCACTCTGCCAGGGACCCGGCGCTCACGACAGGCGTCCCCGGCGTCCGCGGCCCCTAGCGGCGTGCCGGGTCCGGGCGAGGCGGGTATCGGCGATAACCGCCTCCGCGTCCCATGCCGCGCGGTTATCCGCGACCGCATAGCTCGCGGCGTTCAGCCGGGCCCGGAACAGCGCCTGCGGCCCGCTCTCGCCGTGGACGAGCATCACCGCCTGCGGCCGGACCTGGTCCACGATGGATTTCAGCCCGGCCCGGTCGGCGTGGGCGCTGAGGTTGTAGGTGTGTACCGGGGCGGCCACCTCGACGGTGACCGGCCTGCCTTGGTCATCGCGCAGGTGAACGCGCCGCGGGCGCCCGGGGTCAGCGTCGGCTAGTTCCTGCAGGTCGCGCCCTGGCGCCTCTTCATCCTGGTGGCCGCACAGGAACAGGGCGCTGTCGGGCTCGGGCAGCACGGCCTGCGCCCAGGGGATGGCGGCCCCGCCGGTCAGCATGCCGCTGGTGGTGATGATTACCCCTTCGCGGAAGCCGACGATCTCCCGGCCCCGGTGCTCTACCTTGCGCACGTGCCCGCGGAGCACCTCAGGTGCCCCGTTGCGGGCATACAGGTCGCTGATAGTACTGGCGAGCCCGTCCACCAGAACGTCCACGCCAGGCAGCCGCTCGCCCAGGAGCAGCGCGACCTCCTGCGCACGCCCCAGGCCGAAGGCCGGAATGAGAATCCGCCCGCCGGCATCCAGCACCTCGCTGGCCTGGCGGACGAGGTCGTCGCCTTCTTGGCCGCGGTCACGGTGGATGCTGTCGCAATAGGTCGTCTCGATCACGAGGAGATCCGCGCCCCGGGCCAGGCCGAGGGGGATCTGCGCGGGGCCGACCGATGCCTGCCCGCGATCGTCGATGTCGCCGGTGACGACGACACGCTGATCCCCGGCGCGGATGACGACGCCTGCCGCGCCGAGGATATGGCCGGCGGGGAACAGTGTCAGCTCCAGGTCCCGCACGGTCGCCGTCTGCCCGGGTCCGGCTGCCACGAGCCTGCCCTCGGCCTGCTCGATCTCCCCCTCGCCGTAGGGCGGCTCGACATGATCGGCGCCGGGGGAGGCGGCGTCCGCGTCCACGCGCATGACCCGGACCGAGTCAGCCCACACCACGGGCAGGAGCGCTTTGGTCTGGGGAGAGCAGAGGACCCGGGTATGCCGCTGCCGTTCCACGACCCACGGGACGAACCCGGCGTGGTCGGCATGGGCGTGCGTGATCACCACGGCGTCGACCCGGTCACGCACGGCTTCCTCGATGTGATCCGGGCCAGGACGGGAAATATGGGCCTGGGGCTTGAGCCCGGCATCCACCAGGACCCGCGTGTCCCCCGCCTCGACGAGCAGCGCGCTGCCGCCGATGTGGTTCGCGCCGCCCACCGGGGTGACAGTGAGGCCGCGGGACCGTACCTGCGCGGCGAGGGCTCGCCGCGGCTCTCCGGCCTCTTCGTTCATGCTGGCCTGTGCGCCTGGCTCCCCGGCCGCATCCAGGCCGTACAGGTCGCGCAGTGATGCCACCAGCTCATCCAGGCTCCGGGCGCGTCGCAGCTGGCGGGTCTTATCCCGGCCATCGGGCATGCCCTCTGCACGCTGGCGCAGCTCCGCCGCCTCGCGTGCGGCCAGCGGCACGAGCCGGCCGGCACGGCGGCCAGCGTCATCACCCAGGTCCGCCTCTAGCCGGTGCCGGCCGCGCGCTTCGGCGTCCAGCTTCTCCTGCGCCCGCCCCAGCGCGGTCTCGGCCTCGGACACGAGCTCGCGAAGCTGACGCGATTCCGCGCGCCGCGCAGCGCGCTCGCGATCCAGGCTGCGCTTCAGCTCACCGGCCTTGTTGTGCTGGGACGAAGCAGAAGCCAGCGCCTCGCGCTCGCGGCGGGAGGGGACCTGGCCCCGCAGGCTGGCGGCAGCTGCCTCCGCGCGCTCGGCCCGCCCGGTGGCATCCACCAGCTGGCACCGCAGTTCCCCGGTCTCCTTCTGCTGGTCCCGCAGCTGCCGGCGCAGGGACTTCGCGGCCTCCTCTGCCTCCCGCGCCCTGCGGCGCAGCTTCTGGTCCTGGCCTGCCGTACCGGCCGCCGGCTGACCGGCCGGGCCTGCCGGGCGGGGCTCCGCGGCCGGGAGGGAGAGCTCGCCTTTCAGGTACGGGGCCGCCGCGTCGGCAACCGCGGGATCCGGGTCCGTGGCCGCAGACTCGAGCACCTTGACCGGATCGTCGGCTGCTGCGATCGCCGCAGCGAGCAGTTCGCTGACATCCGCGGGCGTACCGTCACCGGAGCCCGGCCCGCTCAGGCCGCCGCCGGGCGCCGTGATGACGGGGAGGCGGAGCCGGTCACGGACTTCCTGGCGCAGGGCTTCGTCCCCCATCAGGGCATCGACCAGGCGACGACGGTGAACACCGAGGAGAAACTCGTCAGGCCAGCTTTGCCGCAGCCACCGGGAACTTGCTCTTCGCGGGTCACGGGCCGGCAGCTGCCGGCGTGCCCGCAGCGCACCCGCAGTCCCGGCCAGCAGCCGGCTCAGCGGATCCCGCTCGCTGGCGCCGGTGACAGCCCGCATGCCCTTTCCTCCCCCACTGCCGATATGTACCCGACGCTTCAGACAGGACTCAGGATGACGCGGAGCGTTGCCGATGTCAACCTGACAGACAAAATAGAGTAAAGAGAGTCATTTAAAATGACATTGCTTGCATGCTCGGGGCGTGCTCGATGTCAGCTAGGTTGACTTCTCTTCGGGAGCAGGTCAGGCTTGTCGGCATGGCGACTGATTTCCTGGAGGCCTTCGGCCGGGCCGTCCGCCACCTCCGGCAAGAGCGCGGCATGACCCAGGCCGAGCTGGCCGCGCGGCTCAGCCTGGGCAGGACAAGCATCACCAACCTCGAAAAAGGCCAGCAGAGCCCGCCGCTGTCCATGCTGCCGGAAATCGCCAGCGCCCTTGGCATAGACCCGCTGCGCCTGATCGCGAGCGCGGTACGCGGCAGCGGCAGCGGCGAGGCAGGCAGCCTCGCGGAGACAGTCCATGACAAGGACCTGCGTCGGTGGGCAGGCCAGGTCATCGGCGACACGCTGGCCGGCCAGTCACCGGACGGCCATGTTCGGCAGGCTCGGCAGCGGCGGCCGACATGACGCCAGCCGAGGCCGCACGCGGCCTTCTCGCCAAGGCTCGCATCACCGAACCGCCAGTCCCCGTCGAGCAACTCGCCCAGCACGCCGGCGCGGTGATCAGCTACCAGCCCTTCGAAGCCGAAGACATCTCAGGACTGCTGTACCGGGCCGCGGGCACCGCCCCGGTGATCGGCGTCAACAGCAACAACCCCAAAGCCCGGCAGCGCTTCACCATCGGCCACGAACTCGGGCACCTCACCTTGCACCACGGCCACGACCTGATCCTCGAACGCCTGGTCAGGCTCAACTTCCGCGACGCCACCAGCAGCACCGCCAGCGACGAAGAAGAAATCGAGGCCAACCAGTTCGCCGCCGAGCTGCTTATGCCGCACGACTTCCTCCGGCACAGCCTCAGCATTCTCCTGCAGGGACGCCCGCTATCTGACCTCGAGGTGGTACGTCGCCTCGCCCGGCGGTTCGAGGTATCGCAGTCCGCAATGGAATACCGGCTGACCAGCCTCGGCATGCTCACTCCCGCATAAGTCCCTCGGGACAAGGCGTACAGCCTCGGTTACGTTCACCAGCAAGGCGATCGCATCGGGTCGGTCTCACCGAGGCCGAGCTAATCCACTACGGTCGCGCGCGCCTGCCGGGAACTTTCGCTGGAGGCGGCACCGTGCTCCATCGTCAGCAGGACAACCCGGAGAGGTGAACAAATCGTCGCTGAGCCCGGTATGGGAGCTTTCACTGTCCACCGGAGAAAAGGCGCCTCAGGCGAGCGCCGCAGCTGGCAATCAGATCTGTGGGCAATAGCCCGCGCAGCACCTCCGCCGGAGCAGCCCGGGCCAGGCGAACGCCGCCATCACCCACACCAGCGCGGCCATAGCCCCGGTCACAGCTTCTCGATCTCCTGCGGGGATCTGTCCAAGCGGGCGCGACAAGATGGCTTCGCCGGTATTGCTCAGACCCCGGCCCTGGGATCGCGAACTCCCTCACGTGATTCCATGAACTCCCCGTAGGCTCCCGGGCGAGCCCCACAGAAAACCCACAAGTCCGCGTCCCGGGCCCGCCCCACAGGTTCCCCACGGACGAAACGGGCATTCCCCGGCACACCCCGGCACGCCTGCTAAGATAGTGCCGAAACTGTCCACTGACCAGCGTTAACGCGGGTCACGTGGAGAGTCCGCAGCTCGGGTTGATTGTGGTCAGGGGCGGGGTCGAACCGCCGACCTTCCGCTTTTCAGGCGGACGCTCGTACCAACTGAGCTACCTGACCTTGGCGACGTAGCGCTAGGCGCTGCCCCAGCGGTCCTGACGGGATTTGAAC
>Ga0335072_10005354_pt1 | contig 18910 bp, 13 predicted proteins | sample Lox_Sample_21_FD_206725 | JGI IMG/M metagenome (GOLD analysis project Ga0335072, IMG submission 206725) | Soil microbial communities from Loxahatchee National Wildlife Refuge, Florida, United States - Lox_Sample_2.1 | ecosystem: Environmental > Terrestrial > Soil > Wetlands | place: USA... | reverse complement strand
GATAATCTTCTCTGGGGATTAGCGATTCGGGGGTTCGCCAAGACCGACTACGCTTGTTGCTTTTGGCGCGCCTGTTCCTCTTCTTTCTGTTTTTGCCACTCCGCCCGCCGCAGAGCCTCCTGCTCGTTCCACGTGAGTCCGAAATACGGGTCGTTCTCGGCGGGATCTTCGACCGTGCGCCCCGCCGCGGCCTCGCGGGCCACAAACTGCTCCCACGACTTTTGCGCCGCCTGCTTGTTGCGCTCCACCTCGGCCATGGTCTCGTTGTAGCGGCGAATGCCCTCGGGCACAGGCTGGTTCGGATCGGGCACCGGCGCCGGGATCTTGCCCGCCGCAATCGCATCCTGCCGTGCATAGTATTCGCGGATCACCTTCTTGTACGGCGACTCCTCCGTATCCTCATCGCAAGCGACATCTTTCCCCGGCTCCCTGTCGCACAACTTTCCCCTGACCGCCGCCCGCACCACAGGCTGCAGAGCCTCTGCCTCTCGCACCGCTTCCGATTGCATCACCGCGGCTGTTTTCTCCGCGAAGCCCGCCTCGCTGGGCGTCGCATCTGTTTTCTGCGCGAAGCGCGTCTGCCTGGACGAATCCTCCTCTGCATCTCTCTCCGGCGCGCAGCGCGTGTCGCTGGACGCGAAGTCCTCCGCCTCGCAGAGCCCGCACTTGCAGTTCGCGTGATGCTGCTCCGGAGCCGCGTCCCGGTACTCCTCGGCGCACTTCAGGCAGGGACACGCCTCTCCATGCACCGGCGGCTCTTCATCCTCTTCCAGAACCTCGCGCGGCGGCGCAATCTCCTCGCCGTCCGTAGTCAGAATCACCCGCTGCACCGCATTCTCGCGCTTGGACTCCGCCAGCGGACCGTGGCTCAGATTCGCCTCGCAGGAGCGCAGCAGCCGGTTCATGGTGTTGGCCGTGCGGTTGTCGATCCGCTTGTCGTTGAGCGCCTGCAGCACCGCAAAGTAATTGATCTGCAACGCCGCGCGATCTTCGGGAAACGCGAACGCCAGCGGCTCGAAGATGCCGTACGGGCTGGGCGCGGGTTTGCACTGCGCTACCGCCGCCTTCACCGTCTGATGATGCCGGCAGTAGAGCGTCTCCCTCACCGCCGCCTGCTTGCACAACACCCCACTGGGCAGAATATGTCGGCAAAGCTGAATCATCGAATACCTTCTTTCCGGAAAAAGAAAAGGCGCAGCTTGTGGCTGCGCCCTTTTCAGAAGATTGTCAGGGGAAGAATCTCTCCCCTTTCTTTCAGAATACCAAATCAGCCCATAATTACATGCAAATCTAAGTAAAACATTCTAAATGACTTACAAAATCAGCCTCTTGACAGCATTCCGGCAGGAGAACGGCAGGTGAGGCTCAGAGCCGGAGCCGCGGCCTGCGCGTAGCATAGTGGCCGGTGGTGGACGGCAATGCCGTACCCTATGGTGAGGGGGATGCGACTTGCTGATCTGGAACACATTTCTGCTGGCGTTCAGCGCCCTGCTGCCGCTCATCAATCCGCTGGGGACGGCGCTGGTGTTCCTCGGGCTCGTGGGCGACGTTCCGGCGGAGACCTATCGCAGGCTGGCCCGCCGCATTGCCATCAACAACGTCATCTTTCTGGCCATCATCGAGCTGCTCGGCTCGGCGATCCTGAACTTCTTCGGAATATCGCTGCCGATAGTGCAGCTTTCCGGCGGAGTGGTGATTGCGGCGATCGGCTGGGGCGTGCTGAATGAGAAGGACGAGACCGCGGCCGCGGCCAGCAAGCAGAAAGAGTCGGATGCGCGCGGCGATGACGGAGAGCGTGCGCTCGAAGAGAAGGTCTTCTATCCGTTCACATTTCCGGTAACGTCGGGGCCCGGAACGCTGGTGGTAATGCTGACACTTACGGCGCACATCTCCGAGCAAGGTCTGACCGCGGAGATACTTGGGCACGTCGGCATATTTCTGGCGGTGGTGGTGCTCAGTGCGCTGGTCTATGTGTGCTATGGATACGCCCCGAAGATCACGAAGATGATTTCGCCCTCGACCGCGCACGGAATTCTACGGGTGGTGGCGTTCATTCTGATGTGCATTGGCGTGCAGATTGCGTGGAACGGCCTGAGCGTGCTGCTGAAATCGGTGGTGCATTAGAGGGCTGCGCATAACAGGTAGGCTGGAGCCATGTGCTGAGGATTATGCTTGCGACATCTTTCGATAACATCGGAAGACGCTTGATTGGCTGCTGCGTCTATAAAGTCGTACGGAGTGTGAGACGTTCGATGAAGCTCATTCGTGCTGTTTTCGGCATTTTTCTGGTTTTGACGGCGTCCCTGGCATTTGCGCAGGCCAACGGCGAGCGGCTGATTATGAAGGACGGCAGCTATCAGATCATGACCAAGTATGTCGTCGAAGGCAACCGGGTGCGGTTTTACAGCGCGGAGCGGCATGATTGGGAAGAGATTCCGCTAAACATGGTGGACTGGGTGGCGACGGAGAAGTGGATCCGGGAGAACGGGCCGCAGCCAACCGGGCCCGTGGTGGTGACGAACCCCAATGATCCGGGGCAGGTGGAGGCGGCGAAGATCGACGCCGAGGAGCGCGCGGCGCGAGAAGCGGAGCGCGAACGGATTCCGGTGATTTTGCCGGGGCTGCGGCTGCCGGATGAGAGCGGCGTGTGGGTTCTGGATACGTTTGACGGGCAGCCGGAATTGGCGCACATGACGCAGACGAACGGGGACCTGAACCGGGCTTATGAGCACAGCGAGCTGCGGTATGAGGTGGGATCGAAGCGCGGCGCGCGCGAGCTGATTCGCGTGGACGGCTTTGCGGCGAAGGTGGAGACGCATGTGGCGCAGCCAGTCTTCTATGTGAGCCTGACGCGGCCGAAAGATGCGCCCGATCCAGGTTCGCTGGGGCCGGTGTTGACGGTGAACACGCATGGGGAGAGCTCGGTGAAGGACGACAAAGGCGCGTTCAGCTCGCCGGACAGCCGGTATGTGATTCTGGCGCTGAATGTGAATCCGCATGAACGGTGGGCGACGGCAGAGATGGTGGACGGAATTCTGCATGGGCCGATTCCGGCGCAGGTGACAGAGACGACGAAGCAGGTCATGCCGGGCGGGTACTGGATGAAGGTGACGCCACAGAGTCCGCTGGTGATTGGACAGTATGCGCTGGTGGAGGTGCTGGCTCCAAATGCAGTGAACCTGGATGCGTGGGCGTTCGGGGTAAATCCTACGGCTCCGGAGAATACAGATACGGTGGGGAAGATTAGCCAATAGGCTTCGCCGATTTCCGATCGCGCGCAGCCTTTATACTTGAGAGACGCAGGTTGAAAGCTGCCTGAGGCAGTGATGGCTCCCCGCCTTGTGCGGATGAGGGCGCCTGAGGCCCGGTTAGTGGGCAGAAACGAGTCTCTTTGACATCCGAACAGTTGCAACATGCGCGCGCCGAGCGATGGCGCCAGGCCTCGAACCCGATCCTTACCGCTGATGATGCACGGGCATGGATGGAGAGCATCGGGCTTTGTCTTTTTCTTCCGCGGAGGGCGCAGTTTGCGGCTGCGGCTCCGTCGTTTGTGGAGGCGGTGGCAGGCGCGCCGACGGATTCGCCAGCGCGCGAGGCGATGGAGCAAGCGACGTCCCTGCTGCACAGGCTGACGGCGGACACTGCGGTTGTTCCATTAAATCTATTTGGCGTTGCGAGCGCGTTCGGCGTCAGAGGCGGCGGTGCGGTTGTTGTTGGCGCATCGGACCAGCCGGACTTTCTGGTGACGCGCGAGGCGATGCCGGATGTCTTCAGCCTGATTGGCGGGCGCAACTGGAAGAGTGGCCCGGGTACGAAGGCTTCTCCCCTGGTGTTGGAGATATGGAAGCAGCTTGACGGCGGAGGCGCACAGACGGCGGCGGAGATCCAGACGGCGCTGGGGCGCGAGGTTACGGAAGCAGCGGTGCTGCGCGGATTGGTGGAGCTGTGGCATGGGCTGCGGGCGATTCCGGTGTATGACGGCGGGACGATTGGCGCAGCGACACGATGGGAGCTGACGCAGGCGCGGTTTGCGGCGGAGATGACGGCGTCACAGAAGGTGGCGCAAACGACCGCGCTGTCATCACTGGTGGCACTCTATCTGGAGGCGGCCGTGGCTGCTTCGACGGAAGAGGTTGAGATATTTTTGTCGCCGCTGACGGCGCGATCGCGGGTGCGCGAGGTGGTGAACGGATTGCAAGCGACACGGCAGCTGGGACTGATATCAGTCGCGGCGCAGCCACTGCTGCACGTTGCGGGATCACTGCCGGAGTTTGCAGAGGTAGAGCCCCAGGCTGAGACTGAGCGGAAGCCGGGTGTGCCGCGGGCTCCGCTTGAAAAACGTGAGAGGAGATTTGAGAAACGTCCTCCGTTTGAGAAGAGAACGGACCTAGCCCCCGGATCGGAACGAAAGAGCTTTGAGCGGAAGCCCTATGATGGCGCAGAGCAGAAGCCTTTCCAGCGGGGAGATAAAAAGCCCTTCGATCGTGGAGAGCGGAAGCCGTTTGAGCGGAGGAAAGGCTTTGCGGCGCGTGGCGGCGAGAGGCCATATGGCAAACCGGACGATCGCAGGCCGCAAAGTGGAGAGCGAAAGCCGTTTGGAAAACGCCCGTTTGAGAAAAGGCCATTTGTAGAGAAACCATATGGTGCTCGGCCTTCGGGAGGCACAAAACCATTCGATAAGGAGCGGACGGGTGAACGAGGCATGCGGCCTTCGTTTGGCGGCACCGGCAAGTTTCCTCCGAGGCGGTTCGGGACGGATCCGGCGCGACGATGGGAAGAGCGTGGTGGAGGACGTGAAGGGGCGCGTGAACAGGGACGTGAAAGCGAGCGGGGTGCGAGGAGACCGGACGGAGAGAAGAAGTTCGGCGCAAGGAAACCGTTTGGCGGACCGAAGAAATACGATGGGCCCGAGAGGTTTCGCGGGGCGAAGAAATTTGGGGCGGGTAAACCGGGCGACGAGAAGAAGTTTGGCGCCGGAAGAGGCTTCGGCGGGCGTGCTGCGGAAGGTCTTGAGCGCGGGAAGCTGAGCGGGAAGCGGCCATTTTTCCGAGAGCGTCCTGATCGTGAGCGTCTTGCAAAGGCCGGAGATGGGGAGCCGCGCAGGCGCGAATTTGATTCTGAGAGACGCGGAGGCGCAAGGCCGGCGAAGCGGGCGGGCGGATGGAAGCCATCAGGTGGCGGATTCTCGAAAACAGGCAAGCCGGGTTTTAAGAAGACCGGGAGGCCGGCGTTCAAGAGCGGCAGCAAGCCGGGCTTTAAGAGAGACCGGTCAGGAGCGGGTGGCTCGGGAGCGGGTAGGTCGGAGAAACCAGCGAAATTCTTTGGGAAGTCTGGCAAATCGTTTGGCAAGTCTCCAAGAGCTTCCGGGAGACTAGGCAAACCGTTTGGAAAACCAAAGCCGGGCGGGTTTAAGCCGCCGTTTCGCAAGCGGAAGAAAGAAGGGAGCGGGGACGCTGAATGACGGAGCGCGCCTGTATTATCGCCATTGACGGCCCTGCGGGAGCGGGTAAGAGCACGGTCGCGCAGCATTTGGCGGCCCACTTCGGATTTTTGAATCTTGAGACGGGCGCGATGTACCGGGCGTTTGCGCTGAAGGCGCTGGAACAAGGCGTGGATGTGGACGATCCGGCTGCACTGGGGCAGCTGGCGGCGGAGACGGTTATCAAAGTGGAGCCGACAGAGGCGGGAAACCGCGTGATGCTGGATGGCGTGGAGGTCACGGGCCGGATTCGCAATGCGGAGGTGACACGGGGGGCGTCGCGGGTGAGTGTGCATCCGGACGTGCGGGCGTGGATGGTGGGTTTGCAGCGCGCGCTGGGGAAGAACGCGCGCGTAGTGATGGAAGGCCGCGACATTGGGACGGTGGTATTTCCGCATGCGGATTTGAAGTTTTTTCTGGATGCGTCGCCCGAGGCGAGGAGCCAAAGGCGGTATGAGCAGACGGTTCCCGCAAACGGGACGACGGACAACGCGGGTGGAGATGCGGAGGTGGCGTCGCGGATTGCGAAGGAACTGTGGGAGCGCGATGCGCGGGACCGGAACCGCGCGGAATCTCCGCTGCGCGCAGCTGACGACGCGATTGTAATCGACTCAACGAACATGACACTGAATGATGTGTTGAAGTTTATTGAGGACCAAGTGGAGCAGCATTTGCGGTTGCCGGTGGTACGGGAAGAGCTGTGATGAGTGGCGCTGACTTCACACAATTCGCGGTGTTACACTCCGGAGCACTCGATGATTTTGAAACAGTATTATCTCGGCTGCCTCGCGCATGCCTCCTATTTGATCGGTGATGAGGAGAGCGCGACGGCGATCATTGTCGATCCGCAACGAGATATTCAGCAGTATTTAGAAGATGCGGAACGGCTGGGGCTGACGATTCGGCATGTATTCCTGAGCCACTTTCACGCGGATTTTGTGGCGGGACACCTGGAGTTGCGCGACCATTGCGGTGCGACGATCCATCTGGGTGCGCGCGCGAAGGCGGAGTATGCGTTTGTCGCGATGATGGAAGGCGATACGCTGGAGTTTGCCGGGCTGCGCGTGCAGGTACTGGAGACGCCGGGGCACACGATCGAGTCAATTTCGTTGCTGGTGTTTGACAAGAAGAAAGACGCGGCAAAGCCGTATGCGGTGCTGACCGGGGACACATTGTTTATCGGGGATGTGGGACGTCCGGATCTGCGTGCATCGCTGGGCTGGACTGCGGACGAACTGGGCGGGTACCTTTATGACGCACTGCATAACAAGCTGATGACGCTGCCGGATGAGGTGCTGGTGTATCCGGCGCATGGGGCGGGATCGCTGTGCGGGAAGAAGCTGTCCTCGGACACGGTGTCGACGATGGGGGACCAGCGAAGATTTAACTACGCGCTGAAGCCGATGGCGAAGGAGGAGTTTGTGCGACTGGTGACGGCGGACCAGCCGGACGCTCCTCCGTACTTTACTTATGACGCTATTCTGAACACGCGCGAACGGACGACGCTTGAGAAGAATCTGGTGCATGTGCTGCAACCGGTAGGGCTGGATGAGGTTATACGGATGGGCGACGAAGGCGCGCAGATTCTGGATGTGCGGGATGCCGCGGAATATGCGAAGGGGCACATGGCGGGGAGTATCAACATCGGACTGGGAGGCCAATACGCGACGTGGGCCGGGACGGTGCTGGATCGCGCGCGACCAATTGTGATTCTCGCGGAGCCCGGACGCCAGCAGGAGGCGGCGGTACGTTTGGGGCGCATCGGGTTCGATTATGTGAAGGGATATCTGCGGGGCGGGATGGGGGCGCTGGCAGGCCGACCTGATCTAGTGTGGGCGACGGAGCGCATGAGCGTGCTGATTGCGTCGGAGGAACTGGAGGGGAGTAATCCGCCGATGGTGCTTGATGTGCGTGCGCCGCGAGAGTGGGCAGAGAAACATATCGAGGGCAGCGTGAACCTTCCGCTGAACCATTTGCCGGAGCGCATGGCGGAGGTTCCGCGGAACCGAAAGATTGCGGTGCATTGCGCGGGCGGATACCGGTCGTCGATTGCGGCGAGTATTCTGCATCAGCATGGGATTACGAATGTAGTGGAGATGGCGGGCGGGCTGGCCGCCTGGGAGGCCGCGCGACTGCCGCTGGTTTCCAGGTGATGGCGGTGAAATTGATTGCAGCGGAGACCGCTGCGGAGTAGGCTTGAGGCCTCTGAATACGTAGCAGAATTGTTCAACCATGCCCCGTCTAGGAGCGCGTTATGAAACGAGCTTTTTGGATGACTCTGTGTTTGCTGGTTTCCCTTACTGCCCTTGCCGCGGATGATTGCGCGGCGCCCAAACAGCAAGATGTCGATGTGAAGAAGACGCCGATCCCACTATGTCTGGTAGCGAAGAAAGTGGCATCGACGCTAGACCAATACAACAACGATCCCAACACAATTAAAGATGCGCTGCCGAGCCTCGCGAGAGCGGACTTTGACTTCAAGACGGTCAATTCGACGACTGCCGGGTTTAAGTTCTGCCTTCTGGTCTTTTCGATTGGCGCGAGCCACCAATCGCAGGCGACTAGCGACGTGACGTTTTCTTATGTGGTGCCTCCGCCGCCGAAGAAGCCGGCAGGCATGAGCATGAATTCGTATCTCTTCAGCCTGAAACCGCGACAGGTGAAGACCCAGGACTTTTCCAAGGATTTGATCCAAACGCTGCAGGATGCTGCGGAGCAGATCAAGCAGACGCGATCTGTGGGGGCTGCGACGTTCAAGACGCTGACAGTGACGCTGGCGTACGGCGTGACGTGGGATTTTAACGGAGGGGTGACGCTGCCGATATCGCTGGTGACTGCCGGCGGGACGCTGGATCACAATCGCGCGGATACGCAGACGATCAAGCTGACGTTTGAGAATCCGGTTGCGCCGTAGGCGAGGCTGGATGAGATGCATTGAGGGTGAGACAGGCGGCTTGTGCGCGGTTAGCCAGGAATAATTCTGTTGTGGTGCGGCGACATCCTGTTACGATGGCGCAACCTTCCTTTGTATTAAATCCGAGCTCCGAGAGAAAAGCACAATGGCCACAGAGCGAGCCGGTTTCACGGTTCCGGTGAAAGTCACAAATGCGATTATTCGATAATGGCGGGAGCGGGTATCATATAAGGATGCAGGCGGGCTAGGCGGCCGCTGCCGCGGTTGCTCACGCAACTTCGGGAGAGGAAAGTCCGAACTCCGCAGGGCAGTGTGCCGGATAACGTCCGGGATTGCGGCGTGAAGGCCGCAAGACGGCAAGTGCCACAGAGAAGATACCGCCTGTGTTCCTCACGGAATTCAGGTAAGGGTGAAAAGGTGCGGTAAGAGCGCACCGCTCCGGCGGTAACGGCGGAGGCATGGTAAACCCCACACGGAGCAAGACCAAATAGGGAGGAAATTCGCAGCCCAGTCCAAATGGCTGCGAGTGCGTGCCGGCCCGGCGCGCCAACGTGGGCTATCTGCGGCGGCTTCGGTCGTCGTGGAGCGGAAACCTCCGGGTAGGTCGCTTGACCGATGCAGCGATGCATCGGCTAGAGGAATGGCCGTCCTCGACAGAATTCGGCTTATAGGCTCGGCTGCAGTCACGGGGCCCTCATTTTCCTGACGGAATGTGGGGGCCTTCAGTATTTAGGCGGTCTAGTTTGCGCTGGTGGGTTGGGCGGAGCGGGTGGAAGCCTGGATCTGGATGTAGACGTTGACCAAAGTGAGGGCGGCGGGGGTGACTCCGGGGATGCGGCTGGCCTGTCCGATAGTCGAGGGGCGAACGCGCGCGAGCTTCTCCTGCATTTCGCGAGAGAGTCCGCTGACGGCAGAGTAATCGAACCAGTCGGGGATGGTGCGCTGCTCGGCCTTCTTCAGCTTTTCGATGGATTTCTTCTGCTGGTCGAGATAGCCGGCGTACTTGATTTCGGTCTCGACGGATTTGAGTTCGTTGCGGGTGGAGGAGCGCAAAAATGCAGGTCCTTCGACTCCATTTGCTACCCACCCCACGGACGAGGACCTGTCCATGGGGACCCCGGTTACGCCGACTCCGCGCTGGATGACATCACTTTTGGTGGCCGGGTGAGTGTTGAGCCAGTCGGCAAAGATGGATGAGTCGTCAAGTGTCAACAGCTCCTCGCGGATGGCGGGGTAGATCCTCTCGATGGTGACTTCAGGGCGCTTGAGGAGCTGCGCGTAGGTCTGGCCTTGCAGGCTACCGAGGGACGCAGCGTCGGGCAGGAGTGCGGCGATCTTTTCCGGATTGATTTTGCGCGTGGCGAGCAGCTTTTCGAGCGCGACAGCGCGGGCCTGCTTGGATTCGTAGTCTGTCCAGGCGGCGTCGATAATGAGGCCGAGGCGGCGTCCGTGGGGGGTGAGGCGGCGGTCGGCGTTGTCGATGCGCAGATGCAGGCGGAACTCAGCGCGCGAGGTGAACATGCGGTAGGGCTCGTTGGTGCCCTTGCTGATGAGGTCGTCGATGAGGATTCCGGTGTAGGCCTCGGTGCGATCGAGCCAGAACGGCGCGTGGCCCTGCACGGAGAGCGCTGCATTGATGCCGGCCATGAGTCCCTGGCAGGCGGCTTCTTCATAGCCTGAGGTCCCGTTGATTTGTCCGGCGAGGTAGAGACCGGGGAATTTTTTGACGCACAGCGAGCGATCGAGTTCGGTGGGGTCGATTGCGTCATATTCGATGGCGTAGCCGGGGCGCAGCATCTCGGCGTTTTCGAGGCCGGGAATGGAGTGGACGATTTCGGCCTGCACCTCCATGGGCAGCGAAGTGGACATGCCGTTGACGTAGACCTCGTGGGTGTTGAGGCCCTCAGGCTCAAGGAAGAACTGGTGCTGTTCTTTGTCGGGAAACTTGACGACCTTGTCCTCGATGGAGGGGCAGTAACGCGGCCCGATGGCCTCGATCTGGCCGCTATACATGGGTGAGCGATGAACGTTCTCGCGGATAATGCGGAGAGTCTCGGGCGTGGTGTAGGCGATGTGGCAGGAGACCTGGCGCTGCGGCAGCTCTTTGGTGCGGAAGCTGAAGGGAGTGGGGTCGGCGTCGCCGGGCTGCTCTTCAAAGCGCGACCAGTCGATGGTGCGGCCGTCGAGGCGCGGCGGGGTTCCAGTCTTGAGGCGGCAGCCGCGCAGGCCAAGCTGCTTGAGGGCTTCTCCGAGCAGGATGGCGGGCGGTTCGCCGGAGCGCCCGGCTGGGTAACGCTCTTCGCCGCAGTGGATGAGTCCATTAAGGAACGTGCCGGTGGTGATGACAGTGGCGGGGGCGTGGATGGTGCGTCCGTCGCGGAGCTTGATGCCAGTGATGGATTGGCCATTAAAAGTAACATCAACAGCTTCGGCCTGCTTGATAAAGAGGTTGGGCTGTGACTCAAGTACTTCGCGCATTTTCACGCGGTACTGCTGTTTGTCGCACTGGGCGCGCGGAGACCAGACAGCTGGGCCGCGGGAGGTATTGAGCAGGCGGAACTGGATGCCGACGGCGTCGGCGACCTCGCCCATGATGCCGCCGAGGGCGTCGATTTCGCGGACGAGATGGCCCTTGGCGATACCCCCGATGGCCGGGTTGCAGGACATTTGCGCGATTAAGTCAAGGTTGAGGGTGAACAATGCGGTGCGCAGGCCCATGCGTGCAGAAGCCATTGCGGCTTCGCAGCCGGCGTGTCCGGCTCCGACGACGACCACGTCGTATTGTTCGGTGAAGGGCATCCTTCTCATTGTAGCCAATAGCAATTAGCAGTTCGTCAATAGGAATTAGGGATTAGAAAAGCGATCGCCCATCCGTCCCGAGGTTATCTCCGCCAAAACATTCGCCTCTTCAAAAACATGGCGGCGGCCGAAGCCGCCGCCATCGGTAAGAGGAGCCCGAGGCTAGAACTGGAAGCGCAGTCCGAGCTGGAGCTGGCGGATGTTGTAGGCGAAGTTGCTGTTGTTGGTCGCCGTTGTCTGTCCGAACGGGACGGAGTAGGGCGTAAGCGTGTTGCCTTCTCCGATGGTGGTTGAGCCCGACTTGGTGGTGGTGTTGTTGACGAAGTAGGCCGCTGTTTCCACCGAGGTCACATTCTGATGGTTGGCGAGGTTGAAGGCTTCGCCGAGGAACTCGAGCGAGTAATGCTCGTGCACGACTAGGCGCTTGGAGGCGCGCAGGTCGAGGACCCAGGTTTTCGGCTGTTGGATGTCATTGCGGTTGAAGACGGGAACGCGGTTGGCTCCGCCGGAACCGTTGAAGGAACTGGTACTGATAATGGATTCAACCGGATCGCCGGGGGTGACAGTGAGAGTTGAGGACGATCCGCTAATGCCAACCGAGTAGGGCAAGCCCGTCTGGGTCTGGAAAGACGGCGAGAGTTCAAAGTCGTTGACGAGATAGCCGAGCGGGCCGTGGGCATGCCATGGCGAGTCGGCGACGCCATAAATGACGAGCCGATTGGGCACATTCTGGTTGGAGCTGCCGTAGTCCAAGCGGAGGTTCGTGGGGTCGAGCAGCGCATTCGCAGAGGCGCCGGTTGTGTTGTTCTCCCCATAGTCGAGCGCGTGCGACCACGTATAGTTGGCGTTGAGTGAGACATAGTGCGAGAAGCGGTGCTGATACTGCGCGACGAGGGCCTCGTAGTTGGAGGTGACTCCACTAAAGATGTCAGTGATGCTGGTGAAGTTGGGGTTGGGACGGCCATTGGGGTTGGCCGTCTTGAAGAATGCGTTGGCGTTGAAGGTATAGCCGTTAGGCAGTGGACCCTCCTGGGTTGGATCGTTGACCGTAAAGCTGACGGTGGTGGGCGCGGGCAGATTGGTGTCAACGAAGTCGGGCAGGCGGCGACCCCATGAACCGAGCCAGGACAGACTGAAGACGTCGTTATTGGACAACTGCTGCTCGACGGTCAGGTCGCCTTGCTGAATCTGTGGGACCTTGAAATTGGGATCGAGGAAATAGGCGGTCGCGTTGCCGCCGGCGGAGCCGAGGCAGGCTGCCTGGTTTGTGACGGGGACAATCTGCGGGAAGGTGGGGGTGCAGGAACCCCCAGCGAAGAGTTCGGGATTGGTCTGGGCACCGGAGGCTCCGGTGCTGTCAAGCGCCATGTAGAGGGTGGAGTTAATGGCGCGGGCGTAGAAAATGCCATAGCCGCCGCGGAGGATGGTTTTTCCGGTGCCGAAGACGTCCAAGGCGAAACCGACGCGCGGCGCTATGTTGTCGGCGGGGTCGTTGAGGTGCGAGGTCTGCGACAGGAGGGAGTTGGGAAGCTGCGGGCCGGGGAAACTTTCGTAATCTCAGCGGACCCCGAGGGTGAGGCTGAGGCGGCGGAAGGCCTTCCACTCGTCCTGCGCGAAGACGGCGTAGTCGCCGGTGGTGAAGTCGAGGCCGGGAAGGCCGGTGCCCTGATTGAAGTAGGTGAAATTCTGCGCAGTCTGTCCCTGTTGCGAGAGGTAGAGGTCGGAGACATAGTTGCCGAGGGTGTCTGAGCCGCTATAGGTGAATCCGCCGTACTGGTTATAGAGATTGGAGATCAGGTCGTAGGTGTGGACATAGTCTTCGCCGAACTTGAAGTCGTGATTGCCGCGGATGTACTCGACGGTATCAGAGAGCTGCCAGCGGCGCTCGTCAGGCAGGGCGGCGCGGTTAAGGAACTGCGGCGTGCCGAACTGGAAGAACCCGCTGAGGTAGACATTGGGCGGCAAACTGTATGGATTGACGTAGCCAGTAGGTGTGTCGACGAGGTTGGTGTGCTCATAGCTGGTGGGCGTCTGGTTGAATTCGTATTCGAAGTCCCTGCCATACATGTAGCGAACTTCGTTGCTGAGGGTGGGAGTGATGAAGCTGTCGAGCTTGCCGACGATCCAGTTGTCACGGACATAGTCATTGCCGAAGCTGGCCACGCCATAGGCCACGGCGGGCGAGGTTTGAATGCCGGCGGGTGAGGTCCAGCGCATGCGGTTGGCCTCAACAGCGACATGGTTCTTGGAGTTTACCTGCCAGTCGATCTTGGGGAAGTAGATAGTCTGGTCTCCAGTGCGGGGCACGGTACCGAGCATGGAGGTGAGGCCAGAAATGCTGGAGTCATAAAGGCTGGCAGCGGCGCCGGAAGAGAGGCCGGTGAGCTTGGATACGTCAGCGATCTGCGTGGCCGCATAGCTGCCGTTGAGGTTATAGAAGTTGGCGTTGGCACTTGTTCCAGTGATGGTGGCTGCGGCGGGGAAGTCGTGGTAGAACTTGTCGGCCGCGAAGAAGAAGAAGAGCCGGTCCTTAATAATGGGGCCTCCGACGGTGAAGCCGTACTGACGGCGAATGTCAGTGGGTTTGAAGGGAACGATTTCATAGGTGGGAGGCGCAGTAGAGGTTTCAATAGGGTGCGTTACCGAGGCATTGGTCGCGGCCCAGGCACTGTCGCGGTCAAAGTAGTAACCCTGGCCATGGAACTGGTTGGTGCCACTTTTGGTGACGGAGTTGACGATGCCTCCGGCGGAGCGTCCGTATTCGACGGAGTAGTTGGAGGTGTTGACCTGGAACTCTTGTACGGCGGCCTTGATCGTGGAGTATCCGGCGCGGGTGCGTCCGCGCTCTTCGGAGAAGTAGGCTTGGTTGTCGTCGGTTCCGTCGATGGTGACGTTGTTGAGCAGAGTGCTCTGGCCGCGAAAGCTGAGCAGGCCGTAGCCATTCGAGTCGTTGACGACGCCGGGAGTGAGCAACGCATAGCTGGACCAGCGGTAGTTGCTGACGGGCAAGTTGTTCAGCGTGTGCTGATTGATGACGCCGGCGAAGTCGGGCGAGGTGGTGTTTACAAGCGGAGCGGCGCCGGATACCTGAACGGTCTGCGCGGCGGCGCCTACAGCGAGATGCGCGTCGACGGTGGTGAGGACGCCGACCTGTACGGTGAGATTGACGGAGCGGAAGGTATTGAAGCCGTTCGCCGTGATAGAAACGTCATAGCGACCGGGCGCGAGATGAATGATGCGGAAGTATCCGGAGCCATCTGCAACGGCCTTCTGCTCGGCATTGGTGCCGAGGTTGCGGACGGTGATATGAGCTCCGCTCACCACGGCACCGGTGGTATCGGTTACTGTGCCTCCGATGGCTCCGTCAACGGCGGTTTGCGCCTGAATTGTGAAGGGAATAGCAAAGAGGCATAGAAGCACGATCAGCCATAGAGGAAATCGGCACGATTGCGGCATGAAGACTCTCCTAAAGTATGTTGAATAAAAAGATTCCTGTGCCTCGCCGCAAAGGGCGAAGCCAGACGTAGTTATTTAGATATTGAGAATCGATGTCCCAAAAAGATCCCGGCGGTCGTGCGAGGCCCGCTGCAGGTCAGAGAAGCAACATGGGGAATGTAGTTCTCAAGTTAAAAGTTTGCCATATCGAAGTTACAGAGGGGTGAATTTTTCGTGTTAAGAGAAGATGAGGCGAAAAATAGTGAAGCTCCGTGTGCGAGCCGCGAGATTTTGAAGGAAATCGCGGCTTGCTCCTGAAAGGGGTTCAGGGCGTGGGGATGAAAAGACAGGTCCGGGCATCGCATCACTTTGGTAATGTCATGATCTGCTGATAGACGCGCTCCAGTGGCTCAGGAGAAACGCTCATTTCTCCTCTATAGGGGTTGTCCAGAACTGCAATGAGAAAAATCAGCAAGCCCAAGAGACTCGAAAATAAGACAGTCATCCAGAAGTGAACGCTGAAACTCCCCGTATGAAAAAACCAGGTAACGGCAATGCAAATCACAGCTCCGGCGATCACTAAGGCCCAGAGAGGCCCGGGCATTTCATACGTGACGCTGTTGAGCCGAGCCCTTCTGCTTTCGGTCAAGTCGTTGAAGGCTCTATAGGCTTCCGTGGCCAGAATATTCTGTCTCTCGTTTTGTGGTTCAAACGACATGAAATGTTCCTGAAAATCGCTCAATATCGAGCTCGCGTTATTGGGAACGATCCCGCGCTGTTGCATCGGCCATCCTACGTCGATGACACCGCGAGCGTACCTGCGAAGGTCTTCCTGCATGATGGAGCGGGCTGGTTCTGGATACGCGCTGATGTCGCGGTAAAGAGCGCCAAGGGCGGTCGCCTCATGGTCGACCCTTCCTTGCACGTCGGTAAACGTAGCCCAGGCTCCAATGGCCAGCAGGCCAACGCTCACTCCATACAAGACAGTTACTCCCGCCATGTAGAAACCGATGATGTCGTTATAGGAATGCTCCTCATGGTGAAGGCGCCTTACCCAGCCGCGAGTGAGATAAAGGCCGGCCAACCCGATAATCACGAACACGACTACCGTCAAAGTGCCAAAGAGCCAATTGGGAAGATCATAGACCCAGTACATGTTCATCCAGACAATCCTTGAGAACTGCAGTCGACGCTGTCGTGTCGAGAAGTCCCATGCTATGCCGCAGGCCGATACTCATCAAGTGGTTCAGTGGGAAGGGCCCTTGGTGGCGAGGCCGATAGCTAGAGACGGGTAGAAGAAAAGCTTGTAGCCGAGCTGAATGCGGTGGGCGCGAAGAGGCCTATGCTGAAAGCATGCCCTTCGACTGGGAATCGGGAGCGCTTGCAGAGGGTCTCCATTGCTACAGAAATTCGGAATTCTTCCTGGCCCATGAGCATTGGGAGAGCGTTTGGCTGGGGTTGGAAGAGCCGGAGAAGAGCTTTCTGCAAGCCTTGATTCAAACGACGGCTGCTTTCCACCATCTTAAAACTGGAAATCCTACAGGGGCGGCCTCGCTGCTGCGAAGGGCCTTGCGGCGATTCGAGGTCTGCGATACGTCGTATGGGGGCATCGCTGTAGTGCCGCTTTGCGAAGAGGTTGGCGCATGGGTGAAGGCGATTGAGGACGGCTCCCGAGCGTTCCCGGGGAACTTTCCCCGGATCCGCCCGACGGATCAGGCAACGACGACGGCGGCCGAAGGCTGAGTTCTGCGTCCCATGCGTGTTCGCGCGCGAGCGCAGCCGCCAGTAGCGTACAGCTGCGGCTATTATTTTGAAAGATGACTGAAAGTCCAGACCCACCCTCCGGGGCTTCGAATCGGAAGAAATTCCTCCGATTCTTTGTGCGATGGTTTGTCATCGGTGCGGGGCTTCTTTGGCTGCTTGCTGCGTTGACACTTGTGGTCGCCAAGTGGATTGATCCGCCGACGACCGCGGTGCACGTCGAACGCCGTGTGCAGGCGTGGATTCATCGCACTCCGTATCACGAACGCTACCAATTCATCCCGCTCAGCCAAATCTCGCCGAACCTCCAGCACGCGGTGATTGCCGCAGAGGACGCGCGGTTCTACCAGCACCATGGGTTCGACTGGCACGCGATGCAGGTCGCTGCCGAAGACGATATGGAAGGCGACCGCCTGCGCGGAGGGTCGACGCTGACGCAGCAACTGGTGAAGAACCTGTTTTTTGGGACGGGTCGGTCGATCCTGCGCAAAGGCGCGGAGGCCACGCTGGTGCCCGTGGCGGAATTGGTACTCGGCAAGCGGCGCATTCTGGAGCTTTATCTCAATGTGGTCGAATGGGGCTCCGGCATTTATGGCGCGGAAGCGGCGTGCCGTTACTACGACGGAACAGAGGCGAGGAATATCGACCGGCAAGAGGCGGCCCGGCTGGCAGCGATATTGCCGGATCCCCGGCGGCGACGACCCCAGTATATGAATCGCTATAGCACGATCATCTTGAAGCGGATGAGCCAAATGAGATGGTAGGCGCGCATCCTTTTGAGGGCGTGTTGCGCGTGTGGAGTGCAGAGTGCAGTTAGAAATAGAGTTTACAGCCGAGCTGGATGCGGCGGGAGTGGTAGAGGGCGTTGCTGTTGACGTTGGTGACGTCCCCGAAGGGAGCAGTGGGGCCAGGGATGAGGGTGGTCTGGGTGTCGCCGTTGGGTTCGGTGGTCGTGTAGGACTTGAGTCCGGTTAGGTACGAGAGCTGCGCTGTATTGGTATGCGTGGGGTCATTCGCGATGCTGTAGCCGATGGTTTGAATGTTGGTGACGTTGGAGTGGTTGAGAACATTGAAGGCCTCGGCGAAGAATTCGACGGCGATGCGATCGGTGATGGATGTGCGCTTGCCGGCGCGGACGTCGAGGCTGACGATTCCGGGATAGCGGAAGCTGTTGCGACCAACCTGCGGGATGAGGTCTTCTCCGCCGGAGCCGTTGAGGCTGGGGCCGATGGCGGGGATGGGAACGCCGACGCCTTCGATGACGCCGCCGGAGCCGACGGTGCTGGTGACGCAGTTCGCGCCTCCGTTGTAGACGCCGCCGTAATTCTCGTATTGCTCGTAAGAACATTCGGAGACGGGAACGGAGCCCATGGTGCGCATGGTGTAGGGAAAGCCAGTGCGCCATTCTCCGAAAGTGGAGAGCATGTAGCCGTTCAGGAGTGAGCCCATGAATCCATCGAGACGCCAGGGAGCATGCGCAACGATGCCGCCGGAGGCGCGCTGGCGGATATCGAAGTCAGAGGTTCCGTGCTCGATAGCGAGATTGGCGGGGTCGTAGACGTTGTTGAAGTTGGCGAAGGTCGCCTGGTTCTGGTTGTCGTCGATAGCGTGGGAATAAGTGTAGGCCACGTTGAGATCGATGGCGCGCAGAGTACGGCGGCGGACGCGGATGACCGCCGCCTGATATTGGGAGTTGGACTCGCTGATGATGTCGGTGATGGATCCATAGGCGGGGTTGACGCGTGCGAAATAAAAGGGCGTGGTGAAGTTCGACTTTAGCGGGCCGATGTGCTGAGGGTTGGTGTCAAAGTTGAGGGTGTAATTGAGCGTGCCGACGTCGGCGAGGTTAATGTTGGTGTCGAGGAACTGCGGGAGTTCGTGCCCGAAGGAAGCCATCGCGATGAGGGTTACGGCGGTACGATGGTCTAATTGTTGTTGCAGTGACAGCTCGGCTTGATCGACCTGGGGATTCTGAAAGTGGTTGTCGAAGTAGACGGCATTGGGCGCGGACTGGCTGGCATCGGCAGCGCTGGGGTCGACGTAGGGGGTTTCGTTAGAGGCGAAGACATAGGGGAAGGGCGGCGCGCCGGTGTCGAGTGGGCGATAGAAATAGCTGCGTGCGGAGCGCGTGCTTCCAGTCGAGGTGAGCGCACTGAAGACGGTGGCGTTGGAGATGCGTCCATAGTAGAGTCCGAAGCCTCCGCGGAGAACGGTGCGGCCGGAGCCAAAGATATCCCATGCGAAGCCGGCGCGCGGGCCGAAGTTGTTGCGGTCGCGCGGCAGATGCGCGGTTTGCGGGATGGCAGGGTTGGCGACGAGCGAGTTGGTGTCGGGTAAACGTTCGAAGTCGTAGCGCACGCCGAGAGAGAGGGTGATGCGCGGCGCGAGTTTCCAGTCATCGGCGGCGAAAGCAGCATAGTCGGCGGTGGAGAATTGCCAGACAGAAGAGCCGAGCGTTTGACGAAACCAGGAGTAGCAGGGATAGGAGCCAGCGCCGGTCGTGGTTCCATCACAATGATTAG
>Ga0335072_10005353_pt1 | contig 18910 bp, 17 predicted proteins | sample Lox_Sample_21_FD_206725 | JGI IMG/M metagenome (GOLD analysis project Ga0335072, IMG submission 206725) | Soil microbial communities from Loxahatchee National Wildlife Refuge, Florida, United States - Lox_Sample_2.1 | ecosystem: Environmental > Terrestrial > Soil > Wetlands | place: USA... | reverse complement strand
CGAGCGAGTGGAGTTTCAGCTTCCTTGACCGGGCCGGATATGGCGATGCAAAATCTCGCTGGGTCTATCGCTTCTTCTTCGGCGCGGATTTCTTAGCAGGCTTGTTCGACTTTGCCGGCTTGCTCGGCTTCACCGGCTTTGTTGGTGCGGCTTTCGCCGGCTTTGCAGCTTTGCGAGCCGGAGCCGCAGCCGCCTTCTTCGCGGCAGGCTTTGCCGCGGCCTTCGATACAGGCTTGGTAGCGGTCTTCACCGCAGGCTTCTTCTCCGGAACCTTCGCCTTCGCCACGACCTTCGCCTCAGCTTTAGCTCCTGCCTTCGCAGGAGCATGCTCCGGAGCCTTCGGTGCAGCCTTTTGGGCCACCGCAGGCTTGGGGGACTCTTTCGCCGCCTTCACCGGTGCAGTCGGCTGAGCCGCCGCCCCTTTCACGGCTCGCGCAGCTTTCGCCGGTACAGGGGCTGCGCTTTTCTTCGGCGGCAGAGGCACATCCTCACCCAGCGGCGAGGGAGCCATCTCCTCCTCTTCTTCCTCTTCGCCCTCTTCGTCGCTCCCGCGAACCGGCACATCGATCTCTTCTTCATCCTCGATCTTGGGCTCAGCACGCCGCCCGCGCGGGCGCCGGATCACAACGGGGGGCGGCGGCGCAGGCGGTGAGTAGGGCTTCAGGAACTCCCGGATCTCCTCCTCCGTCTGCAGCTTGCCGTCCATGAATTCGAAAAAGAGCAGCTCGGCGATCTCGCCGTAGTTCGGCAGATCGGGTGTGATGCGCATCTCCGCCATCAGCGTGGTCGGAATCTTCTGCCGCGCCTCCGGCCAGACGTTGAAGAAGTTGTTGAACTTTTCCTTCACCGGCGCATTCTTCGAGCTGAAGGCGAGCCAGAGCACCGGCTCTGCCTGGTAGCTGACCAGCAGCTTCCACGCAGCCGATGGCTTCGCCGCCGCCTTGCCCAGCAGTTCCTTCGAAAAGTCTTTCGCGCCCTGCTCCAGATGATTCCACCGCTCCACAAACCCACGCCGCGGGAACAGCCGCTTCAGGGCCGCCACATCCTTCGGCTGCATCTTCGCTGTCAGCAGCTCCATGTGCGCTGCGGAGGGGTCGGGATTCACACCCACCATCAGCAGCCTGATCAGAATCTTGTTCAGCTCCTCCAGCCCCTTTACGTCGGCTTTGGCAGCCGTCCACGCCGGATCCAGCACCTTCATCCAGCCTTCGGCCTCCAGCGCCCGCAGCGCCTTCAGCGGATCCTCCTCGTGCCCGATCTCTTCCAGCTCGTAGCCGCGCGAGAAGGGCGAGATCTGCTCCATCAGCCCCTCGGCTTTGGCGTTCTCGTACCGAGCCTTGGTCCGTTCGTCCATTTCCCAGCCCGTGCGGGCGGTAAGGCGAACCGCGCGAAGCATCCGCGCCGGGTCCTCGATAAAGCCATAGTTGCTGGCCAGCCGTAAATGGCGGGCCTCGATGTCTGCCACCCCGTTCAAAGGATCAAGCAGCAGCCCCCACGACCCCTCATTGAGTGAGATCGCCATGGAGTTTGCGGTGAAATCCCGCCGCCGCAGGTCATCCAGAATCGGCGCCCAGTGATACACCGGCTTGCCCGGTTTCGGATATTCCTCGCGGCGCGAGCTGGATACCTCGACGCGAACGCTCCCAGGAAACCAGAAATACAGAGTGCGGGTGGGCTCATGTTCTCCCCAGAACTCGCCCCCAGCTTTCTCCAGTGCTTTCTTTAGCTTGAGCGCATTTCCCTGAACGGAAAAATCAAGATCGCGGACCGGAAATCCGCTGGTCAGATCGCGAACCGCGCCCCCGGTCAGGAACACCGTCATTCCCGCGTCGCGGGCGGCGTCTCGAACCTGACGAAGGGCGTTTTGCTGAGCGGGGGAAAGACGATTTTCAAGAAGATAGATGTAATCGGGCATGCGTAAGGTATTCTGTTGGTCGACGCCGGAAGCTCCGTCTCCATCCCCCGGGAAGCCGCCCATAAGCCATACAGAAATAAAGGGTTATAGGGCAGATAAACAGCAACACAAACTACCAATGTAACACAAAAGTGTGCACTTGCGGGGCTCCATATTGCACAAATTTTGATGCTTCACGACCGAATGTGCAACAATCCTGCTTTCCCTCCCCGATAACCTCCGGCATACCCTGAAACCCATGTCCTCCAGCCGAAAAAAGGCGATCTTCCGCAAATTCACTCGGGACTGGGTCGCCGGCTACCTGCCAGCCAACGGCTTCCTGCGCGACGCACGCATCGAAATGCTCGATCTCGATGGAAAAGTCGTCGCCCTCGCCGCGACTGACATCAAGTGGATCTGCTATGTCCGCGATTTCAATTCAGGCGAGCTCAACAATCCCGAGCACCTCATGCGAAAGACATTCGCCGGCCGCCCCCGCGGCGACGGGCTCTTTATTCGAGCGCGCCTGAAGGACGGGGACGTGATCGAGGGTCTCGCGCCCAATGACGTGAGCCTGGTCGGCAGCGACGGCCTCTTCCTCACCCCGCCCGATCTGCGCTCGAATACCCAGCGCCTCTGGATTCCCCGCACCTCGATCGAAGAACTGGATGTCGTCGCGGTCATCGGCGCAGCGAAACGCAAGCCCGCTGAGAAGCCGGAGAAGGTAAAGGACGACCGCCAGGAAGAGCTGTTCAGCGAGAAGACCAGCTAGTGGTGTCCCGCAGGTTTCCTGAAGAATGGCCAGTCTCGTGACATGGTACGACTGAATACCTGGGTTCGATTTTCATTGAATCCGATATGCCGATGACACGACCTTAATTCGTCCGGCGTCCGCCGCACCTGGGGTGCTGCGAAGCAGCACGACGGTAAAAGCCCAGGCCTTCAGGCCGAGGAAATGCCTCCTCCAAAAGAGAAGGGCCTTCAGGCCCGGCCCATCCACGCGACGACATGACACTGGATCGCCGCGCCGGATTCCCTCCACCCTGTACCCTGACCGTATGAAACTTGCATTCCTCGGCCTCGGAAAAATGGGCGCCGCCATCGCGCGCCTGCTCGCGAAAGCGGGAGAAGATCTCACCGTCTGGAACCGTTCTGCTCCTCGCGCCGAAGCGCTCCGGAGCGAAGGCGCGAACGTCGCCGGGACCGCCGCAGAAGCCGTGGCCGGCGCCGCCGTCGTCTTCACCATGCTCATCGACGACGCCTCCCTCGACGACGTGCTTCATGCCGGCAACGTGCTCGAGAGCATGGACAAGGGTTCGATCCACGTCGCCATGAGCACCCTCAGCGTCGCGTATTCGAAGAACCTGACCGAGGAACACCGCAGACGCAGCCAGCACTTCGTCGCCGCTCCTGTCTTCGGCCGGCCCCACATCGCCGAGGCAGGCAAGCTGTGGATCGCCGTCGGCGGCGCGCCCGAACCCGTTAACAAAGTGCGGCCATTTCTGGACAAATGCAGTCGTGGGATCACGATCGTCGCCGAAGACCCGTGGAGCGCCCACGCTCTCAAGCTCGGCGGAAATTTTCTCATCACCGCGATGATCGCAGCCCTCAGCGAAAGCTTCGTCTACGCCGAAGCGAACGGTGTCGAACCGGCGACCTTCATCGACACGGTGAACAAGGCGCTCTTCCAGTCGCCGTTCTACGAAATGTACAGCCGGATCATGCTCCATCCGCCCCAGACCCCGGGCGCGACGATGGCCGTGGGCGAAAAGGACATGCGCCTCTTCCGTGATGCCGCCCAGGCCGAGAGAGTGCAGACGCCGCTCGCCGATGTGTTCCTTGCGACCTTCCACCGCGCCTTCGAAGCCGGCATGAAGGACGCAGACTGGGCGGCCGGATACCTGCAGCTACAGAGAAGCAGGCCGTAGGCAGTAGAAACAGCAACTACCAGCTACCGGCTCCAACTTGGCTCAGGCTCCATGCTCGGGCTACCGCCTGCAACCTACCGCCTACAGGCTACGATACCGATATGCCAAAAATCAGCCTGAACGATCGCGTAGTTTTTATCACCGGTGCGAGCGCTGGAATCGGGGCAGCCTGCGCGATGGCGTTTGCTGCGGAAGGCGCTCGCCTCCTGCTCGCTGCGCGGCGCATCGACCGCCTCGAAGCGATGGAAGTGGATCTGCTCGAAGCCGGCGCCACCGCAGTGCATGCCTTCGCGCTCGATGTCCAGGATCGCAGCGCCGTCGAAGAGGCGATTGCCGGTTTGCCCGACGAGTGGCGCGCCATCGAAGTGCTGGTGAATAACGCCGGTCTCAGCCGCGGTCTCGACAAGCTTTGGGAAGGCAAGACCCAGGACTGGGAAGACATGATCGACACCAACGTCAAGGGCCTGCTCTGGGTCACCCGAGCTGTCGTTCCGGGAATGCTCGCTCGCGGCCGCGGCCACGTCATCAATATGGGCTCGACTGCCCAGGAGATCGCCTACCCCGGCGGCAATGTCTACTGCGGAACCAAGGCCGCCGTGAAGCTGATCAACGACGGCCTCCGTATCGACCTGCTCAGTACGCCGGTGCGCGTCACCAGCGTCGATCCCGGCATGGTCGAAACCGAGTTCAGCGAAGTGCGCTTCCGCGGCGACAAAGACCGTGCGGCAAAGGTGTATCAGAACATCACGCCGCTGAAGGCCGAAGATGTAGCCGATGCGATCGTGTGGGCGGCGACGCGCCCCGCGCACGTGAACATCGCGCACCTCCTCATGACCACAATCGACCAGGCGAATTCGCTGCTGTTCAACCGGAAAAGCTGACGGGGGAAGGGAGAAGCGAGAAGCGAGAAGCAAGAGGGGAGAAGGGAGAAGCGAGAAGGGGAAAGGCAGGAGAGATTCTGCGCTTCCAGCTTCCATCTTCCCGCTTCTCCCTTCCTGCTTCCTTCTCCCTCAATCGAACTGGCCCAGATCGATGTTCATGGTGTAGCGCTCGCCGTGTTGCAGCTGTTCGTCCCACGTGACCTCGCGTCCCATCTGGCCGGCCATCCGGCCCAGCATGCAGCTGAGCGCGGTATCGACGCCGGCCTGGGCCTGGTTGTGGAACTGGCCCGACGCGATGCTCTCGATAAAAGCCTTGTCCTTCTCGCGATCCGCAAATTCGAGGTTGTCCGTAAAGGCTCCGTTAGCGGCGAAGGTCGCCGGTGCAGCATTTTCCGGTGCGCCCTCAGGTTTCCACTCCCACGCATTCTCGCCGATGATGCGCACCGGTCCCGAGTAAGGCGCCTCCGCAATGCCTTTCTCGCCAAACACGCGCTCCGTCACGTCGAAGAAGCCGTTACTGCCCCACTGCGTGGACGAGAAACTGAGGTGGATATCGCCGGGGTAGCTGTAGAGAACCTGGTAGTTGTCCCACGTGTCCCCCTGGTGCGTGATCGCATTGCGACCGCCTGTTGCTGTGGCCTTGATGGGGTGAGCGCCAAGCATCCAGTTGCACAGGTCGATGACGTGGATGTTCTGCTCGACGAGGATGTCGCCCGACAGCACCCGGTCCCAGAGCCAGTTGCGCAGACGAAACTCGTCGGCAGACCAGTTGGCGCCCGTGCGGCTGACCGCGTTGGGCGCGTTGTAGTGCGCGGTGATGCACACAAGTTTGCCCAGATCCCCTGCATGGATTCGCCGCACCACCTCTGCGATCGGCGGCGCGCTCCGCACCTGAAAGCCGACATCGAGGCTCACCCGGCCCTCGGCACGTTTGCCGATTTCAAGCGCCTGCCGGGTTTGCGCAACGTCCACGCCAAGCGGCTTCTCGCAGTAGGCGTGTTTGCCCGCTGCTATGACCGCATCGAGATGCTGCACGTGGAACCACGGCGGCGTCGAAATCTGAATGGAATCGACAGCCTTGCTTGCGGCAAGTTCCTCGAATGCATGAGAGCCGCGAAACATCAGCGAGGGATCGATGGCAGGAACGCCAAGCGAGGCGTTCACCTGGTCGAAGTGCGCCTTGCCGGCGGCCAGCTGGTCGGCGAACAGATCGGCGAGCGCAACAATGCGGGCCGGCGTGTTCTTAGCGAAAGAAGTCGCGACCGTGGTGCCGCGGCTGCCGCAACCCAGCAGGCCGATGCGAACCGCCGAATTCGCTTCGTAACCAAAAGCAGTGCGTGAGCTCAGAATCATAATGCCGGACGCAGCCGAACCGCCGATGAATTCCCTTCGATCCATAGTGAGACCTTTCGTCAGGCCTTGCCAGTTTTATGCTGCTTGCGAGAGCACGCGCGAAAGAATGCGCTCGAGGTAGACCTTCTCCTTGCGCACGTCTGCAATTTGCTGTGGACCGGAAGTCTCGCGCTCGATGGTCACGGCGCCCGTGTATCCGAGCTTGTGCAGTTTCGCGAAAACCCTCTCGAAGTCCACCAGGCCGGTGCCGATCAGCACTTCCTCCCCCAGCTTCATCGGGTCCGTTGGCCAGCGCCCGTCTTTGGCGTGAATGCTGCGCACGTGCGCGCCCACAATGTCGACCGCATCCACGGGATTGGCTTTGCCGTACAGGATCAGGTTGGCCGTATCGAGGCCGACCCCCAGGTTGGGCTGATCGACGTCCCTGATCGCCCGCGACATCGTCGTCGGCGTCTCCTGCCCGGTTTCCATCAGAAACATCTGCTTGTTGCCGGCGCAGTGCTGCGCCACTTCGCGAATTGCTGTGACCGCTTCTTCATACAGCGGATCGGCCGGGTCTTCGGGAATGAACCCGCAGTGGGTCTGCAAGCGAGGAATCTCCAGCATCGCCGCGAAGTCGGAGGTCTGCTTGAGCGCGTCGATGCGCGCGGCTCGCGTCGCTCGCGGAACGAGTCCGATTGTCGAGGGACCATGCTCGAAGTCCCACACCAGCGGCTCGGGACGCACCACCTCGGCCGCAGTGGCCATGATGCTGTACTTCTCCAGCAGGCCGCCGATTTCCTGCGCGAGCGGCTTTGTCATCCTGCCGAGATACCCGTCCAGCGAAAGGAAGCAGTTCGACATGCCCAGGTCGCGCACCCGAGCGATGGCGGCTTCGGCTCCGTTCGCCGGCTGAATGATGAGTCCGACCGCCATGGGCGGCAGCGTCTTGTGCTGCACCGCCCACTGCGCCTTCCCGGTTTCCTGGCCATGAGCGGACGACGCGAAACCCGTTGCCCCCATCACCGTGGCGGACATAGCCCCGGCGAGAAATTCTCTTCGTTGCATTGACGACCCTTTCGGGTCAGTTATACGCCGAATTTTGCGAAGGCGGCGCGATCGGCGACCGTTCGGCGTGCGTAACGTCGAGCTCACTGAGCCGCAGCACCAGGCACTTGGCCGCACCTCCGGCCTTCAGGAACTCGGTGAGGTCGAGCTGCACGATCTGGAATCCGCGCAGCTCGAGTTCGGCCGAGAGCTCATCGCTGATCTGGTTGAGCAGGATGGTCCGGCCTGCGTTAACGGCATTGCACGCGAAGCGGAGCGCATCGGTTTCCCCAACCTGGATGCGCTGCTTCTTGCTGTAGCAGGCTTCGATTTTCAGCTGTGAGTCGCGATCGAAGGCCGGCAGGTAATACATCACGTCGCCATTGGACAGCGGGCAGAAGCACGTGTCGAGGTGATAGAAACGCGGATCGACAAGCCGCAGCGAGATGACTTTCACCCCCCACAATTCGGTAAGGCGCTGGTGGCTGTCCACGCGCGTGCGCGGGCCGTATCCGGCCCACAGCCGCGATCCATCGGCCTCAAAGAGTGCGTCCCCTTCGCCTTCAAACGGCGTCACGCGCGGGATATCCCGCACCGCAAAGCCGGATTCGCTGAACCAGCGGCGGAAGTGCGGCTCCTCGCCCTGGCGTTCACGATGATGAAAGCTGCTCAGCGCCACAATGCCGTCGCGAACCAGTCCGGCGTTCGCGGTAAAGACCATGTCCGGCGAGCCGGGCTGCGGCTCGACGAGGTCAACCTGTGCGATCTGGCGCAGCGCCCCGTGCAGTTGCTCCCATTGCTCGGTGGCGCGCTGGCGCGAGGAGCGATGGACGTTGCCGGCCATCCAGGGGTTGATGACGTAATCGACCTCATAATGCTTTGGAGGGCACATGAGGAAGGTCGGCCGGCCGTGAGCGGGCGACGAAAGGCTGCCGTCGAGAGCTCTGAGGGTTCCCATGCTCGAGTGTGGGCCGGCTTTGCCGGTCCGTCTATGGCCCGCCCGGAGGCACAAGCGTACTCGGTGACCCATGACTGTTGAGTTACCAACGGGGAGGCCCCGCCGATGAACCCATTACTCCTAAAGAGCAGAACGAGGCGTTGCCGGCATCGCGGTTCAGCCTCCATGACACGCGACAGCGAGATTTTGGCTAAGCTGGATGGGCATTCAGTCTTACGGAATTTCTGAAAGGAATCCCCGGAATGAAGCTGGCATTGTTTGCCTCCGCCGTTCTTGCTCTCGCCGCTCCTCTCGCTCTCGCCCAAACCTCCGCCTGGAAAACCGACCCTGCGCACAGCGAAGTCGACTTCGCGATCAAGCACATGGCGATCTCCACCGTCCACGGCCGCTTCGGCACCGTCGATGCGACGCTGACATGGGACGATCAGGATCCCGCAAAGTCCAGCGTGAACGCGACCATCGACGTCAGCGGCGTCGACACTGGCGTCCCCAACCGTGACACCGATCTGAAGAGTGCGCGGTTCTTCGATGTAGCCAACCATCCCAAAGCAACGTTCACCAGCACCAGCGTCGAGAAGAGCGGATCCGGCTACAAAGTGAATGGCAACCTGACCGTCAAAGGCGTAAGCAAGCCGGTCGTCCTCGATGTCGAAGCGCCTACCGGTCCGGTAAGCGGCATGGGCAAAAAACAGCACCTCGGCTTCTCCGCAACCACAACCGTCAATCGCGAAGACTTTGGCGTCGGCGCCGGAATGCCAACAACCATGCTGGGTGACGACGTAAAGCTGACCATCGAATTGGATTTCGTGAAGCAGTAGGGCGAACCGGCGGGAGGCACCGCGCCACAAAGCGTGCAACTATAGTATTTTCAATGCCTGCGAGCAGAGCCTGATCGGACAAAATCCTCGCTCGCCGGTCTCCCCACCCATAAAATATGAGTGTCTTTCACTCATTATTGACCCTCCGCTACTTGACATCCACAACCGGCCCTGGCTACCTTAGCAGTCACAGGGCGAAAGTGCTAAACGACGGTTTAGGCTCTCACAGCGAGCCCAAAACCGTTCCGGGCCGACGCGACAATGGCCCGGCGGTCGCCCGAACCCAACGATCGGACGGTTCTCACCAGGTTCTGTTCTCTTTCGCAGCGTTGTGCTGCGGGAAACTCCACGCGGAGTCACGCGTTTTGGCGCGCGCTCCAGGAAACTCTCGAAGGAGAAGCATCGCAATGGCAACTGCTACCGCAACGGCTACGTTTACTCCGCTGCACGATCGCATCCTCGTCCACCGGATCGAGGAAAGCGACACGGTGCGCGGCGGCATCATCATTCCCGACACCGCCAAGGAAAAGCCCCAGGAAGGCGAAGTCATCTCCGTGGGCAAGGGCAAGTCCAACGACGAAGGCAAGGTCTTTCCCCTCGACGTGAAGAAGGGCGACCGCATCCTCTTCGGCAAATACTCCGGCACCGAGATCCGCATCGATGGCGAAGAGTTCCTCATCATGCGCGAAGAAGAAGTCCTCGGCATCCTCAAGAAGTAGTCCTGGCCGGACGGGCGGATGCGGCTTGCGCCGCAGAAGATCCCGACACGTTTTCAATAGAGCCCCCCGGGCTCCGCAACATTAGGAGACATGCAATGGCAAAGCAAATTCTGCACGGAGAAGATTCCCGCCAGGCGATTCTGCGCGGTGTCAATATCCTCGCCGACGCGGTGAAGGTGACGCTCGGTCCCAAGGGCCGCAACGTCGTCATCGAGAAGAAATTCGGCGCCCCCACCATCACCAAAGACGGCGTCACCGTCGCCAAAGAAATCGAGCTCAAGGACGCGCTCGAGAACATGGGCGCACAGATGGTCCGCGAAGTCGCCTCCAAAACCTCCGACGTCGCCGGCGACGGAACCACCACCGCCACCGTCCTCGCCCAGGCCATCTATCGCGAAGGCGTCAAGACCGTTGCCGCCGGCGCAAACCCCATGGCCCTCAAGCGCGGCATCGAGAAGGCCGTCGAAGCCGTCGTCGGCAAGCGCGATGCCGAAGGCGTCGTCCAGGGCGGAGCGCTCGCGAAGTTCTCCAAGCCCGTCACCGGCGACATGATCGCCCAGGTCGGCACCATCTCCGCCAACTCCGACACCACCATCGGCACCATCATTGCCGAGGCCATGAAGAAGGTCGGCAAAGACGGCGTCATCACCGTTGAAGAGTCGAAGACGCTCGAGACGCAGCTCGAGGTCGTCGAGGGCATGCAGTTCGACCGCGGCTACCTCTCGCCCTACTTCGTCACCGATCCGGACCGCATGGAAGCCGTCCAGGAAGAGCCCTACATCCTGATCTACGAAAAGAAGATCAGCTCCATGAAGGATCTCCTCCCCCTGCTCGAGCAGGTTGCCCGCAACGGCAAGCCGCTCGTCATCATCGCTGAGGACGTCGACGGCGAAGCGCTCGCCACCCTCGTCGTGAACAAGCTGCGCGGCACCCTCAACGTCGCTGCCGTCAAGGCTCCTGGCTTCGGCGATCGCCGCAAGGCCATGCTGGGCGACATCGCCACCCTGACCGGCGGCAAGGCCATCACCGAAGACCTCGGCATCAAGCTCGAGAACATCAAGCTGGAAGACCTGGGCAAGGCCAAGCGCGTCACCATCGACAAGGACAACACGACCATCGTTGAAGGCCGTGGCGAGTCCAAGGCCATCGAAGGCCGCGTGAAGGAAATTCGCAGCCAGATCGACAAGACCACCTCCGACTACGATCGCGAGAAGCTGCAGGAGCGCCTCGCCAAGCTGGTCGGCGGCGTCGCGGTCATCAAGGTGGGCGCGGCAACCGAGACCGAGATGAAGGAGAAGAAGGCTCGCGTCGAGGATGCCATGCACGCCACTCGTGCAGCAGTCGAGGAAGGCATCGTCCCCGGCGGCGGCGTGGCGCTGGTTCGCTGCGAGAAGGACGTCGAAGCCCTCATCGGCACCCTCCAGGGCGATGAGAAGATCGGCGCCCAGATCGTGCGTCGCGCGCTCGAAGAGCCTCTGCGTCAGATCGTCGGCAATGCCGGCGAAGAGGGCGCAGTGGTCGTGGGCAAGATCCTCGAGCACAAGGACGCGCACTTCGGCTACAACGCCCAGACCGGCGTCTTCGAAGACCTGGTGAAAGCCGGCGTCATCGACCCGACCAAGGTCACGCGCACGGCGCTGCAGAACGCGGCGTCCATCGCAGGCCTCATGCTCACCACCGAAGCCATGGTCTCGGAAATCCCCGAGCCCAAGGCAGCCGCCCCCGCAGGCGGACACGGCGGCGGCATGGAAGGCATGTACTGAACTGGCCGTTCAGGCACACGCGCTTCGCGCAAAAACAACGGGCTTCCCGAAAGGGAAGCCCGTTTTTGTTGCTTTGCTACCCCCCCAATTTTTTCCTTCGGCTATCTGTTGGGTATAGTCACACGACAGGTTCACAGATAGAATTTTGACTGCCATGATTGAACCCCGTTATTCAACTCTCCAGAGCCTATTTGCCGACAGGGTCTTTAGAATTCCCGCTTATCAGCGCTTTTATAGCTGGCATAGCAAGCAACGCGAAGACCTCTTCTCGGATATTACAAAGCTCGCAAAGAGCGGCACGGATCAGCATCATTTCATGGCGACCGTCGTATGCCATAAAACATCTGAGGTCAAGCCCATCGGCGCATCGCAGTATCGTCTATACGACGTAGTGGACGGACAGCAGAGGTTGACTACTCTAATCCTCATCCTTAAATGTATTGAACTCCAGTTACCGTCTGATTCAGAAGACAGACGTGAGCTAGCGAAAATATTGGTCAAACGTGATGGGCAGCTAATTCTGCTCCAGACCAATAACGCAAACGAGCACTTGTTTAACAAGTACATTCGAGACGGGAAACTCGCGGTCAAGGGCGAGATTCAGACTCAATCAGACAGGAATCTGGTTCGCGCAATGGAAGAGTGCAGGGTATTCGTCGATACCTGGGATCAGAAAGGCGGCATGGTGGGGCTGATGCAGCTTCTCTTGCACCGTCTCGGATTCGTCGTTTACGACACCGAAGACAGCAGGATCATCTACACCCTGTTGAAGTTCTTAACAGCCGGGGTCTCGCTGTCGACTGGCTTGATAAGACTAAGAGCATCATGATGGGTAAGGCTTCCGAACTCGCCGAGTCTCCCCTCGCTGGTCAAGCAGCTATTGAGTCCCTTCAGAAACTATGGAGCAAAATCTATCAGGAACTGGCTAAGGAGGACGTATCGGGTGAAGAGGTCCTTCGGATCGCGGCGACACTCTACTACGGTCCCGGCCATGGTAAGCCTCGCCCTGCTGAGGAATCTCTCGACCTCCTAAATAAGGAGGCTAAAAATTCGCAGATTCCTCTCCAAATTTCGCAGAGACTCTTGGCTGTCGCGGAGAAGCTAACGGAGCTCTATAGCAAGCCCCAACTTAATGCGGTCACTGATGTTCTCCAATCACGCCTTCTGGCGGTTGCGCTCCTTTTGGCGAAGGGTGTCACAGACGCTGAACGTACGAAGCTACTAGACCAGTGGGAGAGAACCACATTTCGAACCTTTGTCCTGTTTGGCAAGGACTCGAGAGCCAAAGTCGGAGATTATGTGAAACTCGCGTTCAAGATCGTGAAGGAGGACATCGAAACCCGAACGTACAACCAGATCATGGCTGGGCTTCGAAGTCTTGGAGAAGAGTTCGGTATCGATCGCGCACTCGAAGAAGGCCTCAAGAATAAAGATTTTTATGAAATGTCGCCCGAAGGCTGTCGCTACCTTTTGTGGAACTATGAGGAATCTTTGGCTCGGTCGACGGGCAGGCACGCCACCGTAGATGAAAATGTCCGAGCGGCAATTTGGAATGCTAGGGCCTCAGACTCCATAGAGCACATATTTCCGCAGAGTCCGTCGAGCGCTTGGAAAGGGAAGTGGGGCGGCCCTCGGAGAGGCCGGCCGGTCACTCCGAATCCAGGCAGGATCGGCAACTTGATATTGCTGCCCGGAGGGCTAAATTCTTCTGCGAAGGCCGAGTCCTTTAAGCATAAGAAAACCCTTTATATCCAGCATCATCTGCGGATGGTCGATGAGATCACGAGCGAACAGGATTGGACACTCAATAAGATCGAAGCACGCGAAGCTAGGCTAATCGAGTGGGCGAAATCGCGCTGGGCTGATATCTAAAAGGCTGCTCCGTGCTTCGTATCAGGGCACGGCTTAAGCCGTGCCAAAAAACAGTCGCGCCGAAGGCGCCTCCACGTGCGATCCCACGCGATGCGCGCGCCCCGAGAGGCGCACGCGTGGGATCGAACTGTAGGGTCCTGCTCCTTGACAATGTAGCTACACAGTAAATACAATCGCGAATGGAGGGTTTCACCCGTATGCACCGCAATCGATCACGTACACGCCGACCTTGGGACAGCCGGCCAAGAGGAGTTGCATATGCAATTCGACTGGGACGAAGCCAACAGCGCTCACATCGCCCTCCACAAAATCACCCCGGCCGAGGCTGAGCAGGTAGTTCTCAACGATCCGCTCGACCTTGCATTCGAAACGTCGAGTGGCGAAGAACGCATGGCCCAGGTCGGCGAGACCCACGCCGGCCGAATCCTGGTCGTCATCACCACAACGCGTGATGACCTCATCCGGGTGGTGACGGCTTTCCCAGCTGCAAAACGGCTCCGAAAGCTGTACATCGCTCAGCGAGGAATCCATGAAGGCGGAACTGAAGAAGAAGAAATTCCGGAATGAAGCGGAAGAAGCAAAGTGGTGGGAACAGCACCAGGAGGCGCTCGCCAATGAATTCGAGAAGGCCGCGGCCGCGGGAACGCTCGGACACGGTACGGTTGCTCGAAAGGGCGCGACGCCGACCACCACGATTCGCCTCGATCCCGAGGATGTCGCGAAAGCTCGTACCCAGGCCGCGCATCACGGACTCCGCTATCAGACCTATCTGAAAATGCTCATCCACCAGGCCCTGCATCAGAAAGAAGCCGAGTCGAAAACTCGGCGCGCGTAAAAAACGTCGCCCCCCGTGACCTAAGTACCGCCCCACCCCCAGCCGCGGCCAGCTTCCGGCTTCTTCCTTCCACCTTCCCGCTACCTGTCAAGTTTCCACCACTTACCCAAAGTAACTTCCGCTCATAACACGCCACTTATCGCCAAAAAAGTTTGGCACGATTCTTCCCAGCATTTGATATCCTGTACTTAATAGGTAGAAAAAGAAAAAAAGCCTCGCCATCCCGGCGGGGCTTTTTCTTTCTACCCGCAGTGCCCTGGTCCTGCGTCTGCGACCTGCGACCTGTGCCCTGCGACCTGAATCAGGAGGCACCATGCAGCCCACCGACTCTCCCGTCAACCACGGCGGCGCCGCCACCCCCGACCGCCAGTGCCAGTTCACCAAATCCAACGGCTTCCGTTGCGAAGACTGGGCCCTCCGCGGCCACCAGCACTGCTTCCGTCACCACCAGTACCTCGCCGCCCGCCCCGATATCCCCATCGACGTCCCCCTCCTCGAGGACGAGGACGCACTCATCTCCTTGCTGTCGCAAACCCTCCGCGCCCTCGCCCAGGGAACTATCCCCACCGCCAACGGCCGCGCCATCCTCGCCGGCTGCCGCATCATGCAGAACATCCTCACCCGCCGCCTCGCCCAGGCCAAATTCCATGTCAAACTCACCCGCCTCGGCAGCCCCGCAGCCACCGACGCGGCCGCTGACGCCCTCTTCGGTCCCAGGCCCGCCGACCAACCCCCAGCCGACTCCCCCGCCCCAGTCGAAGACAAACCCCAGGCCGCACCCAAACCCGTCCAGCGCAGCGCCGAAGCTGAACCCGTACCCGTCCGGCATAAGTCCGGATCCGCGCCCCCTCCCGCGGCCGCCCCGTCTTCGAAGGCAGACCCGCGCACGTCCAACGTCAGAAAGACTCCCCCGGCCCCGAGTCCTGCCGACGAACAGATGAAGAAGGTCCGTTTTCCCGATCGTGCCCAGCCATCGAACCCCTTCGTCATCCCGCAAGGCGTTCCCCTCACCTCTAACATCGAGCAACGGGTCGCGATGCAGGCCTCGGCGGCGCGTTAACCCATCTGATAACATCCCGGGCTCCTCGCCACCGCGTCGAGCCTCGAATCATCGACTTACCGAGGGCTTAACCCCCTCAAAAAACCAAATTCCTTCGCTCGAAAGGCGGTGCCCTCCACCGGTCACGAAAACGGAACCTTTCCGCTTCACGCCGCGTACCTTCCAACCATGAAGACACCCACCGCCCTGGTCGCGGCCGCCCTCGTCCTGCTGACCGCCGGACCCATCCTCGCCCAGGATTCTGACCACTCCTGGTCGAAGACCTACAAGGTCACCGGCAAACCCACGCTCCACCTGGAAACCTCCGACGCCAGCGTCGACTTTCGCCCCTGCGGCGACTGCCACGAGATCCGGATTCACGTCGAACTCGAAGGTCAAAAGCTCAGCGACTACCGCCTCGAGGAAAGCGAGACCGGCGACGAGGTGCACTTCCTCTTCAAGGAACTGCCGCACATCGGTGTTCACATCACCTGGCACCGCGAGCAGACCCGCGTCACGGTCGAGACGCCCGCCCAGCTCACGCTTGAAGCCCGGACCTCCGACGGCAACGTCAACCTCGCCGGCCTCGAGGGCGACCTTGCCTTAACCACCGGCGATGGCAACCTGACCATCGATCACGTCTCGGGCAGTCTGCACATCAGGTCCGGCGACGGCAACGTCAGGATCACCGATGCCCAGGGCGCCATCGATGCCCGCACCAGCGACGCCACCCTCAGCGTTGACGGGCTCTTCCACGCCGTGGCCCTGCACACCAGCGATGGCCACGTCGAACTGAACCTGCGCGCCGGTACAAAGCTCACTGAAGCCTCCTCCATTCACACCTCCGACGGCTCGGTTGCGATTCACGTTCCCTCGAACTTCGCCGCCGATCTTGACGTCCACTCCAGCGACGGTCGTGTGGACTGCGCCCTTCCGGTCACCATCGAGCACTTCCAGTCCAGCGGAGGCGCAGCCCACGACTGGCATGGCAAGCTCAACGGCGGAGGTGTTCCGCTCTCCATCCGCACCAGCGATGGCAACGTGACGATCGACCAGATTTAAACGCGATCGGCGGAGGATCAATCTCTTCGCACCGCGGCTAGCGTCATTGCTGGTATCGTCTCCCTATTCCCTCTGGAGACCAAAAACCTGCCATGCGCATTCCTACCCATGCATTGCTGATCGGAGCTTTGTCGCTCGCAATGGCGGCGCCGGCGCTCGCTGCGGCCCCTGCCCCTGCTTCCAAAGACCCGCGCCTCGCCGGTTCTTATACCTTTGAGCGCGCGGGATGGACCTACGTCCATCTGGAGGGTTCGCCGGAGCAGATTGGCTTCCAGCATGGCTATCTTCTCGGGCCGGAGATTGAAGACGCCCTGCACGTGTTCCAGGTCGAGGACCAGCACAGCACGAAGCGCGACTGGCAGTTCTTCCGCGATGCTTCGCAGAAGATGTTCTGGCCGCGCATCGACGCGGAGTACCAGGCGGAACTGAAGGGGATCGCCGAGGGGGCGCAGGCGCGGGGCATCCATGTGGACGTGTGGGATATTGTCGCGCTCAACGGCACGATGGAGCTGAGCGAATATTATGTTCCGTGGCTCGACAAGCGCGAGCACGCAAAGAATGCGCCGGTCATTCACGCGCCCCTGAAGTGCAGCGCGTTTATCGCCACCGGCAGTTATACGAAAGACGGCAAGATCGTGATCGCGCATAACAACTGGTCGTCCTATGCCGAGGGCTCGCGCTGGACGATGATGTTCGACATCAAACCTTCGAAGGGTCACCGCATCCTGCAGGATGGCGTGCCCGGCATGATCACAAGCAACGACGATTTCGGGCTCAGCGACGCCGGCATCATGATCACCGAAACGACCATCGCTCAGTTCGAAGGCTGGAATCCGGATGGGGTTCCGGAATTTGTGCGCTCGCGCAAGGCGTTGCAGTACGCCAACTCCATTGACGACTACGCCTCGGCCATGCGCGACGGAAACAACGGCGGGTACGCCAACGACTGGATGATCGGCGACCGGAAAACCGGCGAAATTGCCTATCTGGAACTGGGTCTGAAAAACACGCCGATCTGGCGCAAGAAAGACGGCTACTTTATCAGCTCGAATTTTCCACGCGATGCGTCGCTGATCAAAACCGAGACCGGTGGCTTCAACCCGAACGACCTGTCGTCGTCGATGAACGCGCGGCGAGTGCGGTGGGAGCAGCTGATGCAGCAGTACAAAGGGCAGATCGACGTGCAATTGGCGGAACAGTTCCTGGCCGACCACGTGGACTCATACACGCACAAGCAGGGTGCCGACCAGCGGACCCTGTGCGGCCATGTGGATACATCGAAAGAGGGCATTCCGCAATGGGACAGCGGACCTTACAACGCCGACGGCGCGGTCCAGGGAAAAGTGACGTCGAGCGACCTTGCCGCGAAAATGGAAATGGTCGCGCACGCCGGCCATCCGTGCGGAGAGGACTTCCTGGCCAAACCGTTTCTGGCCGCGCATCCGGAATATTCCTGGCAGGCCCCCATTCTCCGAGATATGAAATCGGGACCCTGGACGGAATTCACCTCAGGTGACGCCCCGGCCCGTTGAGCAGGATTTGACGTGTGGCCTCACGACTGGAAGCGCATCCCCATCTCCAGCTTCCCTGTGTTCGCTGTGCCAATCGGTGGTGAATTGTTCACGCGTTCCTGGCGTCCGGTTGGCTCTACTGGAACCGCCGGCTAATTTCGCCGAAGTCGACGCCCGCACAGAATTCCTCAGCCTCCCTGGTCAGCTGCGCGAAAACGGCGGCCTGATCGCCTGATGTGTGGGGCCGCTCGATCCGAAAGAAGATCGGAACGGCCCGTTTGCCCTGGGTTTCAAAATCCGTCGGACCGAAGGACAAAACCAGGCCGTCGGGTACGCTCTGCGGAGAAGGAATGCAGCCCGTCGGCGAACAATACGCATTGCCGGCGAAACTGTCGGTGGTGCCGTCCTGATAGAAGGCAGCATCGAATTCCACCGGACCCCGGGCAGTCTCGAAGGTCCGCTGGGCCCGAAGCAGTGGATCCTCTCCGCGAATCATCCAGCTGCTGTGCATATTGTGTGCCCTGGCAGGCAGCCACACTCCGATGATTGCCTCATCGCGTTGCGGGCGTTCGTACGCGCCATCTTCGATGACGATCTGCCCGTTGAGCTTCTCCTGCCAGGTTCGATTCAGGGCGTAACCGCTGGTTTCTCTCGGCAAAAGGGCATCGAGCTGAGCCGGCCGGATGCTGCCCTCATTGACTCCGGAGAAAAAGGTTCTTCGATAGGTATGCATGGCTTGCACGCCGGGAACGGCCAGCAGCAGCGCAGGAAGGCCGAATGCGGCGGAGCGCCAAAAGAACATTTTTCGGTCCCGCTGTGGCCATTCCGTTTGAGTTTCTGTCGATGCCGATGCCGTGGTACCGGCCTCATCCCTTCGCGAGACGATCCAGAGGAAGAGCAGCGCAGCCAGCAGAAAGAGGCAGCCCCCAATGATGTAGTCTGCGCGTTCGGCGAAGTGCTCCATCCGGGAATGCCCCAGGGCGATGCGATAGTAAACGACGAGAGAGCAAAGGCGGATGAGGTTGAAGACATAACCGAGTGCCACGCCGCCCGCCGTGTACGCGATCCATCGCGGAACCGAAACCTTTTTCAGGTAGCCGGTGATCAGCGCCAGATACCCCATCGTGAGGGCGCCGCGGACTCCATCGCAGCCGGGAGCGATGAACATGCCGAAATGCGGGGTAAACATCAGCCGCAACAACTCGGTGCTGCTGGGCGGAAAACCGATCAGGACGGCGAAGGAGCGTGCGA
>Ga0335072_10005350_pt1 | contig 18914 bp, 10 predicted proteins | sample Lox_Sample_21_FD_206725 | JGI IMG/M metagenome (GOLD analysis project Ga0335072, IMG submission 206725) | Soil microbial communities from Loxahatchee National Wildlife Refuge, Florida, United States - Lox_Sample_2.1 | ecosystem: Environmental > Terrestrial > Soil > Wetlands | place: USA... | reverse complement strand
CGTGGTTGGAACCCTCGTCCAGTTCCGCGTCGCCGACCAGGACGAACACGCGCGGACGGTCCAGGCCTTGGGCGCGCAGCCCCAGCGCTGTGCCGACGGCCAGACCGAGGCCGTGACCGAGCGAGCCGGCGCCGATCTCGACACCGGGGATCAGGGTCCGGTCCGGATGGTGGCCGAGCGGCGAGTCGAATCCCGCGAAACCGGCCAGCACGCCTGGGTCGATGAAGCCCTTCGCCGCCAGCACCGCATAGTAGGCCATCGGCCCGTGACCCTTGGATAGCAGGAACCGGTCCCGGCCGGGCGCGTCCGGATCGCGCGGATCGATGTTCAGTACGCGGTCGTAGAGGACCCAGAGCACGTCCAGGGTGGATGTGGCCGCCGGGCCGTGCTTCTCGTCGCCAGTCATCACCGCCATCAGCGCCTCGAGGTCGGCGTAACCACGCCCGGTCCGCTGCGTCGTCATCGCCAGCAACCTGCTCGAAGGGGACTTGAAACCAAGCAGGCTGTCGTCGTCCGCGACGGCCAGACCGACTGCGGGCGCCGCTCGGGCGTCGCCCACCGCGAAACTAGCCGGGTGCCGACCCACGCGCCCACGCGTATCACCAGGACTCGCATGATCCCGCTCCTTTCCCGTTGGGTGCTAACCCGCAACGGCTCCATGGCCGTAACAGCCGGGACGGCGCCATCGGGCGCCGACGCATTAGCGGCCCTCGCCGCAGCTGGGACAGAGCTGACAACCGCAGGAAGTGACCGTCACCACGCCAGGATTTACCGTCACGCGGGGCCGCGACCAGTGCCTGCAGCATGAACGCGAGGTGCGTATCTCGCCGGGCCCGCAGTGCACTCTGCACCCCCGGAGTGACGGCAATCCCGAGGCCTGCCGCGACGAATCCCTGAGCCGAGGACTACCGGCTGATCGCCGATGAGGGCGCCACGACTGCCGCCACCGTTGGCTACCTTCTCCCCGTCGTCTCAGTCCTGCTCGGCGCAATCACCGTTCACGAGCACGTCACGGTCATGATCATCCTCGGCATGTGTTTGACTCTTGCGCATGTCATCTGGCCCGGCCCGGTCAGCTGCATAGTCCCTGGCATCGGCCAGTGGTGATCGAGCCCGCGCCCGCTACCACCACGACCAGACCCGGCGCATCGCCCTGAGCTACTGGCTAGGCGCATAGCTGTGACCACGCTTACCCGGATTGCGGGGCCGCTCTTGGGGCACTTCGAAGCTCTGGACCATATCTTCTGTGACCTGAACGCCCGGCGGCGGGAGTGCGGGAGCTACCCCGAGCACCCCCGCCCCCGAACTGCTGGTGACCCCGGGGGGAGAATCACCAGGCCCGGAGTTACTTCACGAAGTACCAGGTTTCCGGGTTGATGGTGAGCGTCGGGTTCTGCGGCAGGACGCCCCTGAGGTTGTTGGAGACCTCGGTGATCTGGAAGGGACCGTTCGGCTGCCACTGCACCGGCAGCTGCTTGGCCAGGTAGTCCTGCCAGTTGTACAGGTATTGCAGGTTGGTGCTGGTCAGCGTCTGGTTGATCATCGAGTCGTTCTTCGGGTCGGTGTACCCGGAGGCGTTGGCCAGCGAGCCGGTGGTGAACAGGGTCTCGCCGGAGGGGTAGTAGTCCGGCGCGAACGACCAGCCCAGGCCCCAGTCGGCCATGTCCCAGTTGCACGGGATCTTGGCCGCGACGCAGTTGCCCGCGCCCAGCGCGACCACCTCGTTGAACGGCTTGGGCGACAGGGCCAGCTTGATCCCGACCGGGGCCACGTTGGATTGCAGTTGGGTCATCTCCGACGTGACCCACGACAGGCCGGTCGCGTAGACCATGTTGAAGTTCAGGCTGCTGCCCGCGGTGACGCCCGCGCCGCAGTCGCCGGGCGCGCTGCCCGGCTTGACGCAGGTCGAGAGCCCGCCCGGGACGACCTTCCAGCCGTTGCCGGCCAGCAGGCTCTTGGCCTTGGACGGGTTGTAGGGGAACGGGTCGCCCGCCTTGCCCTGGGCCGACAGGTAGTTGGTCGGCGGGTAGTTGCCGACCGGCCCCACCGTGAGCTGCCCGTAGCCGCGCAGCGGCCCGCTGATCACCGCGGCCTGGTTCATCATGTAGGCCATGGCCTGCCGGAAGTACAGCTGCTTGAAGATCGCCGCGTGGTCGCCGTCGGTCGACTGCAGGTTGAGCGGGTAGTAGCTGATCCCCCAGGTGTACCAGGGCGACAGCGTGTACCCGCGGGCCGACAGCGGGTTGGAACCCGTCGCCGCGCCGGCCGGCTTGGCCGGGGCGTCGTTGGTGGGTATGTAACCCACGTTGATCTTGGTAGCGCCGCTCGGCGACTGCAGCACGTCGTACTCGGCCGAGTCGGTGGTGAACGGCACCTCCTCGAACGCCGCCAGCTTCGGCTTGACCGGGCCGGAATAGGACTTGTTCGGCACGAACGTCACGTGCCCGTCGGCGTTGAACGCGCTCAGCTTCCACGGACCGTCCACGATGCTCCACAGCGGCGAGCTCACGTACGTCGACAGGTCCTTGGACTGGCCGTCGAGGTAGGCATAGACCGCCGCGCAGTCGCTGACCGTGGTGTCACAGTGGCTCGGCCCGGACGCGGTCCGGTCCCAGGCCGCCGGCATCGGCGTGATCTGGCTCAGCTCGTTGTACAGGAACCAGGTCGTGTTGAACGACTTGTCCATCGTCATCTGCAACTCGGCCGGGCTGACCACGTGAATGTTCGACACGTTGGTCGGGAACCCGCCCGGCACGTCCGCGCCCCAGTCCTGCGGCACGGCCAGCATCATGTTGATCCAGAACATGACGTCCGACGCGGTCACCGGCGTCCCGTTCGACCACTTCCAGTTCTTCAGGGTGATGGTCACGGTCCGGCCGCTGAACGTCGGCGGGTTGGCAACGCTCACCGACGGGTTGAACGTCGGCTGGGTGCCGTTAGCGAACCAGTACATCGGCCGGTACAGCAGCCACGAGAAGTCGTTCAGGTTGGAGATGCTGATGAACGAGCTGCTGGTGAACGGGAAGATGTAGTTCGGCGTGTCGGACGGCTGCTCGGCGAACACGGCCGTCCCGCCGGTCGTCGGCGTGCCGCCGGTCGCCGACGGATTACTGCTGCTGGTGCAGCCCGCCATAATGAGCGCGACGCACATAGCGCCAATCATTAGGACTTTACCCGGCAATCGGATGCCTCGCGCCTCCATTCTATGCCACCACTTTCTTACTTTGTCGTTTGCGCGGCCAGCAGCAGGCATACTTTTTCGCCCCTATTTCGAAATTTCTCCCGTGCCGTCCGCGAGGGCGACACAATCTCGTGTGCTGATCCGAGCCGGACAGGCATCGTATTGTGCATAGGTCCGCGGTCTCGGATTGTGGCATGTCATGGCCTGCGAGCGGCTTGGCGCCCAGCGGACCCCCCGGGCTGATCTCGCTTCTCCCTTCCGGGCGGGCACCGAAGGATGCCGACAGGCCACCACCAGTCTCTGCAGGCCGATAGCGGTGTTCGCTTGGGCTGCAACGGCCGCACTGCCCGTTGACCAGATGCGGCCGGGTCCAAGACAAGTGACCAGCCGATCAGGATCGCGCGCATCGCGGAAACAGAGGCCCCGGATACGAACCGGTAGGCCGCCGCTTCTCAAGCCATCACTGTCTCCAGAGTCCTTCGGCGTCCAGGCGCGACGCACCGCTATCAGGAACAACGACCTGCGACGTCTGACAGGCAGACATCATGATCAAAGCTCTCGTTCTGGCAACCGGGATGACCCAGTACGCCTCCGACGGTAGGGAGCGGCGCTGCGCCGCCGCTTCTGTCACGATGACTGTGGTTGGCCAGCACTCACGGCCGGCGGCTAGGTCATTCACGAGGATTTGTACCTGATCCGGAACTGGCGAGATGCGGGCAACCCAGAAATCCTGCCGACGCCTGAAGTAAAACATTCACCTGCTGTGCGCTAAGTGGGGCGTGCCTCTTGATCTGCAGGATCGGTCAGAGCCCTCGGAACGCGGTCGTATAGCACCGCGTTCTCGTCTCGCGAGGAATAGTCAAGACCGGTGGATCGGCGTATCAGGTGGCTTGCTGGTCGCTGGCCACCCTGCATCGACTCACGGGTGCCGCCGAAGCCATGATCTGCTGGGCCACCGTCATCACCGAGTCGACGGCCAGCGCCCGGCGGGCTGTACGCTCCGGGCCAGAGCGGCACTGCCGGTCAGCCGCCGCGCGCGCTGAGGATCACCCCGGAGCCGACAGTCAGCCCGGCTGACGTCAGCTCCGGGGCAGACAAGAGCGCCTGCCGGACTTTGTCTTGCAAGGCCTGGTGGCTGTCCGTCCAGCCGGGTTCCGGGGGTCATGTCATCGGCGATCAGCAGGCCGTGCGGGCGCAGCGCAGCCACCGACCGGTCGAGCCCCTCCCAGCGCGAACGGTGGCGGCGCGCTGGGCGGCCTCGGGGTTGAAGCAGATCACGAACCGCTCGTCCTCGCCGATCCGCACTTCCTTGATCCGCAGGATCACCGCCACGTCGGGGGTAGTGGCCCTGCTGGGGCAGCGCGGCCGCCACCTCGGCCGACTTCGAGCGCGGTTTCTCCCCATGCGGGCGTCATCTCGCGCTCCGGTGGCGCGAGGCGAGCCCGTGCACAATGCATGGCCGTGCCGGTGAGAAACCCACTCCGATCTCGCACTGCAGGCACTGGCTGCTGCCTGGCGAGGCCGTCAAGCTGAAGCAGTGGCAGAAGTCCGAAGGGAATAAGGGAGTGACATCAAGGTCCTCGGCTATTCGCTGGCTGAACGGGACCAGCGCGCGGCGCTAGGCCCGAAGCTGTTAGCGGCTGAGGGACTCGCGGCCGAGTCCAGCGCCGGCACCGTCGTCATCGGCGAGGAGCGCCGAGTCGAGCTCGATCCCTAAGCGCCGAGCTGCTCGGTCCGTAGCTGGACCTCTCGGTCTGGGCCTTCGACAGTCGGCCCGAGTTCGTCAGGTTCCGCAGGGAGACGTGCTGAGGCGAACCGGTCGATTCAGACCTTGGATTCAGGAAGGTGATGGTCATGCGGGTGTTCGTGGCAGGCGGGACCGGGGTCGTGGGGCGCCGGCTGGTGCCGCGGCTCGTGGACCGGGGCCATCTGGTGACGGCTACCACGACAAGCGCCGCCAAGCTCGGCGTACTGGCACAAATGGGTGCCGATGCCGTGATGATGGACGGGCTGGACGCGGTGTCGGTCGGCGAGGCAGTGGCCAAGGCCGCGCCCGACGCGATCGTGCACCAGATGACCGCAATCGGCGGTAAGGCCGACATGAAGCACTTCGATCGCTGGTTCGCCACCACCAGCTTGCTGCGCACCGAGGGGACGGACCACCTGCTAGCCGCCGCCGAGGCGGTCGGCGTGTCCCACGTGGTGGCGCAAAGCTACGCCAGCTGGAACGGGATCCGCGAGGGCGGGTGGGTGAAGACCGAGGAGGACCCGCTGGACCTGGAGGAGGGGACGGCGGCGCACCCGGTTATGGAGGCGATCCACCACGTCGAGGAAAGGGCCGTCAGGGCGGGCGGCGCGGCCCTGCGATACGGCTGGCTTTACGGGCCGGGCGCCACCGACGACCAGGTCGAGCTCCTGCGCAAGCGGCAGTTCCCGCTGGTCGGAAACGGCGCCGGCCACAGCTCGTGGGTGCATCTCGACGACGCGGCGGACGCTACCGTGCTGGCCGTGGAGCAGCAGGCGAGGGGCGTGTTCAACATCGTCGACGATGAGCCGGCCCCGGCCAGCGAGTGGCTGCCGTATCTGGCTGTGTGCGTGGGCGCCAAGCCGCCGATGCGGGTACCCAGATGGCTGGCCCGGATGCTGGCCGGAGACGTGGTGGTGACGATCATGACCGAGGGGCGCGGCTTCTCCAACGTCAAGGCCAAGCGGGAGCTTGGCTGGCAGCTGTCCTATCCCTCGTGGCGGCAGGGCTTCAAGCAAGGGCTGGCGTGACCCGGGCCGGGAGACTCGGGCAACTGCGGCCGTTGCCGTTCGCGACCGCCGGGACTGCGGCTCCTGCTGGTGTGGTGCAAGAACGGCCTGCACTCGCCCCTGCGCGGCTGCCAGGTGACCAGAAGCTCCTGGCGTCCGCCCGTGGTGGCATCATGCTGGCAGATGATGAGTAATCATGACGTGGCCAGGAGCGGGCTGGCCGGCAGCGCCGCCAGCCGCGCCAGCATGCTGGCTGTGGCTGGCTTGGGTCTTTTGCTCTTCGCGAGAGTGTCGGACATCCTGACTCGGGGCGAGCCTGGCTATGGAGAGCCCGGCGAACTGGCGTTCACGGTGGCGCTGTTCGTACTGCCGGCGATGTTCGCGGTCCCGGGCAGCAGGCGACTGCTGGAGCGCTGGCGCTGGCAGGTGCTCGCCGTGCAGGCGACGGCGACCTGGGTTCCGTTCATCGTTTTCGGCGGCCGCTGGCAGATCGGCATCGGCGGGCTGCTGGCCGGGTTCGTGCTGCTGACGATTCCCGGGCGGATCTCGTGGCTGCTGGCGGGCGGTCTGCTGTCGGCCGAGGTGGCAATCCGCGCCGTCGTGACCGGATTGCCTCCCGCACCGGCCTGGTACGGGATCCTCGTCATCATTACGTACTACATCGATGATGCGCTGGTGTTCTTCGGGCTCGTCCGGCTGGCGCAGATCGTCGGTGACGTCGAGGAGGCCCGTGGGCTGGCGGCCGGTCTTGCTGCCGCCGGGGAGCGGCTGCGTGCTGCCGAAGCCCTCCAGGCGGCGGTCGGTGACCGCCTGGGCGGAATATCGGCGAAAGCCACGGCGGCACGGTCCATGCTGGACCGCGATGCCGCCGGGGCCCGCGCGCAGATCGCCGCGGCTGGTGCCGTCGCGCGGGATGCCGTAGCGCAGGCGCGCGCCGTCACTGCCAGCCGCCTCCGGCTGCCGGGGAAGGGGGCGCAGTCGCGGCTTACTGGCCAGGGCATCGGTGCCCGGCTGGCGTGGGCCGTGATGATCATCTTCTTGGTGTCGTTCACCGCGGAGAACATCGGTACCGTCGTCTACTTCCGCTACGGGCCGGTGCTGACGGCTTTGGCGGTGGGCGACATCGTGCTGACCGGGTCACTGCAGCTTTATCATTCCGGCGGCGTACGGCTGGGCCGCCGGCCGCGTGCGTGGCCGGCGACCCTCGCGTTGCAGGCACTTCTGGTGTTCGCGTTCGTGCTCCCGTTCCTGCGGGTCTACATCGGTACCATGGCCGGATTCGTCGTCGGGTCGGTCTTGCTGTTCGTGCCCGGCGGGCAGCGGTGGCGGTGGGCCGGGTGCGCCGCGCTGATCGCCGGCTGGACGGCGCTGTATACCGTGCTCGCACTGCGCGGCATGAGCACCTACCCCGCCGGGCGCAGCTTCATGAACGCCGTCCTCTACGCGGTTGAAGCCAGCGTGGTCGCCGCCTTGGTGTACGGGCTGTCGCGGATGGCTGGCCTGGCCAGTGAGCTCGATAGGATGCGCAGTGGTCTGGCGCAGGCCGCGGCGGTGGCTGAGCGGCTGCGGGTCGCCAGAGACGTGCACGACCTGCTCGGCCTGGGCCTGTCGGCGATCGCCCTGAAGGCCGACCTGGCGCGGCGGATGATCGGCCGTGATGACAGCCGGGCGACGAAAGAGATCGATGCGATCAGCCATACCTGCGCCACGGTCCGCGCCGACCTCCGCCGCGCGGCCGTCGGCGACTTGATGCTGTCGCTGAGCGCCGAGTGCACAGCGGCCCGGGAGATCCTTGCCTCGGCAGGAGTTGACGTGCGTATGGACGCTGACTGCGCGGTAATACCTGAAGCGGCAGGTGTCGTGCTAGCACCCGTACTGCGCGAAGCCGTCACCAACGTACTGCGCCATGCCGCGGCAACCACGTGCGGGATCCAGGTGGCGGCCCGCGATGGCTGGCTGCGGCTGCGCGTAGTAAATGACGGAGTGCTGCCAGCTGGCGACGCTGACCTGGCCATTGCGGGCGGCGGGCGCGGCCTGCCGAACCTCACCGCCCGGCTCGCGGCAGCCGGCGGCAGGCTGAGCTGCTTCCAGGCGGGGGGAGGGTTCGAGCTGACTGCGGCCGTACCGCAACCTGCCGCTCCGGTACCGTCGGCGACGTTGACATCATCGGCTGGAGCCCGGCGGGCGAACTGCGGCGGCGAGGGGGCGACGGGCGATGCCGCCCCAGGCTGATCTACAGCCAGCCTGCCCGCGCCGCGATGCGGATGGCGTCGGTCCGATTACGCGCGCCCAGTTTGGTGACCGCCGCGGCCAGGTAGTTGCGCACGGTGCCGTAGGACAAGAACATCGCGGCGGCGATCTCCTCCGGCCCGGCCCCGGCAGAGAATCGCCGCAGTGCCTCAGCTTCGCGTGGCGATAGCGGGTTGTCCGGCGCTTCCAGAGCGGCCACGGCTAGCTTCTGGCAGATCACCTTGCCGCCTGCGGCTACCGTGCGGACGGCGTCGGCGAGCTCGTCGGCCGGCGTCTCCTTGGGCAGGAACCCGGCCGCGCCCGCGGCCAGCGCCTTGCGTAGGTTGCCCGGGTTGCTTAGCACGGTCAGGATGAGAACCCGGCACTGGGGGCACCGCTCGCGCAGGCCTGCGGCGGCGCTCAGCCCGTCGGTGCCCGGCATGTCGATGTCCACCACGGCCACGTCGGGCTGCACCTGCGCGGCTGCAGGGACGATCGCAGCGCCGTCGGACACCTGGGCGACAACATCGATATCGTCTTCCAGGTTCAGCACCGCGGCGAGCGTGTCCGCAAGGATCCGCATGTCCTCGGCCAGCAGCACGCGGATCATCGACTCTCCAGAAGCGCGCCCGCCTCACCGAGAATCTCCATGGCGTTCCTCTCGCCGCAGGTGTGCGGTGCAGGTTTGAGGCTAGGCTCGGCGCCCTCCGGCCGCCTCGGTCATGATGACCTGCGCTCCCCGTCAGTTCTGACAGCTGACTAGGTCATGATGCGTAGCGGCCCAGCTCTTCCCTGGTGCTGACGCCGAGCTTGGGGAAGGCCTTGTACAGGTGATATCCCACGGTGCGCGGGGACAGGAACAGCTGAGCGCCGATCTGCTTGTTCGATGCTCCGGCGGCAGCCAGCCGGACGACCCGCAGTTCCTGCGGCGTGAGCCGGGCTAGCGGATCATCGACGTTGACAGTGGTCGCGGCGGCGCCCGCCGCGCGCAACTCCGATTCGGCACGCTCCTGCCAGGGACGCGCGCTCATCCGCGCAAATGCGCTTGCTGCGTCGAGCAGGTGCTTGCGAGCATCAGCGCGGCGCTGGTTACGCCGCAGCCACTCGCCGTACAGCAGGCGGGTCCGCGCCTGTTCGAACGGGCGACCATCGCCGTCGTGGGTGGCGATCGCCCGCATATACAACGGCTCGGCGCGGGCATCACCGGCGGCCAGCGCGCTGCATCGCGCGGCGATGGCGGTGGCCCACTGCTGGCCGATGGCATCGGCCCAGCTCGAGAACTCGGCCAGCGGCCGGGCAGCAAGATCCGGCTGGCCTGCCCGGATCGCCGCCTCGACATGATCTGGATAGGCGTAGAGCTGGAACGGGGCGTGCCGGCCCGATCTGGCCATTAGCTCACTAGTCCGGTTCAGAGCGCATTCATAGCGGCCGCAACCGAGATCTAGCAGAATGAGCGAGTAGTCCGCCCCGGAGAACGACCGGGCCCACCCGCCGGCAGACAAATCCTGCGCCAGGACTGCCTGGGTCCGGCGCGTTTCTTCGTCACCCGTCATGGCTGTCAGGGCCGCGGCCATGGCGCCGTGCTCGCGGGCGACGATCGTCTGCCCCGTGTCGGAGGTAAGGCGCAGGCCCTCGTCGGCGCTTGCCATCGCGTCCAGGAACTCGCCCCTCAGGGCCTGCGCGAACGCCAGATGACCCAGAGCGTAGCCCAGCGAGCTCGCCATCCCGGCGTCACGGCATTCGCCGACCAGGCTAGCGGCGTGGCTCCTGGCTGCCGAAACGTCTCCTTGCAACATGTCGAAAGGCAGCAGGCAGAACTGGGCGAAGACCGGCAGGGAGCGCAGGGAGGGTCTGGGTGGAACGGTGATCGGCGTTCCGATGTCGCCGTCCTGCAGCCGCCGGATCGCCGCGAGGAACTGCAGGAGACGGGCTTCAGCCGGCGGCAGCAGCGCCGAGGCACGCCGCTCCAGGTCTGCGTTCGCTGGGCCGGTCCCGATGCGCAACAGGTACAGGACGGCATGCATCACCATCGCGCGCGTGGCGACTGGATCAGCGCCACCCAACAGCTCAGCACCGTCCAGCAGAACGCCTGCCGCCTCGGCAGGATGGCCGGCCTCCCAGGACAGCAGCGCCTCTAGCCGGGCCAGCGCCGCGGCAGCCGCCGGATCCTTCACCAGCCCGTCGGCTTGCCGTGCCAGGCCCTGGGCGCGCTGAAGCTGCCCCGCATCCAGCGCCGCATCCGCAGCCAGAGCCAGCCGCCGCCCTCGTGCCTCCTGGCCGGCAGAAAGCCCGGCTGCCCGTTCGTAGGCGGCGGACATGGCGGCGCGGCTGCCGCGCTGGCAAGCCCGCTGGGCGGCATCGTCGAGCGCGGCCGCCACCTGCTCGTCAGGCCCATCCGCCAGTGCCGCCAGATGCCAGGCCCGGCGGTCACCGTCGAGCACGCCAGCCAGCGCCCGGTGCCCGGCCATCCTGTCCGCGACATCCGAGGATGCCAGCGCCGCCGTGCGTACCAGGGGGTGGGCGAAGCTGACACCGGTCGGCGTCACCCGCAGCAGCCCTGCCCTCTCAGCCGCAGCCAGGTCCGTGAGCGATCCGCCGCAGGCAGTAATCGCGCGGCTCACCTGCGCCAGGTCTGCCAGCCCCGCCAGCGCAGCGACAAGCAACGCCAGCCGCGGCCCCTCCGGCAAACAGGAGATCCGGGCCAGGAACGCTCGTTGCACCCGGCCAGCCGGAGAAACGGCAGGCACGGTCAGCGGCGTGACCGACCCGGCCCGCTCGTCGACCGACAATCCGCGGGACAGCTCAATCAGGGCTAACGGATTCCCGGCCGCCTCGGCGATGACCTGCTCGCGGGCTGCGGCCGCGAGCCCTGTCCCGGCAAGCAACTGTTCCGCCGACGCACGGTCCAGTCTGCCCACCCGCAACTCCGGCAAGTCTGGCAAGCTAGCGCGGAGCGGGTCGTCACGCGCCGCGACCAAAATGGCGGCCCGCTCAGCGCACAGGCGCCGGGCCGCGAACATCAGTACATCCCTGGACGCCCGGTCAAGCCACTGAGCATCGTCAACTAGGCATAGCACCGGCCGGTCCTCAGCAAGCTCGGCGACCAGGCTGAGCGTCGCCAGGCCGGCGAGGAACCGGTCGGCGACCGCTGTTTCTGCTATCCCGAACACGCCGCGCAGCGCCATGGCCTGCCGCTCGGGCAGCACGGCAACATGATCAAGGGCCGGGCGCAGCAGGGCATGCAGCGCCGCGAACGGCAGCTCAGCCTCCGATTCCACCCCGGTTACCCGCAGCACCCGTGCCCCCGTGGCCTTGTCCTCGGCGGTGTCCAGCAGCGCGCTCTTGCCGATGCCGACCTCGCCGCGCAGCACAAGGGCGCCCGCCCGGCCGGACCGCATACCTTCCAGAAGCCGGTCGATGGCCGCCAGGTGCTCGCTCCGGCAATACAACAGCATCAGTTCCTCATCTTGCCATCCCAAGGCTGGCCGACCTCACCCAGCCACGGGCCGGCAGACCGTCAAGGCCACTGCCCATCCGGTCGCGCCCCGCGCGCGAAAGGAGAGAAGTCTGGCATTGCCTGCTTGTTCGTTGATGACTTAACCGTGTGCCGCGATAGCCAGTCAATCCCGGTCATAGTGACAGAAGCGGCGGCCATCTGGCGGTTCCTACGGTCGTCTTGCACGCAACTCCCGCAGGAGATCTTCAACCGGGGTTCCGGCAGTTTCCCGCGGTGGACGATCACGTCGGAGGACCACGCCAGTGTCCTTGCCAGGACGGGCCCGCGCTAAGCAACGCGGGCGAGAGCATCGAGTTGTCTGCCGAGGCCGCTTTGGAGGGAACGCTGGCTCAGTTTTTTGCGATCTCGTATCCCCGCAAGGCTGACGGGTGCGCGGTTGTCCTCGGCGATGGCCGAGGATGAGATCTTCGCCCTCCTTGTCAGCCACACGACGAAAGGCACCGAGCGTCGCTTAGTTACCGAAGAGACGCGATTGAGCTGCCTTCGTCCGCCATCAGCCAGCGAAAGGCCGTCGGCGGCGCGCTCGGTGAAGCTGAGCCACGAAGTCAATACGCGGAACCGGCGAGGAGACGATGATGGTTACCGACCTGATAATCGGTGTCCTAGTGCTCGGGCTGGTGGTGTTCCGGCAGGTCATCAGCCGTCCGGTGGCGGACCTCGACATGCGAGTCCCGTTGATCGTGGCGGTGCTCGGCGCTTTCGAGCTCGGCTCCTTCCTTGACCACAAGCGCATCGGCTCGTGGCTCGCGGTGTCACTGCTCGGCAGCCTGGTGATTGCGGCGGTCTTCGGTATGGCCCGGGCCGCCACGGTGCGGATCTGGCTGCGGGACGGCCAGGCCTGGGCGAAGGGAACCTGGCTCACCGGCGCGCTTTGGGCGGTGTCGCTGGCCGCGCACCTCGGCTATGACGCCCTTGTGACTGTCAGAAGTGCTGCCGGCCTGGGCAGCGCGTCGATCTTGCTGTACTTGGCGGTGACCTACGCGGTGCAGAGGCTGGTGATCGGATATCGCGCGGAGCGGACCAGCCCCGCAGCCCGCTCTGGCCGCATCGGCGCGGAGGTCCCGGAAATGCAGAGGCGCACGTTGCTTGGAGCGCTGGCGATGCTACCGCTGGTTTCCCGTTTCGCCGCCGCCGCGTGCGGCGTTGCTGGGCCGGGCCAGCCGGGTTCGCCGATCCGGCGTGTCCGGCCCGGCGAACCGGGCTGGCCCGGCCCAGCGGAGTGGGCCAAGCTCGCTAACAGCGTTGGCGGGCGGCTGGTGAAGGTGGACTCGCCTTTCGTGGTGTGCGCCCCCGACCCGGGCAGCCCTGCGTGCGCCGATCTGTTCCAGAACCTGAAGGATCCTTTCTACATCGATGACAGTGTCGCCCTGACTCAGACCCTCGGGTGGGTCGATGCGTGGACCTCGGAGCCCAGTGCGTACGCGGTGCTGGCGCAGAGCAGCGCCGATGTCGCGGCTGCGGTGAACTTCGCCCGCGAGCACCGGGTTCGCCTCGTCGTCAAAGGCGGCGGTCACAGCTATACCGGGGGTTCGAACGCAGCCCATTCGCTGCTGATCTGGACCAGGCCCGGCATGCAGGCCATCGAACTCCTCGGCAGTTTCGTGCCTCAGGGCGCCTCGGGCCAGGTCGAGCCTGAGACAGCCGTGAGCGTGGGCGCCGGGGCGATCTGGATGGATGCCTACAACGCGGTCACCACTATCGGGGGTCGTTATGTGCAGGGCGGGGGCTGCACGACCGTCGGTGTGGCCGGCCTGGTCCAGGGCGGTGGTTTCGGCAGTTTCTCGAAGGGTTTCGGCACCGCCGGGGCGAACTTGCTGGAGGCGGAGGTCGTAACCGCTGACGGGACTGTGCGCATCGCCAACGCGGTCAGCAACCCGGACCTGTTCTGGGCGCTAAAGGGCGGCGGGGCCGGGACCTTTGGCGTCGTCACCCGGCTGACGCTGCGCACCCATCCGCTGCCGGACTATTTCGGCGCGGTATTCGCTACGATCGCTGCCGCGTCGGACGCTGCCTATCTGACGCTGGTCGGTCAGGTGATGTCGTTCTACCGCGAGAGCCTGCTGAACCCGCACTGGGGTGAGCAGCTGACATTCGGGGCCGGCCGCCAGGTCTCCGTCGGCATGCTGTTCCAGGGGCTCACTCAGGCCCAGGCTGAGCAGACCTGGGCTCTGCTGTTCGCCTGGGTCACAGCCCGGTCGGCCGAATACACGCTCACCGGGCCCGGTCCGGATGACAAGCCGGTGTTCCTGACGTTCCCGGCACGGGGCTTCTGGAATCCGGCGGTGGTCGGGCAAGTCCCCGGCTTGATCGTGCCCGACGACCTTTCCGGCTCGCCGAAGAACTATTACTACTGGGCAACTAACGCGGGCGAAGTGGGTCAGGTACTGCACGCCTTCGAGTCGACCTGGCTATCGCAGAAGCTTCTCGACCCGCAACGCCAGCCGGCCCTAGTCGATGCGCTCATCCGTGCCAGCCAATTCTGGCAGGTAAGCCTGCACTGCAACAAAGGTCTCGCCGGGGCTCCCGCCAACGCCCTGGACTGGACGAAAGACACCCCGATGAACCCGGCGGTCCTGGACTCCTTCGCGTTGGCGATCGTCGCGGCCAACGAGCCCCCGGCCTATCCCGGCATCCCGGGCCACGAACCCGACATCGAGCAGGGACGGCGGAACGCCAGGACCGTCGGCGCCGCCATGGCCCCGCTCAAAGCCCTTAGGAAGCGGCCCGCCTCCTACATCTCAGAGACCGACTACTTCCAGGGCGACTGGCAGACATCGTTCTGGGGCGACCACTACGCCCGTCTCGCAGAGGTGAAAGAGCGCTACGACCCCGAAGGCCTGTTTTTCGTTCACCACGGCGTCGGCACTAGCACTGATGAGTTAGCGCCCGGCGTCAGGCAGATCGATGGTTGAGCGAGGAAATGACCCCGAAGGAGCCTCGGATGTCCAGTTCTGCGCGCAGATCGAGACGGGCCGCCTCAGGCGACTGGCTCGCCATATGGCTGCGTCGGCTGCGCTGGCCGGTGATGATCGCCTGGCTGGTCGTCGGCGTCCTGCTGTTCCCGTTCGCCCACAACCTGTCCGATGTGACCGACAACAGCGCCTCGGCCAACATTCCGGCCTCGGCGCCCTCCACCCGGGTCCTGCTGCTGCAGCAGGCCGCCCAGCGCGGACAGCCCAACAGCGACCAGGTGGCCGTGGTGTTCGGCCGAAGCCAGGGCCTGACAGCCCGAGACCTGGCCGCGGTCGCCTCGGCGCGCGCCGCCGTGAGCCGCCTGGCCGGCCGGCTCGCCGGGCTGGGATCGCCCGGCCCGGCGCAGCGGTCGGCCGACGGGAAGGCCGACGAGTTCACGGCGGATGTTACGTCGTCAGCGGACAACGAGACCAGCGCCGACACCACGGCGGTGCAGGCCATCCGCCAGGCCGTGGACGGGCCGGCCAGTCGCGCCGATGACGGCCTGCAGGCCGCGGTGACCGGGCCGGCCGCGGTAACGGCCGACACGGGCACCGCGAACACGACCGTCCTGCTGCTTCGGGCGCTGCTGATTGTGGCGGTCATCCTGCTGCTGGTCTACCGCCGCCCGCTGCTGTGGCTGCTGCCGCTGCTCGGCGACCTGGCGGCCATAGACGTCGCCAAGGCCGCCGCGCACGCCTTGGCCAATGCTGGGCTCACCGTCAGCACACTGTCGGCCGACATCCTCACGGTGCTGGTGCTGGGCGCGGCCAGCGACTACGCACTGCTGCTGATCCACCGCTACCGCGAGGAGTTGCACCGCCACGGGGCCACTGCTGACGCGATGGCCGCCGCGATGCGCCGCACCCTGCCGGTCCTGCTCGCCTCCTCGGCCACGGTCATCTGCGCCATGATCTGCCTGCTCGCCGCGCAGTCAGCCTCCCTGCACGGCCTGGGCCCGGTCGGCGCCGTGGCCATCGCCTCGGCCGTGCTCGTACAGATCACCTTCCTGCCCGCGCTCCTGCTCGTCCTCGGCCGTGCGGCGTTCTGGCCCCGCGCCCCCCGCCAGGGTGAGCCCGGTCGCGAGCAGTCCCGCATCTGGGCCGGCGTCGGCACCCGGGTCGCCCGCCGCCCCGCGTTGGTCGCTCTCGCCGCCGTCATTTTCCTGGGCGCCGCGTGCGCCGGGCTCGCGGTCCTGCACATCGACAACGACCCCATCGCCACCGTGCCCGGCCACCCGGGCAGCGTCACCGGCGCGCAGATGCTCGCCGAGCACTACCCGCCGGGCGCCACTGCCCCGCTCGCCATCCTTACCCCGCCACGCGAAACGGCCGCGGCCGAGTCCACGGCACGGGCCACGCCCGGCGTCGCCACAGTCTCCCCGGCCGCGCCGGCCGCGGGCTACGACAGCCTGTCGATCACCTTGTCGGTCGCGCCCTACAGTGCCAGCGGGCACATTACGATCGGGAACCTGCGCGACCGACTCGACCACGACGCGCCGGGATCGCTAGTGGGCGGCGATCCGGCCATCCAGTACGACATCACTCAGGCCGCCCGCCACGACGCCTTCGTCCTCATCCCGCTGGTGCTGGCCGCGATCCTTCTCATCGTCGTCCTGCTGCTGCAGGCGGTCATCGCCCCGCTGGTACTGGTCGCCACCACTGCGCTCAGCTTCGCCGCCTCGTTCGGGCTGGCCAGCCTGCTGTGGCGCTACGTGCTCGGCTTCTCTGGCATCGAGTCCCAGCTACCGGTGTACATCTTCATCTTCCTCGTCGCACTTGGCGTCGACTACAACATCTTCCTCACCGCCCGTATCCGCGAGGAAGCCCGCCGCCTCGGCACTCGCCAGGGCGTCCTGCGCGGGCTCGGCGTCACCGGCGGTGTCATCACCGCAGCTGGCCTCATCATGGCCGGCACCTTCGCCGCCCTGAGCCTGCTCCCCTACGTTCCCGTCGCCGAAGTCGGCACCGCCATCGTCATCGGCGTCCTGCTCGATACTCTGCTCGTGCGCACCGTGATCGTTCCCGCCGCCCTGCTCACGATCGGAGAGCGCCTCTGGTGGCCTGCACGACTCGCACAAACAAGCCAAGCACAACATAGCCACCTCTCCGCTGTTGTGCCGCCGCGCACACCCGCCGCAGACCGAGAGCACGGATAAGCCATTGGGATCGAGGGACTAAGGGCGCGGGCCGCCGTGGTCGACTTGCTCGCCGACCATGAAGGGCATTACCGGGATGACTGTCTACACCGAGTTGCTCGCCAGAGTGCTACACTTCACGGCCACATCGCGGGCCTGACCGCCGCCCGTCCCTGAAGACCATCGTCATCACCGGCCAAGGCCCCGCGTTCTGCGCCGGAGGTGCGGCCTGGACATGAACGAGTCCGGGCTAAGGCCATCCATCCATACCGCCTCCGATCCGTCCGGTACTACCGATACCTGGCGCTGGACCCGCCGCCAGTTCGGCGACCTCGCCCGCACGATCACCTCGTCCGACAAGATCTTCATCGCCGCTGTCAACTGGGTCGCCGCCGTCAACTGGGTCGCCGCCGTCAACTGGGTCGCCGCCGGCGTAGGCCTCGCTCTTGCTCTGGCCTGCGACGTGATCAGGCAGACCCGGACCCGCAGGGACCCGGCAGAGTCGGGTCGTACCGTTGTCTGGTTGTCTGGCCAGGGCGCGGTGTCGTGCTGCTGTGGCGCGCTGGGCGGTTACAGCGATGCTTGCCGGTGAAGCTGCCAGAGCGCGGGCGCTGCGAGCACGATGGCGATCCAGAGCCATGTCGCTTCGGTCAGCGCCGTCTCGCCTATCTGGAAGATGGTAGCGAGGCCGGGCAGCCCGAGGATCGCGAGGTAGGCGGCCAGGCCAACGGCTGGCCGCACGTCCACGCCGATCCACGCGATGCTCACCGCGACCATGAACATCGTCAGGTAGGGCAGCGCGCTGACCAGGAACGTGGTTGACGGGATGGCATCGGGCAGTTGCGAGACCACTGGCGCCGCCGCGGCCAGGCCGGCCAGCCAGCCAGAGCCACAGCCGCGGCGGCCGGATTGCCCGTGCGCCTGCCATGATCACGCGCAAGGACCGTGCCCGCGCTTATCCGCTTATCAACGGCACACCACCCGCGTCACCCGACGACTTTGTCGACCCCTGTCATAGCCGCCCTTCCGTAGAGCCGTCCGGCAGCATATCGGCCAGGTAACTATCCAGGTCCGGCAGCCCCGGCTGCAGCACATGCCGGATCCAGGCGGCGCGTTCATGACAGAGAGGCGCCAGTTCCCATACGCAGCCCGCCCATGGCCGGTCGAGAATTTTGAAGTTCTCGGGATCTTCATCGTCGCATCCAAGCTCGGGGACGCCAGCCACTGCTGCCCTGCATTCGACAACGTTGACCCAGGTCCAGCTGTAGGCGATCAGGTAGGCGGGAACGCCGGCTCCCTTGTGCAAGATGGCCCACCCGCCTGGCGGGGTTTCGCCGTCAGGCTTGGGAAGGAGCTTCGGAAGGAACTCGTTCGCGGCCTTCTGAATGCCCTCGGAAATCTGGCCGTTTGCAGCGTTTATGTGGTAACGCTTAACCTGACGGCCGGCGGTCTCAATAGCACCGTCCGCGCGTATATATTTCTCTGTGAAAGTCATTCGACGGTTGGGCCTGAGGGCTAAGGTGGCCCCTCAGATACCTGTCTCCTTTCAGAAGATCTGAGTCTTTGGCATACGGATCGGCGTGAGGTCTGGTTGGCTATGCCGCTGGCGCGTTTTCTCCTTCCCTGGTGGAGCCGCCCGGACCTGGGCCGTACAGGCCCGGCCAAGCTGAGCACCGGGACGCGTGGTCCCGGGTGTCGCCCTCGCCCTCGAGCTCGGGCTGGGTCTGCCGGCAGGAGTCCTGTACTGTCGTGGCCGGTCGTCTTTTCCGGCAGCACGCCGAACAGTGCCTCGGTGTAGGGGTGGCGGGGTTGGCGAACAGCCTCCGTCGAGGTGGTCTCCTCCACCCTGCCCGCGTACATCACAATGGCCCGGTCGGCCCGGCCTGCGATCCCGCCCAGATCGTGGGTGAGCAGAATCGCGGCCATGCCCAGCGCTGCCGCGGGTCGTCGATCAACTCCAGCAGCAGCTTCGGCTCGCACGCCAGCGCCATCACGATGTCCGGCTAAGCGGCGCTGGAGCCGGACTTCGACCGCGTCGCGTAGCCCTTCGCCGATGAAGATGGCGGCGGCGATCACGACGACGATGCAGAATCCGGCCGGGATGATCAGCCACCAGTAGCCGTCGTAGACGTACTGCACGCCGT
>Ga0335072_10005349_pt1 | contig 18916 bp, 11 predicted proteins | sample Lox_Sample_21_FD_206725 | JGI IMG/M metagenome (GOLD analysis project Ga0335072, IMG submission 206725) | Soil microbial communities from Loxahatchee National Wildlife Refuge, Florida, United States - Lox_Sample_2.1 | ecosystem: Environmental > Terrestrial > Soil > Wetlands | place: USA... | reverse complement strand
CGTTATGCAGCGAGTAGCGATGGAACCGCGCCATAGCCGCGAGGTGTTGCGTTAGCTTCTCACTGTGGCCCGCTTCGAGGGCTTGCCGGAGTTGCTCGATTGCGTTGTTTGCGATCTGTTTTGCTTGATCTACTTTCATTTTCCTTGTCCTCCTGTTTCGGGGAGTCCTTGCTTCCTTCACCCGCAGCCGAGGGAGCGAGGACGCGAAACAGGGGACAGAAGCGAAGAGATTGGCGCGTCCAGGTCGGAACGGGCGGCACGCCTGAGTGACACAGCCCTTCGGTGGCGCGAAGCGTGCTAGTGGAGACCGGAGGCGGAGGCATCAACGCCGGGACGCGGCAATCTCGAAGCGACGAAAAGCAAAAGTAGGGACGCAATCAGCGAATCAGAAATCAGGCGGGACGGAACATTTCGGGGACAAAAGGCGTGACAAGAGGTATGCTGATGGCAATCGGGCGAGCAGAGGTGATCACATGGAGTTACGCTGCCCACAATGCAACAGCACCGATCTCAAGAAGTTGTCCCTCGCCTACGAAGAAGGAATCTCTCACGTGAATGCCCGCACACGCCTGCGTGGCGTCGTGGTCGGAAGTGACGGCCCAGACTTGGTCGTCGGCAGCGGGACAACAAAGGGAACCCAGCAAACCGCTATTTCTAAGGCCGCCGCTCCGCCGACTAGATGGTCGTACAAGAGGCTCATTGGTTGGTCAGTTTTGTTATTTCTTGCGACGGGTTGGATTGTTTTTTATACCAATACGGTGACGACGAATTCCGAAAGCGTCCTGTCGGTTCCGTTGACGCTCTATATCGTTGTTGCGCTCGGCATTTTTGCGGTCCTCGTCACATACTTTTGGAAGCATAACGCTGGCTACCGACTGAAATTGGAGAAGTGGGATCGGTCATTCCTCTGTAAGCGCTGCGGTACTATAAGTCAGCAAGACATGTCGTAAGTTCGGAGATCGCCTCGATCCTGCCTCCCGCGCGGCTCCGGTTCTGTGATCGAAATCATTGCATCGATAGCAGTTTCGAATCCGCTGGTGCAGAAGTTTTGTGCTGGTCTGCGGCGGAATCATGAATGTTGTGTAGAAGTATGATGAGTACTATGATGTTCAGGAATTTGCAACCTGGACGAAAACGATGACCGCAACGACCGTTAAATTTACCCTTCGAGGGCGCTCGTTCGAGAAAGAAAAGGCAGATGTAACGAGAGCGGCGAAAGATCTAACTCCAGGGCGTATCCAAAAATATTCCGTTGTACTGAACGGCACGAGATTCCCTATTCGGCAGCTGGTCAGCGCTCTGACCGGCGTTCCCACTATCGAGATCACCTCCCAGGACGCCTATCGCATCCTTCAGAAATTTGGTTTCGAGATCGCCATAGAGGAATAGCGGGACAGAATGCGACATGCCAGGCAAAATCGAACTAGGTCGGGAGCGAACAGCAAGTTAGCCGTCGATTTATTCGCCGGAAGCGGCGGGTTGACGCAAGGTTTGAAGAGAGCTGGTTTTGATGTTATTGCTGCGGTTGAGATCGATCCGTTAGCGGTAAAGACTTATTCCCGCAACCATCCTGAAGTGTCGATTTTCGCAAATGACATTCGAGATTTAAGCTGCCGCTCAGTACTTCGCAAGCTCGGGAAAAAAAAAGGCGAGATCGACCTTCTTGCGGGATGTCCGCCCTGCCAGGGGTTCTCAACTTTGAAGACGCTCAATGGTTCAGCTAAAGTTCGCGACAGAAGAAATGACCTGGTTTTTGAGTACTTGCGTTTTGTACAAGAGGTTCGTCCGCGGGCCATCATGCTCGAAAATGTGCCGGGATTGGCTACCGACAAGCGGATGAAGGCACTCGGCAGTGCTCTCAGTGAACTCGGTTACAAATGCCGGTTCCAGGTGCTTGACGCGCAAGAATACGGTGTCCCGCAGCGCAGGAAACGATTGATCTTGGTAGGTGCGCTCTCCGGTGAAATAGGTTTCGGCAGACGGACGACTAAACGCAAAACCGTACGCCAGGCATTCCTTGGTCTGTCAACGCGCAAGCGGCGGGACCCTTTGCATGACACGAAAGCGTGTAAGCGTTCCGATCGAATCAATGAAATGATTTCGTTGATTCCTACAAACGGCGGTAGTCGATCCAGTCTTCCGCGTCGCTTGAAGCTGCGTTGTCACCGCGAAACGGATGGTTTCAAAGATGTTTATGGTCGAATGGCGTGGAACTCGGTTGCACCCACTATCACCACAGGGTGTGTTAATCCGTCCAAGGGAAGATTCCTGCATCCCCGTGCGAATCGCGCGATTACTTTGCGTGAGGCTGCCATGCTCCAATCATTTCCGAGGCGGTACTTTTTCTCGCTAGAACGGGGTAAATTTGCGGCGGCTGCCCTCATCGGAAACGCATTGCCTCCCGAGTTTATTCGCCGCCACGCAACAAAAATTTACAGATTCTTAGAGAAGTCCGATGCCCAACATAGAAGAAGTGCTCGCGCAGAATCTCACTCGGCCCGACCAGTACAACGCCGCACTCGACGACACACCCGAAATTCTCGCACTGGCTTGCGCCGGCTCGGGTAAGTCGCGAACCCTTGCATATCGCATCGCAAGGCTGATTGCACAAGGCGTCGATCCGAAAGGTATCGTTGCCTTCACCTTCACAGAAAAGGCTGCAGAGTCCATAAAGCTGCGAGTGGCGTCGGCTCTAAAGGCGCTCGGAATACCTGATACCGTCCTTGGAGCCATGTATATAGGGACAATCCACAGTTATTGCCAAAATCTTTTAGGTGTGATGGATGCCCGGTACCGACAGTTTGACGTGCTAGACGAGAATCGCCTGAAGCTCTACCTGATCTCTCGCTATCCACAGCTAGGATTGCACCATCTGCGAACACGGAATGGGCAACAGGTCCGCTATTTCGAAGCGATAAGGCAAGTGGCCGACGCTTGGAAAATTCTCAATGACGAACTGCTGGACATACAAACGCTTGTTCAACATGACCCTGATCTCGGAGGGGTTCTTCAGAATCTCCGAGATCGACTGAACCAAGATCAATACATCGATTTTTCGATGATGATACGTCTTGTGGTCGAAGCGTTGCGGGCTGGCACTCCGCAGGCCAGACAGGCCGTCGGAGATCTTCGGCACTTAATTGTTGACGAGTATCAAGATGTGAATCCTGCACAAGAAGTGCTGATTTCACAGCTACATGGGATCGGAGCCCGGTTGTTCGTCGTTGGTGATGATGATCAGGCTATCTATGCCTGGCGAGGAGCAGATGTTTCAAACATTCTCGATTTCCAGCAACGATTTCAAGCCTCGGCGAGACATACTCTCCCCAAGAACTTCAGGAGCACGCCGCCGATTGTCGCTGCAGCGGATTCTTTCATTGCAGCTGAGCTTGGTGCACGACGCCTCACCAAGAATCCACAGGCGGACCCCCCGCTTGGGCCAAGCGATTTTCGAAAAGTCTGGTTCCACACCCGCGACGAAGAGGCGGATTGGGTAGCCGACCGCATTGCCGCTCTCCTCGGAACCCGATATCAAGAGAAGGATGGCACAGTTCGTGGGTTGACACCTGCGGATTTCGCGATTTTGATGCGTTCTACTCGACAGCCAGAAGGTAACGGAAATCCGCGTCATCTTGCCTTCACGCATGCCTTGAGCGCGAGAAACATTGACTACAGCCTCGAAGCCGGCGGCGGCATTTTTGACCGTGCTCAGGTGAGAGTTCTCCGGGACACATTTGGACTGTTACGAAACGAAAATCCGCGCCGCGAAGCAGTGGAGAATTTTTTCCAAGCCTCGATTTTGCCGGTGTACCCAGATGCGGATTTTGCAAAATTTGTGAACATAATGGCGGACTGGGGCCGGCGCATCCATCCCCCGGTTGGCGTACGGCAGAGACTGTTCCCACAGCAACTCGTCCATGATCTCCTCGAAGCGCTTGGAATTCAGATCACGAACTTCGATTCTGGAACGATGCAGGACCTCGGTGTATTTAGCAGGATGCTTCAGGACGTGGAAACGGTTTATCTGAGCATTGATTCGCCGAGGCGGTTTGGGGAAATTCTGAATTTCTTGGAGCATATCGCCGAAACGGGATATGACACGTCTACGAACGATGTACTGCTGCGCCCAGATGCCGTTACAGTATCAACGGTTCATAAGGTAAAAGGGCTAGAATTTCCTGTAGTGTTCGTAGTGGACGTAGAGTCTCAACGCTTCCCCAAGAATCGATCAGCATACGACGGATGGTTGCCGCCAGCCGTAATCGGCGCCGCGCTCACCCGTGGAGCTTACCAGTCAACTCCACAAGAGGAAGCCCGACTGTTCTACACTGCGATTACGAGGGCGGAGCGCTTTCTGTACGTCAGCGGAGCCGCCAACCTACCCGGAGCCCGTCGGATAAAAAACAGATCATCCTATTTTTTGAGGCTTGCCCATCCGCAGCTTTTGGAGATCCCGAATGGACTACCTGCGGGAATACAACAGCACCCACGGCGACGCCGGATCGATGAAACGATAATGCCGACGAGCTTCTCAGAAGTGCGCTATTTCTTGCGCTGTCCGAAAGACTTCCAGTTTCGCAAAAGCTACGGATTTAGCCCATCGATTACGGAAATGTTCGGCTTCGGCAAAACGGTGCATACTGCGGTAGAGAAGCTGCATGAGATGTTCCCCGCGGCCACTCCGACCGCTGACCAGGCCGGGCAAGTTGCCGAGCAGACCTTTCACCTCAAGCATGTCGCTCCGAGCCAAGACCCGATTAACAGGCCAGGCGGCTATGAGCGAGCGAAGGCTAAAGCAGTTTCGATTCTGAAGGAATACACCAACCATTTTGGCGCGGATTTCACTCAAGAGAGGGCTGTCGAGGTACGGTTCGAAATACCTCTCGCAAATGCGGTTCTGATGGGGGCGATTGATCTTCTGCTGAAGGTCGATGAAAACAACCAAATCTTGGACGCGACGGTCATCGACTTCAAGGCAATAGAAGGAGGGCCGGACCCCGCTAACAACCCAGACCTCGACTGGACGATGCTGGCTCTTCAGGTGCAATTGTACGCTCACGCTGCGCGGGAAGTGCTCACACAAGCTGCAAAGACCGGGTCCGTACATCTCTTGAAGGATAATCAGCGACTTGAGGTCCCCATCACGGATGCCGCAATTCATGCCGCGATTGCGAACGTTGAGTGGGCTGTAGATCAGATTCTCGCTGGTGATTTTCCGATGCGTCCGCATCCGCAGAAATGCCCTTCCTGCGACTTCAGGGCGCTTTGTCCGAAAATACCCCAGCCTTTCCAAACCGCTACGCTGCCTCCCGAGATCAATGTACCCGGCGGGATCAAGTTTCCAGCAGCAATAAGTGAATTTGATGCAGGGCCAAACGCCATAGGAGTTCAGCAACCTTGACTGACAATCTCACCCGAGACCAGCGCAGCTACTGCATGTCACAGGTGCGGAACAAGCGTACCGACTTGGAGCAGATCGTGGCGAATGCCCTGCGTCGCAAGGGACTGAAATTCCAGCGTAATCACCGGAACCTACCTGGCAGCCCGGACTTCGTTATTGCGAGCTTAAAGACCGCCGTCTTTGTGGACGGTGATTTCTGGCACGGATATAGATTTCCGTGTTGGGCAAATTCGCTTACTCCATTCTGGAAAGAAAAAATTCAGCGTAACCGTGCAAGAGACAGGCGAGTTCATGCGGCATTGCGTCGCATGGGCTGGCGAGTCGTCCGCCTCTGGCAGCACCAAATTAGGTCTAATTCGGACGTGTGCGTTAGCAAGATCGTGAATATGAGAAGCGGATCAAAATTGTTATTCTGAAGCTCCCACTTCATATTGAGTCTGAAGCCGAAAGTCAGAGGTGAACACTACAGCCATAATCGACGAATTTGCCTCTTCGCCAACAGAACCTCGAATGGACAGTTTGATTGCTGTGTTCAAGGAAAACGCCGTTTCAGATCATGAGATTGCGTACTTAGCCCAACGATTGTCCAGGTCTGGTGAGGTGTTAGCTCATGAAGTCGCCCACATCGCGGACGTTGCCTCAACCGGAGGTCCCTCCTCGCTTTCCACTTTGCTCTGTCCTCTCCAACTCGTCAGAAATGGAGCTTGGGTTCCAAAGTTGGGAGTTCCTGGCCGGCCTGCAGGCGGCATAGACGTGCTCGCCTGCATACCAGGTTTCAAATCGCACCTCACCAAGGATGAGGTATTAGAATGCCTCCACACGTGCGGTTACGCACATTTCTTGGCCGACGACACCTTTGTTCCTTTGGATGTTGTTCTGTTCAATTATCGAAAACGGACGAAGGCCATAGACGTACCAAACCTGGCTATCGCGAGTTTATTGGCGAAAAAACTGGCGATGGGGATTAGTCGCGTCGCGCTGGATGTCAGGGTGGCCCCATATACGAATTTCGGATCGACATGGCTGGAAGCGCGTGTGAATGCTCAGCGATTCATAGGAACTGCTGCCTTGTTGGGAATCGATGCGACCTGCTTTTTAACTGATGCAGCAGTTCCGTATCAACCGTTTATCGGCCGTGGCGAGTCACTGGTCGCTTTGCACCACATTTTATCCGGGAATCTGACGCCGGCGTTGACTAAACACCTCAACCTGTGTCGCACAATTTCGAACGCATGCGCGGGAGGAAACGACGCCGATCCGAGTGACCTGCGGGCAGTCTTTGCCGATCATCTGAAGCAGCAAGGTTCGAGTTGGGATATCTTTGTACGGAAAGTGGATGAACTTTTGACCCAACCGCGCGGAATCATATTTGCCAAATCGGATGGCTACCTGTCCGTTGATCTTGCTAGCATCCGGCAAATTATCATAAACCACCAAGCGGAGAGATTGGGTAAGTCTGACACACAGTTCCCCGACTCTTGCGGATTGACCCTGCTGCTTCCTGCCGGAACGGCGGTAGAGGGAGGTGTTCCCGTGGCGAGTGTCCGATCGACTGGCAATCTGGAGCAGCTCTTGGCGGAACTGCACCGATTTGTGTTCCAATCGGCAACGCAGCGGGGGGAGCGTGCGACGGAAATGGTGGACGCGAATGGGTAAGTACTGTTGTTTTGCGTGTCCTAAGAACGATTATTCTGAGCGTTCGCTCGATGCTGCGTGCGAAAGTTGCGGTCGCCCGCTCGGTTTTCCACTTAAACGGTTTCCACAGCAGGTCGAGCAGTATTCGATCATAGAGCCCCTGAACCGAGGATTCTATGCGGCAACGTACATCGCAGAGTTCGGGAAGTTCAAAGAAAAGTGCGTTCTAAAAATCGCTCCCAAGAGGATTTATGAGCACTTTAAGAAGAACTTCGAACAGGAATGCATTACACATAGAGAAGTAGCAGCGGGGTCAGAGCACGTCGTCAATTTGACGGACATGTTCGACTCGCAAATCGATTTTGGAGATATCACGCTCGACTGCCATGTAGCGGTTCTGGACTACATCAAGGGAAGCACGCTGGAAGACTTTCTTAAGGAAGATGGCTTGCAGGCGCGCGCTATCGCCCAGATTGCAATCGACTTGTTCAGAATAATGTACGAGCTTGAACAAAAGCGCGTCCATCATAATGATTTGCACGCGGGCAATCTTATCCTGCAGAAGCTAAGCACCAAGCGAGCTGAGGCCATAGACGAAAATATCAGAGTGGTAGCAATCGATCTCGGTTCGGTAGCCGACGAGAGTAAGAGCGATCCCGAGGTGAAACGGCTAGGTGATCTTCACTGGGTATCAACGCATTTGCGGTCGATGGCCGCGTCTCTATTGCGCGAGCCCGACCATCTAGAGGACTTAGACTATCGTATCGCCAGTGTTCTGGAAGAGGTAGCCTACCGAATAACGCCCGCCGTAAACACGCAGCGACCACCGGGGATGGATGAGCTGATCCAAAGTGTCAGGCGAGCGTTTCAGCAGGTATCGTCGCCGTGGAAAGAACCGCTAATCCTCAGAAATTTTCAAGACTCCTATAACGCACAAACGCTTTCGCCCTGGTATGTGCCTCTTCTTCTTGTTGACCCGGACGAAACCTGGCTGCAGCGCATCAGCACTCCGGGGCCACAGATCGTAATGGGAATGCGAGGTTGTGGCAAAACGATGTTGCTGAGAGCGGTACAGTTTCACGCACGGGCAGCTCCTCGTCCGAATGAAACGGATGAACAGGTTCGTCAGAGAATATCGAATGACCGTTTTGTGGGTCTCTTCGTATCCGCAACGCGGCTCTTAGACAAATACGATGGGCCAGCAGACTCGATACACGAACCGTATGCCCGTCTGTTGGTTGCATATGCCATCGAAGCCGCGCGAGCCTTGCGCCATGTCGAGGAAATTGATAAGACGTTGCTCGTTCCGCAAGGGCACCAACAACTAGCGACAGCGGTGCGAGACTACCTGGATACGCCGGAACCTTTTGATACCGCAATCTCGTTAAATGATCTGGAGCGTCGCTTTCTTCATTGTCTCGTGAGACTCAGCAGAGGTGATGATCGCTTTCGTCTACGTGGACATCCGTCGGTAGCATTTCAACATTTGGCCGAAGCAATCCGAGAATGCACGACCATATGGAAGAACTCTTATGTGTTGTTTCTCTTGGATGATGTCTCGACCCGGTATCTTAAAGCGCAGCAAATTGCAGAACTCTTTTCTGTGTTGCTTTTTCAGAACGATGCGTGTGCCTTCAAATTAACGTCCGAAGCGCAAACCCTTGCCTTCCTAAAATCCCCCGGCCAAGTTGAGCCTGCGCGTGAAGGCCGTGATCTTGCACAATTCGATCTTGGAGCGGAGGTCTATGCAAAGATTATTGGCCGGCAGACAGGCGAAGGGAAAGATTTTGTCGCCAAGATTCTGGAACGCAGGTCTCGGTATTATCCAAACCACCCGATGGTCACCCCTGAAAGAGTTGTTGGCGACACACCACTCACACGAATTGCGGAGAATATTGTTAACACGGCGCGCACGTCGAGGAAAAACAAGGAAATCTATCATGGCATAACCGCCCTGGCCCGTGTCTGTGTCGGTGACATCGGCGACGTCATCAGTCTTTACGAGAACATCTTGAAAAAGGCCGACAAAACTCAATGGCCTATAGCGTCGGCAATCCAGTCAGAATGTTTTCAAGAGTTTTGTAGTCGTCGTCTTTACGATCTCAATAGGAGAAAGGGAATACTCAAAGACACTGCTCTCTCTTTCGGCGAAGCCTCTCATGAGCTGCTATTGAAATCCGCCCGTGATTTCATCGAACGCAGAACTGACCGGAGGCGTCTCCGGCAGTACATGTCGATCTACGTACGGATTACAAGCGGGGATACCGCTTTTCAGTATGAAAGATTGCGGGACCTGATTGATTCGGGAGTGTTCGTATTTGCTGGCGGTGCAGGATCACCCCGCTCCAAGATGCGGGACTCCGACCCCATACAGCAATTCAAGCTCACTTACCGAAAGATTTATGGATTATCAAATTTGATCGGTCTGGCGGAGAGCGACCGATTCGAGCTGTCTGGTGATCAGTTGGAGGAATGGCTACGCTCACCGAAGACTGGCAAAGACATTCTGCTCCGAAATCTTGGCTCAAACGGAGATACACCAGATCCCGATTCAGACATCGCTGAGGACTCGGTTTCATCCTCGGCCACGGAAGCTAGCACCCAAACGACCTTCGTAACTGCCCAGCGAGAGCTCTTCAGCGAATTTCCAGACGTTCATGCAACCGATGACTCCCTCTCGCCGGAAGCCGAACAGGAATCCATTGTCACCGCTTGGCTCACTGACAAGCGCCCAGTCGTGCGGCGCGTCAGCTTGCACGAGCTTAGTCAATTGAACGTTGATCAAGCCGTGTTGGGACTGGGTTTCGAGGAAAGAACGCTGGAGTCCACAATACGCTTGCTTCGGACTACATCTCCGAAGTCGGCATGGCTTGTATCCTATCGGGAGCCTGGGAAATCGAATGAAATGCTGAGTGTCGTCCGATCCGGTGGAATTGCCATTTCGACAAAATCTTACGAGGAATTAGTGGACGATTGTGCTGTTGAGGTCTGCGATGGGACGGTTCTTATCGATATTACCGGGCTTGCGAAACCCGCGCTCTTCTTAACGGTCAAAGAAACATTGCGCAAGAATAAGAAAGTGCTGATCTCTCATACTCGGGCGCAGTCCTACTACCCGCTGGACGAAGATATTCGCCGCGTACTCGATGCTGAGCAGGCTGGCGATCATTATGCGCTGCTAGATGAACTATCAAGAATTCTTACCGGCGAAAAAGCCCCATACACACTTCACAAGTTACTCTCGACGGAGTCAGATGAGTCACGTCGGCGAGTGCTGTTTGCTTTCTCATCGGCGAAGCACGAGAGACTTCTTTCATTGTTGGACAAACGAAGCTACGACCGCATAGAACTGATACTTCCGAATGCCAATACACCAAGGGGAGAACTCGCCAGGATCGCAGCGGAAGTTGCTGCTCGTGCATTTGCCAGTGCTACGATTGACCGTCTGGATTCGGACGATATAGAGGGAGTCCTGGAGCTCCTACTTCGCCGGTATTGGCATTGGTATGTTCAGAGGGGCTTCAATTTTGAGCTTGCGCTTACCGGTTCCAAGCTACAGGCAACGACAGCGGCGGCATTAGCTGCCTGTTTCAAGGTCGCACAGTGTTGGTACGTTCAACCTCAGGAGTTTGATCTCAGACGCTTTACGCAGGGAGTCGGCGAAACGAGATACTACGAAATATCGCTTCAGGGCTTCTCCTAAAAAGATCAGGATCAGGCTTCCCCTTCGGGCAGAAAACCTATGGGCCAGGACGGTCCGCTAGCATTTGTGAAAAGAGCTGCCGGAGATAAACTCGTCCTCCATCTTCAAGGAAAAGTACATTGCGATCCTGAACATTCTGCTTCGTAACAGCGGTGCCGATCCAGCTGATCTGGTTGAAGGGTGTTCGCGACAGAATGAAGGAATTCAAAACTATGGTCGGGTCGTTTAACAACGCCTGTTTTTCCTTTATGACTTTGTAGAGCTGAAGTTTCGGTGAGTCTAGGCCGAATTCGTGAATGATGCCTTTGGGATCGACGAAGGTAATGTACTGGAGCCCTTCGCTGAGGACCCAAACAATGAAATCTGGGTAGAAGTTGCCCGCTTCAAAAAAACCGATGCCACGTCCCCGAGATCTATTTCTCAATAGGTAGAGCTCTTTACCGGCGAAAAGTCCGGTCTTTTGCGCCTGATAATAGTCCCGCAAGTCTTCGACAAACTGGCGCTCGCCATCGTTCAATGCAACGGGTGTGACTTCCACTCCCTCGGCGCAGATCAAGGGGTGATACAGATGCTCTCGAATGAACAAGGGCCTTAAATCATGGCTGAAGCCGGCCAGTGCGATTCCTGTGAAATCTCCCTGCTTGATAACCTCTCGGAGTCGGATGACAGTTTCGCGAAGCTCATTGAGTTGACGTTGCAAAGCCGCATTTCCCTCGTCCAACCGCACAAGGTACTGATCGTCTTCAATAAAGTTTTCATCAGCCGGAGTCAATTCGACATATCTCAGATGCGGGGCTTCGGCTGCTGATTTCTTGTATTTGTAGAACCTCTCACAATACTTTTTCAGTAGCGCGACTGCGATCTGCTGCCAGATTCGAACATGACCGAAATCATCAAATGAAAGAAGCTCTTGGGGAAGAAAAAGCGTGTACCAACTCTGATCGTTCAACAATTCTTCTAACTTGTTTCTTTGAAGGCAGAGGTTGTACCAGCCCTTTTCGCTCTTAAGTCGTTGCAGTTCGAAGTAGATTTCGTCAAAGTCGAAAAAGGCCAAGTGCGCTGAGGTCAATTTCGCCTCATTCTTCGCCGCCTTTGCCGCCTCCGTGGAGTCGTCGGTAGCGCGCAGAGAAAAGACTCTCGGATACCAATCCAATACTATCCGTGCTGGCTTTTCCCCCGGCCATTTGTCCAAAATAGGCCTGTCGCCGCTTCGTTTGAAATCGAATCCATCAGGTCTCAGAACTCGGAGTCGAGACGGCCACGAGCGTTTCACGATTGGCAGACACAGCTCAATGGTTTGGGCTGGAACGCCTTCGGCGTCGAGGAACTCGCGAAACCGATCCATATAATCGGCTTTCAAGCCAAAGACATAGAGCTTTTCCAGAGCTGGAAGATGATCCGGGTGTCGTCCTGGCAATGCCTTGCTGCGCTTAAGGGTAAAGTCTCTTCCCCAAAGGCGAACACCGCGCCCAAATAATTGGATTATCTGTGAGCCTTCGGACCTGCCCACATTCATTAAGCCGAGCATCGTGACTCGAAAGCTATTCCAGCCTTCGCTAAACTTCTTGGCCCCGATCAGGAGGTTTACAGAACTTTCCCCCGCATTGATTGTTGCGAAAAGAGAGCTCGACACCTCCAATTCGTTGGCGACGAGCGACTCTTCGGCGCGGCATTGAGCGAACAAGTCTTTCGGATCACCGATATTGACTACCCCGAAGGGTCTATTCTCGCCGACCTGTAAAGCGAGCTCACCCTCGCTCCGCTTCAACCAATTCACCCGGAGACCTCCGACGCTCAGAGCGTTGAATAATAACCGGAGAATGTCCATGTACAGCTCTTCTGCGGACATGCCGAGCCCTTTTAAATAGTCAAATGTGTTGCGGAAGAGGGGCTTTTGTTCCCGATCCACCAGCGCCGATATGCCATGGACGAGTGTCTGAAGCCGCACGAAAATTGCTTCTCGGTTGGCGGGTGCCAAGAAACGGTTGAGGAAAAGTAGAACATCGAGGACATCCGATACCTCTTTCGCAGACGGCGTCGCTGTCACGCGGGCAGCGACGAAAATCCACAGCGGTTTCTCGACGTTGTACGGACCGATCTGAGTACGAAAGTCTCGAAAGACGCGGAGCTGCTGATAAAAGGCGAGAAGGGATGCCGTCATGTACATCTCGCGGTTGTCAGCAATCCAATCGTTGAGATTTAGGATTTGATACTGCTTGCCATAGCCATCGCGGTAAAAGTACTTATACGAGTAGTCGAAGATTATGCATTTGGAGTACTGATTGGGGAGATTGGGGTTGCTCGTTGCACGCATCGCCTGACCAAACGTCGCCGAGTATTCGAAAGAGAATCCCTTGGCACAAAGTTGAGCCCGATACTGCATCCACACACTGTCTTCCCCCGATGCTCCACGGTGTCCTTCATCCACAAGTACGAGGTTATTCCCTTCGAACGCTTCTACATCTACGGTTTTTTCCTTCGATTCATCCTTTAACTTATGAATGTCGATGACCTCAACTCTGTCCTCCTGGAAAAGCGTCGCCGCCTCTCGCCGGAAGATTTCGCTCGCGATTCCAGACTTTTCAAATTCGCGAACGTGTTGCTCTGATAGCCTTTCGTTCGGCGTTAGCAAGATGATTTTGTTCAGGTCCCGTTCGTGTCCGTATTTTCTCAAGTAAAACAAATATTGCTTGAGATTGACATGCATCAGAAGCGTCTTCCCAGATCCTGTAGCGGACCACAATGCGAGCTTGCGCAAATCGTCGATTTCGTAACGTGGTAACGGATCGTTGGTCTTCGCATTAAAGGCCGATATCCGTTGATTTAGATCCAGTTGCAGTTGTTCCGAGGCAGAGAAGAAGCGATCTAAATAGATTTCACAAAACAAGAGAGCCAGATATTGGAAATACTTCGGTAAGGGTCGCCTTCCATTGTCCACGCGGTCGGTAGCGATCTGTGTCCAATGCCGGACGATGTTCGCGTCGTAATCGGCAAGGAGATCCTTTGAGAGCGACGCATCATTCGCCTTGCGATTGGCGACGAGAGGCAGAAAAACAGTTTGGCCCTCTCCTGTGAATCCTTCATACTCGTCCCAATGGCCGTCCCCAGTTAGTTCTTGCAGGTTCTTGACACCGAACAGCCCAAACACCCACTCGCATAGGATCAAGCGCTGGTCAAATCGAGCGTGATCGCCCCGAGCCTTGTCACCGATAACGCGGGTTGCTCGCGGAACACGGCGCGTTGTACTGGCCATTCTAGGCATCTCGCGAATCAAACATTTGTTTAAGGAATTCTTCTTCAATCAGTCTTACTTCCCAGTGCTCCTCAGCTTCCCGTAAATTCTCCAGAGTGTTGTCAGCATTGACATAGACAATGTCGAGCCCGGTTCTTTGGACTTTGCCGCAATCACTGCCGAAATAATTGTCAAGATCGGCATTCGATTTTTGCGCGGCATTTCGCCAAATCACAAGGACCTTCTTCCCTTCAGGGCTGTTGCCCTCGACCAATTTCAACCCAGAAACGCTGCTCATTCGCTTGATTCGTAGCCCGATGAGATAGTTAAAAGTTTCGACCAGATCGATGGTTACGGAACGTGTTTCGCCTACCGTCCCTGTCGCGATCTGTAAACGATAGTTCAGCGGGTCTTTGAAGTGCTCCACACTCAGCAGTGACGAAGCGCCCTGTGACTCCACATCGAGCATGTATCGCAACACATAGTCCTCCCGCAGGTCCGGATAGCCATCGAGAAGACTTTGCTGGGAGAATGTTCTCGACTTGAATTCGAGATTATTTAGCGTATCTTCATACGACTCCAGATGAATGTACTTTAAAACTTGACTGACACCATCTCGACTCAGTGGTTTGCCATCTTTCCAACGAGTCGCATATACGGCTTTCTTCATCCTCGGAAGCAGAACGGTATCGAAGTATCGACCCATCTCAACCAGGATGAATTTACGTCGCCCGCCGTCTTCACGATTCAAATTCACTATTGCATGGCCGGTCGTGCCTGATCCCGCGAAGTAATCGAGAATAAGCCCGTCCTCCTTCGGACACGAGACGCGGATGCAATCTTCAACTAGATGAATGGACTTGGGGAACGAAAACGCAGCTACGGTCCCAAGCATATCGGCAAGAAAGTTTGTTCCGTACTCGGTAGCTGAATACTCCTTCTTGTCCCACCATGTAACAGGGAGCATTCCCTCCCTTTGGATACGAGACTTGAAATATATGCCAGTTTTACCGCCCTGCTCGCGCCTGCTACAAAAGTCCGCGAGTGTCCCTATGACGCTCTCAACGCCCCATTTCCACCGCTTTTCTTCCCCCTGCTCATTGATGGGCCAAACGATCTCTTCGTCTGACCCAGGTTTTTCCTTTAGCAACCAATCCCTTTGGGAGGAAACCCACTCCATTTGGGGGATGCGAATCTTCCCATCGCGAGCAAAAATCGGGTAGTACATTCTTCGTCGTGCGGCACGGCTCGCTTCTGCTCCTCCATGTTTGCGAAAGTTAACCCATTCAAAAGGACTTGCCTCGTCACGTTCGTCATATCGGGCCAGTTGTTTTTCTGAGCGCCTGAGACGACCGACGGATGCCAAGGGCGAAGCCCCGACAAAAATGGCGTAGTCGTGGGCAACAGAAAACCCCGTCGGCGTGGAGCGCCCTGCGGGGTTGCTTCGAACTGCAACCGTGCCTAACACGTCCGAAGCCCCATAAAGCTTTACGAGTAGCAGCTTCAGGTGCGCAACCTCGACATCATCAATGGCTACGCAAAGAACGCCCGAATCGTGCAGCAGATCTCGCGCCAAGACGCACCGCGATTCCAATAAAGCCAGCCATGAGGAATCTTTGTAGTCGTTTTTGTAGAGAATGGCCGAAGCGTCGGTATTATATGGAGGATCAATATAGATAGCGTTGACCGATTCACCGTATCTCTCAGAGAGTAATCTTAGAGCGTGAAAGTTGTCGGACCGCACAAGAACACCATTAACGGCCTGATCGAGATCTCCCAAGGCTTCCACTAATTTCTCTGTAAAAGTAGGCGAAAAATGTTTGGTATCGACTACCAAGTATGGATTGGACTGCAAGAACTCAAGAGTCAGCGGTTTGGAATAATCGACGCCACCGCTTAAAGTTCTTTTGATTTCATTGATTCTGAAAAGCTCGACCCATTCTTCGTGCTGCGCGTCGTTGCAAATGATCTCTCGAAGTAAATCCGGCGGTACGCGGTCAACAGTTACGCAATAATGCGTCTCGATGACAAACTTCTTCTTTAGCCAGAGTCTTTTTTGGAATGTCTCGAACTGAGCAAGCAAATCGATGATCTTGTGCGCCGCGTTGCGGATCGCTTTAATCTTGCCCAAATACTGTTCAACTCGCGCCGAAGAATCGGACTGGATGTCATCCAGATGGAGCACTTCATTCTTAATGTAGAAATCTAATTCCCGCTGCAGGAAGCGTTTCAGATCCTTGTGGATAAAGTAGTCGAAAGTATTTCTAGCAGTGTAGTCCGCGAGGTGATTATCCAGCACTGTACGATCCGGGTTACTCTTCGTCGGTGCCTTCTTGGCTAGATCGGCCACCCAGTCGCGTGATGCATGGTCTTCTAAGATTCGCCGAGCAGCCTCAGTGTTTAGTTCGGCTTGTTTTCGTCGTTCGGAATCGGCCTCATATATAAAGCGAATAATCAGTTCGCCATTCTGCTCTGTGACGGCATCGGTGTTGCAGAGTACGAAACGACGATCTTTGCCGTTGGAGGGACGGTTATTGTTCACTTCCGTGTCTGCCGCCGCCAGTTTGAAATGCGCACGCCTGCCGCTCGGCAATTTAAAAGTGTAATCACGAAAGTGTTCTGTGGTTTTAATGTAGTACTGATCGGCATTGGCCCAATGGAGTTTTACTTCTTCGCCTTCATAAGGAATTGCGTATACTCCCGGTTTGTATCGACGCTGAGAGATGAAGTCGCCTGTGTCGTAATAACGCCTGAAGAAGTTATAAAGATCCGAAAAGGTCTGTTCTTCCTCCGCGACCAGATCCGTGCTTTCACGAAGTTGCCGGCGCAGACCCTCAACCATTGGGCTCGCGCCGGGCGCGATGCCCAACTGGACTGCGGCTTTCGTCGCCGTTTCGAGGTCGGCCTCGAGCGCCGACCGCTTGCTCAGATCGAGCGAACCGAGGGCGGCCTTTACTTGTGGGAGGAGGTCCGTATCGAGAAAACGGGCTATTTCATCTCGCTTGGCATTGATAATGCGGTAGATGCCAAAATCCAAGTCGGCCTGATCGAACATGAACAATTCGGCCAACAGTAGTCTGAATTTGTCGTACGCAGAGGTGCTCATCGGTTAATATCGCGCAATTCCCCCTCAAATTCCGTTCAAAGCAAAGCTTTACCAATGATCGATCAGGATTAGCACGTTGGAGTGTACAATAGCGACGGCAGGGACAGAAACTTCTCGCCAAAGCGCTCGTTAATGTTCACGCGGCTTCCAAGGTGAGCCTCAAGCCTACCGCCTTGGCAACAGCATAGAGTGTTGAGAGGCGCGGATTTCCGCTCGCAGACAGGGCTCGATATAGGCTTTCGCGTTCGACTCCTGCAGCTTTAGCGATCTTAGCAATCCCCCGCGCTTGAGCCACGTGGCGCAAGGCGAGGAGGAGAACGCGGGGTTCGTCCGATTCTTCCAAAGCGGCCCGAAGATATTCGGCAGCGAACTGGGGGTCCTTGCGTATCCTGCGGACCATAACCTCGTCGTGAGAAATACTTGCTGTACGTTTCATTTCCTCTTCGTCCTCGCTCTGTAATCGGTCAGGTATTCGTATGCCGTCGCGATATCTCTCGACTGCGTGCGTTTGTCCCCTCCGCAGAGAAGTAATACGCGCGCCTGACTAATCAACGCGTAATAAACGCGGTAGCCCGGTCCCCAATCGACGCGGAGTTCACATAGCCCCTGTCCCAGCGCCTTGCAGTCGCCGAAGTTGCCTGCCGCGATCCGGTTAAGTCTCGCCGCGATCTTGGCTTGCGCCCGGATGTCGGCCAATTCGGAAAGCCAGTCGTCGAAGGCATCCTTGCCGCTCCGGGTTATGTAATGGCGAATTTCGACGGCATCAGTCATTGTAACTTAAAGATCACAGCATATCAAGAGGGCCAACTTCTAGGGATTCTAGATCTGCCACCCCGCTAAAAGATAACTCCTCCCTAGTCTTCTTCCCCCTTCAGAACCACTCCACTGGTCGGTTTACCGACCAATTCAAGAATTTTCGCACCGAAAGGCCTGGGTGCTGGTAGAAGACGACGATATGAAAGCTAATCAGAAAGTTGGTAAGAAACGGGTGGTGCAAATCGACAGCGGTCGGGAGTTCCCCGGTCTTAAAGGAAAGGTAGTGAAGCGGGTTGAGATTGGCAAGGGCGAGGATCACGACTTGTACATCCATGTTCGCTTCAGGGACGAAACGGAATTGTGCTTCTGGCTAACGTCCCGGATTGTTATAGAAGAGGCTGACCTCGGTGACTGGAAGGCCGGCGATTTCGTTCAGAAGCGTGCGTTCATTCAGAGCCCAATGGTTAAGGCCATTGTCAGGCAAGATGCGCTGTTCAACAAAATTTCAAAACAGTTAGACAGGGAACAGCGCCAGGAGGAACGCCGCTTGAAGAAAGGTAAGCTGTCTCCTGACGTGATGATGAAGCAGGCCATAGAGTGGATCAGGGAGACCATGGATTATATCGTTACGCCGAACGAGGCAAGAAAGTTTCTTGAGCGACTACCGCGTGCGACGCCTCAATTACAGGAACTAACTCAGCAGATGAAGAACGTGAAGAACGGGTAGGACGCGCCAGAGATGATGCCCTCCTCAGCAATGCATAATCGAAAAAAATACCAGTGCAGACACGATATTCAGTACCTGTTTTGCGGCCCCCCTACCGAAATTTAAAGTACGACCATTCCCAAAAAGTTGGGAACATTTGGGAACAATTAGCCCCAAAAACCGCCTAAAATCGTGATACACGATGCGCGAAAGTGCTAGACGAGACAACTACTTAGCTTTTTTGAGTTTACCTTGGGCGCAGGAGGTCTGGAGTTCAAATCTCCACGCCCCGACCACTCTTCCAATAATGCTGGATTGGACCCGCTGGGATCTTCGTGCGCCTGAACCCCATTCAGGCGTCGTGAGAATGGGGATGC
>Ga0335072_10005348_pt1 | contig 18917 bp, 15 predicted proteins | sample Lox_Sample_21_FD_206725 | JGI IMG/M metagenome (GOLD analysis project Ga0335072, IMG submission 206725) | Soil microbial communities from Loxahatchee National Wildlife Refuge, Florida, United States - Lox_Sample_2.1 | ecosystem: Environmental > Terrestrial > Soil > Wetlands | place: USA... | reverse complement strand
ATCTGCGACGCAACCGTCGGCAACCTCCGCAGTCTGCACACCATCCCTCGACGCAAGCTCGTGCGCATCTATAACGGCGCAGCCGCCTTACGGCGCGTTCCGCCTGAGCACTGTCCCCCAAAAAGCGGATTCACCCTTCTCTATGTTGGCCGTCTTGTGCCGGTCAAGAATCATGCGCTGCTGCTGGAGGCCTTCCGCATCGCGCTCGCCTCCGTGCCCACGTTGCGCCTGTGGATGGTGGGCGACGGCAGTGAACGCGCGGCCACCGAGCGCCTCGCCGCCGACCTGGGAATCGCGGATGAGGTCACCTTCTGGGGACAGCGGCTCGACGTCGCCCCCTTCTTCTCCGCAGCCGATGCGTTCGTTATGTCGTCGAGGTCGGAGGGGCTACCCATGTCGTTGCTGCAGGCTTTTTCGCTGGGATTGCCGGCCATCGTTACCGATGTGGGGGGAATGGCGGAGGTGGTGCGGCTGGCGGAGGGCGGGATCGTGGTACCCGTGAACGATCCAGGCGTTACGGCCAATGCAATTCTGCGGTTGGAATCGAGCGACCCGGAACGGGCTCGGCTCCGGATGAGGGCAAGCAACGCATTCCAGACGCACTTCAAAATGCAAACGATGACAGATGCGTACATGAAGCTTTACCTGCATCCGGAGAGGACGAGTCGTCAGGGGGCGCAGGGTGTCACCGATCTAAATGTCCGGCCCAATAAGCGCGTTGACCCATAGCTCTATATTCCGTGCCAGATCATGATTTTCAATCGCTCGCTGGCGGCCTTTCGCGCCCATCTGCGATCGCAGTTTGGCGTCCTTCGCAAGCTTGAGAATAGCGCCGGCCAGCTCCTCTGCGGAGTCGGGGTCGAATAAATAACCATTTTCCCCGTCTTCGATCAGTTCCGGCAAACCGCCCATTCTGGACGCAACGACAGGCAGACCTGCCCTCATTCCCTCCGCGACAGCAAGACAAAACGCCTCGTGCCACTGTGAGCACTGAATCTGAATGTCCGCCGCTCGGAATGCGCCACTGCCGGACAGGTCCTCGATCATTCCCGTCCAGGTTACATTTCCGGCGATCCCTAAATTGTCCGCAAGGCGCTGGTAGTCAGTCCGATTGGCGCCATCTCCGCAAAACACGAAGTGAACGTCCTCGAGATCGTCCAGGACGCGCCTGGCCGCGCGCAGTGCCACATCGATCCCCTTTTCCGGGACCAGCCAGCTGACTTTCAGCACTACGACTCGCCCAAACGGAATACCGTATTTCGTCCTGAACGCAACGCCCTCTCCCAGGTTCGGACTGATTTTCACCCCGTTGTAGATGACCTGAGTCTTCGCAGGAGAAATGATCCCCTCTTTATCGGATCGCTCCTTCACGAACCTGGACACGCATATAGATCTGGAAAGCGGACGCATAAACGTTCGGACCTTCCAGGGTGCTATGTAGTTATAGGATTTCGCGGTCCTTGAAGTCCCATCTTTGTATACCCGGCGTTGTACTCCCATGAGCCAGGCTAACAGCGGCCACCAGCGCACCACGCCGCCTAATGTATACAGGAGTACTTGCGGACGATATTTTCGCAGCAATTGGACGAATGTCCACGCGTTTCCAAAACTGACACCCAACTGTTCGTGCATGACGGCCAGCGATACGTTTCCTGGGGAAAGAAGGAAATCTTTCACACCTGGGGGTGGGGAATCCTGAAAGCACATCGTTAGCCCCCACCCGTGCTTCTGGAGCTGGCGCGCAAGCTCAACCGCGAACGCCTCGAGGCCACCAATTTTGTTTGGCGACACAGCGGCTGCGAAGAACACGCTTGGCGCAGCATCGGGAGGTGATAAGCGGGCTTGCATTACTGATTCTTTAAATCCATGTCCATGTCCGATTTCATCGGAAGACACAACACGTTGACGACATCCGACTCACCCGGAAGCTTTTTCAGCGGAACGAGGACGTCGCGTTTGTGAACATAAACGCTATAACCAAGTCTCCTTAAGTGCGATACAAGCTCCGACGGCGAGCTACCTGCACGTCTGAGCTGCTGAGGCATCAACTCGACGAGCAGAACGGGCTTGTGTGCAATCAAGCTTCGCTCGCCTCCCCGCAATACCGACACTTCAAGGCCCTCAACATCAATCTTCACGAAATCCAGGCGCGACAACCGATTCCTGGCGACGAAGTCGTCAAGAGTCGTCAATTCGATCTCCACCTCTCCAGCGTTGTTGATATAAGCAGCACCGGAATTGCCTTTTCGGGTCGTGAGCCGAGACCTTCCCCCCATATCCGACAGCGCTGTCGGGACTACAGTAATCGTTTCGGTGAGACTGTTTAAGGTAATGTTTCGCTCTAAACGAGTCCGGGTAAGAGGATTCGGCTCAAACGCGAACACACGGCAGTCGCGCTCCAGGAACGCAGCTAGTGTAACCGAGAAATATCCAAAGTTCGCCCCGACATCACAGATGACGGCACCCTTTCGAAGGAATCGCTTGATATGGTAAATGTCCCACCGATCGCGTTCCCCGAGCCAGAACAGATTTTGTTCGACATAGTCAGACGGATTAAGCAACCAACGAAGTCTTAAGCGCTCAACCTCGTAATCGTGATCGATATCAACTTTGAGCACCTTTCTGAGTAGGGCATGAGTTTTCCACTGGCCCCGATGCTGCAAGCGAGTTCCATAGAACTCAAGCAACCTAAACATAAGGGGCTTCCCATTCATTGCTCTGTTCTTTTGCATGTTATCTCATATGTGAAAGCATGTTAAACGGTGCTGAGGTGTTAAAGGCAACGGCTGTCATCGTAAGTTTATTCGTGGTGCCAACAGATATCGCTATCCTCATCGAAACATCAGTGTGTGGTACTTGGCTAACCAATGAGCCAATTATCGATTCCTCCTGCAGTCATCCGTCAGCGGTATCGGCGTCCCCATATCCACAATCTCAAAGTCCGTCACCTTCAGCGGCGCCAGATCATGCGTGCCGAAATCGACATCTTCGTACTTCGCAGCCGTGTCCGCGTCGTTTTGGGCCGTGAGCGTGATGGTGCCGCCATCCGACAGAAACATGCCGTATTTCTGCATCGCGCGGGCTACCATCCGAGCCGCCGGCTTTAGCTGCGTCAGGTCATAATCGGCCTTGAGCCGGAAGCGCGCCCCCATCGGCGGCGCATCGTCAGGTCCGTGCGGCCCTCCCGCATGCGTTGCCGGATGTACGAAGACATGCGCCCGTATCCGCGGATTCGGCAGGATGAACCGCAGCGCATGGTTGATGCTGCCCGTAGCCAGTTCATCCGCATTGAACAGCAGCGGGCTCACCGGCAATCCCGCCGCATCCGCGCTCGTGCACTGATCCCCGCGTCCGGTCGAGGGATACAGGCGGCTCAAATCCCACACGGCAATGAACTGAGCGAAAACAGCCCCGCCGGTCTCATTCGCCTGGTAAGCTTCGTACAGTTTGTGCTGGCTCCGGTCCACGACGAGCAGGTGGCAGTCCTGCTGCTGGACCTCGCACTGATACCCCGGTTCCCCCTCCATTCCTCCACCAGGGGGCAGCGGAATGGTCGCGACCGTATCGGAGTCGCGCGTGTAAAAATCTGGACCCTTCCTAAACGGCACCCGTGGTGTGTTCGCGTCGGCCTGAAGCACGCGCATGCTCCAGTCCACCTGCATCCGGCCGTGGCCCCAGCCGCCGGCGCTGGCGAGCCAGTCGATGATGGCGGAGGACTGAGGATCGAGCGGCGCGTGACTGATGTCCTGGGTCCAGGCGGAACCCGGCGGGAAATAAGGCAGGGGGGCCGTTACATGATCGAGGCGCGCAGCTCTGACTCTGATGGTGTGATCATGCAGACCATAGATCGCGACGATTGCCGCCATCCCGAGGGCGGAGATGAGCAGGATTCTCCGATAAGTCATGATCTCTTCGTCCTTCCTTTCACTCTGGCCTGCTGCAATGGTCAGAAACTTTTCGTGCCGGATGGACCGGCGACAGCGCCTGATTTGAATTGCGCCCGATTCAGGGTATCGGGAGGCGAATTCTGCGCGGGCGGCGCATTCCATATGTGCCACAAGGCCCCTCGGGTTGTGAGAAATCGATAGAGACCGACGATGGCCGCTGCATTGAGTACGAGGAGAGCGCTGGCGGGAGAAGCGATGCGTCCGATTATTGGAATTCTCACGTACAGGGCGCACACAGCTAACAACAGCCCAAATAGCTGTACGGCAGCCGCAGCGGTGTATAGCGGCGAACCAGCGGAGATCATCAGCGCAGAGCCAGGCAGGAGGATAAGAAGGTAAGGCACGATTAGCCTGGCTATCTTATGCGAGACGAGCTGAAAGAGTACCCGGTTCTGCAAGCTGAGCGTCCATGGGGCAAGTTGAAAGAGCTGGAAGTTTCCTGCCAGGGTGCGTACCTTGCGATGAAACTCCCTCCTGGCTTCCTTTGGCCAGGTATCGTAAACATGTGCCGTTGGATCAAGAACGGAGCGAAACCCCTGACGAACGACCGAAAGCGGCTGAAACATGTCATCGAGAATCAGTCCGGCGGGCAGTGGAGTGGCGAGCTTCCTCCGGATAGCGTAAAAGCCACCATAGACACCCACCGTGGAGTCGACAGCACTCTCGCAGGTTCTGATCCACTGCTCATATCTCCAGTAGAGACCACTAATTGCAGTGGCCGCTACGTCATGTCCATCATGACGCAAAACGAGTTCGCCCGTCACACAGCCTATCTGCGGATCGGCGAAGTTCCTGACCAGTTGATCGATCGCACCCGGCGCAATCTCGGGGCGGATGTCCACGAAGAGAAGGATGTCCGCAGTGGCGCTTGCCATGCCCGCATTGACGGCGACGGCCTTGCCGCGGTGCTCGTCCAGGACGATGGTTTTGAGACGGGGGTGGTGTTGTTGTGCAAGGAATTCCGCCGAACCATCGGTCGAGCCGTCTGAAACGACGATGATCTCCTTCAGGTTCGGATAATCGAGACCACGAAGGTGCTTTATTTTGCCAGGAAGCAGCGCGATGCCGTTGTGAACCGCAAGGATGATACTGACACCTGGTCGGATCGGGGCAGTTCGCCATGGCCGCGGCCGCAATCGGGAGAGCACCCACTCGGCGGCAGGGTATCCGACATAGGTGTAGGCGATGCCGATCAGGGCAATCCAGAACACGACCCTCACTGCGCACCTCTCTGCATCAGAATTGTCTTGATCGTCTCGAAGAGGATAAGCAGATCCAGGCCAATAGAGAGGTGTTTGACATAGTAGAGGTCGTACTCGAGCTTGCGCCTGGTTTCTTCCAGGCTTGCACCGTACTTATAACGAACCTGCGCCCAGCCGGTGATACCGGGCCGAATCATATGCCGCAGATCGTAGTAAGGAATCTCGTTTGTGAGCCATTCGACAAACTCAGGGCGTTCAGGCCGGGGACCCACAAATGACATCTCCCCGAGAAGAACATTCCACAGTTGGGGTATCTCATCGAGGCGAGTCTTTCTCAAGAACCTGCCGAGCGGAGTGACGCGAGGATCATTGGTGATGGCCCAGACGGCGCCGGCTGCTTCGGCATCCTGGCGCATCGTGCGGAACTTACGAAGAACAAAGGGGCGGCCGCCACGGCCAACGCGCGTCTGACGAAATAAGATCGGACCTGGAGAGGAAAGACGAACCGCCAACATGATGAACGGCACCATGGGCAGGGCCGCCGCCAGTCCGATGCACGCGAGCAGAATCGAAAGGAGACGACGTTCGATCTGCAGGGAAGGTCGGACGTTGAACCCATCGGAAAAGATGAGGCCGCTGGGATTGAGCCATTCCAGCGGTAGCCTGCCGGTGAGCTTTTCCATCACCGACGCGGCGTCTTCGACACGAACACCGCGCAGGCGAAGCGTGAGGAGTTCGCGAACCGGCATCGACCCGCGCCGATCCTCCATCGCCACGATGATGCGATCAACGCGCTGATTAGCAGAGCCGAGTCTGGCGGCAAACGGTGCGAGTCCGCCGATATGCTGCCCGCCATCCTCAGGATTCACCACGTCCATTCCTGCATCGCGGCGGCTGCGCAGTATCCGGGAGACCTCCAGTGCCTTCTCACCGCCTCCCAGCACGTAGACGCGCTCGCGGAAGCATGAGAGACCGATGATCCACTCGTACACTCGCCGCCACACGATGAGGACGATGCCAAGAATACAGGTGCCGACGACGAGTACGTCTGGGCCGATCTCTACTGAAGGAAAGAAATAGACCAAACCGGCGAGGATGAAGGACAGAGCACTAAGGACGAGGAGAAGTCGAAAATAGATCTCCCAGCGGGCGGAGATACGTTGCGGCTCATAGAGGTCAAAATAGTAGGAGAGGAGCAGAGCAAATGCGGCGATACCCAGAATCTTGAGGATACCGTTCTCGTACACCAGCGCGATATAGGCGTCCGGGCCAACGACAAACGTCGTGGCCAGCACGAACGATCCACCGACAAGGAGCACCTCACAGCACAACAGCATCAGTGCTCGCGCCGGATAGTAGACATTGAGAAAACGAATCATCTCTGCGCCACTTAAGCCACTCGTTGAAAGAACCGCAGGCCGATCCTGCCGCCTAATAGTCGTAGTAGTACTCTTTACGCGGTACACCTTTGGCCGCATTGAGCACTACGCCAAGGAGGCGGGAGTTAGCAAAGGCCGACTGGGTGCGCTGTGCGTCTTCGAATCGGGTAACTCCGGCTCTGACGACAAGGACCACGCCGTCCGCGGCTCGAGCAAGGTCGACAGCGTCAGCCACGATCAGCACGGGCGAGGCGTCGATCAGGACCCAGTCGAAATGGGGCGAAACAGTTTTGATTAGTTGCTCAATACGGTGGTTCGCGACGAGTTCAGAGGCGTTGTCGCCACACTTGCCGGCGGGGATGAAGGTGAGACTGGAGACGCCGCCAGCGTTGCCTGCCTCGGCTGACTTAAAGTGGACATCGCGCTGCATAATCGCAGCGGGTTCCGCGGTACCAGCCAGATACTCCGACAGACCGGGCGAGTTAGGAGCACCAAGCAGTATGTGCAGTTTTGGGCGCCGCATATCGCCGTCGATCAGAAGGACGCTCTTGTCTCCATTGCGTCCGAGGCTCAGGGCCAGGTTTGCTGTGACGAAGGTCTTACCTTCTTCCGGCATACCGCTGCTGACGAGGAGCGTCTTTAACGGAGCTTCATCGCGAAAGCCGGAGAGGCGGGAGCGAAGTTTGCGAAACTGCTCAACGCCAGCTCCGCGAGGAGCGACGCTGATCAGCAATTCCGTTGAGGGCTTCCATGGGTGTCGGGTAACCTTGTCAAAGTTCAGTGTTTCCTCTTCCTGGGTCGACACCTCCGGAGCGGGGGTGATAGCCGGCTCACCAATCCCCTGGTCTTCCACCATATGCATGGTGCTCCGTCCGTTAGCCGCTTTTTGAAGAGCTTCGTGTATACGCGTCATGGTTCTGGTTCCCTTGCGGCGCCGACGACCTCATCGATCGGTTCGACATTCTCGGTAATGGCTGATGGCAAGCTGATTTCCGGCAACTCGGTTTCGAAGCCTTTGCGAGTAGCTATGCCGTACTGCAGGCAGGCCGGCGCCTTACGAACCTGCGCCGTCATGTAGAGGAAGCGCGCGTCCGGACTGGGCCGGAGAGGAGGATCACGAAGCTCGAAAAGGGCTCTGTACATCGTCATCCTCGCGAGCTTTCAACTGGCGTGATCGATGGCGGATATGATGTTCTGGCCTTCCTGGCGCGGCCTGTGCCGTCCGCCCGCTTCAGGTCATCCATGTGAGAGATGGTGGCGAGGGTGGGAAGCTTTGTAAATGCCCATATGTCTCGCTCAGTGCGGAGTGAAGTATCACAATATTCAAGTAATCCCGCCAGAAGCAGGCCCAGAAACAAACCTCCCACTAATCCTCCCCCTGCAAAGACGCTTTTGTTGGGAAACTTTGGTTCGTCCGGGAGGTTTGGGGAGTCCATCACACTAAACTGTTCGCCCTGCTGGCGCCGTTCCAGAGCGGTTGCCATGGAAGACTCGTTCATTTTGGCGAGCAGCGAATTATAGAACTGGAGAGCGGAGTCATGGTCGCGGGTAAGTTTCTTGTATTCCGCGTCAACCATGGGGCTGGATTCGATTCTGGCTTCGTAGGTGCGAATCTGGTGTTCGATCTGAGCCTGTGACGCCTTAGCCGACGCCATCGATTGCTGGGCGGCGAGGAGCTGCGCTCTGAGTTGTTGCAGCTGAGGAGACTCCGACGGGTGCGCAGCCGGAGCCACGGGCGCGGGCTTAAATGGGTTGCGCGCCATGTCCGACCGCAGATCCGCGATCTTGCGGGAAATCTCAACCTCATCGGGGTTCTCAGGGGTTAGCTGCGCGTCCATCTCCCGTTTTTGGGAGAGGAGATCCTCCAGCTGCTTTTGGCGTACATCCACCGGAGCGGTACCACTGGGCATTACGCCCGCAGCTTCGTCATGCACCTGCTGCGAGACCATGGTTTCGAGGAAGGTGGCATTCTGCTGGAGGTGGTTCAGCGACTGGGTCGCGGCATCGAGCTGGGTTGTGAGGGCCTGAAGGGTATTGCTGTTCGATGTCTCCTGATCCGGCAGGCTGCCGAAATGCTTTTGCTGGAAGGCGGCCAGTTTAGTGTCCTGCTCGTCGAGGTTTCTTTTCGAGTCACTCAGTTGTTGTTTGAGAAAGTCAGTGGTTCCTTCGGCGGACTGTTCCAGCGCATTGATATTTTCGCCCACGAAGAGTGAAGTAATCTCACCGCATACTTCCTGGGCGGTGAGAGCATCGGGAGCGTCGAAGGCAATAAAGAAGCCCGGTAAGCCACCCGCGCCGCGAACCTCAGAATGAATCGGAGTTATGGTGATGGCTTTTCTGGTGAGGTCGACGCGATCGTCCATGTTGCGAGTCTTGCCGGCGAAGAGGTTGTACTTGGTAATGATGGGTTCGAGGCGGGAGCGGCTCAGAATCTGCTCCTTCATGGATGCCAGCCGTGCATCCAGGCCTTCATCGACCACCGGCTTCACGTAGTTCTCGGGAACCTTCTGCTGTTCGACGAGGATCAGAGTCTGTGATTCATAGCGGCGGGGCAGGAAGTAAGTAAGGCCTATGCCCACGCCAAGAAAGACGCCCGTGCAGAGCAGAATCAGCCAGAAACGACGCTTCAGGATTCCTGCGTATTCCTCAATTGTGAGTTCACGACGCCCGAGCATACCACCCCTTCACCTGTCTAATGACCGATGTGTCTTTCTTTGGATCCATACCCAATGCCGATACTTGCCATCTGTATCATTCCGCTGAGCGCATTGCCGGGGAGTGCAGAACTTGTCGACTGATCTGAGACCGTGTAATTGACAAAGAAAGTTATCTGCGGGCCCACCCGTCTGCTGACCTGAACGCCCGCGAATTTGCCGTTCGTTATGCCGTTGTTCTGCAGACCGGCAGTGCGCATATACGAGGCATTCAATCCAACGGTCAGGCTTCTGCGGAACTCTCTGGAAAGGGTTGCCGCGAATGAGTCGGTCTCTGCCCCAATGAGGTAACCACCGCCGCTGTTGGTGGCGCGGTTGTAAGCCAGGGCGGCAGACACGGAACGAAAGCTGTAGGTGAGCGATGCCGTGCCTGACGCGCGAAGCGCCCTGGGCACACCGGCAAACCGCGAACCCCCCGTCCATTCGGGGCCCCCAGACATATCGGTGGAGACTCTACGATTCCAGGCTCGGGTGAAATCGAGCATCCCTGTATGGGTCGTGAAGCTGAAGTTGAAATCGGGGTAAGTGAACTGTGTAAATCGATATCTCGCTGAGAGCGAGTCACGTGCACTCAGGCGGCGGGTGAGCGCGGCAGTTGCGCCGGGTGAATTCGAGTTGATGCCATTGCCATCCGGATAGCGCAACAGATTCCAGGTACCTCCGGCAGTGAACAGGTAGGCGTAGTTGAGTCTTCTGGAGAGGGTCCCGGCCACGGTGTTGTCGACAACATGAGTATTCAGCGTGAGGATGGTCTGACCGGAGGGTGGTGCCGGACTCGGAATGCCGATTGGCTCACCGGTACCCGGAATTCCGGAGAAACCGGTAGTAGGTGCCTGGGGGCGATAACTCACATCATCGCTGGCGAGGGCGTTCCACTTGCCGTGATCCAGGCCCTGGGAGAGGAACAGGTGCTGAAACAGTCCAGTTGCATAGGCCGGGCCCCGCAGCGTCCAGGTGTACCCGCCGCTGTAGTCCATCGAAAACGGAAGATGCCGGGACAAATTGGCATAGGACGCTGTGCCGGAGGCGACGCTCGTTTGCCAGTTACCGAGGCTGGAACCAAATTCTGCATTCTGCGCATAGTGGAAGTCGTACTTCACGGTTCCGCTAAAAGGAAGCGCTCTTGGGCCGCTGACTGCGGACGGAACCTGGCCACGCGCCGCAAACAGCGGAAGGAACAACAACGGCAATGCGGTAAGAATCCTTCTCATTCGCTGCGTCATCAGGGCACCACAATCGTGTCACCCGCTTTAAGGGCGAGGTTGGCGTCGCCGCGTCCCTTCAGCGCGTCCTTATAATGCACGGGGATTTTGCGTTGTCTTCCTGAATCTTCGCGCAGGATGTAGATCTTTCTGGTATTCGCGTAGTCCGTTGGTCCGCCGGCGCTGGAGAGGGCCTGCAGCAATGTCATGCCGGGAGTCATATCGACCGGACCGGCCTTCTGCACTTCGCCGAGCAGATAGATTTTCCTGCTGTTGATCTGGGTCACTTCGACCGCGACGCTGGGAGCGACAAAAAATTTGGTGAGCTGGAGCTCGATATGGTCGGATAACTGGGGCGGTGTGAGTCCTGAAGCGGCAACGTCGCCGAGCAGAGGCATGGAGATCATGCCGTCGGGACGCACGACGAGGTTTCCGGAAAGTGTGGGCTGCTTCCACACGGTAACGGTCAATACGTCGGCAGGACCAATGACATAGGTATTGGTGCGCGGCCGGGCTGCCAGGCTGGGGTCAGCAGTGGTGAGAGTTGCATTGGTGTTCTTTTTTTCCTGGGGATGGCACGGCACACAGGAAACAAGGAGCACGGCGAAAAGGAGGCTACTTACTCTCATAAGGTGACTCCATGGCTGCTGGAGGCGGGTAGGCTGTCTGCGGCGATCTGTTTTAGCTTGTAGAGCAGCGCTTTATAACTGATGCCGAGTTCAACCGCAGCACGTTTGCGGTTCCCGTTGGTGGAGACTAAGACTTCAGAGATCAATCGGCGTTCGATCTGCGTCGATGCGGCCCGAGTGGCGTCCTTGAGCAGCTGGGGTACGCGATGCCCATTCGACTTAACAGTAGGCAGGGCCGCTTTCAATGCGGCGAGAGAGATGGACTGGTCTTCGATGGCTACGAAGGTCTTGATCGCGGTCTGAAACTCGCGCAGATTCTCCGGCCAGGTGTGGTCGACGAGGAAGCCGAGGATGTCCTCACGAAGGACGGGCTTGGGCCGGTCAAACTGGCGCGAATACTGCGTGAGGAGCTCATCGGCGAGGGCGAGAATCTCCGATTTTCTGCAGCGGAGGGGCGCAATCTGAAGGGCAACAGCGGAGATAAAGTAGTAGAAGTCCTCCCGCATACGCCACGAATGAACGTCAGCGTGGAGATCGCGGCTTGTCCCGAACAGGAAGCGGCTGTTGCTGACAGCCTGGTTATGGATGATCAGTTCCTGCAAAGCAAGACTCAGGAAACCGACTTCAGAAAAGTAGACAGAACCGCCGCCGGAGCTTGCAGTACGAATCTCCTGGGCACTCGTTTCGGCACAGTCGATTTCGGTAAAGGGCGCGCGCGCATGTCGCGACAGGGCGTGAATCTGCTCAGCAACGGAGCGCTTCCCAACGCCGTGCTCTCCGGAGATCAGGACCGGGCATTCGCTGTCAGCGATGCGTGTGATGATTCGCTCCGTCTGCGCGTCGATCGAGACAAGGGGTTTCGCCTGGCGTTTCGCTCGCTGGGCTGGTGTCGTGCCGGACATGAGAGATGCTGGTTCTCCGCCGCGTCCTGTAGCACGGCGTGGACCAAAGCTACGGGCGCGGAAAGCAGCCGTCTTCCTGTGATATCTCCACTTGTTACGGCTCCGAGTGATCGTGTGTGTTCCCACATGATGGAAAGTTCTTTCCCATCCGGCGATGCGACCTGGGACATGTATTTCCCCTGAAAGTGGAAACGGTTTTCCACTTGACCCGCGAAGGGCATCCCCTGTCGAGTACTGTTCTAAAGAAAATTGATCGGCTTTAAAGGAAAGCTGCCGGCGGAGGACAGGTCAGCCTTCGGCATTCCGATTGCAAATGGGACCGGACGGGAAAGCATGCCCTCACGTTCGATGACGCCCAATCTGGCCCAGGAGATGCACAGCCCGGCATTGCCGCGTACCCACACGTTTGTGCAGAGGATCCAGTTCGTCTGGGGTCCGGTGCTGATTGGTCTGCTTGTCATGGGGGTCTACTACCGCGTTCTGTCGAAGCTGGTGAGAGATTGGTGGGAGATCCCGGATTTCTCGCATGGTTTCCTGGTTCCTGTCTTCGTTGGTTACGTCTTGTGGACGAAGAGGAAGAGGCTTCAGGAAACTCCGCTGGCTCCCTGTTGGAGCGGCATGGGAGCGGTGGTTCTGGGCCTGCTGACTTTGCTTCTGGGCGTTTACGGAGCAGAGCTGTTCCTATCGAGGGTGTCGCTTGCGATCTTGCTGGCCGGGCTCACACTTTGCTTTGGCGGCTGGCAGCTTCTGCGGGAGCTTCGTTTTGAGCTGCTCGTCCTGCTGCTGGCTATTCCGATTCCGGCAATTCTCTTCAATCAGATCACGATTCCGATGCAAATCGTGGCCTCGAAGCTCGCCAGTGGACTTCTTCCACTGGTCGGGGTACCCGTACTGAGGGAAGGCAATGTCATCGTGCTGCCCTCCATGCGCCTGGAGGTGGCTGAGGCCTGCAGCGGCATCCGCTCACTGATCAGCCTGATCGCTCTGTCTGTGTTCTATGGATACTTCGTCGAACGATCTTTCATGAGGCGACTGGCGCTGGTTGCCGCCAGCATACCGATCGCGATTGCGGCGAATGCTGTACGCATTCTGGGCACGGGGCTGTGTGTGCAGTATTGGGACCCGGACAAGGCGGAGGGCTTCTTTCACGAGTTCTCCGGCTGGGTTATCTTTCTTGTCTCTCTCTCCTGTCTTCTCGCCGTGCATCGTGCGATGAGTTTGTTCTTCCCGGACAGGAGGCAGGCATGAAGAGCCTGCGCTTCTGGACGGTGGCTCTGCTGCTGGCCGGAACTGCGCTGCTGTTGCAGGCGCGCGGTGTGAGCGACCGCATTCCCGAGAGAGCGCCCTTGTCGCAGGTACAGTCTTCGATCGCAGGATGGACGGGGAGTGACATGGCGATTGATCAGGAGACGCTGGGAGTGCTCGGGCCGGGAGACTTCCTGTCGCGCCTGTACATCCGGGAGGGAGGAACGACGGCACCCATCGGCCTCTTCATCGCCTATTTCGCGAGCCAGAGGACGGGGGTGACGATTCACTCGCCCAGAAACTGCCTGCCGGGAGCCGGATGGATGTTCGACTCGTCACGCTACGTGGATCTAAAGGACGTGGATGGTAAGTCCCACCAGGTGGGAGAGTACATCATTTCCAACGGCGCCGACCGGCAATTCGTAATTTATTGGTACCAGGCTCACGGGCGCAGCGTGGCGAACGAATATGTGGCGAGGATCGATATGGTGAAAGATGCGATAAGAATGGACCGGACAGACGGCGCGCTGGTTCGAATCATGACTCCGATTGGTCCGATGGGCACGGTAGCAGCCGCGAAGGCTCGCGCGGAGACATTTACTGCACAACTGGCGCCGATGCTGCCGCGGTTTATTCCTGACTAGTTGGGGAAGCTGGAGCGATGCATTTATAGCTATGGGACCTGTCGAAGATCGTGGCTCACGCAACTTGGCAGGCAACGTGAAGGAAGGGAAGCAGTGAAAAGCCGATTCGCAGAGGTTCAATGGGATCGCCACTTCGGGCAGCGGGTGAGTTGCAGTCTGCTCATTATCTGCTCAACTGCAGTATTGCTGTCCGGTTGCCATAGCGATCCGAACGCCCGCAAGCACAGATATCTGGAAAGTGGAGAGCGATACAGCGCCAGGGGTAAGTACCGGGAGGCGGCTATCCAGTTCCTGAACGCGGTGAAGATCGACAAGAACTATGCCGCGGCTCGCTATGATCTGGCGCAGGCCTATGTACACCTTGGCCAATATGGCACGGCGTATCAGGAGCTGGAGCGTACGGTGGATCTTCAGCCGACGAACTACAAGGCGCGCATCGACCTTGGAAACCTGGATCTGGCCGCAGGCAAGACCGACGATGCGCAGGCGCAGGCGAACGCCGTGCAGGCGGCGGAACCGAATAACCCCGATCTTCATGCCCTGCTCTCGGCCATTGCTGTCAGGCAGGGACGACACGATCAGGCCCTGGCCGAGATTCGCCGCGCTCTGGAACTGGAGCCTGACAAGGCTTCATTTCATGAAGATCTTGCTCTGCTCGAGTCGGGCCAGTCGAACACTGCCTCATCGGTGGAAGCGGAGTTGAAGAAGTCCATCGCTCTCGATCCAAACTCGATAAGCCCGAAGCTCCTCCTCGTGGCTCACTACTCCAGGGGCGGCCGGTGGGCAGATGCCGAGCGCGAGGCCCAGGATGCTGTCGCCAGCGATCCGAAGAGCGTTGCCGCCCGGCAGAGCCTTGCGCAGGTCTTTCTGATGGAGGGGAATCAAGCGAAAGCTGAGGAGGTGCTTCGCCAGGCTTCGGAAGAACTGGCGGATAATCCGCAGGGAGTACAGCTACTGGCGCAGTACTACCAGCGATCCGGACAGAACGACAAAGCCAAAGCGGAGTATGCCCGGTTGGCGGCAAAGTATCCGAAGAATTCGTTGTTGCAGGAAGCCTACGTCCGGGCTCTGATCCAGGACAAGGACTACACCACCGCTCATACGGTGGTAGCGAGCCTGGTTAAAAAAGATCACAGGGATCCGCAGATTCTTGCTTTGAATGGAGTTGTCCTGCTCAATGATGGCAAGGCGGCCGAGGCTGTGAATGCCCTCCGCGATGCAGTCAGGGATTATCCGAACGATGCGTTTCTCCAGTACTGGCTGGGCAGGGCCGCTCTCAGCGCGGGCAATGCATCGTTGGCGGAAACGAGCTTTCAGCACTCGTCGCAGTTGAATCCGTCCGAACTTGAGCCACTGGAACAAATAGCGGGGATCGCGATGCGTCGGAACGACACAAACCTGCTTGGGGACGTTGCCGCCAAAATGATTACCGCGGCGCCACGTGTTCCCAATGGGTACGTTTGGCGAGCAGAAGCCGAGATTAATCAGAACGCGCCGGAGAAGGCGGAAGCCGATCTAAGAACGGCGATCAACATTGCGCCCAAAGATCCGCAGGCGTATATCGCACTCGGCAAGCTTCTGTACACGCAAAAGCACTTACCGGAGGCGGTCGCCCTGTTCCAACGGGCCCTCGCATATGAACCGGATTCCGTTGAAGCTCTGCGAATGCTGATCAGCTACGACCTGTACAGCAAACATCCGGACAAAGCTCTGGACCGGGTGAATGCACAGATCGCTGCGAGCCCGAAAAACAGCGGCTTTCTGGATCTTCTGTGCCAGCTGCAGATCCAGGGTGGAAAGCTCGATCAGGCGGCCCTCACAGCCCAGAAGGCCATACAGCTGAACCCCAAAGACGGTAGTGCGGTCATGTTATTCACGCAGGTCGCGCTTCGACTGGGGCAGACAGCCAATGCCATCAATGTGTGGGAACAATGGCTAACTCAGCACCGGAACGATGCCGGCGCCCTTGCGGTCCTGGGGATGCTCGAAGAATCTCGCGGGAATTTGTCGCAAGCGGAAGCGTATTACAGGAAATCCCTGGACATCCAGCCGCAGCAACCCGTCGCAGCGAATAACCTCGCCTACAGGATGCTGGAGAATGGTGAGAACGTGGATGTGGCTCTTACCCTTGCGCAGACCGCGCGCCAGGGGATGCCCGACTCTCCCACGACCGCAGACACGCTGGCCTGGGCCTATTACCACAAGGGAGCTTATGGATTTGCAAGGGACCTGCTCGAAAATGCGGTCAAGGCCGAACCCAGCGATGCAAGCATGCAGTATCACCTTGGAATGGTCTATGAGAAGCTGCAGGATAAGCCGGACTCCGTCATTCATTTGAAGAGGGCCGTGGCGTTGGCGCCGGGTTCGCCCACGGCGAAGGACGCTCAGGCCGCACTCAGGAGTAACAGCCAGAACGACGGATAAGTCGGCGAACGGATTGCGACGGCATTATCCGCTCGGGAAATGAACGACCGAAGTAACTGGCGGCAACAACAGGAAATAGAGCTGACCGCACATGTCGAATACAAAGACCATCGCGCGCAATACGGGTTGGTACGGTCTTGAGAATGCGATTAGCTTTATTGTCACGCTGCTTACTTCCATTGCGATCGCTCGAACGCTCGGGCCATCAAAAATGGGGTACATCATCTATGTGACCTGGATCGCATCGATCGTCAGCTCTCTGGGCGGCGTAGGCATTCCTGAAACAACTCGGAAATACATGGCCGAGTTTCTCGGCATGGGTGATACAGGTACGGCGCGCTACGTGTACTTCCGCACGTTGCTTTTGCAGATGGGTGTGGCCACGCTGGCCACCAGCGGCATCGTCATCTGGGTGCTGCGGGATGCAGGCAGCGGTTACATTCTCGCCTCAGTCCTGATCGCACTGAGCATCTGGCCCGCCATGGTAAATTTTGTCTCTGCGCAGGCCAATGTTGCCGCCGAAGAGCTATCGCGCAACTTTCCCGCGTCGATTGTTTCCACGCTGGTATTTTTCGCCATAGTCGCAGCAACTGTGTTCCTTAAATGGGGCGTGGTCGGCGTGGGCGCGGCGATGTTCAGTATGCGGGCGGTTGATTGCGCTGTGCGTATCGTGCCGACGATGGGGCGCATTCACCGCTGGGATAAAGGGCATGTCCGGCCCCCTGGATTGTCGCGAAGGATGCTTACTTTTGCCTGGCAAAGCGTCACCAGCATGGTCCTGGCCCTGATCGTCTGGAATCGGTCCGAGATTATTCTGCTGAAATACCTGTGCACCGACATCCGCCAGGTGGCTTTCTACTCAGTGGCGTTCAGCATGGCGGAGCGGTTACTCATCAGTTCGGCTGTTTTCGGATCCGCCGCCGGCGCGACGATTTTTGCCCAGTACGGCCGAGACAAGTCCAGGCTTCCCGCGATTGCAGCGAATTCGTTTCGTTATCTCGCGTTGTCCTCAATTCCTCTGCATCTGATCTCCGCTGCCCTGGCGACACCGGCACTGCTTCTTCTGTACGGAAATCAGTACCGAGGCGCGGCCTGGGCCGTGACCCTGGCTCCTTTGCTCTGCCTGCCAAAGGCATTTATGACCCCGGCGCAGAACCTGTTACAAAGCGCTGAACGTCAGCTCTATATCATTCTCGCAACACTGCTCGCCGGCATTCTGGACATGAGCGTAGCCTGGTATTTGATTCCTGCCCACGGCGCCGTGGGCGCTTGCTTTGGCAGCGGAGCGGCCCAGATCCTGGCTGTAGTAACTATGTGGATTATTTGTATCTATCTCTTTGAGGTCAAGCTCCCCTGGCGCCTGCTTTTGAAGGTCGCCACCATCAGCGTGGTGGCCGCGCTTACCGCGCACTACGTTGCTGTGCGGCTTACTCCCCTGTGGGCAGTTCTGGCGGGCGGTAGTGCATCCCTGGCGGTCCTGTTTGGACTCCTTTATGCCATGCGTGTTCTCGAGCCCGAGGACAGAGAACGGTTCGGAACGTTCGCTCGGATGTTGCCGGGGCCGGTTGCGCAATTTGCGAATAACACAATTTCGCTTATCATCTGGCCGGCGAACAGAGCCTACGCCATAGCGGCACCTTCCGATGATGGGACGGTCTCCCGTTGATGAGTCTTCCTCGTCACGCGGAAATCTGGTTCGGGCCGTTCCTCAGGAATCGGTTGCAGAAACGTCTGAGGCCCGCGAGGCCCAAACGTGCCTGGATCGCAATTGCCGACCATTACGAACCGCTCGGCATGGGCGCGTCCGTTTCGCTCGCACTTCGCCGTGTAGCAAAGTGGCGCGACCAATGGCCGCAGATCGCTGAGGCGGCGCCGCGCGATGCCAATGGACAGCAGCCGCAGTACACATTCTTCTATCCCCAGGAAGAATACCGACGCGATCTGTTGGATGGTCTGGCCGAGATCGTCACTCTCGGCGTCGCTGACGTAGAGGTGCATCTCCACCATGACAACGAAACCCCGGTTTCATTCGTTCGCAAGGTTACCGAGTACTGCCGGCGTCTAACGGAAGATCACGGGCTGCTTCGCCAGCAGGACGGCCGCACGGTATTCGGTTTCATCCACGGTAACTGGGCCCTCGATAACTCGCGCCCGGACGGAAAGTGGTGTGGACTCCGCGGCGAAATCGCTCTGCTTCGCGATCTCGGTTGCTACGCTGATTTCACCATGCCTTCGGTTCCGTCGCCCACGCAGAGCCGCATCGTCAACCAGATCTACTGGTGTACCGCCAATCCCGATCGCGCTCCCCGCTCCTTCGATCACGGCGTCGCGGCAGCACCCAGAGGCGGCCGACAGGGAGACCTGTTGATGATCCCGGGCCCCCTCGGCATCCGTTCTGGTGATCGATTGCTGCCGCGCCTTGAGACCGGCGAGATAGCTGGGTACGATCTGCCGACGCGCGCACGCGTTCGCCGATGGTTTGATCTGGCTCCCATGATCGGCGACGATCTCTTTCTGAAGCTTTATACCCACGGTGCGCAGGAGAGAAATATGGAGCCGCTGCTCGGCGGGGGATTGCTGGATCTTCTTTGCTGGATCACAGAAGAGGCCGAACAGAGAGATATAGCAA
>Ga0335072_10005346_pt1 | contig 18920 bp, 13 predicted proteins | sample Lox_Sample_21_FD_206725 | JGI IMG/M metagenome (GOLD analysis project Ga0335072, IMG submission 206725) | Soil microbial communities from Loxahatchee National Wildlife Refuge, Florida, United States - Lox_Sample_2.1 | ecosystem: Environmental > Terrestrial > Soil > Wetlands | place: USA... | reverse complement strand
CCCGGTGGACGCAGAGGTCGTGGCACCGCCGAGGGACGGAGCCGCTTCCTCGCCGTAGACGTCTCCGGTCTTCGTCAACAGCCAGTACCCTTTGGCCGGGTAGTCGACCGATTGCGTGCGGCGCGCTGACAGTGCCGAGACCACGCCGGCCATCCCCGAATAGTGGGCCGTGACGGGGTGGTCCCCCCCGTACCAGAACTGAACTGCGCAACTGGCCTGCCCTTTCACTACCCGTTTGTCGGCACACCCATTAACAACGGTCCCGTTGTTCTTGGTGAACTCGACTACGCCCGCTGAGACCCTCGGCACGATCAAGGCCGTGTACGTGACGGCTTTGCCGATCGGGGCGGGGTTTGCCGACGACGACAGCGATATCTCGGCTGACGCCGTGACATGTTCGCCGACGAGAGCTGAAGAGGACGCGAAGCCGCTCATCCCGGAGTAGATGGCACCGATGTTGCGAAGGCCCGCAGTTGGGAAGCTCGTTGAGCAATTTGCCTGACCGTTTACGACCGGCCGCAGGGTGCAGCCACTAAGAGAAGTCCCGTCGACGGTGAAATTGACCGTGCCACCTGCCAGGCGGGGGGAAACCGTGGCCGTTAGGTCCACGGTCCTACCGGTCAGCACAGGGTTGGGGGAGGCCGACAGAGCCGTCGTGGTCCGGGCCGAGGGCACGGGAGGTGCGACCGGCGAAGGTGGGGTTGGAGGTACCGCCGGCTCGATATCACCCGCCAAGCTAATGGAGTAGCTCCCGGGAGCCGGGTTCACGACGCCATCGGCAACGATCTCCAAGAAGTCCCCGGATGTGACGCTTGCCCCAAGTGTGAGGATCACGTCGTTGGTGGCCGCCCCGGTGATCGAGACCGGGTGCGAGGAAAAGCCATGCGTGAGGTCGACGACGTCGTAGTCCCCGACGGCTCCCTGGAAAACAGTCCCTGCGGGGCCCCTCAGCTCGATTGTGGCTGTGCCGGCTGCGAGCGTACCGGTGGCGCGGAGATCCCCGATCGAGTACTGGGCCGACGCGCCCGGAGCCGTCGAGCTCAGCCCGATAGTAGCCAGCACTGGCGCTGGGGCGGCAGTGACGACATAAGCGGGTAGGTTGACCGCTACCGAGTCTGCACTGGTGGCGATGCTGAGATTGCCCGCCGAGCCGCCGTAGTCGCCGGCCGCCGGGTTGGTCACGCCCGTGATGTCGACCGTCAAGGTGTCACCCGCGGCGATCGCGTTCGGCAGGGAGAAGGTGACCTGGTTGTCCGTAGACGAGGAGCCGGAAGGTGCGGCCTTGACCGAACCGGCGGGCACGTTCGCTGACGCGGCAGCATGCGTGTCGTCGAAAACTGTGACCGACGACGCGGCGAAAGATGTCCCCGGTGGTGCGAGCAGGGTCACCGTTGCACCCGGGGCTAGCGTCGAGAAGGACCTGAAGCCGACCGAGTACTCGACCCCGGTGGCGTTCGCCGTGCTTTGAGAGAGGGACACCGTCGGGTTGGTCACCGAAGTGCCTATCGCAAGCGGAGCGCTTACGGCGCTCGCCGAGCTGGGCGCAGCCGCGCTGATCGTGTCGGTCTGGGTATCAGATGGGTTGCGGGACCCGGCCATGGTTACGGACAGCTCGTCACCGGCTGTCACGGGTGCCCCCAGCTGGAGGGTCACCGACTGCCCGTTGGGCCCGGCGCCGAGGCTGGCCACTCTTACGGTCCCAGGGACGCTCGAAGCTTGGGTAGTGAGGTCGGTCACCTTGTAATCCGCTGTCACGCTCGGGAAAGCAACGTTGTCTGTTGCGCCCGCGCTGGCGGCAGTGGATGTAAGGGTGATACTTGCCCCAGGCACCAGCGAAGAGGACGCCTTGAAGGCACCGATCGTGTACGTCGCCAGGCTGCCGGCCAGCGGTGGTGCCGCCGTCGGGCTGAAGCTCGGAGTTGACGAAGCCGCCACGATCTGGTAAGTCGCCGTACTGGCGGGGGACGGGTTGGCCGAGGTCGAGACGTCCAAGCTGTACGGCCCCGGGGTAACCGGGTTGGTGACGCTCTCGATGTAGAGCGAGAGCGAGCTCCCCGCGTCGACCACCGCCGAAAGGACAAGGGTGACTCCGTGGGCTCCGGTGGCAAGGGCTGCGCCCGTTACGGGCTGGCTGCCCGAGGTGTGAGAATTATCGACTACGAAGTAATCGGTGGTCGCACTCGGGAAGATAGTACGGCCGTTGGGCGCCGACAGCGTTATGGTGCTCCCTTTGGCGAGAGCGCTCGGCGAAGTGAACCCCACGGTGTAATCGGCACTTGCTCCCGCCGTGTCAGGCTCAGCGACAGCGGTGGCATTGGACACCGGGCCGTTGCCGATGGTGTACGCCTGGGTTTTGACAGTTCCCTGGCCGAACGCCACCGCGCCGCCGGCGCCAATAACCACGCCGGACAACAAGGTGGTGACGGCTGCGATGCTTACTGACGCGTTCCGATAAGTACGTTTATTCATTCGTGTCTCCTCGAGTTCACGCCTCGAACGCTGCTTAGCGCCCGACGCCATTTGTGCGAACCTACCCAGCCATCCTCGTTCGATATACGCGCTGCCCGTAACAGCTTGGTAACGAACTCACCCTCGCAAAAACTCTTCACAGGATCCTCATAAATTCATCATTTTCTTGACAAACCAACCTCTTTGGCCTTTGCCGGGGAAACGTGTTTTATCAACGAGACTGAGTTACTTTGTGGGGCGGTTTGGTACGCAGGACATTTGTCAGCGCGACCGTCCGACAATTTGGGTAACGGTTTTGTAACACGTTTGGCAGGCGCCGCCGTGCCCCGCTGCGGGCGGGTTAGGCTTTGGACGAGTGGACCTTCAGGCCGCCGTTCCGTTCAGGCCGCTCGGTCACGTGCTCATTATCGACGATGACCCCAACATCGTGGCCTCACTGGGTATGTACTTGCGTCATGAGGGCTACGTCGTGTCGGGAGCATGTAGTGGAGAAGAGGGCCTGTCCTGCTTTGCGGCGGCACAGCCAGATGTCGTACTGGTCGACCTGCTCCTCCCGGGAGCCGATGGCTTGGAAGTCACGCGGTCGTTACGCTCGGGGTCGGACGTACCGATCATCGTCGTCTCCGCCCGTACGGGCACCCCTGAGATCGTGGCCGGGCTCGAGGCGGGCGCGGACGACTACCTCACCAAGCCGGTTGTGCCAGGAGAGCTCTCCGCCCGGATCCGGGCGCACTTGCGCAGGGCGCAGCTCGGGCCAAGGGAGGGTGCAACATTGGTTTTCGGGACGCTCGAGATCAGTCCCGCCGCGGGTGTCGCCCGTAAAGACGGGGCGGAACTGGCGCTCACCCGGACCGAGTTCCGGCTCCTGTGCGAATTCGCCAGCAGACCGGGTTGGGTCATGAGCCGGCCGGAACTGCTCGAGCGGGTTTGGGGCTACGGGTATTTCGGGGACACGAGGCTCGTCGACGTCCACGTCGGGCGTCTGCGGTCGAAGATCGAGGCTGACCCCGCCCGTCCGGTGCTGGTGGTGACCGTCAGGGGGCTGGGCTACAAGTTCGAGCGACCATGATCGGGGCCGGACTGGCCAATTGGTTGCCACACCCGCGGGCGCTACGGCCAAAAGGGGTGAACTCACCTGTCGGTGTGCAGTCGGGCGGGCCTGCGGTGGGCTCTCAACCGGCCTTGCCGTACAGGTCTCAACGACACCACTTCGGTATCCGGGCACGGGTCACAGCGGCCTTCGCTGCCGGCGCAGCAGCCCTCTCCGGCGCTTTGGCCGCCAGCACCTTCGTGCTGGCGCGCCATTACCTCCTCAACCAACGCGAGTCGGTCGCCACTGTGGCTACGTACGCAAACGCAGGCGTCGTCGAGCGGGAGTTGGCCGATGGCCGGGTAGACCTCGGTCAAGCCCTTTCGTCGTTGACGATGGCCCAAGGGACCTCGGCGTTCCTTTACCGGGACGGCACCTGGTACTCGACCGAGGTGTCTGTGGGTGCGGAAGGGGTATCTCGTCCCGTGCTGCTCCCCTCGTCACTGGTTGAAGTTGTCGAACGAGGGACGCCTGCACGTCAGCGAGAGGCCATTGGCAACCAGCCGGGGGTCGCGGTCGGTGTCCCTCTCCCCTCGGTGGGGGCTGACTATTTCGAGGTCCATTCATTGAGCGAGCTCTCTGCCACATTGGAGGTGCTCGCAAGCGTGGTGTTCGCCTGTGCGGCGGCGACTACCATCGCCGGGCTCCTTGTCGGGCGTTGGGCGAGCGGTCGGTTGGTGCGGCCCCTGCGCGGGATCGCTGATGTCGCGTCTGCGATCTCGGGAGGCGCGCTCGACAAGCGCTTGCCCGAAGCGGCGGACCGCGACCTGGCAGTGCTTTCCAACTCGTTCAATGACATGGTGGCGGCCCTCGAGGAACGTATAAAACGTGATGCCCGGTTCGCGTCGGACGTGAGCCACGAACTTCGCTCGCCCCTAACTACCATCCAAGCGACCGTTGAGGTACTTCAAGGGTCGGCAGGGTCGTTGCCGGCGGACGGGCTCCTAGCAATGGGAATGCTGAAACAAGAGGTTGCAAGGTTCTCGTCCATGGTCCAGGACCTTCTCGAGATGGCTCGCTTCGACGCTGCTGCCGGCGAGCTGGACTTAGAGGAGCTGGCCCTCGACGACCTTGTTGCCAACACGGTGCGGGCTTACCCAGACCGGCTCGTGCCGGTGTTCGTGAGCCCGGGAGCCACCAATACCTGGGTGATGGGCGATAGGCGCCGTCTCCAACGTGCTCTTGTCAACCTGCTCGACAATGCCAAGGCCTACGCCGGCGGCGCCGTAGGGGTATACGTCGAAAGGGACGGAAATTACGCCGAGGTGACTGTCGACGACGCAGGCCCCGGGGTCCAGCCTTGCGAACGAGGGGCAATCTTTGAGCGGTTTTACAGGGGGGCAGCCGCCGGGCGGCGCGCTGCGAGCCCGGGCTCCGGGCTCGGCCTGGCTCTGGTGGAGGAGCACGTAAGGGCCCATGGAGGTTGGGTCGATGTGGCCGAGCGGCCGGGCGGTGGCGCTCGGTTCATTGTGCGTCTACCGGTGACGACCCTGGGGGGGACAGTTGGCTCGTAAGGCCCAAGAACACTTCACCCTGGTCACGCGGGCGCTCAAAGCTGCCGCTACCTTGAGCGCCGTCGCCATTGCGGCGAACGGGTGCGGGGTGGGAGCGCAAAGCAGCCCAGAGCTCTTGGGTAAGAACTCACTGCCGTCGGGGCTCCTTGGTGCAAAAAGGTCACCCAGTACCACACTGTCGTCGGCGACGGGAGGGAGCGTGACGATTTACCTCGAGGGCCCTGGGCGCCGGCTCGTCCCTGTTACCCGGCAAGTGCAATGGCCTGTTACGATGACCTCCGCTCTCGACGCGCTCGCCGACGGGCCCACGGCGGGCGAAGCCGATCGGGGGCTCGTAAGCCCGGCCTCCTCTTTGGGCCCGTTCGGTGTGGGCGCGACCCGGGGAGCTGTCTTGAGCGTAAACCTCCCAGCGGCGTTCGAGGATCTCGCGGGCCAAGACCAGACAGTTGCCGCGGGGCAGGTCGTGTACACCGTGACAGCTTTCCCGTCGATAAAAGGGGTGCGCTTCCTAGTCCGGGGACAGCCTTCTCAGGTCCCGAGCGACAGCGGCACCCTCTCGCCACGACCGGCCACCAGGCAGGATTACTCACAGCTGACGAAGTGAGAGGGTATGCCGGTTGCCAGTCTTGGGTACAAGTATCCAGGTAACGCGTTTAAGCGAACCGAGGTCAACGAACCGATGTACTGGAACCTCTACTGGTGGGCCTGGTGCCCTTTCGTTCTCTTCGTCATATTGCCTATCTGCTACGCCTGGGGGTACAGGGCACATCGGGAACCGTCTGCACCCCCGGGCCCCACAACAGCGTCTTCAAGCTGACGTTCGCGACCGGCGCCTGACCGAGAGCAGGCGCTGAGGGAGCGGTACTCGAGCTTCAACGATGCCAGACGAGAGGGTTTTGGTCGTTGTTGTCGAGCGGGTCGCCGACGTTCAGGCGAGCTAGGTAGGCGGGCGGCAACACGTTTGCTTGTCCGTTGAAGGTGCAGCCGTCCGGCATGTAGGCGCAGGTCATCGCCCGGCGCCATCCCGGCGTCATGTTGGCCCCCGCCCCGTGGAACACGAGGCCGTTATGGAGTAGTGCTCCTCCAGCGCCAACCGGGCACGGTACCGCCGGCACATCGTGCCAGTCGGGGTAGACCTCGAAAAGGGCCCCGATTTCCCGGCCGATCCCGACGTTGTCAAACTTGCGAGCCTTGTGGCTGCCGGGGACGTAATAGAGGCACCCGTTTTGCAATGTGGCGTCGTCCAGCGCCACCCAGATCGTTATCGCGTCCGCGGACGTAAAGGACCAGTACGGCACGTCGAGGTGGTACGCAGTCGGGTTGGCGTAGGGGCCTTTGACCAGCGCCTGGTCGTGCCAGATGCGCAGCCCGTCCACGGCCGCCATCCGTCCGGTGAAAGCGCCCAGCTCGGGGGTAAACATGAGTTCTCGCACGCCCTTGTGCGTTTGCCACAGGTTTACGCGCTGGGTGAAGACGCGGTCGTAGTAAGCCTGTTCCTCCGGCGAGATGACCTGGCTGGCGATGCGGTCGGCATCGTCGTTGTCCTGAGGGAACCTCCGGGTACCGCGTGCTTGGACCGCGTCGTCTACCTCCTCCCGCCAGCGGGCAAGTTCGTTGGCATCGAGGAACTCCTCGATGACTACAAACCCATTGTCCTCGTAGAGCTTGCGCTCCTTATCTGTCGGCTCGGCTCGCACGGCCCCTCCTCCGCGTCATGGTGGCTCCCCAGGTTGTTACGGCCGGGGGCCACGCGACAGCGCCCGCCCCCTGGCGGTCACTGTCGTATCTTCGCGCCCCGACTGGATGGTCGGCCGCTGGATGTCGGGGCGGACGATGGCAAGGTAAGTGACAAGGACGAAGACGGCTGCGGCGAAGACTATGGCGGTCGGGCCATCTCCGAAGTTGATACCGCTGATGCTTCGGGGTTTGCTGATGTAGTCGGCGAAGGAGGCGCCAAGAGGCCGAGTGACGACATAGGACATCCAAAAGGCGGCGATGCTGCTCAACCCGAACCTCCACCACGCCAGAGCCGGGAGGAAGATGAGTACCCCGAAGAGGATCCCCGAAGTCAGGTAGCCCAAATTGAGGGACGCGGCTGTGAAATCGCCTAGGGCCGTCCCAAGGGCAAAAGTGGCGAACACCGTTGCCCAGTAGAAGGCCTCGCGCCTCTGGGTGGTGATGCTGTGGATCGAGAGGGTCCCTTCAGCACCTTGCCAAAGCCAAAAAACGGCGGCAAGCACCACGGCCCAAAGCACCGTCGTCCCCGCATAGGGGATGTGGACGTCCAGGTGGAGAAAGTCAGAAACACCGGTCCCGAAGATGGCAATGGCGTAGGCGAGAGCCCAGTAGGCGAAGGCCCGGTAGCGGCGGGTGGCGAACTGCACGACCAGCCCTGCAACGAACAGCAGGACCTCAGTGCCCCCACCTTTGATGTTGCCCCACGTCTTCAAATAGTCGGAGGTGGCCTCGCCTCCCGCCGTCGTGAGGATTTTGGCCACCCAAAAGGCGAAAATTACCTCCGGCACCTTCGCAGCAAGGGGCGCGGGGAATACTCGCCCGACGAGCGGGACTTGACCTTGTGCGGTTGCATGACCCGGCACTCGGTTACCTCCTGTGGCTTGGCCGGACCAGCCCGGACTCGTATGCGTAAACAACTGCTTGGGCCCGGTCCCGAAGACCGAGCTTCGCCAAGATGCGCCCAATGTGCGTCTTGACCGTCGCTTCGGCCACGAACAACTTTGCTGCGATCTCCCGGTTGGACAGGCCCGCCGCCACTTCCACAAGGATCTCCCGCTCACGCTCGGTCAGGGCGGTAGCGCGCCCGCCGGCCGGTCCGTCCCCTTCGCCCGACGGCAGGTACTGCGCAAAGGTTTCCAGGAGTCGGCGCGTGACGCTCGGGGCCACGACTGCGTCCCCGTCGGCGACTGCCCGTACCGCACGGGCGAGGTCGCCGGGCAGGGCGTCCTTCAACAAGAACCCGCTCGCCCCTACCCGCAGGGCGTTGAAGACGTACTCGTCGAGGTCGAAAGTCGTAAGGATCAGCACACGCGATTGCGGGACCTCTTCTGCGATCTTGCGGGTGGCTTCGACGCCGTCCATCCTTGGCATCCGCACGTCCATCAGCACGACGTCGGGCTTTAGGTTGTTGCAGAGGCGGACCGCTTCCTCGCCGTCGCCAGCCTCACCGACAACGCTCAAATCGGGCTGTTCCTCTAGCACCATGCGGAACCCCGCCCGCAGTAACGGTTGGTCGTCCACCAACAGCACGGCGATGGTCACAGGTCCATGCCCGTGCGTCCCAGAGGTTTGCCGTGCTCAATTTGGCCTGGCGCGAAAGGCGGGTCGATCGGGATACGGGCCAGTACCTGCCAGCCGTCCCCGCACGGGCCTGCGGTCACCGCGCCGTTGTAGACCAAAGCACGCTCGCGCATGCCGGCCAGGCCATGGCCTCCCGCTGACGAGCGGCTTGCGGGCCTCGCCTGGCGGTCGAGAGTCAACGCGTTGGCGACCTCGCCATTGTCGCGGACGCAGACGTCGAGGAGGTCGGCGCCATAGCGGAGCACGACCGCAAGCCTGGTCGCGCCCATCGCGTGCTTTAGGACGTTGGTGGTGGCTTCCTGCACGATCCTGAACGCGGTCAGCTCGACGCCGGGAGGTAGTGGGCGCACGTCCCCTACCACCTCCATGCCGACCTCGAGGCCAGTACCCCTTACTTCGTCAACGAGCGCTGCCACCTGGGCCACGCCGGGCTGGGGAGCCAAGCCGTCCGGCGAGTGATCGGCCCGGAGCACGCCAAGCAGTCGTCTGGTGTCGCCCAGGGCCTGCCGGCCGATCGCCGAGACATTGACGATGGCCGCCCGGGCCCGTCCCGGGTCGGAAGCGAGCTTGGCGGCCGCACCGTCGGCGAGGCTGATGATGACTGCCAAGCTGTGGGCTATCACGTCGTGCATCTCGCGAGCGATGCGCGCACGCTCTTCGGCCGCCGCCATGAGCTCACGCTGGTCTCGTTCGCGTTCGAGGCGCTCGGCGCGTTCAGTGAGGGCGGCGAGGCGCGCTCGGCGGGACCGCAGGTTGGTACCCAGCAGGAGAGCCGCCGCGGCGAGGCCCGAAAGGAAGATGAACGACCGCAACCAGCTCCCTGCCAGGCTCCAGCGGAACGACGCCATCGCTGCACCGACCTCGATGACGCCTGCGGCTGCCGCCGCTACCAGCCGGGGGCGGTGGCTCGCCACGGTGTAGAGGGCCACGAGGAGCGCGAGGTCGGCGACCAGCTCATATCCGAGGGCCCACTGGAGCAGCGCAACGAGCGAGATGAGCCCGAACGTGCCGACGGGGTAACGCCGCCGCCAGACCAGCGGGACCACGAGAGCGGCCTGGAGCAGCCACTTGGCAGCACCTGGTAATTGGTGGTTGACCGACCACGCGGCGCTAACCGCGGCCACAAGGAACGCCACCGTGGCGTCGCCGAACACGGGGTGCTCGGCGTTGACATGGGCCAAACGTCGCCACGTTCGGCGCTCGTTGCCCCAGGCTTCGTGGGCGCTCTCCTCGTCGCCGGAACCGGTCAGCACTGCCCGCACCCAGGCCAGGCGAGTGCCGGGCACGGTGCTCATGAGGCCGTTCCGGGCGCGGGGCTGCATATCCCCAAGGTAAGGCCACTACCGGGCCGGTTTGAGGGTGTTAGGTATGAATTTTCGCGGCTCGTTCTCATACTGGGGTCGTACGTCGGCGGTGCGAAGTTCATCCTTCGAGCTGACAAACGACCAGGGACTGCTGCCTTAGCTTTCGTGTTGTGGAGTTCGTGCGCAGGACTGTCGTCCCCGCTGCGCAGTTCCACCAGTCTGACCCGCTCTGCCACCCATGCTTGTTGCCAGCGCAACCGCGTTAGCCTCGGCGGCCTCCTCCGCTCTGGCGGTGGCTGCCCTCCATCGTTCTGCAGGGATGGTAAGCGACGTAACTGCGCACGGCGGGACCGGGAGGTTCCTCGTCCACAGCGCGAGGCACCCGTGGTGGAGGTGGGGGATGCTCGGCGCAATCCTGGCGTCTGTCCTCCACGCGATCGCTCTGCACGCCGGCCCCCTCACCCTGGTCCAACCGATGATGGTGAGCGGGCTCGTATTTGCTCTGGTTTTTCGCCAGCTGATCGAGCGTCGTTGGCCTGCCCCCGCCCAGCTTGGTTGGGCGGCAGCCCTCAGTGGTGGGCTCGTCCTCTTTCTACTGGCGGCAACGCCCGCGGCGGGGCCCCCGCAGGCCCCAGATGCCGGGCCGACGTTGCTCGCTGTAATCGCGTTGCCAGCCAGCATGGCCGTTTGCTGGGTATTCGGGCGGCGCACCGATGGCAGGGGATCCGCTGCACTACTTGGGGCAGGGGCGGGTTTCGCTTTCGCAGGCACCGCTGCCCTGCTAAAGCAGGTAACCAACCAGGTCGGCCACGGTTTGGGAGCCGTGTTGGGCACGTGGCCCATATACGCACTGGCGCTGGCAGGGCTATTTGGCATGATCTTCAACCAGCTTGCCTTCCGCGCCGCAGCGTTGTCTGCGAGCCTCCCGGCGCTTTCGACTGTCGACCCCTTGGTCAGTTTCTTTCTTGGTGTCGCGGTGTTCGACGAACCTTTCCGCTCTGCGCCAGTGGCGGTGGTAGCCGAGCTCATGGCCCTTTTAGTAGTGACGGCGTCAGCGGTCGCGCTGGCCCGGCACCAGGCTGAAGACAGCTACCGGGGCCCCACTCGTAGTTATCGCAAAGGCGAGCTCGTCGCCGTCGGGGCGCAGTCAGGTACCCGGGGTTGACCCCTCTGCTGGCAGGCGAGACGGCTGAAGCCATGGCGGCTCAAACGGTCACAGGGACGGACCTGCGGAGGCATGGTGCTCCCGAGTGGAGGCCTGCGCCCGGCAAGAAGGGGGCACTGTCCACCAAGGCTGGCGCGGCCTTGTCCGGTGCCGGCCCGGCGCTGGCCGCACTGGTCGCCTGCTTGGTGTGTTATGTCGCCGGTTGGCGAGGAGACGACTGGGCTGCCCAGATCTACCGGGCGGGGCAAGCAGCGCGCTACGGGCTAGTCCTTTGGGAACCCGGTTGGTACAGCGGGACGTTCCCGCTCAATTACAGCCTCGTCTACCCGCTGCTAGCCGGCTACCTCGGGCTCTGGCCGGTGGCGGCGGCGTCGGCCATGTGTTCTTCGTTTTGCTTCGATCGCCTCGTGTCGGTGCAATTTGGGCGTCGCCCTATGGCCAGCTGGTATTTCGCCGTTTCGACCTTCATCGAAGTGGCTATCGGCCAGCTGCCGACGCTCACCGGGGAAGCGTTCGGGATCGGGTGCGTACTGTGCCTTGCTCGTTGGTCGCGCGAAACCCGGGGCCCATGGGCCGGCGCGCGCACCGCGGTCCGTCTCAGTCTGGCTGGCGCCGGACCGGGTAACGCCCGCCACGCCCTTTTGGCCGCGGGCGCCGTGCTCGGGGTGCTCGCAGCCTTGACCGCACCCATCGCGGGCGCATTCGTTGCTCTTTGCCTGGTTGCCTGGGGAGTCGCCCAGGCGGCGACGCCCAAGCCCCCGCCGCGCCCGGAGTTCCCCGCCCTTCACGAGGCACACCGCCCGCCGGAGCCCCCCAGGAGAGAGGGGTCGTCAGCCCGGCGTGCGGACCTCGAGAAGCTCCCTGCCAGGCTTGCGCGTCCGACGAGCGCCGACATGCGAGGTGCGTTCGCAAAGCTCTCGCTCGGCGTGGTAGTCCTGGCGAGCGCAGGAATGTTGCCGATCATTTTCCCAGGTCCAGGTGATTTCCCGTTCAACGGAGGAGACCTGCTCGTCGTCTTGGCGATCGCCGCTCTGCTGGCGAGCCCCTTGTTGAGCCCGCCACGCCAGGTGAGGGTTGCAGCCGTGCTGTACGGGTTCGCAAGCCTGGTGCTGTTCATCGTGCCCAATGAGGTTGGCGACAACGACGCCCGCTTCGCCGTCTACATCGGCGTCCCTCTCGTACTTTGCTACCTGCCCCGTTTAGCCAAGCGCCTGCCCGGGCGCGTGAGCGTGAGGCGCGCCCTGCGAGGGTGGCCCCTTGTCGCAGTCATGGCCGCTGCCACCACCGCCGCCGGCATGGTCGTGTGGGCTTGGGGCCCGATCGCGCAGGCCTTCGTCCCCGATGCCAACGGCGGCTCGAGCCTGGCCTCGTTTTACGTACCGCTCACGCACTCGCTGACGCGGCTCGCCAGAGGGCGCATCATCAGGGTCGAGGTCCCGCCTCTCGCGCACCACTGGGAATCGGCGTACCTCGCCCCGACCATTTCGCTCGCGAGGGGCTGGGAACGCCAGCTCGACGAGGTCGATGCCCCTTTGTTTTACCACCCCGGACCGTTGAGCCCGACAGCGTACAGGGCCTGGCTCCTCTCAAACGGCGTGTCGTACGTCGCCCTGGCGGACGCTCCGCTCGACTTTGCGTCCATTGCCGAGGGGGCTCTCCTGCGCAAGCGAGAGGTACCGGGCCTCAAGGCCGTCTGGCACAACCCCGACTGGCAAGTTTGGGCGGTAGAGGGCTCTCTGGGCCTGGCTAGCCCCCCGGCGCGGGTCGTATCGCTCCAGCCCGACGAGGTCGGGCTCCTCTTCGCCCGGGCCGGCTCGAGTGTCATCAAGGTGCACTGGTCGCCTTACTGGTCGCTCCCGAGCACTGCGTCCGGGTCGGCGTGCTTGGCCCCGGCACAGGGCGGTTGGACTGAGGTCCGCTCCACCCGAGCCGGCGCGCTGGCGTTGTCGGTGTCAGTGCTCCGTGCCGACCACGGGAACTGTCCCTAAGGAGCCGCCTCCAACCCGGCCGGCCACCATGGCCCCACCAGGTTGGTCTAGCGCCTGGGCCCGTCGGCGACGAGGGCTTCGGATACCTCGAGCGGTTGTCCCCAGGGCAGCTCTCGCAGCCACCATGTCGCCCCGGCAGCCTCCCAGACGTCGGCGTCATCTTTTTTGCTTACACCCACAATTTCGAACGGTGGCCCGCCGGGACGGGCCCGGCTAACGGCATTGGCGAGCAGCGGCAGCCGTGCCGTCTCTATGCCGAAGGGGAACACCCCGTCGAGCATCGCCGCTCTGCGTACCGGGCGACCCTGCACCGATTCCGTGGCGGCCCATATCGGGATGGCCCGGTCGCGGTAGGGCCGGGGGAGGAACCGTACCCCGTCGACCCGGTAGTGCTCGCCGGCGAACGTCACTGCCTTCCCAGACCACGCCGCCCTCACGATCGTAAGGGCCTCGTCGAGCATGTCGCCCCGGACGCGGGCGTCGGTCTCCTCGCCGAAGGCCTGGAACTCGGGGCCCCTCGGCGTCCCAAGCCCGACACCGAGCACGACCCTGCCTTCGCTCAGGTGGTCGAGGCTCACGGCCGCCTTGGCTACGTTCCAGGGGCGCCGGCGGGGGAGCGGGGTGACGAGCGGGCCGAGCGCGACCCTGGTGGTTGCCACGGCGGCGGCGGAAAGGGCCACCCAGGGGTCGACGACGTCGTAGTCACCTTCCCGGCGCACAATATGGTCCCAGATGAAGACCCCGTCCCAGCACGAAGCCTCAGCTCTTTCAGCCAGGTCGGCCACAACTCTGGCCGAGCCGAACGGCCCGAAGTTGGGGATGTGCAGCCCGTACTTCACCCAGCCAAAGCTACAGGGTGCCTGAGGCGCGGCCCTGGGAACCCCGGCACGCCATGAGCGCGCATGCACCTTGCGAACTCGATCGCTTTCGATGTGACAGCGGCCTGCTCGCCGGGGGAGGCCGGGTAGTACGTTGCCGGCAGCCCCGTCGCCTGGCCGCACCCTGCAGCACTACCTACCGCCTCCCGTCAAGCCCGCCGCCAGACGAGGACTGTACTGCCGGGGCCGTAACCGGTCACGTTGTGGCCCTCTCCTTGAACAGCGACGCAAAACGCCGGGTCTGGGCAAGAAACCCCGTCCAGGGTCAGGTTATCGATGGCGGCCGGCTTCGACCACGCGCTCGCGTCGAAGGACTGGCCGTCACCGTCCTGGCCGACGGCGACGCAAAACGACGGGTGCGGGCAAGAAACCCCGTAAAGGTCGCCCGGACCGTTGACCGGCAGGTTGACCGGCCGAACTTGTGACCAGGTGTTGCCGTTGAAAGTCGTCCCAGCGCCCGTGACGTCGACGGCGGCGCAAAACTTCTCCGTCGGGCATGAGACGCCGTTCAAAGACGAGCCAACGTCGGCCCCGACCGCGCTCGACCACTTGGACCCGTTGTAGCTGTACGCATAACCATTGCCGGCGACGGCCATGCAAAACGACGAAGTGGGGCACGAAACAGCGTCGATCGAATAAGTGCCCAGCTGGGTGCCGCCCGACCAGGTCTGCCCGTTATAGGTAAATGCGTCGCCGGTATCCGACCCCGCCGCGCAGAAGGACGAGCTCACGCACGAAATGGCGTACAGGGCGTTAGGACGGTCGACATCGACCGGGTTGGACCAAGTCCCGCCGCTGTAGGACACGACATCGCCGAATTCGTCCGCCCCGGCACAAAATGCCGGGCTCGGGCAGGAGAGCGAATTGAGGCCGTCGCTGCCGTCGACGTCCTGTGGCCCGGACCAGTGGCTGCCGTCGAAGCTGAACACGTTTCCGTCTTCGTCTCCCACCATGCAAAAGGTAGGGCTGGCGCACGAAACCGAGGTCAGGTCGGCGGGGCCGTGGGCGAGCACTGTCTTGGCCCAGCCGGCTGCGGCGAACGAACTTGCCGTGGTGTTGGGGACCGTAGTGGACGGCTGGGTGGAGGTGGAGGGGGTCGACGTGGTCGAAGAGGCCGACCTGGTCGAAGGGACCAAGGACGTTTTGGTCACCTTGGAGCTCGACTTGGAGGGGCCAGGGTTGCCGTGGCCGTGGCCGGACGACGGTACCAATGCCACGAGCAGCACGACCAGTACAACCAATGCCGCGGCGACGGGCGTTATCAGGCGCCATTTGGACCACCAGGGGCGGGGCGAAACGGGACGGCCCGAGATGAGGTGGCCCCCGCCCACTGCGCCATCTCCTGTTGGGCGCTGCGTCCGTTCGCCGCCATTGCCGCCGGCCGGGAGCGCATCGCTGGGAGGGCCGGCGGAGCCTGCAGGTAGAGACATGCCGGGCGTCACACCCCCAGAGGGCTCCGGCGGCCGGCGCTCGAGCGCTTGGACGAGCTGCTCGACGTCGTAGCGCCATCTATGGTCCGATATCTCGAGGGCGTTGCGGCGGGTCAGGGGCGCCAGGCTCTCGGGCAATTCGCTCGGTCGCGGCATCCTGGCTCCCTGGACCAGCACCGGGATTACCCGGAGCTCGCGCTTGAGCGCCGCCTCTATCTCGAGCCTCACGAAGTCGTTTTCATCCTCGAGACGCTGCCCGCCGCGCTCGTTCATCACCTCGACCCAGCGTTGCCCGATCAGCGCGATGAACACGTCGCAGGCACCGACGGCGTTTTCAATGACCTCGACGAAGTCGACCCCGGGTTCGATGTTGTCGATGTCTATGAAGACCTGGCCGGCGGAGAAGCGATCGGCGAGGGCGTCGTAGAGGCGCCCGGCGTAGCCGGCCGTGTCCTCGCGGCGGTAGTTGAGGAAGATCCGCAGCGGCGTTGCCACGGCTCTAATCTTCGCGAACGCGACGCCGGCGGTACACCGTTAAGTCGTCTGGCCAATTACGCGGCGACCACGGCCACCAGCTTCCCGCTCGGGCCAGGCCCGCAGCCCGCGCAGTCAGGCCCTGGTCAGTTCCCCTGCTCGGTCTGTGCCCTCAGCCGTGCCTGCATGCGAAGCTCCACTGATGTACCCGAGGCTCCCGACGACCTGCCTGCTCAGGAGATCGAGGAAGAGGTCGACGAAACCCGCAGCCAATTGGGTACCCCTGGCCTCGGTCAACCGTCCGATGGCTTGGTCTTGGGTCAAAGCCCGCCGGTGGGGACGGACCGCTCGCATCGACGCAAAAGCATCGCAGACACAGAGGATTTTGGACTCGACACGGAGCTCGTGCTCGCGCAGGCCGCGGGGGTAGCCGGTCCCATCGGCTCTTTCGTGGAGCTGCCCGACGATCTCTGCAACGTCGCCCATCCCGGGAGCGCATGAGAGCATCAGCTCGCCTCGTACCGGGTGGTCCTGCAAGATCGCCCAATCGTCGGGGTCAAGGGGGCCCGTTTTCGCAAGCACCCGCTCGGGTACGCCCAGCATCCCGATGTCGTGCAGGCGGCCGGCAAGGTTGCAGCGTAGCTGGGCGGCTTCGTCCAACCCGAGCTCGGCCGCCATAGCCACCGCCCAGCGTGCAATCGCGCTCGCGTGCTCAACGGGTGCCTGGTAACCGTCCACACGGTCGGCGAGCGCTTCGAGGTAGTCGGTCACCGGTTCTGTGCGGTTGGACCTGAGCCATTTCGGCAAGGGGTCCGACCGCCCTACGACCAGTCGGGCCCGGCCCGCCCCTTTGGCGGCATAAAGGGCGCGGTCCGCCCCCGAGACGAGCTCTCCGGTCGTGCTCACGTGGTCGGGGTAGGTGACGATCCCGGCGGACGTGGTGACCGTAATCTGGGTGCCGGGTTCCGGGCAAAAGGCCGTGCCGTTGACCGCCGCCATCATCCTCGAGGCGGCGGTCGCAGCCTCCTCGGAGGTCGCTCCCGCCAGGAGCACCGCGAACTCCTCCCCCCCGTACCTCGCCAACACGTCGCCGGCCCTGACCTCACGCGCCAAGCGCGCCGCCGTCTCGATCAGCACACGGTCTCCTACCGGGTGGCCGAAGCCGTCGTTTACCGACTTGAAATGGTCGATATCGAGCAGCACAAGGCTGACGGGCTTACCCGAGCGCGACGACCGTGCGCTTTCAACTTCTAGGTGCGCCTCGAAAAACCTGCGGTTCTTGAGCCCGGTCAAGGCGTCCGTGATGGCCATGTCCCTCTCCCGCCTGAGCGATGACGACAGCCTGATGATCACCAGCCAAAACAGGACCGCGGTACCGGCCGCGACCACGATGAGGACGTACCTCGTGTTGCGGCCCTGTTCGATGAGCAGGATCGCCGGCACGGCAATCGCCGCCACCCCGAGCCCTATATAGCGGCGAGCCGAAAGCCCGCTCGGGCCTGCCGGCGACGGCGTCCCGAGGTCGGCCATCGACGGGTCGAGCGCGGTCGCGCCGATGAGTAGGTAATAGGTGGCCCACATCCCGTCGAGGAAGCTGCCGGTGTGGTAAGTCCCGTGCAGCAGCTGGAGCGCGTAGATCGTGTCAGTAGCGAAAAGGAGCATGAGGGCCGAGCCCAACAGCCAAGTGGACCGGCTCCTTCGCCCCGGGCCCACCAGGAGCCACATCGCGCCTGCCAGCATCGCCAGGTCCAGTACCGGGAAAGCGGCAGACGTCATCCGGGACAAGAGGTTTTCGCCCGGCGTCGTGGCGGAGGGTTCGATGACGAAGATCCATGAGAGCATCGCAGCTGTGGTGGCCAGGATCCCCGCGTCCACGAGGGCGGAATGGTCGTTGCCCGGGCTCCGCCTCCTGATGAAGATCAGCGCGGCCGCGATAAGGAAGGGGTAATGAAGGAGGTAAAGCAGTTCCGAAACCGACGGGAACTGATCGAGCCCGAGCAGGTCGTGGCGGATGTAATAGGTCAGGTCGGCCGCTGCATAGACGATCTCGTTGACCGCCACGAGGTACCAGCCCAATGGCCGCGTCGGCCTGTTGCGGGCGATCCCCACCGGCACCGCGATTGCCGCCGAGACGCCTATCAGGCAAAAAAGGGAAACTTTCCACTTTGCATCGGGGCCGTCGGGGGCCCCCGGGACGAGGTAGTAGGTGAGGAGGACAAGTTCGCCGGCAGCCAGGAACAAGGCGGGGAGCAGGAGCCCCTTGCCCTTGGTACAACAAAGTGCTGACGCGCGGCGTATCACGCGACCGCCGGGAAAAAATGGCGAGCCACAGCAGCGATATCGGGATATGCCCCTGCCCTTTGTAGGGCCTTAGGTCCTGAGACATGTGACGTTGGGCCCCCACAGCGTCGTCTCGACCTATGACGCCGAGCGGCCTACTCCGACCTGAGCGCCTCCGCCGGGCTGGTACGAGCGACCCGCCTCGCCGGCCAGAGCGCTACCGCATTGCCCGTGACGATCACGACTGGCACTGCCAAGGCGATAACGAGGACGGACAGGGGAGGGACGTCGACGAGCGGTACACGCGACGTGACTGAGGCCCAGCCCCATCGCGCGACGACCAGCCCGAGGGGGATGCCCCCTGCGAGCCCGATCAGGGCGATGACGGTCGCCTGGCAATAGACGATGCGCCGGGATGATCTTTCATCGAGCCCCAGGGTCCGCAGGACGGCAAAATCAGCCTTGCGGCCCCGGCTTGACGTAACGAGTATGTAACCCAACGCGACCAGGGCCAGTGCGGCCAGGAAGGCGCCGAGCGCCGTCGGTAGCTGCGCCAGATCCTCGAGGTTCGTGAGCTCGAGCGGCACGTCCACCGGTTGGACGCTGGAGCCGAGGGCAGAGCCCGGGCCCCCCAGGTTGGTTATCAAACGCCCGATCGGGCTGTTGGCCGGTGGGTTTTGGAGCCCGTTCGCGGCCTGTTCGGCGACCGTGATGGCCTCATTTTCCTGGTTGCCCTTGCTGGGGAAACGCACGACGACAGCTTCGTCGGAGTTCTGCGGGGAGGGCGGGGGCACTACGACGTCGAAGCGAGCGGTTGTCAGCCACAAACCCTCGTCGAACTCGGAGTGAACGTCAGAGGGCAACAACGCCTCGCCTACCAGGCGCACCGTCTGCCCGTTGCCGATAGTCACCCATTGGCCCACGTGAACGCCAAGCAATCTGGCCGTCGCCGGGCCGATCGCTGCTTCATCCCTATCGGTTGGCGGGTGGCCAGCGACCATCGCAAGGGT
>Ga0335072_10005345_pt1 | contig 18921 bp, 8 predicted proteins | sample Lox_Sample_21_FD_206725 | JGI IMG/M metagenome (GOLD analysis project Ga0335072, IMG submission 206725) | Soil microbial communities from Loxahatchee National Wildlife Refuge, Florida, United States - Lox_Sample_2.1 | ecosystem: Environmental > Terrestrial > Soil > Wetlands | place: USA: Florida... | reverse complement strand
CGACCATCCGACCGGCATTCCCACCGGCGTGTTCCCGACTTCCGACGGACACATCAACATCGCCGCCAGTTCCAGCCGCGTGTTTGGCCGCTTCTGCGAGGCAATCGGCAAGCCCGAGTGGAAGGACAATCCGGACTGGAAGGATCAGAAGGCGCGCAGTGGGCGCCGGAAGGAAATCAACGCGGCGATCAGTGAAGTGACGCAGACCAAACCATCGGAATACTGGATCGAATTGCTGGAAGGCGCGGGCGTGCCGTGCGGGCCGATCTATACCATCGACCAGGTGTTTGCCGATCCGCAGGTGAAGCATCTGAACATGGCGACACCGATGCACTCGCCGGTGGTCGGCGAGGTGGAAGTCGTCGCTTCAGCGATCAGCATGACCGGCTTCGACAAGGGCGTGCGCATGGCGACGCCGGAGATGGGGTCGAGCACGGACGAAGTATTGCGCTCGGTGGGCTACGACAGCGACGAGATCGCCGATATGCGCAGGAAGGGAGCGATCTGAGATGAACGACATGCCGAGCGGCGGCATCACCCGCGAATACGCGGGCGGCAAGATGCTGGCGGCGAAAGATGAAGGCGTCGGGCTGGTCACCTTCAACCAGCCGGAGAAACGCAATGCCATGTCGCTCGAGATGTGGCAGGGGCTGGGCGAAATCCTGGACGAGTTCGCGGCGGACAATTCGGTGCGGGTGGTGATCCTGACCGGGGCCGGCAACAAGGCATTCGTGTCAGGCGCGGATATCAGCCAGTTCGAGAAGAACCGCGCCAACGCCAACGCGCAGCAGGAGTATGATCGGCTGACCGGCGCCGGTCGGGCAAAATTCCAGAGCTTTCCCAAGCCGACCATCGCCCGCATCCGCGGATTCTGCCTTGGCGGTGGCCTGGCGATCGCGATGAGCGCCGATCTGCGGGTGGCGGCGGCAGACAGCCAGTTCGGCATTCCGGCGGCGAAGCTGTCGATCGCGTACGCGCCGGAATCGGTGAAGCGGCTGATCGACCTGGTTGGGCCGGCGCATGCGCGAATGATCCTGTACACCGCGCGGCGGATCGACGCGGAGGAGGCCGAACGGATCGGACTGATCAACAAGATGGTGCCGGATGAAGAGCTGAACGAGTACGTGCTCGATCTGGCGCGCACCATCGCCGACAACGCGCCCCTGTCGGTGGGGGCATCGAAGCTGATGATCAACGAGATGCTGAAGGACGAGAGCAAGCGCGACACCGCTGCCATGTCGCGGGTGATGCAGGTCTGTTTCGACAGCGCCGACTACAAGGAGGGCCGCACCGCGTTCATGGAGAAGCGGGCGGCCGTCTGGCAGGGCAAGTAGTATCCGATCGCAGAGAAGCGTGCTTCGCGCAGCGACCACGATTCGCCGCGTGAATCGGATGCTCAGACAAAAAGCGACGTATCGACTTTCTGCGAAAGTCGATACTAGCGGCTGCTATTGCGACACCGTCGTTGGCGCGGGGGGATGCGCCACCGACGGGTCCCAGGTCTGCAACGAATTCCTGTTCGGCAATGCACCGGTGGTCCAACCGCCGCCCAACGCGGTGATCAGATCGACGCTCGCGGTCAACCGGCTCTGCTGGATGGAGAGCGCGGTCTGCTGGTCCGAGAGCAAGGCGGTTTGCTCCGTCACGACGGCGGTATAGGCGACCGTGCCGGCGCGATACTGGTTGAGCAATACATCCACCGCCCGCTGCGTCGCATCGACCGCCACTTGCTCGGCCGCTGCCTGCTGCGCCAGGATGCGGAGCGACGCCAGCTCATCCTCCACCTGCTGCAACGCCGACAGCACGGTCTGGCGATAGTTGGCAACGCTCTGGTCGTAGGTCGCACGCGCGGCTGCCACGGCCGCCGAACGTTCGCCGCCTTCGAAGATCGTCTCGCTGGCCGACGCGCCGAGCGACCAGATGCGGTTTGCGGCTGTGAACAACTGCGACAGCGGACTGCCGACAAACCCACCCAGGGTCGACAGGCTGATGTCGGGGTAGAACGCCGCCACCTGCACGCCGATCAGGGCATTCTCCTGCTGCATCTGCCGTTCCGCCGCGGCGATATCGGGGCGGCGCTGCAGCAAGGTGGCCGGCAGTCCCGGCGGCAGGGCCGGCACGGCCCCGGGCATCAGTCCGAACGGAATTGTCAGCTCCGCCGGCGGATGGCCGGTCAGCACGGCGATCGCATGCTCGAACAAGGCACGCTGCACACCGACGCCGACGAGCTGTGCACGCGCGCCTTCCAATTGGGCCCGCGCCTCCACGTCATCGGCCAGCGAACTCGTGCCGGCGAGATACTGGTTATGCGTGATCCGCCAGGTGGCATCGAACGCGGCTACCGTGCGGCGTAGCAGATCGGTCAGCGAATCCTCGGCGCGCAGGTCGAAATAGTCCACGGCCAGCGTCATCTGCGCGGAAAGCTGCGCGTTGGCGAGATCGGCCGCGCTGACCTGCGCTGCGGCAACCTGGCTCTCCACCTGACGGCGGATGCGTCCCCAGACGTCAGGCGTCCAGTCGATGCTGCCTTCGATGCTGTATTGCGTGACGGGAGCGCCGCCGCCGCCACCGGAGCCACCGCCGCCGCCGGTGGTGGTGGCGGTCGAGGCGGTCGAGACATTGCTCGAACTCCGTCCGCCGCCGCCGAAGCCCGGGCCGTGCGTCACGCTTGTCGTCAGTCCGACCGTCGGGAACAAGCCGGCACGCGCTTCCTGCACCAGAGCGACGGCATTGCGGTACTCGGCTTCGAACTCCTTCACGGTCTGGTTGGAGACGTTGACCTGCCGCTCCAGCCGGTCGAGTTCCGGGTCACGATAGATCGACCACCATGGACCGCGATCGGTCGCATCCTGCGGCTCGGCGATCGTCCAGCCCTGGAGTTCCTTGTAAGTGACCGGCACGGGCGCGTCGGGACGATGATAGTCGGGCCCGACCATGCAGGCCGAGAGGGTCAAACAGAGCAATAAGGGCAGCCTGCCTGCGCGCATTGACGCCATCGCTGTCAGCGTCATTCCGCTGCCCCGGGGCTGGGCGATACGCTGGTGGATACGGCTGGGAAGGCGCTCCGCCAGCGACGCACCACGTGCAGTCGGAAGCGGTCAAGGTACAGGTACACGATCGGCGTGGTGTAGAGCGTCAGTACCTGGCTCAGCAGCAGCCCGCCGACAATGGAAATGCCGAGGGGCCGGCGTAGCTCGCCACCCTCACCGAAGCTCAGCGCCAGCGGCAGGGCGCCCAGCATGGCGGCGGCGGTGGTCATCATGATCGGCCGGAACCGCAGGCGGCAGGCTTCGAAAATGGCTTCGTTCGGCGCCATGTTGTGTACCCGTTCCGCCTCCAACGCGAAGTCGATCATCAGGATCGCATTCTTTTTTACAATGCCGATCAGCAGGATAACGCCGATCAGCGCGATGATCGTGAACGGCGTGCCGAATGCCATCAGCGCCAGTACCGCGCCTACGCCGGCCGATGGCAGGGTCGAAAGGATGGTGATCGGGTGCATGTAACTTTCATAAAGCACCCCCAGCACGATGTAGACCGCGACCAGGGCAGCCAGGATCAGCATCGGCTCGCTGCTCAAGGACTGCTGGAATGTCTGCGCTGTGCCGGCGAAGCTGCCGTGAATGCTGGCCGGCATGCCGAGCTGGCGCACCGCGTCGTTGATCGCCGCGGTTGCGTCGCCGAGCGACTTGCCCGGCGCCAGATTGAAGGAAATCGTGGTTGCGACGAACAATCCCTGATGACTTACCGCCAGCGGCGTATCGCCGGGACCATAGCTGCTGAACACTGAGAGCGGCACCATCGTTTCCTGGCTGGTGCTGACCGCGGCGCCGGAAGACGCCGAGCCCTTGCCGGTATTGGCCAGTGCATTGGTCGCCGCATTGCGGGACGCGCTGTTGGCGATGGCCGCGGCGGTGACCGCGTTGCCGGAGGCGGCGCTGGTAGCGGCTGTCGGGCTGACGGGCGGACTTGTGGTCAGGCCGCTGACGACGGCACCGGCAGCCGTCGGTGCCGCCACGGTGCCGATCACGGCGTTGGTCGACTCGGTGCCGCTGGCGCTGCCGCCTGACGTGCTGACCCAGACGTCGCGCAGCGTCTCCGGCGCCTGCCAGTATCGCGGCGCGACTTCCATCACTACGTGATACTGGTTCTGCGCGCTGTAGATGGTGGATACCTGGCGCTGGCCAAATGCGTCGTACAGCGTGTTGTCGATCTGGTTGACGTTGATCCCCAGTCGGGAGGCGGTCGAGCGGTCGATGTTGAGATTGGTCGCCAGCCCCTTTTGCTGCTGATCGGAGTTGACGTCGCGCAGGATCGGGTTCTTCTCCAATATGGCGAGCAACTTTGGCGCCCACTGGTAAAGCGTCGCCGTGTCGTCGGCCTGCAGCGTGTATTGATAGGCGGCATTGCTCTGGCGGCCGCCGACGCTGATGTCCTGGATCGGCACCAGGAACAAACGGGCGCCGGGCACGACGGCGAGTTTGCGGCGCAGGCGGGACATCACCTTGTCGACCCCGTCGCGTTGCGACAGTGGCTTCAGCGACACGAACACGCGCCCCGTGTTGGCCTGGCCGCCGGCGCCGCCACTGCCCTGGCCGGTGAAGCCGACGACATTCTGTATCGCGGGATCATGCTGGACGATGGCCATCAACTGCGCCAGCTTCTGGTCCATCGCGACGAAGGAGATGCTCTGGTCGGCGGTGATGCCGCCCATCATCCGGCCGGTATCCTGCTGCGGGAAAAATCCCTTCGGGACAAAAATGAATAATGCGACGTTCAGCAGGACGGTGATCAGCAGTACCAGCATCACGAGAGGGCCGTGGCGGAGCGACCAGCGCAGGGTCCGCTCGTAGAGCGAGAGTGCGCGGTCGAACAATGTGCGGCGGGCGGGTGCTTCGTGTCGCGGGCCCTGCTTCAGCAGCATCGCGCACATCATTGGGGTCGCGCTCAGCGAGATGGCCAGCGACACCAGGATCGCCAGCGACAGCGTCATGGCGAATTCGCGGAACAACCGGCCGACGATGCCGCCCATCAGCAGGATGGGGAGGAACACGGCGATCAGCGAAAGGCTGATGGAGAGCACGGTGAAGCCGACCTCTCGCGCGCCGAGCAAGGCGGCCTGCATGCGCGACATGCCGGTTTCGAGGTGGCGAGAGATGTTTTCCAGCACCACGATTGCATCGTCCACCACGAAGCCGGTGGAGATCGTAAGCGCCATCAGCGACAGGTTGTCGAGGCTGAAGCCCATCAGGTACATGGCGCCGAACGTGCCGATGATGGAGACCGGCACCGCGATCGCCGGGATCAGGGTGGCACGAAGGTCGCGCAGGAAGAGGAACACCACCATCGTCACCAGAGCCACGGCGATCAGCAGGGTGCGCTCGGTATCGTTGAGGCTTTGCCGGATGGTGGTGCTGCGATCGTTGGCGATGGTCAGTTTCATGTCACGCGGCATGGCGGCCATCAGTTCGGGGATCGCTGCCTTCACCGCATTGACGGTGTCAATGATGTTGGCGCCGGGCTGGCGGAACAGGATCACCAGCACCGCGGGCTTGCCGTTGGCGTATCCGGCGTTGTCGATGTTCTCGACCGAATCCTCCACGTCGGCCACGTCGGACAGATGCACCGCCGCGTTGTTGCGATAGGCGACGATCAGCGACTTGTAATCCGCTGCGTGCGACGCCTGGTCGTTGGTATAGATCTGATAATGGACGCCCTGCGCTTCGATCGCTCCTTTGGGACTGTTCGCATTTGCGGAAGCGAGAGCTGCGCGTACATCCTCGAGCCCGATGCCGTATTTGAACAGCATGGTTGGGTTTAATTCGACGCGTACCGCAGGAAGGGCGGCGCCGCCGATGATCACCTGGCCGATGCCGGTGAGCTGCGACAGGCGTTGTGACAGCACGTTGGTGGCCGCGTCGTACATCTGCCCGCGCGTCAGCGTACTCGAGGTCAGTGCCAGAATCAGGATCGGCGCGTCGGCGGGGTTCACCTTGCGATAGGTGGGATTGCTGCGCAGGCTGGTCGGCAGGTCGGCGCGCGCGGCGTTGATCGCCGCCTGCACGTCGCGCGCCGCGCCATTGATGTCGCGATCGAGGCCAAACTGCAGAACTATGCGGCACTGGCCGACCGAACTGCTGGACGTCATCTCCGACACGTCGGCGATCTGGCCGAGGTGGCGCTCGAGCGGCTCGGCGACGCTGGTGGCGACGGTCTCGGGACTGGCGCCGGGCAACGAGGCCTGCACCGATATGGTTGGGAAATCCACCTGCGGCAGCGGCGAGACCGGCAGCTTGAAGAACGCGAACATGCCGGCCAACGCGATACCGAAGGTGAGAAGCGTCGTCGCGACCGGCCTTGCGATGAACGGGGCGGAGATATTCATCGGCTGCGGGTCATTCCGCGGGCTCGCCGGCGAGGCCCTTGCCGGACAGTCGCCATGCCAGTTGGTCGAACATCAGATAGATCACCGGCGTGGTGAACAAGGTCAGCACCTGGCTGACGATCAGGCCGCCGGCCATGGCGACGCCGAGAGGGCGGCGCAGTTCGGAGCCGGTGCCGTTGCCGAGCATCAGCGGCAGGGCGGCGAGCAAGGCGGCCATCGTCGTCATCAGGATCGGGCGGAAGCGCAGCAGGCAGGCCTGGTGGATCGCCTCGCGCGGCGGCTTGCCTTCCTCGCGTTCGGCCTGCAACGCGAAGTCCACCATCATGATGCCGTTCTTCTTCACGATGCCGATCAGCAGGATGATGCCGATGATGGAAATCACGTCGATGTCGTCGCCGGCGATAAGCAGTGCGACCAGCGCGCCGGCGCCGGCGGATGGCAAGGTGGAGAGGATCGTGATCGGGTGGATGAAACTCTCATAGAGGACGCCGAGCACGATGTAGACGGTGAGGATCGCGGCCAGCACCAGGAACAACTCGTTGGACAGGGAGGCTTCCAATGCGGCGGCCGCGCCCTGGAATGCGGTGATAAAGCTGGCGGGCAGGTTGATGTCCTTCTCGGCCTGCCTGATCGCGTCCACCGCCGCGCCGAGCGACGAACCGGGCGGCGTATCGAACGAGATCGTCGTCGCCGGGAACTGCCCCAGATGGCTTATCAGCAGCGGCCCCGGCTTTTGCTCGACCGTCACGAAGGCGGACAGCGGGACCTGTCCCGTGGTGGAGGCGGCGGACGGCAGGTAGATCGCGTTCAGCGCGTTGAGCGACGTTTGCAGCGACGGATTGGCCTCCATGATGACGCGGTACTGGTTGGACTGGCTGTAGATGGTGGAGATGATACGCTGGCCGAACATGTCGTACAGCGCGTTATCCACCGTCGCCGGCGTGATGCCGTAACGCGCGGCGCTCTCGCGGTTGATGACCAGGTCCACGTCCAGCGCCTGTTGCTCCAGGTCGGAGGCGACGTTGGTCAGGTCGGGCGATTTCTGCATCTGGGCGACCAGCTTCGGCACCCACTCGTTGAATGCCGCGAGATTCGGATTTTCCAATACGAACTGGTACTGGGTGCGGCTGACCGAGGCATCCAGGCTCAGGTCCTGCACCGGTTGCAGATACAACTGCACGCCCTGGACGTTGGCGGTTTCCCGCAGCAGGCGCGCGGCAATCTCGCTCGCGTCCAGCGCGCGGTCGTCCTTTGGTTTCAGGTTGATCAGGAAGCGGCCGGTGTTCAGCGTCATGTTGGTGCCATCGACGCCGATGAACGAGCTCAGGCTGACGACGTCGGGGTCTTTCAGGATCGCATCGGCCAGCGCCTGCTGGTGCTCTGCCATGGCGTCGAACGAGATCGTTTCCGCCGCCACCGAGATCCCTTGCAGCACCCCTGTGTCCTGCACCGGGAAGAAGCCCTTGGGCACGACGATGTAGAGCAAGACGGTGACAACGAGAGTGATCAGCGCGACCAGCAGCGTGAGGATCTGGTGATTGAGTACCAGGTTCAGGCCGCGGTCGTAATAGCCGATGATCCAGTTGAAGCCGCGCTCCGCGGCCAGGTCGAAGCGGTTGCGCTGCGAATCGGGACGATGACGCACCAGGCGGGCGCACATCATCGGCACCAGGGTCAGCGACACGATCGCGGAGATGACGATGGTCACCGACAGGGTGATGGCGAATTCGTGGAACAATCGGCCGACCACATCGCCCATGAACAATAGCGGGATCAGCACGGCGATCAGCGACACGGTGAGGCTGATGATGGTGAAGCCGATTTGCTCGCTGCCCTTCAATGCGGCCTGCAAGGGCGTTTCGCCGGCTTCGACAAAACGGGCGATGTTCTCGATCATCACGATGGCATCGTCCACCACGAAGCCGGTCGAGATGGTGAGTGCCATCAGCGAAAGGTTATCGAGGCTGAAGCCGAGCAAGTACATGATCGCCAGCGTGCCGACCAGCGACAGCGGCACCGAGAGGCTCGGGATGATCGTCGCGGGCAGGTTGCGCAAGAACAGGAATATGACGAGTACGACGAGGGCGATCGCTAGACCGAGTTCGAATTCGACATCGGCGACTGAGGCGCGGATGGTGGTCGTGCGGTCGGTCAGCACGGCGACGTCGATCGCGGACGGCAAGGTGGCTTGCAGCGACGGCAACAGCGCCTTGATCGTGTTGACGACCTGGATGACGTTGGCGCCTGGCTGGCGCTGGATGTTCAGGATCAGCGCCGGCGTGCGATTGGCCCAGGCGGCGAGCTGGGTATTCTCGGGACCGCTGACCACGCTGGCCACGTCCTTGAGGCGGACCGGCGCGCCATTGCGATATGCGATCACGACGTTCAGATACTGGCTGGCTTCGGAGATCTGATCGTTGGCGTTGATGGTCGACGCCTGCGCTGTGCCGTTGAAGTTGCCTTTCGGCGTATTGACGTTGGCGTTGCCGAGCGTGGTGCGCAGATCGTCGATGTTGAGGCCATAGGCGGCGAGCGCGCGTGGGTTGAACTGCACGCGCACTGCGGGCACCTGGCCGCCGCTGATGCTCACGAGGCCGACGCCTGGCTCCTGCGAGATCTTTTGTGCCAGACGGGTGTTGCCGAGGTCTTCGACCTGGGTGAGCGGCAGTGTCTTGGATGTGAGTGCGAGTGTCAGGATCGGCGCGTCGGCGGGGTTCACCTTGGCGTAGATCGGCGGCGCGGGCAGATCGGAGGGCAGCAGATTGCCCGCGGCATTGATCGCGGCCTGCACCTCTTGCTCGGCGATATCCAGGCTGAGGTCGAGGTTGAATTGCAAGGTGATGACCGAGGCGCCGGCGGAGCTGCTCGAGAACATCTGGTTCAGGCCGGGCATCTGGCCGAACTGCACTTCGAGCGGGCTGGTGACGGAGGACGTCATCACCTCCGGACTGGCGCCGGGGTAGAAGGTCTGTACCTGGATGGTGGGGTAGTCGACTTCGGGCAGGGCGGAGATCGGCAGGAAGCGATAGGCGACGATGCCCACCAGGAGGATCGCCGCCATCAAAAGTGTGGTGGCGACCGGACGCAGGATGAACAAACGCGAGGGGCTCATCGGGCTTCGGCGCTAGCGCATCACTGTCCGCCCTGCGGCGGTCGTTTGTGCTTGTTCTGGTGGCTTTGGTCCTGTCCTGAGGCGGCGGCCGACGGCTGCGCTGCGTTGGGCGGCGTTGGGGCAGCGGGCTGGCCGGTCGATGTGGCACTGGCAGCCAGTCCATTGGCTGAGTTCGTCGTGGCCTGACCCGGCTGGGCGGCCTGACCTGGCTGGGTGGTTTGCGTGCCTTGCGCGGTCTGGCCGTTTTGGCCGGCGGTCGCGTCGGTTGCCTGGGTGGCGGCGGGCGGCGGAATTGTCACTTTGACGCCGTCGCTCAGGCGGTCGGTGCCGTCGGTCACAACGCGTTCGCCCGGCTGCAGGCCGGAGGTCACCGCCTGATAGCCTTCATCGGTCGGCCCGACCTTGATCGGGCGCACGGAGACGGTGCTGTTGGCGTTGATGACGTAGACGTAGGTTCCAGGCGCGCCGCGCTGCACCGCGGGCACCGGCACGCGCACGACGTTCTGCATGGTATCGACGAGCAAGCGGGCGTTGACGAACTCGTTCGGGTAGAGCGACTCGTCGGGATTGTCGAAGGTGGCCCGCATTTGCAGCGTGCCGGTGGTGGTGTTGATCTGGTTGTCGAGGGTTGTGAGCGAGCCGGTCGCCAGCAGCTTCGTGTTGCCCTGGTCATAGGCGTAGACCGGCAGCGTGGCCCCTGAGCGCAGGCGCTTGATGATGTCCGGCACGTTCTGCTGCGGCACCGAGAACAGTACCGAGATCGGCTGCATCTGGGTGATGACGGCGATGCCGGAGGTGTTGGACGTCTGCACGTAGTTGCCCTGATCGATCAGGCGCAGGCCGACCTGGCCGTCGATTGGTGAGACGATGTGACAGTAGGCAAGATTGACCTTGTCGTTCTCGACAATGCCCTGATCGGCCGCGACCGTGCCGGTGGCTTGCTCCACCAGGTATTTCTGGTCCTCGAGTTGCTGCTGGGCGATCGAATCCTGGCGGCCCAGGATCTGGAAGCGCTTCAGATCGGACTTGGCTTGCTCCAGCACGCCGGTGTCGTGGGCGAGGGTGCCTTGTGCCTGGTCGAGGGCTGCCTGGAAGGGGCGGGGATCGATCTGGGCCAGGAAGTCGCCTTTTTTGACGATCTGGCCTTCCTTGAACCCGACCTGGATCAGTTGGCCGTTGACCTGGGTGAGGACGGTCACGGTATCGAGCGAGGTGACGGTGCCGAGCTCGTTCAGGATGATGCGGATGTCGCCGCGGCCGATGGTGGCGGCGCCGACCGGCTGCGGGGCGCTTTGGGCGCCGTGGCCATTGCCGCCGCGCCCGGCGGTACGCGGCGCGTGGTGGGTGACGAGCCAGACCCCGGCCAGGCCCAGGGCCAGCAGGAGGACCAGCCATAGGACCCAACGCAGGCGTGAGCGCCGCACGCGCGGTGCGCGTGACAGCGGGGCATGCTCGACTTCAGGCCGATCGACACGCTCATCCATGCGTTTTGGGCCAGCTCCAGGGGCAGGCAGGGGACGACTGTGAGCGAAGCTAGGCGCCCCATAGGGTGTCACTCAATGCACCGGCCCCCCACTGTTACCAAAATCATCACTATGTAATTCGCTGACAAATCATTGGGGGCGGCGGCGGATGGCCTGGGTTGGGGGAGGCGGGCCGGCGCGCGGGGTCGTGGCACGGCCGCCTTGACCCGGGCCGGGGCAGACGGTTAGGTCGGCCTGCCCTTGTTGGGCAGCCGGCGGCCGCCGGGGGATGCGCCCTTAGCTCAGTTGGATAGAGCAACAGCCTTCTAAGCTGTGGGTCGTAGGTTCGAGTCCTACAGGGCGCGCCATAATAAATTGAAAAACCAGAATTTTTCCTTCCTATTTAGCAATAATATAGTTCTCGGAGGCGCGTTGCGGGTGGCTGGGAGAACATAAGGGGATCAACCAAGCGGATAGCCGACTCTTCCTCGCATAAGCAGTCTTGGCCAGCATTGCGCATTCTGGTAACTAGGTTACTATATTGATGATGGGTGTGTGACGAGGTGGCGATGTTGACTTCCCAGCAGTGTCGGATGGCCCGGGCTGCACTCAACATCGGCGTCAGAGAGCTGGCCGATGCGGCCGACGTATCGCCGAACACAATTGCTCGCCTTGAGCGTGGCGAGGCGTTGCATCGTCGGACCCTTGCTCATGTGCAAGGGGCATTGGAAGCGCAAGGAGTAGCGTTCCTGACACCAGAGGTTGGAGGCGTGTGGCCGGGCCCCGTCGTTGCCTACGCTCCAGGCCGCCGGCTCACGGGCAGAGCCAAGCTTTTCTCCGACCTTTGGAATCTCCCGCATTTCCACCACGACGCGTCCGCGGCATTCAGTTCCTTGCTCAACATATTCGAGGCTTATCTGGACATCATCCAACATGAAAACAGGGAGCCTGATCCATGGGAACGATATCAACTAAATCACGCAGTAAACGCACTCGCAAAGTCTGATATATTTTCGGCGTATACAGGCATCTTCTGTGGAATTGCCCCACCCGATCAACAGTCGCGGGAATATCGTCATCCGGACGATGACGCTGAGGCCTATAAGGACTTGACTATGGCCTACTTTCGCCGAGCCGTGAGCTACATTCGAACCAAAGGCTACGCGGAGCGCTATCCGGAGGTCGCCGTTTCTGATCGAGTTACCGGTCTCGCGACCCGTTCGGCTGGAGCAGCGCCGCGTGGGCGCAAGTTGGAGAATGTGATCGAGGAAGGGCATCGCCTTGTCGCCGAAGCGCCATCCAATATACCGCGGCGTCCCGGTCTCGCGCAGTTGATGAAATCCGGCCGAGGTGTGGTCGCGTCAGGCGTCCCCGACCTTGCCTCCAACCCCGAGCACCTCAAAGGTTTCGGGCGCGATGCGGGCCATCGTTGATACTGGACCTCTGATCGCCTTTTTCGATCGATCGGAACGACATCACCGCTGGGTTACCGAGCGTATCGAGGAATTGGAAGCGCCACTCATTGTATGCGAGGCGGTACTCACCGAGGCGATGTATCTACTCGCGCGATTTCCAAAAGCACAGGACGCCCTGTTCGATCTTCTTCAGAATGGTGCGTTGGTGCTGGCGTTGCGGCTTGAAGCGCATGTCGGTGCGCTCCGTCGGCTGATGCGGAAGTACCGGGACACCCCGATGTCGCTGGCCGATGCGTGCGTCGTTCGGATGCCTGAAATTCACGAAGGACATTCGGTTCTGACGTTGGACTCCGATTTTACGGTTTATCGGAAGCATGGCCGCATCCCGATCCAGCTCATTCACCCAGCAGCAATGCCTGGCTGACGGCTCCCATGCGCTGCGACCTTACGCTTGCCGGTGAAGCGTGGAGCGCCGTCAATACGACAACTCGCCGGTTGTCAGAATTGCGCGATACCAATGCCCGACGTCCGTTACTGTCGAACCCATAATGACAACCTGTCATTGAAATCGTTAGCAATTCGGTCAACTTCTAAGCTGTGGGTCGTAGGTTCGAATCCTACAGGGCCCCAGGCCAACGCTGCCCTGCAGGCGGGAACCCTCGCCGGTGACGAAGCCCAGACGGTGATCGGCGCCATGGAAACTTTGGCGAACGCGGTGCGGGAAATTGGCGACCAGGTCGGCCGCTCCACCGAAATCGCCGGCGCGGCGGTCGAGGAAGCCCGGCGCACCGATACGCTGGTGCGCGGTCTGGCCGAGGCCAGCGGGCGCATCGGCGACGTGGTGCGCCTGATCCGCGACATCGCCGCACAGACCAACTTGCTCGCGCTGAATGCGACGATCGAGGCGGCGCGCGCCGGCGAGGCAGGCAAGGGCTTCGCCGTGGTCGCCGGCGAAGTAAAAAGCCTCGCCAACCAGACCGCCAAGGCAACCGACGAGATCGCAGCGCAGATCGCCGCCGTGCAGCGCGCCACAGATGAGGCAGTCAGCGCCATCCAGGGTATCGGCGGCACGATCGCCCAGGTCAGCGACATCGCCTCGACGATCGTCGCGGCGGTGAGCCAGCAGCGGGACGCCTCGCAGCAAATCGCCACGCAGGTGCGCTCGGTCGCGCGCAGCACCGGCGCCGCCAGTCAAAGCATCGAGGCGGCCAATGCGTCAGCCGCGCGCACCGGCGGTTCGGCACGGACGGTCGCCGACGGCATGGACTCGCTGACACGCGAGGCCGATCGTCTGCGAACCCAGGTGAACGACTTCGTCGGCAGAATCCGCGCCGCCGCGTGAGGCCGATGCCAATACTGGCTATGATTGCCCCGGTACCAGGAACTTGAACCTTGTGCCGCGTGGCTCATTTGCCTCCGCCCACAATCGTCCGCCGTGTGATTCGATGATCGAGCGACAGATCGACAGGCCCATCCCCAACCCGCCAGGCTTGGTGGTATAGAACGCCTCGAACAGGCGCTCGTGATCCGCCGGCGCCAGGCCCGGTCCTGTATCCGTCACCACCACAAACACGCCGCCCGCCTCGTCCTGGCCAGCGCTGATCTGCAACTCGCGTGGCCCGTCGCCGACACCACCAATGGCCTCGACCGCGTTGATAATCAGGTTGAGCATGACCTGTTGCAGTTGCACGCGATCGCCATGAATGAACGGCAAGCCGTCCGGGAGATCCACCCGCACCGCGACGCCGGTCTTCACCGCTTCGCCGCGGGTAAGCTCAACCACCTCGCGGATCGCTTCGTTGATATCCACCCCGTCCTTTCGCGGCGGCGTCTTTCTGACGAGCTCGCGGATTCGGCCAATGACGTCGCGGGCACGAACGCCATCCCGGACAATATTGACCAGCGACTGCTGCGCCTCCTCCAGATTCGGCGTTTCTCGGCGCAGCCATCGTCGTGCGGCCTCGGCGTTGGTGACCATCGCCGCGAGCGGCTGGTTCACTTCGTGGGCGATCGAGGCGGTGAGTTGCCCCATCGTCGCAACACGGTTGGCATGCGCCATTTCCATCTGAACTTCGCGGTAGCGCCGCTCGTTCTCGCGCGCCTCGGCTTCCACTCGCTTGCGCTCGCTGAGATCGAGCACGAATGAAACGCCTTGCCTCCCGCTTTCGTCGAAACCCGCAGCGCCGACCAGCACCGGCACGCGGCTGCCGTCCTTGCGGAAATACTCCTTCTCGTATGGTTGAACACTACCAGTCGCCATGAGCTCCGGAGTCCACGACTCCGCATGGCGCGGGTGCCATTCCGGTGGCGTCAGGCCGGTCCAGCCCAATTGCCCCGAGGCAAGATCGTCGCGATCATATCCGACCATGCGGAGAAACTCGTCGTTCGCCTCCAAAATCCGTCCGTCGGATTCCCAAATGAAGATTCCGATGATGTTGGCATCAACCAGCCGCCGAATCTTTGCTTCGCGCTCCACGCCATCCCGGTACAAGCGGGTGTTCTCCAGCGCGACCGCCGCCTGCGAGGCGAGCAATTTCAGTACCGCGATCCGGGCCGGTGCGAAGGCCCGCGCGGTAAGGTTATTTTCGAGATAAAGCACGCCGATGAGATTTGCCTGGTTGACCAAAGGCAGGCACAGAATCGAACGCGCCTTGCGTTGACGAATGTAAGGGTCCGACGCGAACGAGGGCTCGTTGGCCGCCTCATCGAGCACGACGCTCTCCCCGGTGCGCAAGACGTACTGCAGCACCGTTTCGGGAAGCGAGGCGGCGGTCACCGGCGCATCGTGGAGTTCCACCAGGACCGTATCGCTCGACGTTGTCGCCTCCGCCTCGATTCGCGGTTCGGCTCCTCGCGACAGGACCAGCAGGCCACGCGCGGCCGCCGCCTGGGCGATCGCCGTGCGCATCAGGGTATCGATCAGCTTCTCCAGTACCGTCTCGCTCGATACGGTCTGCGAAACCTTGATGACGGTCGTCAGATCAAGACGTTCGACCGGCGTCGCGATCGTATTGGTCAGGCTGGGCGCTGACTCTTCCGTCCTGAGCCGCGGGTACGTCGCGTCGAGCTGGCGCACCTTGCCATCGGCGCCCCAACGCAGATAGCCGTAGCGGGCGCTGCGCAGATAGAGATCCGCGATCTGGCTGAACCCGCGCGCCCGGTAGAATTCAGAGGCGCGTTCATAGGCGATTGCTTCATTCTTCACGAAGCCATTGTCGCGCGCCGAATGGATGGCTTGCTCATAAAGCCGCTCCGCGTCGAGTTCACGGCCCTCGAGACGGGCGAGCTCTGCTCCGACCAGTGCCGCGCGATTTGCAAAATTCTCCGGGCAGTTTTCCGACCATACGATATGTTGACGGTAATGCGCGGCGACATCATTTATAAGTTGCTGTCGCTCACCCTCCGGCGCATGGTCGCAGTAGGCTGCTCGCGTCAACGCACCATAGAAATGATATTCCGCTTCTTCAACGTGCGCCGATGTCGTCCAGAGCAATCGCTGCGCTTCCTGTACCACGGCCATCGCTGTCGCATGATCGCCGGCGAAATAGCGCGCCTGCAATTTCCGGACCCAGTACCAACTCGCGGCGATCGCCAGAACGGGATCGGTTGCAAAACGGCGCTCGAACTCACGCTCATTGAACTGCCCGTGGTCCAGGCAACCGAATGTCGGTGTCAGGCCGCGCAGCATCCTTATCAGTGCGAGTTGCGTGGCGATGAAGTCAATGACCAGGCCAAACCGCGCCTTCTCGGCGAACGCAAGGCCCCGTTCGGCCTCGGCTTGCACCTCGGCCAGCGATTCGCCAGAGAACAATAGGTCTGAATTCAGATTTTCGCAGGAGTAGGCCGCATAGGTAAGGTCGCCTATCCGGTTCGCCGCTTCGAACGCGCGGCGCATCAGGTCGCGGCTGACCCGTATATGTTTTGTCCAGCGCAAGACATAAATCGCAAAATTAAGATAGGTACCCGCCTCAAAGCGCTTCAGTCCGCGTCGTTCGACGAGTTCGTAGCCGAGCTGGCCGAAGCGGAATCCGGCCTGGCAGTCGCCAAACAGCGGCCCGGCGACCCTGGCGAGCATGACATAGGCGACACATGAGGCGTCGCAGTTGCCATGCCTGAGGCTGAGACTGGCCGCTTTGCAGCTCGTCAGGGATGCCAGGTTCGCATCCGTGTGCGAGGCCGGCGGCGCAAGCTTGCCCAGAACCTCGACGGTCGCCAGCGACTCCGGATCGTCCATCAGCGGCAGATCAATGAGGTCCTCGATCGCCCGTCCGCCAAGCAGTTTCCAGATATGCTCATATTCCTGCCGTACGTCCTCCTCGGTCGGATGCGCTGACCACTCGATGCCCACATGGCGGAGGTAGTCGAGACAAACAGCGACCGCGCGACCGCTTTGATCGCGCGTCGTACAGACATCCATCAGCAAACAGGCAACCGCGGCGCGTTCGACTGTTGTCGTCGCACGATCCGAGAGAGCGGCCAGGCGCTCTTCTGCGACGGATAAATGGCCGGTCAAGAATTCACATTCGGCGCGGTCCAGCTCCGCCGCGAACAATAACCCACGGCGGCGCTCCCAACCGCCCTCCGCCAATAGCGTCGCACCGGAACTGAGATAGGTGAGCGCCGAGGCATAAGCCGTCGAAGCCTTGGCTCGCCTACCCGCGATCAAATTGAATTCGGCAAGTTGCTCTCGCTCGTCACGCGACGTGATCAGCGCCGCGCCGAGATTCATCTGGTTAACGATCTCGAAGATCGTCCCCTCGCGCTCCTCTGTCTGCCTCTGGGCCGCCAGCAGCCTGCCGATCCGAAGATGAACCTCGGCGCGCGATATTTCAGGTGTCAGCGAATATGCGGCTTCCTGCACCCGGTCGTGCGCGAATTTGTAATAACCGTCGACACGCGCGACCAGTTCCTGACGGACAGCCGGCCAAAGCGCCACATGCAATTGCTCTTCCGTGACCTGCAGCACGATCATGAGTATGGTCACTTCGGCTGTGTTGCCGAGATACGCCATCTGCTGCAACGTTTGCCGCGTTTCGACCGGCAAACGGCTCAGCTTGCCGGCCATCAGGTCGACAACATTGTCGGTGTAGCTCTTGGTGTGAATACGCTCGACATCCCAGTGCCAGCGCGCCGTTTCGTGATCGAAGGCGAGCAACCCCTCTTCTGCGAGGGTATGAAGAAATTGAATCACGAAGAAAGGGTTGCCGCCGGTCTTTTCCTGGACCAGCCGCGCCAGCGGCGCCGAATGTCCAATCTCGCAATGGATTGCATCGGCGACCAATTGCTCCAGATCGTCGCGGGCAAGCGGTTCCAGCCGGATCTCCCTGACCGGCGTTCCTGCCTGGCGAATCGCATCGAGCTTGCGCATCAACGGATGTGCGGCGTCGACCTCGTTGTCGCGATAGGCGCCGATCAACAGCAGATGGCGCAGCTCCGACCGGGTCAGCAAATCTTCCAGCAGATCGAGCGTCGCCGCATCAAGCCATTGCAGATCGTCAAAGAACAGGGCCAGCGGATGCTCTGGGCGGGCGAAGACGCCAATGAACCGCTGGAACACCAACTGGAATCGGCTTTGCGCCTGTCGCGCATCGAGTTCCGGCACCGGCGGTTGCTCACCGATGATGAGCTTCAGTTCGGGAATCAGATCGGTCATGAGCCGTGCATTCGGCTCCAGCGCTTCCAGAAACGCGCGACGCAGGTCCCGCAGTTCGGCGTCGCTCCTGGCCAGCAACGGCCGCACCAGGCTCTGGAACATCTCCGCCAGGGTCGAATATGGAATGTCACGCTTGTATTGATCGAACTTTCCCGACGCGAACATGCCGCGCAGCGGCACGAGCGCTTTATGCAGTTCATTGACGACGGCGGACTTGCCAATGCCGGAATATCCCGACACCAGCACCAGCTCCGGCGTGGCCCCGCCGGCGGTGCGCTCAAAGCTGGCGAGCAAGATCGCGATCTCGCGTGCCCGCCCATAAAGCATCTCGGGAACCAGCAGCCGGTCAGGTGTGTCGTTCAGACCCAGGGGAAAGTCGTCGATGCGTCGTTGACGTTGCCAGTCGTCCAGGCACCGTCGCAGGTCATGCTCTAGTCCGACGGCGCTCTGGTACCGTTCCTCGGCGGCCTTAGAGAGCAATTTCATTACGACATTGGAGATCGCGGCCGGAATCGTCTCAACCCGATCGCGTGGCGGCGCCGGCTTTCTCGCGACGTGGCAGTGGACCCACTCCATTGGGTCCGTGGCAGCGAACGGCAGCGTGCCCGTCAGCATCTGATAGAATACGACCCCAAGTGAATAGAGGTCACTCCGCGCATCGATCGAGCGGTTCATGCGTCCGGTTTGCTCCGGCGCCATATAGGCGAGCGTCCCGGCGATGGTTTCCGGCGGTGTGAGCGCCTGACGTTCCCGCGGCAAACGCGTCGCGATGCCAAAGCCCGTGAGTCTCGCCGCGCCATCGGCGCAGTTCACCAGTATATTGCCGGGCTTTTGGTCCTTGTGTACCAGGCCGGCCTGATGCGCCTTGCCCAGAGCCGCGGCGATGCCGATTG
>Ga0335072_10005343_pt1 | contig 18922 bp, 16 predicted proteins | sample Lox_Sample_21_FD_206725 | JGI IMG/M metagenome (GOLD analysis project Ga0335072, IMG submission 206725) | Soil microbial communities from Loxahatchee National Wildlife Refuge, Florida, United States - Lox_Sample_2.1 | ecosystem: Environmental > Terrestrial > Soil > Wetlands | place: USA... | reverse complement strand
CAGTAGTTGCAATTCAGGATCGTAAGTGAGAAATGTCTGGCGGAAAGAATGCTCAAGTCAGGGTATCCGAAAGCATCGCCACCAAGCTCACCAGCACTGGTACAATATTCTGCAGTGTTGCAGCCCAGACGGGAGTGGTGTCCTCAGAGGCAACACCATTGCTTAAAGGGAGGGTTGCACGGGACGCCCAGACCTACCACCAATCCCTGGTGGACCTACATCTCTTCGACGTTCGAGCTCTATTCCCTCCAGAGCAACGGCATCAAGTGAACAACGCCAATGTGGTAACAAGCCCGAGCCAATGGGTGTCGAGAAATAGGCGGTGCTTGGCCACGATCATGAGCGCAAGGCATCTCATGGAAGTTTATGAGAATCGGGGAGGTAAAATGAAACGGGGCTTAGCAGGGGCAGAGAGGATTGGTTCACCTGGTTAAGACTAGGACCGCGAAGATATGGCCACTTTGATGTATGCAAACAGCAAGTAACTGAGATTAACGATGATTCACTCGCGATGCCACACACCTAACCTCGTTGTTCGGCGAGATCGACTTGAAATTCATGAATGAGACTTTGCTAAACCTAGAATGCAAAAAAAGGAGCGCTGTTCGTAGAGTGAGCTTTTGGGTCGCACCGTTGGGATGAGCGGCGCGAGGATTTTCCGGAGCACTAGCGCTTGGACGGACTTCAACGGAACATGATGGTTTTGGCGAATTGCCAACATCTTCAGAATCAGTAAATCGAATTTACCAACGGTGGTAGAATCTGACCTCACCGAATCCTTGGCTGCCTTTCAGTACCTAGCTATGAAATTCAATACCTCGCCAAGCTTATCTTTCCAGGCTCAAGAACTTGTGTCAAGCGATTTAGCTGTTCATTATCCTTCCAATTTCCTGGACCTTTGCCAAAGTCTCTTCTTCCTCTTGGCTTGGACCTCTAGGGCGCCAGGGTCCCGTATAGTCTTGGTCCATGAAAGTGGCGACAGTGTGGGATGGCGAAGTGGGAGGTGGACATAGTAATACTTCTATCCTGGCATCACGCTGTATCTTCTTCACGCCATTGGTCTCATTTGCCCACATCGGATCAAACAGGGTCGCCATGTGTCTTCTCTAGATATGATGAGCCGACGCATGGGATGCATGAGACCCGCTTTGAAGCTATGCATCTCGCCTCAAGGCATGTGTAACTGCGATTGAGCTGCGAGGCCCCCTCGCTTTGGGTTTGGTGTGGACGGTATTCAACTAGTAGCCCTAGGAATCGTTTTCTAGGGCCATCCTTGAAGGGACGTGAATGCAAGTAGAGGCTAATTTAGGGATTTCGATTCAGGAAAGGAGACAGTCGCAAGCGATTACTCAGGCTGGGGTTTGGTAGAAGGATGAGCAGCGGAGGCCTGCAGACTACTTCTTCCGAGATCCCGAAATCTTCCATCCTTGACGGCAATTGAACGTAAAAGGGCTTGCGAGGCTTGACGGCCTTTGTCGAGCTTGTTTGGCCGCCGTTTGCTTGGCGCCGGCATGTGGCCGCCAACTACAGCAGCTTTGGGTGCCAGCTGATAACGCCACTTACGATGCTTGAAGCGGACTTCTAGGGGCTGACTCGCTGGTCTGCCTGCGTACCTCTGATACTTCCCCCACTCCAAATGCGCAGATACAGGGACGCGGAATCACATCAACCCTTGTTTGATCGGCGAATGGATAAGCGGAAGGCACGTTGATCGCGAAAGCGTTTTGGGTTCCCGTCTTCTGGAGCTTTACGGAGCTAGGGTTACATCATTTTCCCCAGGCCTCGCCCATGATTTGTCCGCCACGCCCACTAATTCCCCCGCATTTGACGCCACCAGTTGCCCAGTCCAAAACAAGCCTACACGATAATGACATTTACCATAGAGGCATCCTGGCACCATTCAGGCCGTGTCACCGACCACGGACTATATAGCTTGCCTGACCCCACAGAATGATCACACGATCCAGCGCAGTCAAACTACCAGGCCTCAATCTGGAAGGCTCTCTTGTCTGTATATCTCGATTACACTGCTCCGTCGCGAGCTACCTACCGGCGCGATGGCAACGGCAACATCTTTTGACAAGCACAATGATCCCCAACTCACCCAAGTTGACACCACGGACATCCAGATGAGTCCAGCACGCTACTTCGGGACTCGCTTTACCACTCTCAAGCCGCCCATGGCAAAGGCACCCAACCCGATCCGTCTCCTGCGCCAGCTCAATGGCCAGCAATGGCTTTTCTTCTCTGTGGCCTTCTTTGCATGGACATGGGATGCTTTTGATTTCTTTACCGTCTCCCTCACCGTCACGGATCTGGCAAAGACGTTCAAGAAGAGCAATACCGATATCACTTGGGGAATTACTCTTGTGCTAATGTTCAGATCGGTCGGGTCCACAATCTTTGGTATTGCTGCTGATCGCTATGGTCGTAAATGGCCTTTTATCATCAACAATATCCTTTTTATCGCCCTCGAGCTTGGCACCGGCTTCTGCCAGACATACAAGCAATTTCTCGCTGTGCGCGCCCTATTTGGCGTCGCAATGGGTGGTTTGTACGGCAATGCGGCGGCAACAGCGCTTGAAGACTGCCCGCCTGAAGCGCGTGGTATCGTTTCCGGAATGCTCCAACAAGGCTATGCATTTGGCTACCTGCTTGCCACAGCCTTCGCACGTGGCCTCGTCAACACCACTTCCCATGGCTGGCGGCCACTCTTCTGGTTCGGCGCCTGTCCGCCAGTGCTGATCATCATTTTCCGTCTATGTCTGCCGGAAACCGAGGCTTTCAAGCGCCGTGTCGCCGTTCGCGAGGGCAAAGGTAATGTTGCCGGAACCTTCATCTCGGAAGGCAAAGTCGCGCTCCGAAAACACTGGATTCTGCTCATCTACCTCGTCTTGATGATGGCTGGCTTCAACTTCATGTCGCACGGCAGCCAGGACCTGTACCCAACCTTGTTGACCAACCAATATCTCTTTTCCGCCAACGCCGTCACCGTGACGCAAGTCGTCGCCAACCTGGGTGCCATAGCCGGCGGCACCACTGTTGGTTATTGTAGCCAGATCTTCGGCCGCAGGTTCAGCATCATCGTCATCTGTGTCGTTGGTGGTGCGCTGTTGTACCCGTATTCCTTCGTTTCGAGCAAGAGCGTTATGGCTGCAGCCTTCTTCGAGCAATTTTGTGTCCAGGGTGCCTGGGGCGTAATCCCAATCCATCTCATGGAGCTCTCGCCAGGCTCCTTCAGGACATTTGTTGTCGGTACTTCTTACCAACTTGGTAACCTTGCTTCGAGCGCGTCATCGACCATTGAGTCTACGATTGGCCAACGCTTCCCACTACCGAGTGCCATCATCCATGGAGAGAAGACGAAACGCTATGCCTATGGCAAGGTCATCTGCATTTTCCTGGGATGCGTATATGCATATACGATCTTGCTCGTTTTTCTCGGACCTGAGCGCATGGGGAGAAACTTCGAAGTGGAGCATGACAGTGACATGGTTGAAGTTGCAGGAACGACGGATCTAGCGGCTGTCATCGAGCACCGCGACGGTAGAAAAAACGGCACGGACGGAAGCAGGAGCAGCTATGATGAGAAGGGAGTGAGAGTCGAGGGCGAGAGGGTTTGATCCATCTGTCCTTATTGACTTGCGCCTGATCTGACGGAAAGTTATGGGCAATTTGAGAATATGAGGACCTGTAACGGATTCTTTACCCTTTTATCGAAACCTACACCTTCTGGGTTGGCGGTACGTGAAGCTGGAGTTTGAGCTTTTGCTTCAATTTCGGCAAGGCTGAGGGTAAAGTTCTCTGTGCTTTCCTCATTGAGCAAGGAGTTCGAATATCCATATACGAAAATTTTGACAGGTTCCAATTCATCATCTGAAAAACCATGCTATTTTTTCCGTGCCGAACGCCTCGCACTGCCGCGTCCTGTATTGCCCTTGCCTTGGCTGATCTTCCGCCGCTTGATTCTAGCATTTCCAGACTCGTCCTCTTCTCCACTGCCTTCACCCTCCTCTTCACTTTCTACACCTTCTGCATCCTCGCCTAGATCTTCCATTGGCTCGTCTTCATTAACCGATGTAGCCTTGCTCGTCCGCCTACTGCTGTCGACTTCATGCCGCAACTCCGACACTCTTGCACCCCTCCCCGGCGTCCGCGCATTACGCCCTGACCGTCGCCCGGGCGCAGGGGACGAACCAGGCTCATCGGTATCCGCCACTGTACTCTCGCGTCTCGAGGGGTCCTCATCAGGAGACCTGGAGCCTTCTGGATCAAGCCGCCGAGCGAACATCTTGGCCCCATATTCATCCTCTGGTAACTTGAACGGGCTGTATAATTCTACTGTTTCCCCGTTTTCATCAGGGAGGTCGTTCATGATCGAGTCTTCCCGGTCATCAAGGATTGGAAGGTTGTAGAGTGAGCCGAGTTTCTCCCATATCCCAGGGATCTTGGTATGTTCGTCCGCAGGGTTGACAACGCCTTGGCTAGTCATGTAATCGTGGATGGCGAGCATACGAAAGTGCTTGTGCATTCCTGGTGTTCAAAGAAGAGGGTTAGGGTGGGTGGTCTGTAGGTTTGCTAGTTTGGGACGTACCTACAGGTTTCCATCGGACGACGGCTTTCAGGAGGGCGATTTCTTGCTCGTCAGTCCACTGATCGAGCGCCATAGTGTATTTCACCACGTGGGTCTGGGGGCGATGGAGTAAATAGGCAAAGCAATTGAGGTATTTGAAGTGTGGAAGTGCGGGGACGATATCTGGGACACAGTGCTCAGATTCCAGTTACTTGTATAAGCCGGGACAGATGGCTACAGCAACTCTTGATTTTGCGAGAAGGCTCACTCTCTACCTCGGTCGAAGGGAAAGGTCGAGTGGCCTGGGAGGAATACTTCTGACGTACAAGAACGTTGCCGTCGCCGAAGTGTGGTTGATCGAAAAACCTCTCTGTGTCTCGGCTAAGTTCCCAAACTGGAACGCGTCGAGTCGCGTGTTTCTCGAAGTCAGCGATGACATCGACTCGACTGATCCACCGCCTGGATGGTGAGTTACCACAGGTCACCGTGCAAAGACATTGCCGTTGTCGGCAATGCTGGCGTTTAATCAGTACAATGATCCCTTCTCCTTTGAGAGCCTGCTCTGCTTGCCTGCGCTCTCGACCCAACCCTCCTCGGGATGGCAAGCTCTAGATCTGGACGAGCATCTGTTTGATGGAGTCTTCAAGCAACCTGATGCAAAACTGCAAGGTCTACAAGAGCTACATACCAACTATTTCCACCTTCAATCCCAGAACGTCCCACTACCTGAAATCGAGTCCGCCAGCGTTTCATCGGCTCCATCCGATTTCGAGGAATCTCATGCCGCAAATGTTACTTCCAAGAAAAGCCCTCTCGACTACGACGAGGACATATGGATACTGCCTGATATTACTCGGCCTAAAATCTCCGCCGCGCTCACAAGCTGGGACAGCTTCTTGCAGCCATCCCACCTTGAACCCAGAACAGCCTATCTCAGTGAAGCCGGCCCGAGAGCTTTTGACACTGCTCTTGACGAAGCCTTAAGAAAGGTCGGCAAACATCTGCCTTTAAAGGTTGCTCGCCCAGACAAACTCATTTTTTCTCTCTTCGAATTGGGTTCTGGCCGGCAATCCGGACTTTTCCAATGGGACGACTTGAACAAAACATTCACACTAAGAAATGGGGAATTTGGACTACTTGGGACGAGTCAGAACGTACAAGAACCATATATTGAGAACTTTATTTCCATTGGCAACACCGTTAGAGGGTTGAGGGATCTTATTGAAGAAAAGGCTGCGCCGCTCGGGTCGCAGCATTTGGTTACTGCGCTTTCGTCTGCTGTGTCTGTTGTGCTCTTTGCTACAGCGCGCTTTCTTGAACGAGAACGACGCAGCGTACAGTCGCTGCTCCAGCTGCAGGAGTTGTTCCATAAACCTCGACTACTACTTGAAGGCCTTGGCATAATGGCTACGGTCGTGAAGTCGGAAGCGAACGCTAGCGAGGCCGTCACCAGACTTACTCGTGAATGCCAGCAGCTTACTAGTGGGGCTATCTGGCTTGACGATATCCTTTCAGAAGTCGTCTTGAGGACAGCGACGCCATGGGTAAAAGCTATGGCCCATGTGGTTGGGCTATCACGTCCGGTGACCCGCGGATTTGCACCTAATGATAGTGGCAGCGCCCTAACACCGGAAAGCGGTTCAATACAGGCCGTATCGTCCCATGTTCTGCCCAAGGAGATTTCGACTCTCGTCAGGGAATGTGGGACCTCTTTGCAGCTACTTCAAGATCATGAGCCTGACCACCCACTTTTGGCAAGTGCGAAGGCTGATAGGTGGCCTCCATTGTCATGGGATCGCTCGTGGGAGGCAATAGAGAAACTGCAAAGCCGGGCTGATGAGTACGAACGAAGTCTAAAGGAAGCCATAGAAAACTTTGCACGAGGATCGTTAGAGCCTGAAAATGAAACGGAAGCGGTCATAACCGAAGTCGTTGCGCCAGCCCGGAACAGTGTTGCTCAGGATCCAGACACAAGACTTGTCGATCTAGATTCGACTACAAGATGGAATCTACACCTAGGTATCCAGCAAGCAATGGAGGATGATAAACTCGATTACATAGTCTCTACAGCCTTAAATTCAGACGAAGAATGTTCGGTTGCGCTGGCGCCACGACTGAACGAGACACTCACCCTTTCAATTTCTCCTCTACTAAAAGCACAACATCGCCTGCTATCCTGCTCTGTGCTGCATATCCTTTTCAAGAGGCACGGCTTTCGTTCGCATCTGCGATTACACCATCAGTTTCAGTTGCTTGCCCACGGATCGTTTGCGGCACGTTTAAGCCAGGCACTTTTCGACCCCGACCAATCTAGTGGCGAAGGCCGACGAAAGGGGCAAGGCAAAACCGGCTTGAGGCTGCAAACCAGAGACACATGGCCACCAGCCAGCTCAGAGCTTCGTCTGGTATTGGTGGGAATCCTATCTGAATCTTTTGTTTCGGAGCACGTCGGAATCTCGGAGGCTCAAGACCGGAATCTCTCTGACTCTCTGTCATTTGCTATTCGTGATCTCTCCGACGTCGAGTTGGAGAAATGTCGAGACGCAGATTCAATCTATGCGCTGGATTTCCTGCGCTTGCAGTACAAACCTCCCTCGGCGCTGCTTGAGGCAGTCCTCACACATTCAAGTCAGAGGAAGTACGACCGCATTTTCAAACATTTACTACGGTTGTTGCGCATCCAGAGTGTTGCTCTCGGTCTAATTCGCGATGTCAGTAGCAGGAGAAGCAAGTCGGGCCCAAGATCAGATCATCGGTTCAGGATTGAGATACAATTCTTCATCTCTACGCTTGCTGAGTACACCTCCAATTTTGCTATTCGAGCAGCTTGGGCTCGGCTTCAAGGCCTAGTGGACAAGGTAGAAAGGTGTCTGGATTGTAACGACTTCGACGGGGCGATCGCTATGGCAGGCAGTCTCCAACGTCTGACAGATATGCATGATGAAGCTCTAGAGAGCATGTTGAGAGCGCTATGTTTGGACAGGAAGCAGGTACAAGTCAGAACATTGCTGGAAGACATTTTTGGCTTGATTTTGCGATTTGCGGCGATGGTGCGGGCTGATGATGTGACGACTAAGGGCCATGATGAAGAGGCACAGACGATGTATAAAGAATTCGAGAAGCAAGTTGGGAGGTTCATCAGGTATTTGCGGGTGCAGTCAGATGCTTCCACGTCTGGTAGTTCCGCGGGCAATGGAGAAGCTCCTGCCTTTGCGCAACTTCTTGTGAGGTTGAACTTGTTTGGGAACTACAGCTAAAAATGCCATTTTTAGTCGCCACAAGTTTTCTCTTCGGCTAAATCTAGTCTCGTCCTAGAGGGTGAGCAAAGGCCGCTTTAACATGAGCTTAAGAGTTTGCCTTTGAATGAGCCTCACTGATCGCTCACTGAGGTCACACTGAGTCACAGACCGGATCCTGGACCTGGCTCTCCTGTAGACTGGCTAGAGTTTGCTTGTTTGTTCAAAACAAGAGGCCTGCGCTTCTGTGCAAATACGTACTCTAAATTTAGCCGCCCCGCCTTGTTGTTTGCTAGTAATAGATGCAGTGGTCATATTGTACTCCTGACTTGTCTTTGCTTGTGGTGATTGGGCAGCTAACGATTGGCTAACAAGCTGTCCGGCAAGCACCTAGTCACTACGTAGTGGCGCAGCGTTTGCCCGGTGAAACGCCGGATGTCTGAGGGCTTATGCGGCGCAGCAGCCTACTAACTAGTACCATTAAAATGGGAGGGGCTTTGGTACCCCAACTACACAGTAGCTTACGAACACCACCTAGTGCCATAATCTTTTCTGTTACTTGCTGGGCCCAAAGACGACTCTCTGAAGGGTCTTTATGACCTCCTTCTCTAAATAGCCACAAAACCAACAAATCGAGCTCTACTTGTTTCAGTCCCTGATATTTCGGTATGGCCGCCGTCAAAGACCGCGATCTTCGAAGACTGGCCAAACGATTTCGAATAGCGTTCAAGCCACCGTCGGCATCAAGTGATTGGCCATTGGTGCACAGGGCGACTTTCGAAAGCATCCGAAAGATTGGCGACTTGAAATTTGACACCTTCTCTGCCAGCATTGATATCCGATCCAGTGAGGAACCCTGGAGGGAGAGAGTAAAGTATCGTGCAGAATGGCTAGCCGCTCGCGCGGCTCGTCTTTTCAACCAGCAAAGAAACGAACCCGGCTGGAGATTTGGTATTGAGAATGTTGTGCTTCAAAGATTTAGCGTTGAAGTTGCTTGGTAAATTCTCACACTGCTCTGCAGAAATCTTTGTTGCTAACTTGGGCGTACATCATAGTCCCAAATGTCGAGCTAGGATTTGGCGCTCAGAAATTGAAGCCGCCATTAGCGAAACTGATGATCTGGCTGCCCGTTTGCAAGAGCGAAGGAATCACAGAAAACCCTGTGAATGCCCGCCAAACGATCGTCCCCAGGATTAGTAGGTTCTCCATCCTTTCACAATCACAGTTGTCCTGATGTCCGGCAGCTACGAGATCGGCACTAATTCGTTGTTTGATGACCGGACGCAAGAGCCGATTATTCATGATCCTCTGATCAGATCCGAGATTACCAAACACGAACCCGACCGGGTCTACGGTCTCCAAGCAACTAAAAACTTCAATCAACTCCTGTCCCAAACGGCATCGGGTTCCTTGGGGGCTAGTGACGGCACCACAGTTGGGGAAAGAGTGAGAAGCAGTCCATTCAAAGAAGGAACTGAGCCATTACTTTTCCCCTTTCTAGTTCTAGAAGCAAAATCGGAATCCAGCTCTAGTGGATTTGGAGACATACAAAACCAGACAGCCTTTCCTATATTTACGCTTCTCAGACTTCAAGAGGACCTGCAGGCTCAAGCCAAGGCATCTGAATTGGGAGTTATTCCATTAGTATGGTTCTTCGCGAACCGAGGCGATGCTTGGCGTGTTTATGGATGCTTCGTGTCGAACAGCGAAACTTCAAGATACGTACGTTTTCGCTTGTTTCCTTTGAGATTGTGGTCTGACCCTGACAAGCTAATGTTAATCTAGGATATTGTGCAACTCTGGGACGGGTCTATATTGACTAAAGACAGTGCTCTTCAGCTTCTTCTTATCGTCGACTATATCTTTGACTGGGCAAGAGATATATATCGTCCGTCTATTCTGAGACAGTTAAAGTCTCTCGCAAGTGGAGAGGCGTATGACCAAATCAGTCTTGCCAATGACAGCGATATAATGTCTATGCGAAGGCACATTTCTGACTGGATACAACCGCCTCCGAGTACTATTGGATCCGACTCCGGTGCGGAATCTGCCAATCCAACTGTCGTTCTGGACCACCAAAATCTGCTACCCATACAAATTCCTAATACAAAACTTGGAACACTTCGGTCTGCTTCTCTCGTCAATTCCCGTGTGGTTGGTCTATACATCGCTGAGCACAATGTCCGGACCTTTTTAGAGCTGGCAGCAGGTACTCCGCCAAATACTTCTCACTCTGAAAAGGCGGCCAGAGACTTCGTGTTATTCTTAACGAGATGGGAAGAGTTAATCATCCTTAACGGAGACGATATCGACAACATCGATATGGCCTGGACTGGAAAGCCAAGAATTACGGACGAAGCATCCATATCCTCTTCATCGGAGAAGTTCTATTTTCTAGCCGAATTCGCCACATTCATGGATACTTCGTGGAACATCGTGAGGCAGCTAACATATCTAGCAGTATCAAAAACTGCATTCGAGATCCTGGTGAGATACGCAGACTACAAGGTAAAACACCCGGGAATTGAAGCTATCTCTCAGCTGGGTCGCCCTTGCAGTCCGGAAACCTTCATCGAGAGCCTCAGCTGCCTCCAATCTGGCTCCATCGATCAGGTGTTCATGACGGCTTTGTCCTGCATATTGGTTTCTTTGTACTCGATGCCGGAACGGAAACGCTTGGATTACGTTCCACAGACCGAGGCCTTGGGATTTGGAGCGTTGCGACGTCCAAGGTTGCCCGAGTTTGTGCAGAAGTTTCACAAAGTCGGTACACGTAAGACTCGACCCAATAGTCGCATGCGGAGACCCAAGGGTCTTAGTTGGAATGATCGAAGTCTTTTTGCTTCTTCCGAGAGACGAAAAGGAGCTCGTCAAGCCAGCGGACACCAACCGGACTCTAGGCCTAGGTTGGAGCCGGAGGACCAATCGTTCATCCGTATCTCTGAAGAAAAGGTCCTTATCTCAGACAAGGAGGGCCATGAAACTGCCCTCTGCGAGAGATGTCGCCGATTTTGCTTCTGTGGTGGAAGAGACCCGCATCATATGGCTCCATCCAGCGAGCATGTCTTCTCGGCTTACGGAATGAGCCTTGTTGTGGCATCCGAACGAGCAAATCGTTCGGAGAGCAACTATGATATATGCCTTTTTGCATCGAAGATCCCTCCAGAGATATCCGACAACACCGAACTCCCGTTGGTTGTTACGGACCTCATCCAAAGCGTCTCAATCTACCACACCATCCAAGATCCAGTGGCGGTCGCCCTCCACCACACAATCCTCTCGCGTGACCAGTTATGGAATCTTCCGAGTCCGTATCGTCCCAGCACGGCCAAGCAGCACAGCGACATTTTAGATTGGCTTGATGAGCTGCGTGGGTTGCACCTCGGAGGAAGTCAGAAGGCAGCGCGCAACGGCGACGACGAGGTCAAGAAAGAGGAAGGCGCGGCGGAGGCGTGGAACCGCCTGCAACTCCTGCTTCATTTTCTCAGTGAAGGGCAATCATACAGCCAGGCTAATTTGTCTGTTGGAGTTGCTCAAGCACGGGGCGAATCCAGGGAAAAATTGTATTGGATATTAGATAAAGATGAGAAGGTGCGGGCTAACGCCGGTGTAAAAGCACACCATAGTAGTTATGGTGGTCCTATTTGGCTCCCGTCTAAGTTGTCGACCAAGGGAGACTCAGGCGAAAAGAAATCATCCATCGTCGGCGGCTTGTGATCATCCATTCACCCCTTCATGTCGAGATCCTTTTGCGGATCCACGCCATAGCCAGCGCCTGAAAACGAGCTCTCAGGAAGGTCACCGTCTGAAGTTGCTCAGGGAATGCTTAGAGATGCTCAACCAAGGCTCATCTTAAGTTTAGGGTTGAAGCGGCGGCCTCCTTTGAAACGAGATTTGATCTAGCCAAAAGATTTATGGCGACTACCCCGATCTTGACCCCTCCAGTTCCACCATTGACTGTCAGGGGATAGAGGGCAACGGTCGGCAAGATAAGTAAGAGAGTTGTTGCTAACCCGATGATGGCTTTGATGAGCGTCTCCGTCCGCTCGTTGGAGTAGAACTGGACGCACTCTTCCTCATTGTTTTCACTTCGGTCTTCGCGAGGAAAGCACATACTATCTCATTCAGTAATGGCGACAAGTGGACTCGAATTTCCGCCTGCTTACCTGCAAGAGCCCCTTTGGAAGACCCCACCCAGGGCTTCAGCAGGTGACCCAAGCCAACCATCCCCTTGCTGACCAAGGACCACAAATCCTCCCGATGGTAGATGAATTGATACTCTTTCTTGACGACGGGCTTTTCGTTCCAGATGTAGTCGAACTATCCTTCATGTACTCGCCTCGATGGTCGCTTCAGCGAAGCGATCGCATACCCCCTGGGGATCAGGTCGTCTCACTCCTTCAACGTCATGTCGAGCCTGTCCAAGATCTGCTTCGGTTTGCAATTGGCCCGGTCTTCCTCATCGTATCTTCTGGAACAGAGGCGACAGGGATCTTGCTTCGTGCCTCCTTGATCAAGCTCGGCTCGCTCCTCTTCCAGGTACATTAGCTGGTCCTGACGGTGTAAAAGTGATCGGTTTCGCAAGTATCCAAGGCTTCGGTACAGACGTCCACCTATATCTGCGTCAAACTTCGTGGTCGAGACTCAACTATCAAACTTCGGGGCCGCCGTCCACGGCCCCTGGAAGGAAGTCGGTATCACTAACTAGTCTTAGTAAGGAAAGCGTCATATCTGTCATCATCAATGCCTGGACCTTTGGAACTGAGAGTTGGACCGAAATTCGCCCAGAAAGGTTTCGAAGGAGGCGGAGAAGGGGTGGCTGTTTCCCTCTGTGTAGAGGAGAGATTTTCAATCGCGGAAGTCGGGTAGGTGGTGATTTTTCCGGCTATTGCTTTCAGTGCGTATTGCGTACGGATCAGGACGAGACCGTTGATGACCAGGATGAGAAAGCCTGCAACGCTGAGCAGGTAGAAAGGAGAATTTGGTGGCATCGATAGCGAAGCTGCTCAGGGCGGATGGCGAATTTGACAACAATACGGCTTGCACAGACTTGAAAAGATTAGAAGCATCTGCGATAGAAAAGAAAGGTGATGCTTGAAAGGTCCGCTAAGGAACTTAGACAGCGTCTTGTTTAGCTCTATCAACCTTGTGGTTCGACGACCTTTCTGGATACTTTCTGCACTTTCGCTATCTTGTTATCCCCGACAGTGAAACTGCCACGAAGAGCAGATACGGCTATTCGAGGTCTCTGGTTTTGATGATTGATAGGTCATTCCGGAGCTAGAACTTTGGTACGATTGGTATAAGAATAGACACAGCAAAATTTGATTTGAAATGGGCCCGAGGTTGTGAGGGAGAGGTCTGGTAAGACATCTGGCTCGCTCGCTTGCTATCTTGGTTAGACTCTACTGATACTCTCAACAGGTTCTCATGTGTTCCCGGTCAGCCACTCAATCGTTACATCCAATGCGCTTGATTGGCGTCCCTCAATCAATCGATTACGGGGATGCCTCATCAAATATTGGACAACAGCGGTAGAGCGAAATTACAAAGGCTTCAAATGCCATGGGCCAGAGACTCAAGTACACGGGTGCAGGAGAGACATAGTCATGGGATGGAGATGTACTGTCGGCGGTGGCCATGGATGTCGAACCTGTTTGACTAGAATGGTAGAAATGAGTTTGGAGTGGTCTAGGTCTGGTTCTGAGAAACCGAAGCTGGCGAGGAGTTTGGAACGCTGCCAGCAGCGGAGCGGATTTGTGCGAATAACGAAACACACAAGCAAGGACGTTATTCACCAGGTTCATGAAGCATACATCGAGGGAAATATGCTATCGTTTATGGATCGAAGACAATCAAGTCAAAATCCTCATCCCTCAACCCTCCCCTATTGAGATAATTCGCCGCCGTAGCGGAAAATGGCGCTAAAATTCTGTGCTTGGCTTGGCACAATTCGCGCGATCCGTGCCCGTTCATCCTGTCGCGAAACCAAAAGCGAGTCTTGGTTAAGCCAGACACTCATTCATCTCGACCAGCTCGCAGAGGCCTTCTGTGTCGTTCTATTATTTCCGAATTGTTAGAATCTACTCAATATCGTCTGGTTAATTGCTGCAGGCTGCACTTGCCTAGGCGCGCTCCTTGTTCAATTTGAGGGGGTTTGGCACTTTCTTCCTTTGAGTTTTGCGCCGCGTAGCGGACGCCGCCTACCATGGAGGAAGGCGCCGATATGGAGGCTTCTGCGAAGCAGGAACAGTCAACGCCATCTTTAGAAGGTTCACAGGCAGTCGATACTTCCCTGCCCGAAGCGGCACCGCCGACACAAGAGCCCGCTGCGTTCTCATCCCAAGGTCAGTGCTACAATTCTTCATAGCATGCCTACCATAGACTCGCCGCTCTTCGACACTCTTGAGCGAAACATGGAATCTAACGCTGTTCTCCGAATGATGCTGATTCAGACGTTACTCTTTCAGATACCGGTCCTACTCATCCAGCAGCAGAATCTCAAGTTTCTAGCGATGCTGCCCCAACACAGCCCTCCGCGTCCATCTCTGCCAATCCACTTGACGCACCTAATTCGCCACCAGCACAAGATGACCCTGATGTCGAGCTTGATGATGCCGAGATGGGTGGTACCGAGCCAGAGCCAAAGGTCGAAGACGAACAGGTGGAAAAGGATGTCGCCGAAATACAAGATACACAAGAAACGCAAGGCACTCCTGCAACATTTGGCGCACCCGAAGCACAGCCCGTTCAGTCAAAGGCTGCATTGGAAGCTGCGGCTAAGTCCCATCTGGTTGCACAAACACATCAGATCATTCTCCCTAGTTACAGCACCTGGTTTGACATGCACATGATTCACAACATCGAAAGGAAGTCATTGCCAGAGTTCTTCAACAACCGCAATCGGAGCAAGACACCAGCAGTATACAAGGATTACCGAGATTTCATGATCAATACCTATCGACTAAACCCGGTGGAATACCTTACCGTTACTGCCTGCCGCAGAAACCTGGCTGGAGATGTTTGCGCAATTATGAGAGTACACGCTTTCCTGGAACAATGGGGACTGATCAATTATCAAGTAAGATGGAGTAATAGATATTATCGATCCAACACTGACACCTGTTTAGGTTGATCCACAAACAAGGCCCTCAAACATCGGGCCGCCCTTCACTGGACACTTCCGAGTAACAGCAGATACGCCCCGAGGTCTACAACCATTCCAACCTGGTCCTAATACCTTTACAACTCCAGGAAAACCCCACCCCTCCACCGATCGCGCTGCGTCTGCTACCCCTGCAGTGAAATCCGATCTCAACCTTGAGATCCGCCGCAACATTTTCGATGACAAAGGCAAGGAAATTACACCGACCGACGAAAAGGATAAGCAAGCCAATGGCGATGGAGCGACAACAAATGGTACCTCATCTGCTGCTGCTGCCACAAAGGCGATGGATGATGCCGCCAAAGAGCCTAAGAAGACATTCAACTGCTACTCATGTGGTATCGACTGTACAAGGCTTCGATTCCACTACGCTAAGCATGATCCCTCAACAGCAAGCTCAGCAACTCCGGAGGTCAAATATGATTTATGCCCAAATTGCTACTTCCAAGCCAGAATGCCTAGTTCCCATCGATCGTCGGACTTTGTCAAGCTAGAAGAACCCGCGTACAGCACGATACCAGATCGAGACGCACCTTGGACTGACTCTGAGACGCTGTTACTCCTAGAAGGTCTCGAGCAGTTTGATGAGAACTGGGCTGCAGTTGCGAACCATGTGGGAACAAGGACTCGCGAAGAATGCGTCATGAAGTTCCTCCAGCTCGAGATCCAGGACAAATATCTAGAAGATGAGCCTGACCATGCATCTGCCACGATGCGGGCACTTAACGGCCGGGACCCTATCAGCCAGTCTGAAAATCCAGTCATGTCGGTGGTGGCTTTTCTAGCCCAAATGGCCGATCCTGCAGTTGTTGCTGCTGCCGCTGGCAGGTCAGTCGAGGCCATGAACAAAGAACTCATCAAGGAGCTCGAAAAGGGCATGGGTAGCTCCGGGCAAGAAAAAGGCAAAGAAAAAGAGAACGTCAAGTCGGAGGACTCTATGGACGTTGATGGCCAGACGGAAGCGGCTCCTGCCTCAAATAGCACACCGAATCCCACAGCATCTCTAGCAACCATTGGTCTCGCATCAGCAGCAGCCCGCGCTGGTGCCCTTGCCTCACACGAAGAACGAGAAATGACGCGTCTTGTTGGGGCAGCTGTCAACCTCACACTCCAGAAATTCGAATTGAAGCTTGCACAATTTGCGGAAATGGAAGATATCGTGCAAGCTGAGCGCAGAGACCTGGAAAAAGGTCGGCAGCAGCTGTTCCTAGACAGGCTGGCATTTAAGAGGCGGGTGAAGGAGTTTGAAGATGCCCTTCGATCGGCCAGTCTAAAGGAACCACAAGAGGCAATGAGGATGATGCAAGAAGCAGTTGGAACTGGAACTGGCAAGAAATTCTCATTCCAGGCTGCTAATGGGTCTGCGACTAGTACAGTAGGTCCTTTGAGTACTGAAGGAGGGGATTTCAAGAGTATTGAAATTTGAGATATTGATTACTACTCAACTGCTGGTGGCGCAACAAAGGAGCATGGAAGTCTCATCAGGTTAGGAGGGCTGGTACGAACGGTGGGGGCTGTAACGTTTGGAAGATAAGCCTGCCCGGTTCAGGTTGGGTGTGCAGCATCTTAGAGGCAAATTCCCTCTTCAAAGTGTAACCAATCATCCTATTTCGACCATGTTAGGAGAAATTGCCGCAAGGCTCCAGTGGTACCGACTTGCTACGAGGACTTGCTCAGCAGTGCTTGTTGCCCCTAACTCTATTTCACATAGCATGCCACCAAGAAGTTACCGAATGGAAGAGTTGTAAACCCATCTTTCCACATTGAATAGTCTCAATCAATCGAAGTGCTGCATTCATGTTTCTATCTCTGAGAGCCTCGGCTCCATACAAGGTACAATATCACTGAAATGAACGAAAGCCTCTATTTCTCTTCTCGACCAGTCGCCTTGCGCTCCGACCTCACTTTCTTGAAACAGCCAAAAGTGCCACGACTCCCTTCGCGCAACCTCTTTAACACGATGCGCATATCTCCCAACTCTTTCTGCAACTGCGCCCTACTCTCATTGTTGGTCCGTCGGTCGAGCTCCATGTAGATTTCGCTCTGCGTGTCTGTTGCCTTCTTGGTCGCGTACTGCTGCATTGTCTGCGCGATGAATTCCGTGTCGAGGGTGGCTTGCATGAGGGCCGGGAGGGTGTAATTGTTGGGTTTGCGGTCTTTGAAGGCGGACAAGAGGGCCTCGGAGACCTTTTCGAGGAGGAAGGAGAGGATTTCGGCGAGAAGGGCGGAGCCAGTGGTTGTCGTAGTGGTTGTTGGGTTTGTGGTGGTTCCGGAGGAAGAAGGGCTGGGGGTGGAGACAGTGGTCGAGATTTCGGTGTGGATCATGACTAGATTCAGGAGGACGGCGTAGACGTAAGGTTTCACTTGGTCGGGCTTGGTGGTTGAGGGCATCCAGTCGGCGGCGTTGATGCCATCTCTAATTGTTTTTGAGAGTGTTGTGACGGTGGGCCGGGTGTAAGATTGGAAGAGCTTGTTGTCGATTTGGCCGAGGACGTCGCGGATTGTTTTGGTTTCGTCGGTGAATTTGATGGAGAATGAGGATTCGAAGAAGCTGACGAGTTGCGGCACCAGGTCGATTTTGAGAGCTTTGAGGTTGGAGAGCGTGACGAGCATTCGAACATTTCGGCTGGACGCGTCTATTGCGTCGACGGCAATGATGGCGTTTGAGGATGAGGATTCAATGTCAGCATTGGCCATTGCTGCAGTAACCAGAACCCAATCATCGGTGTCTTGCGTGATTTGGCGTTCTGCATTCTCTACCATGCCGTTCAATGCTTTGTATATGCTTGTGACAAATTGTGTCTTGACGATCTGGAGTAGCTTTGATGGAGGTGGGGAGATAACGTTGGATGAGCCTGGTTTTGCGACCACATCCGAGTAGTAGACAATCTTCTGCATCCCGGATAGGATAGACTTCTCGAAAGCCATGAATTGTGCAGGCATCTTAGTCAGGTCCCGCCGGTCAGGTGCTCGTGTCCAATCTTCGAGGCTCTTGCAGCTCTCTGCATCCTTGTTCCATGAGTCACACACCGCTCTAACACAGCGCTCCCTGGTGCCACCAACCATGGCTTTGACCTTCTCCTGGATCGCACTGTTCGAACTGACGGGGCCGAGAGATGCCATTACGCTTGCTGCGGTGCCGACGAGAACAATGATTTTGCTAAGGTACTGCGTCGTGCTGAGAGAGTTTGAGTGTGGTGGCCAGAAAGCGAAGTCCTCCCATGCCTCACCCTTTTTGGGTGAAGGGGGAGGAATCAGGTGTTGATCTATCTTTCCGAGGCGACCGTCCGTTGGTGAAAAAACAGCAGACATTGGCGTGTTGGGACTGGTCTGTGGAAGCGGGCTGAAGAGTGAAGAGATATCTTCCGTGGGCGGATCGGCAAACAGAGACATGACACTCTCGCGAATGAGGTTTACCAGATCAACAACCCCGTTTTGCAAATCTCGTACGCCAGCATCCGATAGCCTGTGGTGCTTCGTGCTCTGACCCTCGAAGCCGGTGGGCAACGCCTTTTGTTTGTGACCGTCGATGAATGATTGTGTCGATTCCCAGAAGTCAACAACCTCGCCCAGCAATCCGCTTGAAAGTGATAGCAGCTTGGTCATGAATGCAAGTACCGTCTCCCACATTTCGAGGACCTGGTCGGAATCCGTAGCTGGCGAGCTTTCCTTGCCAGCTTGTCGTAGGTATGCCGCAGTCGTTTGTGGCGATGGCCTTTCAGTCTGAGCAAGTCTTCGTCGGAGAATCTCTATTTCAACCTTTGACCGATCTGAAACTGCCGAGATTTTTGTTTTGAGATAATCGTAGCGACTCAACAGCCAAACCCATATTGGATTGTCATCCACTCCAAGTTCTAGCAAGACGCCTATCAATTCCATATATTCTTCTGTTTGCGAGGCTCCTGGAAGTGGCAAGATTGATTGAACATTGCTTAGACGCCGCCAAAT
>Ga0335072_10005342_pt1 | contig 18924 bp, 18 predicted proteins | sample Lox_Sample_21_FD_206725 | JGI IMG/M metagenome (GOLD analysis project Ga0335072, IMG submission 206725) | Soil microbial communities from Loxahatchee National Wildlife Refuge, Florida, United States - Lox_Sample_2.1 | ecosystem: Environmental > Terrestrial > Soil > Wetlands | place: USA... | reverse complement strand
GCTGTCCGGCTTCGAGCAGCCGGCGATCGACGACTACCACCTGTGCCTGCACCTGGCCTCGGACGACGAGGCACGCCTGGCCGCGATCGAGGCCGCCCTCGTGCGCGGCATGCCGATTCCCGGCTTCCCGGCCAGGGGGCCGCTCGACGTCTCCGCCGTACTGCGGTGGCAGGCGACCCGCAGCGGGTTCGTCGGCGCTGGCCTGCCCGCCGATCGCCAGGATGTCGGCGGCATCCCCGCCGGCCACCCCGTCCCCGCGGGCGCGCCACTGTTCATGGGCTTTAAGTCGGGGCTGACCCGCAACCAGGCCACCGAGGATGACGTGACCATCCCGGCCGGCCCGTTCGCCGGCGGGACGACCATGCACAACAGCTACATGCGGCTCAGCCTGAGCACCTGGTACTCGCAGCTGTCGCAGCCAGAGCGCGTCGCCCGCATGTACGCGCCCCAGGTCACACCGGAGCAGGCGGATGGCTTCGCGACCGACGCCGAAAGCGACCCCGGCCTGCTCGGCCAGGCGATCACCCGGTACGGCGTGATCGGGCACGCGCAGGCCTCGGCCACCGCCCGGCGCGGCGGCCGGCCGCTCATCATCCGCCGTGACTTCGATACCATCGACGGCGGCGCCGCGGGCGTGCACTTCGTCTCCCTCCAGCGCGACATCCAGGACTTCATCATCACCCGGACCGCGATGAACTCGACCAGCGCGCAGCTGCTGAACCCGTCGATCACCAGCACCGTCAATAACGGGATCAACGAGTTCATCTTCGTCCTCAGCCGCGGCAACTACATCCTGCCCGCCCGCCGCCAGCGCTCATTCCCCCTGCTGGCACCCGCTCGTTAGGACAAGGAACATGCTGAGATCCCTGGTCAAGCTGGCCAGCTTCCTGGTCGTGCTGGCCGTGGTCTTCGCGGGCGCGCGCTACGCCGGGGCGCGCCTCGGGCCGGTCAGCGTGACCAACCCCCAGGTGCAGGGTACCGGGAGCGGCGGTACCGGAACGGGCGGAGCAGGCATGGGCGGCATGGACATGGGACAGCCGTGACCAGCACCAGCGTCGGGAGCGCCCCGGACAAGCGCGCTGAAGCCCGCGGCGCGGGCCAGGGCGCCGACCACGAGCAGGCTGAGCTCGTGATCAGCGGCATGACGTGCAGCGCCTGCGCCGTCCGGATCGAGCGGCGGCTGAACAAGCTGGACGGCGTGACCGCCACGGTGAGCTTTGCCACCGGCCGGGCCTACCTCACCAGCCTCGGCGGCCGGGACGTGACCGAGATGATCGCGGTGGTCGGCTCGGTGGGCTACCAGGCGGCCCTGCCCGCCCCGCCGGAAGGAGACGGGGAGCAGGCCGACCCGGAGACCTGGGCGCTGGCCCGCCGCGCGGCCGCCTGCGGCCCGCTGGCCGTGGTGGTGGCCGTGCTGGCGATGGTGCCCGCCGCGCAGTTCACCGGCTGGCAGTGGGCATCCCTAGCCCTGACCCTGCCCATCGCCACCTGGGGAGCGTGGCCACTGCACCGGGCCGCTTGGACGGCGCTGCGGCAGGCCACCGCCACGATGGACACCCTGGTCAGCCTGGCCGTGATCGCCGCCATGGGCTGGTCGGGGTACGCGCTGGCCTTCGGCGGGGCGGGCCTGCTCGGCATGCGGATGCCGTTCGCGTTCTCCTTCGCCCTGGCCAGCGGCCAGACCCTGTACTTCGAGGCCGCGGCGGGCGTTACCGCGGCGGTGCTGGCTGGCCGCTACCTGGAGTCCCGGGTCCGGCACCAGTCGGGAGCGAGCCTCGCGGGGATGGCCGCGCTGGCCGCCCGCAGCGCGGCGGTACTGCGCGACGGGGCCGAGCACCGGGTGCCAGCGGGCGAGCTGGCCGCCGGGGAACTGTTCGTGGTCCGCCCCGGGGAGCGGATCGCCGCCGACGGCGTGATCACCGAGGGCACCTCGGCCGTGGACGCGTCCCTCGTCACCGGTGAGCCGGTCCCCGCCGAGGTAGGGCCGGGCGACCCGGTCACCGGGGGCACGGTGAACATGAGCGGCCGGCTGGTTATCCGCGCCACCCGGGTGGGCGCGGACACGCTGCTGGCCCAGATCACAAGGCTGGTAAGCCGTGCGCAGGGCACCAAGGCCAGCGCGCAGCGGCTCGCGGACCGGATCGCCGCCATCTTCGTGCCCTGCGTGATCACCCTGGCCGTCACCACCCTGGGATTCTGGGTCGGCACCGGCGTGCCGAGCGCCGCGGCCTGGAGCGCGGCCGTCGCCGTACTCGTGGTCGCCTGCCCATGCGCGCTCGGGCTGGCCACCCCGGCGGCGCTGGCCGCCGCCATCGGCCGCGCCGCCGAGCTGGGCATCGTGGTCAGGAGCGCACGGGAGATCGAGGCTGGCCGGCGCATCCGGGTCGTGGCGCTGGACAAGACGGGCACCCTGACCTCCGGCGCCATGGCAGTCACCCGCATCGTCACGGTCCCCGGCACCACAGAAGAGGAGACGCTGCGGCTGGCCGGAGGGGTGGAGGACGGCTCCGAGCACCCCATTGGCCAGGCCATCGCCCGCGACGCGGCGGCCCGCACCGGGCTGGTGCTCCCAGCTTCTGGCTTCATCGCGCTGCCAGGAGCCGGAGTGCGCGGAACCGTCAGCGGGCGGGCCGTCGTGGTGGGAAACCTGGGGCTTTTCGCCGAGCTGGCCCTGGACGTGCCGGGCAGCCTGGGCGAGGCGATGGACGCGGCCACCGAAGCCGGGCACGTCGCCGTCCTGGCCGGGTGGGACGGGCAGGCCCGGGCTGCGCTCGTGCTCGCCGATGAGCTGCGCCCCGGCGCGGCCGAGGCCGTCGACCGCATCCGCCGGATGGGGCTGCGGCCGGTCATGCTGACCGGCGACAGTCAGCGGACCGCGCTGGCCGTCGCGCGCCAGCTCGGCATCCCGGCCGACAGCGTCTTCGCGGGAGCCAGCCCGCAGCGCAAGGCCGAGATCATCCGGCAACTGCAGGCCGGCGGGCAGCTCGTCGCGTTCGCCGGCGACGGCGTCAACGATGCCGCCGCCCTGGCCCAGGCCGACCTCGGCATGGCGGCCGGCACTCCGACGGACGTGGCCGCCGGAGCCGCCGGGCTGACCTTGCTGGGCGGCGACCCGCTCACCATCGCCATCGCCCTCGGCCTGGCCCGGGTCACCATGCGGGTCATCTGGATCAACCTGCGATGGGCCTTCGGGTACAACCTGGCCGCCATCCCAGTGGCGGCCCTCGGGTACCTGAACCCGATGTTCGCCGGGATCGCGATGTCGGCCAGCTCACTGATCGTGGTGGCCAGCAGCCTGCGGCTGCGCCGCCTGGGCATGGGCCGGCGCCGCCTCAGCCTTCGCCGCCTGGCCCTGGGACGCCCGGCCGCGGCTCAGCGGCCCGCCACCGGCGGCAGCCGGTGACCGGCCGCGGCTGGCTGGCCCGGCTGGCCCGGCCGGTGGCGGCTCCGGTGGCCTGCGCGGTGGTGCTGACCGGGGTGCTGTCGGCCTGGGTCGTCGCGGGCGGCGCCGGAACCCTGACGCGGGCTCCCATTGAGGTGACCCTGGCCGCCGTCCCGATGCGGGCGTCCACGCCCAGCATGGCCAGCCTCATCGCGACCGCGCCGACCTACCTGACCATCCGCAACCTGCGGGCCAGCCCGGATGAGCTGATCGCTGTGCGCAGCCCCGTGGCCCGGCATGTCACGCTCATCCGGCGGGGTGCGACGGGCGGGCCGCCGTCCGCGGTCCCAGGGCTCGTCATCCCCGGCGGGGGCACCCTCACGCTGGATCCCGTGGCCGACGACGCGGTCCTGCAGGACCCCGCACCCTATGAGCAGGCCACGGAAGTCCAGCTCACTCTCGTCTTCCGGCACGGCGGCACGATCACCGTAGAGGCCCCCGTGACGATCCCCGGAACTGCCTAGCCGCCCTGGCGGCCGTCCGTCCGCCTCCCGCGAGGCGGCTTCGGAGCGCGGCCCAGCGGGCAGCCGGGCGAGGCCGGGTCCGGGCACCAGGACCAGCGGCAAGGGGCGGTCGCGTGACGGTCCCCGGCTGCCGCGCAGCTGCTTTGAACGGGCGGCGGCTGTCTTTAGATGAGAAACTGCTCATGTTCGCGGTGCTGTCTTCGTCCCGCGGGCCGGGGCAGTTAGGCTGCGGCTATCGGCGTCTCTGCAGTATGAGGAGTCTCGTTGAGCCCCGCGGTCAAGCTGGCTGGCTTCCTGGTCCTGCTTGCCGTGATCTTCGCCGGCGCGCACGCGGCCGGGGCGTGGCTCGGGCCGGTGACCACCAGCCACTCACGGGTACAGTACGACAACGGCGGGACCGGCCCGGGGATGGGCGGCATGAAGATGGGCATCTCCCCGTGAGCGCGGGCATCTCGGCCGGGACCGGCGTCGGGGCGGAGCTCGTCGTCACCGGGATGACCTGCGGCGCGTGCGCGGCCCGGATCGAGCGGCGGCTGAACCGCCTGGACGGGGTCCAGGCCACGGTCAACTATGCCACGGGGCGTGCTTACTTCACCGCACTCGGGGGCCGGGATACTCCCGAGCTGATCAGCGTGATCAGGTCCGCCGGGTACAGTGCCGTCCTGCCCGCACCTCCCGAAGACGCCGGAGCGGACCCTGATCCGGTCGCGCGTAACCTTGGCCGCAGGCTGGCCGTCTGCGCACCGCTGGCCGTCGTGGTTATCGCGGTTGCCATGGTGCCCGCGCTTCAGTTCACCGGCTGGCAGTGGGTGAGCCTGCTGCTGACGGCGCCCGTGGCGGGCTGGGGCGCCTGGCCGCTGCACCAGGCGGCGGCGCGCGGACTCGGTCACGGTGCGGCCACCATGGACACGCTGGTCAGCCTGGCGGTCTGCGCCTCATCCGGCTGGTCGGTGTACGCGCTGGCCTTCGGCGGGGCGGGCATGGCCGGGATGCGGATGCCGTTCACCTTCACCTTCACCTCGGCCAGCGGGATGACCCTGTACTTCGAGGCCGCAGCGGGCGTCACCACCGCGGTGCTGGCAGGCCGCTACCTGGAAGCGCGGGCCAGGGACCATTCGGGCTCCGCGCTCACCGCGCTGGCCGCGCTGGGCGCGGGGAGCGCCGCGGTGCTGCGAGACGGCGCCGAGCAGCGGGTGCCGGCCGGCGAGCTGGCGGCGGGCGAGCTGTTCGTGGTGCGCCCGGGAGAGAGGCTCGCCGCCGACGGCACCGTCGCCGAGGGGAACTCGGCAGTGGACGCGTCACTGGTCACCGGCGAGTCGGTGCCCGCTGAGGTAGGACCGGGCGACGCGGTGACCGGCGGCACCGTGAACATGAGCGGCCGGCTCGTAGTGCGGGCCGGCCGGGTAGGCGAGGACACGCTGCTGGCCCAGATCACCCGGCTGGTCAGCCACGCGCAGGGCACCAAGGCGAGTGCGCAGCGGCTGGCGGACCGGATCGCCGCCGTCTTCGTGCCCTGCGTGATCAGCCTGGCCTGCGCGACGCTGGCCTTCTGGCTCGGCGCCGGGCTGCCCGGTGCCGCCGCGTGGAGCGCGGCCGTCGCCGTCCTCGTCGTGGCGTGCCCGTGCGCGCTCGGGCTGGCCACGCCGACCACGCTGATGGCCGCGGTCGGCCGCGGCGCGGAGCTTGGCGTGCTCATCAAAAGCGCCCGGGCGCTTGAGGCCGCCGGGAAGATCAGGGCCGTCGCGCTGGACAAGACCGGCACGCTGACCGCCGGCGTCATGACGGTCGGTGCCGTGCGCGCCGCACGCGGCGCTAACGAGAAGGAAGCGCTGCTGCTCGCCGGGGCGGTCGAGGACGCCTCCGAGCATCCGGTCGGCCAGGCGATCGCCCGCGAGGCGTCGGCCCGGTTCCCGGGCCTGCCTCCAGTCACAGGCTTTGCCGCGCTGCCTGGCGCGGGGGTGCGGGGCAGCGTCGCGGCCCGCGAGGTCACTGTCGGGAGTCCCGCCCTCTTCACCGAGCTGAGTATGGAGGTACCGGCCGAACTGAGTGCCGCGGTGACCCAGGCGGAAGACGACGCCCGCACTGTCGTGCTGGCCGGCTGGGACGGCCAGGCCCAGGCGGCGATCGTGGTCGCCGACCAGCTCAGGCCCGGCGCCGGGGCCGCAGTCGCCCGCCTGCAGCGCCTCGGCCTGCACACCGTCCTGATCACCGGGGACAACGAGCAGGCCGCCCGGGCGGTCGCACGGCAGGTAGGCATCGGTGACGGGGACGTGTTCGCCAGGGTAGGGCCTGAGGGCAAGGCCGAGGTCATCCGGCGGCTTGAGGGCAGCGGCCAGCCGGCCGCGTTCGCGGGCGATGGCGTCAACGACGCGGCAGCCCTGGCCCAGGCCAGCCTGGGCATGGCGACCGGAACTGCGACCGACGCCGCGATCGGTGCCGCCGACCTGACGCTGGTCAGCGGCGACCCGGCGGCCATCGCCGACGCCGTCCAGCTGGCCCGGGCCACGATGACAGTGATCAGGGCGAACCTGGCCTGGGCGTTCGGCTATAACGTGATCGCCATCCCGCTGGCCGCCCTGGGCTACCTCAACCCGCTGTTCGCCGGGATCGCGATGTCGGCCAGCTCACTGATCGTCGTGGGAAACAGCCTCCGCCTTCGCCGGTTCAAGGCGGACCGGTGACGCCCGTCACGGCCCTGGCCGCCCCGCCGCGCGACCGCGCAGGCCATGGCTGGGCCGCCGAGGTCGCGCGGGCGGCGGCCGGACCGGTCATCTGCGCCGTCGTGCTGGTCGCGCTGCTATCAGCCTGGGCGGCGTCCGGCGGCGCCGGGACGCTTACTCGGGTCCGGCTCACGATCACCCTGGCCGCCGTGCCGCAGCGAGCCTTTACTGTCGAGGCGGCGAACGCCACGGGCGCGGCGTATACCTACCTGTCCATCCGCAACCTCAGCAGCACCCCCGACGAGCTAGTCGCGGTACGCAGCCCAGTCGCCAGCCGCGTCCTGCTGACCGAGCGCACCGGACCCGCCAGCGGGCGGGTCACGGTGCACGGCCTGGCCATCCCGGGCAACGGAACGCTGACGCTGACCCCGCTGACCGCTGACGTCGTACTGGAGCATCCCTCGCCTTTCGAGGCCACCGGGGACGTGCCACTCACCCTCGTCTTCCGCAACGCGGGAACGATCACCATCCAGGCCCCCGTCACCCCGCCCGGTACGCCCTGAGCAGGGATCAGCTGGACGATCCGTACTGGATAGGCACCCTGATCACCTGTGTCCTGGCCCAGGTGGCCGACAACTCGGAGCACGCCAGATGTCAGCCACTGGCTGGCTGGGCGAGCCCGGTCTCCCAGGCCCAGCCGGCGACCTCGACCCGGTTACGGACGCCGAGCTTGTTGTGGATGCTGGCCAGGTGGGATTTGACGGTGCTGAGCGAGATGAACAGCTCGGCCGCGATCTCAGTGTTGGTGCGGCCTTTGGCGATGGCGCGGGTGACCTCGATGCCGTCTTCGCGGGGCATGCGGATGTCGATGAGGCAGACGTCGGGCCGGAGCTGGCGGGCGAGGCGGATGGCCTCAGTGCCGTCGGCGGCCTCAGCGACCACGGTGATGTCGTCCTGGTCTTCGAGGATGAGGCGCAGCCCGCTGCGGATCATGGCCTGGTCATCGGCGTGCAGGACCCGGATGCTCACGCGTTCTTCCTGACCGGCAGCGGGAGCTTCGCGGCAACGGTCCAGCCTCGGTCCGGTCCTGGTCCAGCGCGGAGGGTTGAGGTGCCCCCCACCTTCCGGACCGCGGATCTAATGGGACAATGCCATTGACCTAGAGCGGAGCCTGCCGCCAGCTCATGCCTGATGTCCTTCCCGGAAGCTGACCGAAGCGGATGGCGACTCAGGCCCAACGTGGCTCTCGAGATCTACCGCGGCCGGATCGGCGACCCAGATCAAGGCGTCCGGGTACGTTTCCGCTAATCTCATCTGCCTGGGCCAGGTCTGGTGGAACGAGCGTACTCGGTGGGGGTTTGGCCGTAGTGCTTCTTGAAGGCCCGGGTGAAATGGCTGCCGTCGGTGAACTGCCAGTAGGCGGCGAGCTCGGTGATGCTCAGGCGGTTGGACGGCGCGGTCAGGGCGAGCCTTGCCTCTTCAAGCCGCCGCCGACGGATGTAGGCGGCCGCTGACTCTCCCACCGAGGCGAAGGCCCGCTGCAGGGTGCTCGTGGAGACGTGGAGCTCACGCGCCAGCATCGCGGGGGATAGTCCGGGTTCGGCAAGACGGCTTTCGGCTAGATCCTTCGCGGCCTGGGCGAGCACGGGAGCCAGCAGCGGCTCGGCGTCGTCGAACCGGCCCGTCGCCACCGCCTTGGCCAGCTCGATCAGCGCGGCGTGCGCGGCTTCTACGCCCGCCTGGCCGAGGTCGGGTGCCGTCAGCGCGACGTTGTTCGCGTGCGCCACCAGCAACCGTACCTCGGCCGAGTCGGCCGGCCCGGTGACGGCCCGGTTCCCGAGCAGGGGCTTGAGCACGGTGGATGGCAGGACGAGGACCTTCACCACAGTGCGCGGTAGCGTCTGAAGGTGCATCGGCCGCCCGACGTGCTGGAGAAGGAACTGCCCGGCCGACACGGTCTGGTCGCCGCCATCGGGCGAACCGCAGACAGTCCACGCGCCGCGCCGCACGACGAACATCCGCACCTGGTCCTCGACCCCGTCGAGCGTTCCCTCGCTACGCAGGGCCGAGACCCCGCGGATGTCAGTGACCGCCGCGTCGCGTACTCGGGCGGCGCGGGTCTTGACGCGGAAGTCCCCGGTCGTGTCCGGGCTGAAGCCCGGCAGCCGGAAGCCATCGCCGATCTGGGCCTCCCACGCGCGCCGGAAGGCATCAAATCCCGGCCGCCCGGGCCCCGGGTCCGTGGAGTCCAGGAAGAACGCGCCACGCGACTCGTCGGCCCGCGAGCCAGTGCCATTCATCAGCCGCTGACACCCCTCTCACTTCGCTGCCGGCGCCCGTGGTGTGGTTCGGATGTCCTGCCCCGATGACTCCACGGTCCAAGCGTGTCCTGGCACGGTCCTCCTATGCTGCGTCGGGAGGGCAACGCCAGCCTTTCCGGCCACACCTGAAAGTAAAGGAACCCATGGACCAGCAGTATTCCGCCCGCGCCGCCGAGGTGGCGGGCGCCGACGCCGACATCGCGCCGCCCACGACGATCGAGATCGCCGGAAAGACCGTCCGCCGGCTCGGCTTCGGGGCCATGCGCGTGGTCGGCCCGGGCGTCTGGGGCGAGCCGGCCGACCGCGGCCAGTCGGTCAGGCTCCTACGACGCGTGGCCGAGCTGGGCGTCGGTTTCATCGACACCGCCAGCGTCTACGGACCGCACGTCAGCGAACAGCTCATCCGAGAGGCGCTGCATCCCTATCCCGGGCACCTGCTGATCACCACCAAGGGCGGTCAGACGCAGTGGGGTCCCGGTCGCTACGCCACGCTCGGCCGCCCGGAGTACCTGCGGCAGGAATGCGAGCTGAGCCTGCGCCGCCTGGGACTCGACCACATCGAGCTGTACCAGCTGCACCAGGTCGACCCTCAAGTGCCATTCGAGGACCAGATCGGCACGACGAAGGAGCTGAGGGACGAGGGCAAGATCGCCGCGATCGGGCTCAACGAGGTGACGGTCGACCAAATCACCGCCGCCCGCGAGATCACCGACATCGCCTCCGTCCAGAACCACTACAGCCTCACCGAGCGCAAGCACCAGGACGTGCTGGAGTACTGCACCCACCAGGGCCTCCCGTTCATCTCCTGGTTCCCGCTCGGCATCGGCGCGCTGGCCAGCCCGGACGGCCCGCTCGGCGGCTTCGCCGCGCAGGCCGGCGCCACCCCGGCCCAGGTAGCCCTCGCCTGGCTGCTAGCGCGGGCCAGGAACGTCATCGCCATCCCCGGCACCAGCTCGATAGCCCACCTCGAGGAGAACGTCGCAGCGGCATCCGTCCAGCTGACCCCGGACCAGATCGCCGAACTCGACACGCTCGCCTCTTGATCAGCCCGTTAGGCCAAGACAGTGACAGAGCGGCACCCGAGCCGTTCTTCGTCCCCCGGCTGTGGCTGGGTGTCCTTGGTGCTGAAGGCGTCGGTGATGCGCTGGTTGGCGGCGTCGGCCTGCCCGTCGACGCAGTGGGCGTAGATCTTCGGCAGGATCGCGATGCCGTGCCCGGCACGGCGGGCGACCTCGGTCGCCGGAACCCCGGAGTTCAGCCACAGCGAGACGGCGGCGTGCCCCAGGTCGTAGGGCAACGGCCGCTCTGCGGTGCCGGGTCGTCTGCCAGCGGGCATACGCCCGCAGGCTACTGCGGCATCGTGCCGGTGGGCCCGCGGGCCGATGCGCCATGCCGCGGGCTGAGGCATCTTTTCCCCATGAACACGCTGATCGAGATGTGCGGGGTCACGAAACGGCACGAGGGTGCCGGGCGTCCTGCCGTGGATGGTACCTCACTGTCCGGAAGGACATCTGAAGGAGGCCAGATGCGCGACATCATCCATCCAGCCCGGCTGACCCGCTCACCGCGAGCGCACCTGCTCGCTGTCGCGGTGCTCCTGAGTGTGGTCTTGGCGGCAGGATGCGGAGGAGGCCCGGGCAGCACGGCCACGACCGTGCCCGTCGGCTCGGCGTCGTCCGCCGCGGCTTCCGGCTGCCTGCTTCACCCGGGCTCCTGCTATGCCCCGCACCTGTTCCGGGTCGCGTACGCCATCCAGCCCCTGCTGGACAAGGGGATCGATGGCCGGGGCGAGACGGTGACGGTCCTTTCCCCTGCCCCGCCCCCGGACCCCTCGGCAGGCCCGCCCCCCGGTAGCGATATGCCCCCGGCTGCCACGGATATCCGGCAGGACCTGGCGTCGTTCGACAGCATGTTCGGGCTGCCCGCCGCGCGGATCCAGGTCGTGACCGTCCTGGCCGGCGCGGCCGCGCCGTGGGAGGCATCCGGCGAGGAGGTCGGAGACTTCGAGAAACTGCACACCGTTGCCCCCGCGGCGACCCTCCGGGTGGTCTTGCTGCCCTCCAACGTCTTGGACAGCGCCGCGAACGCGACCGCGGACATGCTCGCCGGGCTGCGGCTCGCCGTCTCCGGCACCGATGTGGCCTCGATCAGCTGGAGTTTGGGGGAACATTACTTCACCAAGGCTCAGGTGGCCGAGATGCACTCCATACTTGCGGGAGCGACCGCTCACCACGTCACGGTGATCGCCAGCTCCGGCGACAACGGCGCGCTCAGCGTCGATCACTTCGGCGGGCCGGTCAAAGAGGTCAGCCTGCCGGCCTCCGACCCGCTGGTACTGGCCGTCGGCGGCACTACCCTCACCGCGAATCCCTCGGCCGGCACCTACATCAGCGAGACCGCCTGGAACCAGTTTTCCGAAGGAACGGGCGGCGGCTTCAGCCACCTGTACTCCCGTCCTGCCTATCAAGGCGGCGTCCCCGGGATCTCGACGATGAGGGGCGTGCCCGACGTTGCCGGTGACGCCGGCGAGCCGGGCGGGACCCCGATAGTCGCCGCTAGCGGTGGCCGGGCATGGGTCCTCGCGGCTTCCGGCACCAGCGGCTCCGCCCCGCTGTGGGGCGGGCTGATCGCGCTGGCCGACCAGGACGCTCATCACGACCTTGGCCTGGTTAACCCGCTCATCTACCGGATCGCCCGCAGTTCCAGCTACAGCCAGGTGTTTCACGATGTCACCACCGGTAACAACGACGTGACCGCGGGCCAGACTGTTGTCACCGGTTACCAGGCCGGGCCCGGTTGGGACCCGGTGACGGGCTGGGGAAGCCCCAACGCGCAGGCGCTCATCCCCCTGCTGGCCCGCAGCTAGGCATGGCAGGAACGGAGCATGCTCCCATGCCGTATCTCCCATGCCGTATGAGGCGTCATGCGTCGCGGAATTTCAGGGCGAGGGCGCCGAGGAGGAGGGCGGCGACGGTCCAGAGGGCGACGACGCCGAGGCCCTGCCACGGGGTGAGCGGCAGGGTGCTGATCCCGGTTGTGGCCTGGGCGTCCAGGCCGGCGGGCAGCGGGCCGATCTGGTCCAGGTGCCGTGCGATCGCCGGGTTGGAGACGACGGCCGCGGTGATGGGGAACAGGTACAGCGCGCCGAGCACGACGCCGATCGCCGCCGCGGAGTTGCGTACCGCGGCGGCGGCACCGAGGCTAAGCAGGGCGATGAGCGTCAGGTACAAGGCCGTGCCGACGGCAGCCCGCAGGTCGGTCCCCGTGGTGAGGCTCGGGTACCCGTGTGCCGGGGTGAAGCCGTGGCCGGGGAGGATCAGCCACCCGGTGAGCGCGGCGCCGGCCACCGCCAGCGCCGAGGCGGCGAGCACCGGGGCGGTGACCACCGCGGCCTTGGCGAACAGCCACGTCAGCCGCCGCGGCATCGCGGTGAGCGACAGCTTGATCATCCCGGTGCTGTACTCGTTGCCGACCGCCAGGACCCCGGCCACGGCAGCCACCGCCTGAGCCGGGTAGATGCCAGTGAAGCTGACCGTCGCGGGGTCGAGGCCGCATGAGGCGGACGAGCACCGGGCCGCGCTGCCCGCCACCGCCCCGATGGCGACGGTCAGCGCGACGACCCCGGCCAGCAGCCAGAACGGTTCAGCCACGGTGCGGAACTTGGTCCACTCTGCTTTTAGGGCCGCAGCGGCGGCGCGCAGTGCCCGGCTCGCTGGATGAAGCGGCGGGAAGGCCCGGACCGCGAGGCTCACGCGTCCCTCCGGCGCAGCAGGAAGAAGGCCAGCGCCAGCGCGGCCGCCGCCCACGCGCACTCCACCGCCAGCCCCGCCCACGGCGCGAGCGGATAGTACCCGCCAATTACCGGATAGGCGGTGGCGACCTGGTAAAACTTGGGGAGCGCCTGCTGCACGGCCATGGCGGCAACCGGGGTGGCCCGCAACGCCCAGCCTCCTCCTCCGCCTCTTCCAGGCCCGCCGCCCTGCGGGCCGACGCCGACGGTGAGCAGGTACGGGATGAAGATCACCACGATGGCGGTGGTGATCGCCGGCGCGCTGCGCCGCACGATGATGGCGATGGCCATCGCGAGCACCCCCGCCAGGGCAAGCAGTGCCCCGGTGCCGGCGATCATCCGCGCCTGGGTGAGCAGCGAGACCGGCCACACCGCGAGGTCGGTCCTGGCCAGCACGGGCGTGCCGACGGCGAGCGCGAGGGTAGCGGCGACCACGCCGGCGACGAAGCCGACCGCGGCGATCACGACGGCCTTGGCTGCCAGCAGCCGGCCGCGGCGCGGCGCGGCGGTCAGCGAGACGCGGATCAGCCCGCGCCGGTACTCGCCGGTGATGAACATCGCGGCCACCACGATCAGCGGGATCAGCCCGAAGAACGTCCCGAGAAGTGCCCGCTGGACGGAGACGCCGCCGGCGCTCCCGGTGAGGGGGGCGATGTCGCCGGACCCGCCGGTCATGGTGAGCTCGCCGGCGCTCTGACTGAACGTGCCGGGCTGTCCTACGCCGTTCGGCCCGGTGCCGCCTACGTTGGTGGCCGTCCATCCTCCTCCGGGCCAGGACAGCCCGATGTGCTGGAAGACTCCCGTGGTCGTGGCGGCATTGCCGTTGGTCGGGGCGGCGGTGAAGATGCCTGCTTGCACGGTGGCGGTCAGGCCCGGGAGCGTCACGGTGTCCACCGGCGTCCAGTGCGTGCCGCCGGCGGAGTCATACCCGGTGATCGTGTCGCCGTCGCGGACCAGCCGCAGCCAGCGCGGCGCGGACGCGGACACGCTGCCCGGCAGGCCGGGCCTGTCGTTGACGTAGTCCCATTGCATCCGCACGCCGTTGGACCCGGTAGCCATCATCGCCGCGTAGGCCGAGCCCTGCGACGTGTCCTCCTTGATGATGATCCCGGCCTTGGACCACGGCTGCAGGCCGGATCCCATCTGGGACTGGCCGTTGCCACCCGGGCCGATGGCGACCTGGCCGGTCAGCGACGTCAGCTGCACGGTGATCGTTCCGTTCCCGGTCAGCGGCCGGTGCAGGAAGTAGAACGCGTCAACGACCGGCTCACCGCCGGGCCCGGTCGGCTGTACCGGGCAGGCGCCCGCGCTGGCCGTACCGCTGGCACCGCTGCTCACGGCGCACCCGGCGCTGATGTCGCAGAAGGGGAACGCGAAGGCGGTAATCGCCAGGATCGTGACTCCCGCCGCGATCACCCAGCCGCGCACGGTGCGGAACTTGGTCCACTCGGCATGCACCAGGTGCCAGAAGCTGTCCCGCTCCGGGGTAAACGGAGAGCGCTGCGGCGTCACGGCTCCGGTCGTCATGACGCCGCCTCCCCCCGGTACTCGACGCTCTGGCTGGTCAGTTCCATGTAGGCCTGTTCGAGGGTGACCCGGTGGGCGCTGACCTCGCTGAACGGGATGGCGTGGCCGGTGAGAGTAGCCACGACTCGTTCCGATGAAAGGTTTGAGACGGTGAGCACGCCCGAACCGTTGGCGCTGACCTCAGCCCCGGCACTGGCCAGCGCCGTCATCGCGTCGGCCAGCGCCGTGGTCCGCAGCGTGATGCGGTTGCCGGAGGCGGCGGCGATGAGATCGGCGACGGAGGTGTCGGCGATCACCCGGCTGCGCCCGATAACGACCAGGTGGCCGGCGGTGCCCTCCAGTTCGCCCATCAGGTGACTGGACACCAGCACCGTGCGGCCCTGCGCCGCGAGCGATCGCAGGAAGTCCTTCATCCACACGATGCCCTCAGGGTCCATGCCGTTGTACGGCTCGTCGAAGATCAGCACCGGCGGGTCGCCCAGCAGCGCCGCAGCGATGCCCAGCCGCTGCCGCATGCCCAGGGAGTACCCCCCGGCCTTGCGCCGCGCGGCGGCCTGGAGGCCGGCCAGCGCGATCACCTCATCGACCCGGCCGGCCTTCAGGCCCTGGGAGTGGGCGAGCCACAGGAGGTGGTTGCGCCCGCTGCGGCCGGGCTGCAGGGCGCCCGCGTCCAGCAGCGACCCGACGTGGCAAAGCGGGTTCTTCAGCGAGCGGTACGGGCGACCGCCGATGGTGGCCGTGCCCGCATCAGGGGCGTCCAGACCGAGGATGACGCGCATGGTGGTCGATTTGCCGGCGCCGTTCGGCCCGACGAAGCCGGTCACCTGGCCGGGACGGACCGTGAACGTCATCCCGTCCAGCGCCTGCACTGGGTTCTGCACAGGGCCGAACCGCTTGCGCAGCCCGTCGACCTCGATGGTCGCTTCCGTGCTTTGGAGCGTGTTCATGGGAAGAAAGATGCGGCAGCCCAGGGGCGCGCCGCATCGGCCTGCGGACACCATCTGCCCCGTGCCGCGTCCGCCCGCAGGCGTATGCCCACGGGCAGACGCCCTCCGAACGGACCGCGGCTACGATCGGTGGGTGGGCATGAGGTGGCGGGCTGGAGGCACTCGATGAATTGGGCAGTGCCTGCGCTAATCGGCGTGCCGCTGGTTTCCGCTCTGCTGCTGCGCCGCCGACCACTGCTGGCACTGGCCGTAATGCTCGGCGGCTCTGTGGCCATCATGACGGTGAACCTGCCACTGTTGAGGGCACTGCAGTTCATGCTCCCTGGCGCGGCGGACCTCGAGATCTGTTACATAGCAGCGACACGCTCACGCAGAGTCTCGCTGACTGGCCTCGTCATGGCCGGAATCAGCCTGCTGATTCCGATCGTGGGCACGTCCTCCGTGGGCACTATCCGGAACGACGACCCCAACGTGCTGCCTGCCGTTGTCTTTGTCGCGGTCATCGCCCGGCTCATCGGGAACTCGGCCCGGCAGGCGCAGGCCCAGGCCGAACTAGTGCGCGCCCAGGCGGCCGCCCAGAGCGCGCTGGCGGAGCGGCTGCGGATCGCCCGCGAGTTGCACGACAGCGTGGCGCACAGCGTCGGCGTCATCGCGATCCAGGCGGGAGCCGGCCGCAGGGTCTTCGACGCCCGCCCCGACGAGGCGCGCGATGCCCTGGCCGCCATCGAGACCACCAGCAGGGAAACGCTCTCCGGACTGCGGCGGATGGTGGCCGGGCTGCGGCGCGCCGACCGGGAGCCCGGGCCGGGGCGGGCACCGCTGGACCCGGCGCCCGGCCTGGCCGACCTCAAGCGGCTGGCCGCCACGACTCTGGACGCAGGCGTGCAGGTCGACGTGGACTGGCGCGCCAGCCGGGAACCGCTCCCGGCCGACATCGACCGGTCGGCGTTCCGCATCATCCAGGAGGCGGTCACCAACGTCGTCAGGCACGCCGACACCAGCCAGTGCCAGGTCACGATCAGCCAGCAGGACGGGCAACTGGTCATCGAGGTCACCGACAGCGGACGCGGCGGCAGCGGGCATAGCGGCGGCACGGGCAGGGCCGGCTACGGGATCACCGGCATGCGCGAGCGCGCCGCGCTGCTCGGCGGCGACTTCTCGGCCGGCCCGCGCCCCGGCGGCGGCTTCCGCGTCGCGGCCCGGCTGCCGGTGCCCACGCCGGCCCGATGACGATCCGGGTCATCCTGGCCGACGACCAGCCGCTGATCCGGGCCGGCCTGCGGATGCTGATCGAGCAGACACCCGATATCGACGTGGCAGGCGAGGCCGGAACCGGCGCCGAGGCGGTACAACTGGCCAGGGACGCCAACCCCGACGTGGTGGCGATGGATATCCGCATGCCGGGCATGGACGGCATCGAGGCAACCCGGCTGATCACCACCGGCGACACGCACGCCCGCGTGCTCATGCTCACCACCTTTGACGATGATGACTACGTCTACGGCGCGCTGCGGGCCGGGGCGAGCGGGTTCCTGGTCAAGGACATGGCGCTGGATGACATCCTGACCGCGATCCGCGTGGTCGCGGCCGGCGATGCCATGATCGCGCCGGGCGTCACCCGCCGCCTGATCGCCCAGTTCGCCGCCCAGCACCGCCCCGGCCGCACGCCCCGGGAGCTGACCGGGATCAGCGACCGCGAACGCGAGGTGCTCCGGCTGGTGGGCCTGGGCATGTCCAACGCCGAGATCGCCACCGCCCTCTACATCACTGCGGGCACCGCCAAGACCCACGTGGCCCGGCTGCTGGCCAAGCTGTGCGCCAGGGACCGCATACAGCTCGTCATCACCGCCTACGAGACAGGTCTGGTCTCGACACCGCACTGACAGCACTGGGAGCCGGCGGCGGCGTCAGGAGGCTGCGCCTTCATGCCCCCTTCTGGGCCTTTGTGGCCTTTGACCTGCGGCGTTCAGGATGCCTTCTCGCTGTCGCCGTCTTCTTCGCGGTCCGCTGCCGCCTGCCCGGCCAAGGTGAGTTAATTATCCGGTCAGTCCAGCGGAACTGGGCCCGAAGATGGCCCACGAAAACGCAGGTCAGGGGCCTTGAAGGCGGTGAGTCGGCCTGTAGGCCGGGTTCAGTCAGCGGCTTCCGCTGACCTGCGACCACGCATGGATATCGGGCCTGAGCTGGCGTTCCGTCTCTCGCTGGTTCTCATCAGTTCGGGCTGGTTTTCGGCGTCTGGCGGAACTGGACCGGAACTGCCGGACCCCCGCAGGGCCAGTTCTCGTCGTGGCTGGTCAGCTCCCGCCGTCGCGGATCGCCCGCACTTCATCCCCGGTGATCCCGATGCCCGCCGCCGCGAACGCGCATACTCTACCGCTGCATCCACGAGCACTCCTGCATCCGCTGCCCCCTGCTGAGAATCGACCCCGCCCAACGCCACCGCCGCCGGCCACTCCGAGGTCGTCGGCCTCGGCATCCCCTCCTACGCGACATCGCCGCCGCCACCTTGTCCGCCCCCGGAGACCTCCATGACCACTGACCACCTAGTCGCCGCACTCCGAGCCTGCGCCGGAATCTACTCACTCGAAGCCGGCGTCGCCCTGGTCATCGGCAATGGCACGTTCCTGCACCGCGACGACTTCACCAACCGGTTCATCCACCGCGGCACCAGCAACGGCACCCCGATGGCCGCCATCGACTGGGACGCCGCCATCACGGCCCTCGCCAGCGGAGGCCTTCCCTGCTCCGGCGGTGAACGACGCATCCTCCAGCTATCAGCCAGCCTCGCCGGGGGCGTCCCCGTCGACCCCCGCGACACCGGCCTCGACGACCACAACAGCGCCCGACTGGTCACCGCGATCCGGCACGCATCCGCAAGCAAGCCAAGGGCCTCCCGCCGTCAACTACCACACGCCGACGACTGGCTGCACTAAGACGCCTGCTTCTACTCTGTCGCCTGCGCCCTGGCACGCGTGGCCGACGCAACCGGCGTCGCCCGCTGGTAATCAAGGTGCCGACGGGGCGGTCAGGGCAAGGAGCGCGAAGCCCACAAGGTCCACCAGGAAGATGCCCCACGCGGCCAGCGCGATGGCCGGGCGCCATCCGGCCCGGGTCGCAGCCGCCATAAGCAGGACAATGACGGCTAGGAGAGCGACCAACTGCCCGGCCTCGTAGACGTGAACGGCCTGGACATGACCGGGGTCGGGGCTCGGCCCGGTGACGCCCTCGCTGAGCGGGATAGACAGAGTGGCCACAAAGCCGATCAGGACTGCCCAGCCGAACGTGAGGAAGCTGGGCGGCAGCACCGTCCAATATCCCCAGTCGCGCGGCGGGACTTGGAACTCACGAAGATCGGCCGGGGGGCGGCGTCAGGCCCGTGGCTCACCACATGATCCGTGGTCCTGATCTCCGGCAACGCCCACTACCCGTCCTGCGGGCCGCCGACGGCGCTGCTCTCGCATGCATTCACCGGATGCCGCCACGCGCCAGGCCACAATGCGGGCCGCTCGGGACATCCCATTCACCGATTCTGACGCTGTTCAGGCACGGCCGGGGCGTCCGACGGGACCAGTCTGATCGCGCCTGGCTCCTCGGAATCCCGAGGCGGGGTGCCGTTAGCTGCGGGGACCGTGCGGTCGACGCCCAGCGCCCCGCCGTCCCTATTGCCGGAATCGCCGGCGCCTGCCTCATGCGAGCCGAAGTAACTGCCGATCCCCTCCAGCGCATGACCAAGCTCGCTTGGGACGATCCACATCTTGTTCGCGTCGCCGTGT